>Ga0136846_1214123_pt1 | contig 11414 bp, 9 predicted proteins | sample HopSoiMetagenom2_FD_96841 | JGI IMG/M metagenome (GOLD analysis project Ga0136846, IMG submission 96841) | Grasslands soil microbial communities from Hopland, California, USA - 2 Assembly 2016 (version 4) | ecosystem: Environmental > Terrestrial > Soil > Grasslands | place: USA: Hopland... | reverse complement strand
GCCTACCTGGCGAAGGCGTCGGGAGCGGAGGTGCGCACGTCGGCGATCGTCCGCGAGCTCACGCCCGCCGCGGCCGGCTGGCGGCTGACCGTGGGGTCGGCGGCCGCGCCCGAGCGGATCGACGCGGACGCGGTGATCATCGCGATCCCGGCCCGCCCCGCAGGCCGGCTGCTGGCGGCCGTTCCCGGCGCGTCGGCTGCGGTCACCGCGCTCGGGGATATCAGCTACGCCAGCATGGCCATCGTCACCCTCGCCTACCCGCGGTCCGCTTTTCCCGCCCCCGGCCTGGCCGCCCTCGGCTGGAGCGGGTACCTGGTGCCGGCCGTGGACGGGCGGGCCGTCAAGGCGGTCACCTTCTCCTCGGTCAAGTGGCCGCACCTCGTCCAGGCGCCCGCCGGGGGCGAGGGTGCCCTGGAGATCGTGCGCTGCTCGGTGGGCCGCATCGGCGAGGAGGCACTGCTGCAGCGCTCCGACGGCGAGCTCGCCGGGCTCGCGGCGGCCGAGCTGGCCGAGGCGACCGGGGTGCGGGGCGGCCCGGCCGCCAGCCGGGTGACCCGGTGGGGCGGCGCGCTGCCGCAGTACACGGTCGGGCACCTGGACCGGGTGGCCGCGATCCGCGCGGCGGTGGCAGCCCAGCCCGGCCTCGCGGTCTGCGGCGCGGCCTACGCCGGGGTCGGCGTGCCCGCCTGCATCGGGACGGCCCGGTCGGCGGTCAGCCAGGTCCTGGCGTTCCTCGCGGCCCGGCCGCCCGCTGCCTGAGGACCCGCCCGTGCGCACCTGGTGATCGCGCTGGCCGACAATAGAGGCATGACTGACGACCTACGGGCGGCGGGCGAGGCCCGCAAGCCGAAGGCGCGCGACCTCAACGAGCTGGTCCGCTACACGATGTGGTCGGTGTTCCGGGTGCCCGACCGCGTCGCGCTCGAAGCCGGGGGACTCGGCAGCGCCGCCACCGAGGTGACCGACCTGGCCGAGCAGGCGGCGGCCAAGGGCATCGTCACCAGGGGCTGCTACGACACTCAGGGCCTGCGGGCGGACGCGGACTACATGTTCTGGTGGGTGGCGCCGACCTCGGATGACCTGCAGGACATGTACGTGCGGTTCCGCCGGACCCGCCTCGGCCGCTGCAGCGAGCCGGTCTGGTCGTCGATGGCCCTGCACCGCCCGGCCGAGTTCAACAAGAGCCATATCCCCGCCTTCCTGGCGGAGGAGGAGCCGCGGGCGTACGTGAGCGTGTACCCGTTCGTGCGCTCGTACGAGTGGTACCTGCTGGACCCCGCCGAGCGCCGCCGGCTGCTCGCCGAGCACGGTGTGCTGGCCCGTGAGTACCCGGACGTGCGGGCCAACACGGTGGCCTGCTTCTCGCTCAACGACTACGAGTGGATCCTCGCCTTCGAAGCCGACGAGCTGCACCGGATCGTGGACTTGATGCGCCACTTGCGGGGCGCCGAGGCCCGCCTGCACACCCGGGTCGAGATCCCCTTCTACACCGGCCGCCGCAAGCCCGTGCGCGAGCTGGTGGCCAGCCTGGTCTAGGGCCCATGGCAGACGATCTCCGGGTCAACGGCTGGCTGCTGATACCCGGCGCCGAGCTGCACGAGCGCTTCTCCCGGTCATCCGGGCCCGGCGGCCAGTCGGTCAACACCGCCGACAGCCGGGTCGAGCTGTCCTTCGACGTCGGGCGCTCGGCCGTGCTCCCCGAGTGGGCCCGGGCCAGGGTCACCGAGCGGCTGGCGGGACGGCTGGCCGCGGGCGTGCTCACCGTGGCCGCCTCCGAGCAGCGCAACCAGCTCGCCAACCGGCAAAGCGCCCGGGCGCGGCTGGCCGGCCTGCTGCGCGAGGCGGTCGCCCCGCCGCGGCGCCCGCGCGTGCCGACCAGGCCCAGCCGGGGATCGAACGAGCGGCGCCTGGAAGCCAAGAAAAGCCGCAGTGCGATCAAGCGCGGCCGCTCTGGCCGGCCGGACCCGGAGTAAGGCCCGCAGGCCCGGCCTCAGAGCGAGGGCACGTTGACGACGATCGCTTCCTGGGTCGACCGGGCGATCACCACGACGGCCTCCGTGTCGGGGGAGGGGTTCTCCTCCCGGTGCGGCACGTGCGGCGGCACCCACACGTAGTCACCGGGTGAGGTCTCCAGCCGGGTCAGCTCCCCGGAGGCCGGGTCGCGGAATACGAACACCGGGTGGCCCGACACCACGAAGATTCCCGTCTCCGAGTGACCGTGGTGATGGTCGCCCGACGAGGTGCCGGGCAGCACCACGGTGCGGCCCATCCACAGCGCCGATGCTCCCACCAGGTCGCCGGAAATCGCGGCCGAGCGCAGCATGCCGCCGGTCTGCGCGGTCGAGGACGACAGCGAATCGCCCTGAATCAGCCGCAGGCTTGCGTCCTCGCCGCTATCAGAACTGCCAGCATCAGAACTCATTGGATTCGCGACGTGGGGCCCCGGCCGTTAGGCCTTCGGGGTAGACGCCGCGTCACCTCCCTCGGAAATGTCAGCGGTAGCCGATAGTGTTCGCATGTCGAGATGCCGAATGGCCCCCGAACCCGCCCGGGAAGCGGTGCTGCGGGACCATTGTGCCCTGCCCGGTTCGTACGGAACCTGGCGGCCGGGCAGCATTCCCGCTGGCGTCAGGGCCGGGCGAGTGCGCCGGGTTACCTGGAACAGTGCCAGCAGCTGCACGGCCTGCGGATACGGCTGCCACGCGGACGTGAACGCGGCCAGGAACGATGCCGGCAACGCAGGTTACGGCCGGGCGCTTAACTAATCGGATTAAGCCTCCACGGATGGGATACTCGTTCACATGGTTCTACGGGTGTCTGCGGGGCGCATGGTCGGGCGGGACGGTGAGCTCGGCCGCCTGCTCGCGCTGCTCGACGACGCCGAGGCGGGCCAGTCGGTGGCCGCACTGGTCAGCGGAGACGCCGGAGTCGGCAAGTCCCGGCTGGTCAGCGAAGTGACTCGGCTGGCCGGGGAGCGCGGATTCGCGGTGCTCTCGGGCCAGTGCGCCGAGCTGGGCGACAGCGTGCCGTACCTGCCGCTGGCCGATGCGCTGCGCGGCGCGACCCAGTCCGGTGCGGCCCAGTCCAGCGGGGTACGGGACGCGCTGAGCTCGCGCCCGGCCCTGGGCCGGCTGCTGCCGGAGGGCGGTTACGGGCAGCTGGCCGACGGGGACCGTACCGGCCTGGCCCGGCAGCAGATGTTCGGCGAGGTCCTCGGGCTGCTCGCCGAGCTCGCGGCCGCCGGCCCGGTGCTGCTGGTGCTGGAAGACCTGCACTGGGCCGACGCCTCCACCCGGGACCTGGTGACGTTCCTGTCCCGGATGCTGCACCGGGAACGGGTCGCGCTCATCGGCACCTACCGGACCGACGACCTGCATCGGCGGCATCCGCTCCGGCCCGTGGTGGCCGAGCTGCTCCGGCTGCCCGGTGTCATCGCGGTCGACCTCGCCCCGCTGGCCCCGTCGGCGCTGGCCGAGCACCTGAGCGCGGCGCTGGCCGGGCAGGCGCCGGGTCCTGGCCGTATCGACGCCACCGCGCTGAACGACATCGTGACCCGGGCCGAGGGCAACGCCTACTACGCCGAGGAACTGCTGACCGCGTCGGTGAACGGCGACCCGTCCGAGCGCAGCTCGCTGCCCGCCGGGCTGGCCGCCCTGCTGCTCAACCGGGTGGAACGGCTGTCCGAGACGGCGCAGCGGGTGCTCCGCGCGGCCGCGGTAGCCGGGCGCAAGGCCGACGACGAGCTGGTCCAGGCCGTGTCCGGGCTGGCCCCGGCCGAGTACGAGGCCGCTGTCCGGGAGGCGGTCACCCAGCAGCTGCTGGTGCCCGACGGTGCCGACGGCTACGTCTTCCGGCACGCCCTGCTGCGCGAGGCCGTCTACGGGGACCTGCTGCCCGGCGAGCGGACCCGGCTGCACGCCACGATGAGCTCGCTGCTTTCCGACGAGCAGCGGCTGGCCGTGCCGGGAACCGCCGCCGAGCTCGCCCAGCACTGCCTGGCCAGCCACGACATCCCCGGCGCGTTCGCCGCCTCGGTCCGCGCCGGGGACGAGGCCGAGCGGCTGGGGGCGCCGGCCGAGGCGCACCGGCACTACGATCAGGCGCTCGCCCTGTGGGAGCGGGTGGACGAGCCGGAGCAGACGGCCGGCATGGCCCGCGGCAAGCTCGGCCTGCTGTCCGCCGCCAACGCGGCCGACAGCGGCGACGTCGAGCGCGCCGTCCACCTGCTCCGCCGGCTGCGCCAGGCGATCGCCGACCTGACCGAGCGGGGCGAAGCGCCCGTGGACGTCTTCCTGGCCAGCCGGATCGGGGAGCGCCTCGCGTTCTACCTGATGACGATGGACGATTTCAAGGCGCAGACCGAGGCGGTCGACGTCGCCCTGTCCGTCGTCGAGACGACGCCCGCGGACCCGCCGACCTGGCAGTACGCCCGGGCGGTGGCCACCTACGCCAACACCTTGCTGATCGACGACGACTTCGCCGCCGTCCGGGAGTGGGCCACCCGCGGGCTCGACGCGGCCCGGGCCGCCGACGCGCCGTGGGTGCAGGCTGACGCGCTGGTGACCCTCGGCTTCGTCAGCAACCGCTCGGGCCACAACGACGAGGCCATCGAGCTGCTGACCCAGGCCCATAAGCAGGCCCGCGCGGCGAAGGTCCTCGGCGTGGAGCTGCGGGCCGCCTATCACCTGGCGCGGGCCCACCTGGAGCGCGGCGACCTGAAGAGCGGTGGCATCGTCGCCTATGAGGGCACCAAGCGGGCCAACCAGACCGGTCTTGGCCTGGCACCGTACGGCCTCGACGTGCAGCACCTCCACTTCCAGTGCCACTACGCCGACGGCAAGTGGGACCACGCGCAGGAGATCGCGGACGGCTTCGCGGTCCGGGCCACCAGCGTCGGCGAGGCGTACCTGTCATCGATGGCCCTGTTCATCGACGTCGCCCGGGGTAACCCGGCGGTGGCCGAGCGGCGCGCCTGGATCGAGCCGTTCATGGCCTCCCACGGGTTCGACGGTTTCATCGCCCGCGGGCTGTTCGCCGAGCACGCCCTGTGGCAGGGTGACGTCGAGCTGGCCCTGTCCCAGGCCCAGCTGGCCATCGACGTCACCTTCGAGCCGCCGTGGGGCTTCCACCCGTCCAGCATCAGGCCGGCCGTGATCGCCCTGAGCGCCCGGGCTGACCGCGCGGTCCAGGCTCGCGCGGCCGGCGACGAGGAGGCCGCCCGGGCTGAGGTCGCCGCGGCCAGGGAACTGCTCGCGGTCGCCCGGGAGGGCGCGGCGTTCCCCAAGCGCCCCATGTTCATCCTGGGCCCGGAGGGCCGCGGCTGGCTGGCCCGCGGGGAGGCGGAATTCCGCCGGGCCAGTGGCGACAACGACCCGGCGGCGTGGGAGGCGGCCATCGGCGAGTTCGGCCCGGTCTACGCCTACGAGGTCGCCAGGACCCGGTGGCGGCTGGCTGAGGCGCTCGCCGAGGCAGGCCGCCGGGACGAGGCGGAGGAACAATGGCGCCTGGCCGCCCGCACCGCTGACGAACTGCACGCCCGGCCGCTGCGCCGGGTGCTGGACGACCTCGCCCGCCGGGCCAGGATCGGGACCGCGGAACGGCCCGGCGACGGCGCGGTCCTGTCCGCGCTGACCAGCCGGGAGCGTGAGGTCCTGCGGCTCATCGCCGCGGGCCGCAGCAACCGGGAGATCGCCTCGGTGCTCTTCATCGCGCCGAAGACGGCCAGCGTGCACGTGTCCAACATCCTCGGCAAGCTCGGCGCGGCCAGCCGCACCGAAGCCGCCGCCATCGCCCACCGCGAGGGCATCACCGCCCAGCCCTCAGGACGCTGACGCTCCGGCGCTCCCGATCCGCGGGAACGGCCCGGTCGAGAAGATCACCTCGACCGGGACCTCGAAGTACGCGGCGGTCCGCAGCGCCAGGTGCAGGCTCGGGCTGTACTCGCCACGTTCCAGGTAGCCCACCGTCTGGTAGTGCACGTCGAGGGCCTCGGCCAGCTGCCCGCCGGCCAGGATCAGGATCCGGTCGGCCAGCTTCTCGGCCTCGTCGAGGTCGTGCGTGGTGAGCAGGATGGTGGCCTCCTCACGGTCGGCCAGCTGGTGCACCAGGTCGTGGAGTTCGCGCCTGGCCTACATCCGGGCAAGCGAGCATCCGGGTCGGTGTGCCCCCGGGTACGCAAGTAGGTACCCGGCGGCACACCAAGCACGCGAGGCGGCCGGGGTTAGCGCGGAGCCAGCTCGGAAAGTATCTCGCCGGCCCGGTCGGCGGCGGCCTGCGGCTCTACCTCGGGGTTGCCGATCTGCGGATCCCAGTTGAGGTCGTAGAACAGCTCGGTAACTCCCTGCCCGGCGATCCACTCCGCGTCCTCGAGGATCTGCTCATAGCTGCCGGAGAGCAGCCGGCGGCTGCCGTCCGGGCCCTTGGTCTCGGCTCCGGCCTGCACCACGCCCCGGCAGACGATGCGCACCGCGTCCGGGTCCCGCCCCGCCGCCGCGGCGGCCTCCCGGATCACGCCAGCCGCCTCGCTGATCTTGGTCAGGTCGGCCCGGCTGGAGGTAACCCAGCCTTCCGCTATCCGCCCGGCCCGCTCCATGGCCGGCCGGGACATGCCGCCCAGCAGCACCGGCGGCCCGGGGCGCTGCACCGGCCGGGGGTCCTGCCGCCCGGCGGGCACCCGGTAGAACTCGCCCTGGTAGGAGCTGACCTCGTCTGCCCACAGCGTCCGCAGCACGGCCAGGTACTCCTCGGTCCGCGGCCCGCGCCGGGCGGTGGACGCGCCCATGAGCTCGAACTCCTCTGGCATCCAGCCGATGCCGAGTCCGAGGTCCAGGCGCCCGCCGGACAGCACGTCCACGGTCGTCGCCTGCTTGGCCAGGTAGGCGGGACTGACGAACGGCAGGCTGATGGTGGCGACGCCCAGCCTGATCCGCGACGTCCGGGCGGCCACGAACCCCAGCGCCACCATCGGGTCGAGCACGCTGCGGTACACCGGCTCCATGCTGGAACCCTCGGGTACCAGCGGCCGGGTGAACGTCCACAGCGACGCGTACCCGGCCTCCTCGGCCCGCTCGGAGAAAGCCGCCAGGAACTCCGGCGTCGCCCACGCCCCGGCCACCGGGGCACCGAATCCGATCTGCATAACCTCACCCTATGGGGTGGCTCTCCGGCCTCCCGACGGGCGGCTCTTAGACTCCAGCTATGCCCGACACGACGCTGTCCGTGACCGACCGGACCAGGCACCGCCGCCTGCGCGAGCAAGGCAGCACCGAACGGGGTGACCTCGACGCCATCCTGGCCGCCGGAGTGATCTGCCATCTCGGCGTCGTGGTGGACGGCGACCCGATGGTCGTGCCGACCGTCTACGGGCTGGACGGCGACACGCTGTACCTGCACGGCTCGGTGGCCAGCCGCAGCCTGATCTCGGCCCCGCAGGCCACCATCTGCGTCACCGTGACCCACGTGGACGGGCTGGTCCTGGCCAGGTCGGTGTTCGAGCACGCGGTCAACTACCGCAGCGCGATGATCTACGGCACGCCCCGGCTGGTAACCGGCCGGGAGGAGAAACTGGCCGGCCTGCGCTGCCTGTCCGAGCACATCGTGCCCGGCCAGTGGGACTACGCCCGCCAGCCGAGTAAGAAGGAACTGGCCCAGACCACGCTGCTCGCCCTCGCCCTGGCCGAGGCCTCGGTGAAGATCCGCACCGGCCCGCCCGACGACGGCGACTCCCCGGACGCGGCCCTGCCGGTCTGGGCCGGCGTGCTGCCGCTGGCCGCCGCCTGGGGAGACCCCGAGCCTGACCCGGTGCTGCCCCCGGAGATCCCGCTGCCCCCGCACATTGCGGCGCGGACCCGCCGCCCGATAGGTTAGCGGGCTGACTCGGCGCTAGTCAGTCCTCGCTGCCGCGTTCTTCCTGGATGCGATGCGGCACCCGGAGCAGCCGGATGGACGTCACCACGCCGACGCCGCCGATGACGTTGCCCAGCACCGACCAGCCGAGGGCGCCTGCCCAGTCGCCCCAGCTGTAAGGGGCGTGCCCGGTGACCAGCCCGGTGAACATGAAGACCGAGTCCACTATGGAGTGGAACAGCTGCGCCCCTACCAAGACGAAGGCCATGGCCACGGCGGCGACAAGCCGCGGCCCCAGATCGTCGGTGGCATGTTGCATGCGCGTCATGAGCGTAATGACCACTCCGGCCAGGACGGCCAGGAGCAGCGAGCGCCAGGAGATACCGAGCCTGGCGTAGTGACTGCCGATGCTTACGGCGGTCGGGCGCAGCTCAGGCTCGGCGACGATTACCGCCGCTGCCAGGGCCAGGCCGCCGGCCAGGTTCGCCGCCAGGGTGACCAGCCACAGCCGCCACAGCTGCCACCAGGAGCCGCGCCCGGCGGCCCGGGCGGTGACGGGCACCAGGAAATTCTCGGTGAACAGCTCGCTGCGGGCCAGCAGCAGCGCGATGAACCCGACGGTGAAGGCCGCCGCGCCAAGCAGTGGCTGCCCGGTCGCATGGTCAACGACGATGTAAATGAGCACGCCGACGCCGATGTCGATGCCGCCCACGAAACCGGTGGCCGCCAGCGGGAGGAGCGGCCGGACGAGCCGGTCCGTGCCCTCGGACAGGATCCGGTCGAAGGCCTCCTCCAATTCAGGCTCTCCCCGCGTACCCACCTCGTGCCTGAACTGGCTATCTGTTTGCATGCCTCCCCTTCCGCCCGCTGTCCAACTGCGCCGGCGCGGCCCTGCAGTCCCGCACAGCTGGCCGCTCAGCCGCGCCGCTGTCTTCCCGCCGGCGGGAAGTTAAACCTGAGGTAACGGCATCCGGCTGGGTCGTTGCCGGCCGCCGCCAGGCCTGGCCGGCGATCCGCTGAAGATCGTTAGGCTACCCATATGAACGTTGCGAGACCGCTCTCAGGCTGGCCGGCATGCTTTTGAAGATGCCGCTGTCGACAAGTGGACGGTTCATCGTGGACGCGGACGGCAAACGTATCCGGCTGGCCGGAGTGAACTGGTACGGATTTCACGAGGACGACGGCGTGGCGCCAGGATTGGACCGCGTTGATCGTCGGATGCTGGCTCGAAGGATCGCCTTGCTCGGGTTCAATAGTGTGCGCCTCCCTTTTAGCCTGTGGATGACTGAACAGGCAGCCTCGATTCCCGATCAGTACCTGACCGCCAACCCCGACCTGTCCGGGGCTACCCCGATACAGGTCTACGACGCCTGCGTCGAGGCACTCACCGAGGTCGGCCTCATGGTCATTCCCAACTGCCACACGCTAGACCCCGGCTGGCCGCTACCCATAACGACGCAGATCCTCACCAGAGTCGGCTGGAAATACCATCATCAGGTCGAGTACGGCGATGAAACCCTCGGCTACGAGGGCGGAGAACTGCGCTGGACGCCTATCCTCGCAAAGCGCGTAATGGCACGCCAGCCAGTTGTTCGGTTTGGCCAGAAAAACGGTTGGAGCACAGTCGCCACGGCGAATCACCGCTGGCTCACGCAGTCACGTATGAATGACGGACGCTGGTGTCCTGAGGTCAGGCCGCTGCCTACCGAGCAGGCCTGGTCGGGCAACAGCCGGCTGGTGCTGGCGGCGCCCGCCGAAGGTGGCAAGTCGGAGTGCACCCCCGATGAGGCCCGGATCCTGGCATGGATCCTGTCCGACGGCAGTATTACCGTGCGGTCAGGAGACATCCAGGCATGGATATGTCAGTCCGATGCTAAACATGGCGCTGAGGTCCGCGACTTGATCCTTCGCGAGGATGCCGGAACGGGTACCGGCTATGCTAACCGCAGCCAGTGGGGCGACTGCAGACGCTACCGGATCGGGACTTCTTATATCCGTCGGCTCATGCTTAAGACCGGTATCGACCTGATGGACCCGGTTCCGTTTGTCTTGCGGCTCTCCCGCCCGGCGCGAGCAGCGTGGCTAGATGCATGGGTAAAGGCTGAAGGTGACGGGAGGGGACGTATTGCACAGAACCCTGGCCCGGTGCTTGACGCGGTATGCCTAACTGTGTATCTGCAGGGAAGACGTCCGCGGATGAGTAACAATGGCCTCGGAAACAAAAAGATCACGGCTCGTTCGCCGACTGTTACAGGATTCGCAAATACCCGGCTTTACGAGGCTCTTCCCGAGTCGGTCGACGTATGGTGTCCTACTACCGGCAATGGGGCCTGGACGGCCCGCGACGAGAGGGGCAACATTTTCCTCACGGGAAATTGCTGCGCCAATAATGACGAACAAGGCATGTGGTTCAACGACCGCTGGCCGGCCGAGCGGTTCTTCGCGGCCTGGCGGGGCATGGCGGCCCGCTACAAGTCCAACCCGCTGGTCGCGGCGATGGACATCATGAACGAGCCGCGGCGGACCCGGGTCGGCTGGCGTGTCCTCACGCCGACCTGGGGCACCGGGCCCCGCACCGACATTGCCGCCATGTACACGGCCGTCGGGAACCTCATCCACGAGGTCAGCCCGGACGTGCTGATTATCTGCGAAGGGCTGGCGTACGCCGCTGACCTGACCGGCGCGGCGAGTCACCCGGTGCGGCTCGAGCGCCCGGGCAAGGTCGTCTACAGCCTGCACGACTACCCCTGGTTCCATCCGGGGGACCAGCCCCGGGCGGCGTACCTCGAGCAGATGGAACGAACGGGTGGGTACTTGCTCACCCAGCAGCTCGCCCCGCTGTGGATCGGCGAGTGCGGTACGGACACCAGGTCCGCGGCCGGCTTCTCCGGCGTGTGGTGGAACAACTTCGAGGCGTGGGTGACCGACCGCGACGTGGACTGGTGCTGGTGGCCGCTGAACCCCACCCAGCCCCGGGGAACCGTCCCGGTCACCGGGCGGCACCGGTCCCACTGGGGTGACCCCGAACCGTGGGGCCTGCTCGCCCCGGACTGGCGCGGCGTCGCCAACCCGGCGGCACTGGAGATCCTGCAGGCGATGATCTCGCCCCGCACCGGCCCCGGGACCTAGGAGTCAGCCAGCCACGCCAGCAGGCGGCCCCGCGACCAGCAGCGGCCCACGGCCTCAGTGCGCAGAGCCGACTGGCCGAACACCGCCAGGCCGATGATGCTGTGGCCGGAGGCGCGGCGGTCGCCGAACGTCGGTATGGCCGGCGCGACGCCGACCCCCTCCGCTGACACCCACGCCACCGCCCGGTCCGTCGCCGCATCGCCCAGGCGGTGCAGGAAGCGCAGGCGGCTCTCGAGCGGGAAGCGCGACAGCGCCCATGTCGTAGTGACGACCGGCAGGGCGTCCGCGGGCACCCGGGCGAAGGCGTCGGGCAGCACCTCGACGGCGTCTCCGCGCAGCAGCAGGGGAGGGGCCGTCGCCGCGAGCGCCAGCTCCGCTTCGAGTTTCGCGGCCCGCTCCGGCTGATCCGGCTCCAGGCAGGCACGCAGCCACCGGGCGTC
>Ga0136846_1214101_pt1 | contig 11416 bp, 10 predicted proteins | sample HopSoiMetagenom2_FD_96841 | JGI IMG/M metagenome (GOLD analysis project Ga0136846, IMG submission 96841) | Grasslands soil microbial communities from Hopland, California, USA - 2 Assembly 2016 (version 4) | ecosystem: Environmental > Terrestrial > Soil > Grasslands | place: USA: Hopland... | reverse complement strand
TCGTCGCCGCTCTGCAGCAGCGCGTTGGCGGCGAGCACGACCGTGGAGAAGTAGGGGGCGCACAGCAGCGCCCGGCCCATCTCCTCGAAGACGACGCCGAGCTCGAGGTAGCCGAACCCGGCGCCCTCGTACTCCTCGGGCACGGCCAGGCCCGGCAGCCCGAGCTGGTCGCTCAGCTGCTGCCAGACCGCGGGGTCGTAGCCGGCCTCGGTGGCCATCAGCCGCCGCACGGCCGGCTCGGCCGACTTGCCCGCCAGGAAGCCGCGCACGGCGGCCCGCAGTTCGAGCTGCTCGTCGGTGAAGAGAAAGTTCATCGGACCCTCCAGCCTTACAGTATAATCATACAACTAGTTATACTATCTAGAAAGCATGCGAGCCACCGTGCGACCACCCAGGGAGGTGCCCGGCCGATGAGTGACCGTTACGCGGATTTCCCGAGCCTGCGCTGCGAGACGCTGGATTCCGGCGTGCTGCGGATCGTGCTGGACGCGCCGCGGCTGAACGCGGTGGGCCCGCAGATGCACCGCGACCTGGCCGATGTCTGGGCCGTGGTGGACCGCGACGACGACGTCCGGTCGGTCGTCGTCACCGGAGCGGGCCAGGCGTTCTCGGCCGGCGGTTCCTTCGCCATGATCGAGGAGATGACTACCGACGCCGCCGTCCGAGCCCGGGTCATGCGCGAGGCGCGCGACCTCGTCTACGGGGTGATCAACTGCTCCAAGCCGGTGGTCTCGGCGATCCGCGGCCCGGCCGTCGGGGCCGGCCTGGTGGTGGCCCTGCTGGCGGACGTCTCGGTGGCCGGCCGGTCGGCCACGATCGTGGACGGCCACACCCGGCTGGGGGTCGCGGCCGGGGACCACGCGGCGATCTGCTGGCCGCTGCTGTGCGGCATGGCCAAGGCCAAGTACTACCTGCTCTCCTGTGCCCCGCTGACCGGTGCGGAGGCCGAGCGGATCGGGCTGGTGTCGCTGTGCGTGGCCGACGAGGAGGTAGCCGGCCGGGCCGTCTCGATCGCCCGTGACCTGGCCGGCCTGCCGGCCACCGCGGTGCGCTGGACCAAGTACACGCTGAACAACTGGTACCGCCAGGCCGGCCCGACGTTCGACGCGTCGCTCGGCTACGAGTTCTTCGGCTTCGGCCTGCCCGAGGCCCGTGAGGGCCTCGCGGCCCTGAGGGAGAAACGATCACCCGACTTCCGCGCGGTAGAGGAGCCATCACGATGACCATCCAGCCCGAGCGCTCTCGCCCCCCGCTGCTGGCCCAGGGGCAGACGTGGGAGGAGATGACCGCCGGGAGCGCCTTCCGCACCGCGGCCCGGACCATCACCGAGACCGACCTGATCACGTTCGTCACCTGGGCCGGGTTCACCGAGGCGCTGTTCCTGGACGCCTCGCACGCGGCCGCCGGCGGCTATACCGGGCGGCTGGTCCCGGGCGCCCTGGTCTACTGCATCGGCGAGGGCCTGGTCCTGCAGACCAACGCGCTCAACGGAACCGGCCTGGCGTTCATGTCCATGGACCTGACCATCAAGCGGCCCGTCTACGTCGGCGACACCCTGCATGTGGTCGTCGAGGTCACCGAGGCGCGGGCGGCCAGCACCGGCCGGCGCGGCGTGGTGACCACCAGGAACACCGTCCGCAACCAGGACGGCGAGGACGTGCTGGTCTACACCCCGGTCCGGCTTATCCGCGGCCGCGACTACCAAGATCCAAACCTAGGCGCCGAACGACCCCGGTGACCCGCCCCGGCCACCGCCCCCGCAGTCCTGCCCACCCCCGCGCGGGCATCGTCCTCTTGACAAGTTAAATAATTCAACTGATTATGATGTCATGAGGCCTTCCCGCACGAGCCGGTGGCTCGAGCTGCTGCGCAGCTCGCTGGGCCCCCCGCCCCCGCCGCCCCGCCGCCACTTCTCGTCCCGCGGCTGGTACGGTTCGTCCCGCGGCTGGCCCGCCGCCCGTGGCCGCGCCGTTCAGGCCGGGCTCGGGAACACCCGGCCTCGCCACCCGCGCGGAACCAGCCTGGCGGGCATCTCCCCGCCCGCCCGTCGCGGCGCCTCGTAGGCCGCCCCTGGCATGGCGGCGCACCCGGCCGGTCGCGGACCCCAGGTGCGCCGTCCGCAACGCCGCCGCACTCGGCCCCGGCTTTTCCGCGAGCCGTGCCCGGTGGGGCAGGTCGCGGCACCGGGGCGGGCAATCACGCGACTTGACCGACCGGAACCTCCGGCTTCAAGCCGTTCAGGAAGTAAACCTCGTACACTAATTACGTTAGGAATCCGGTCAGGTTCATTACCGATTGGATCACGTCAGCGGCCCTGAGGGGGAAGCTTGAACGCGGTCACGGGAGTCTCGACAGTGCGGGTGCCGAAGGCGGGGGAAATGGTGGCCTCGCAGCTCCGCCGTCAGATCGTGCTCGGCGAGCTGAAGGAAGGCGATCAGCTGCCCTCCGAGAGCGTGCTGATGGAGCAGTTCGGTGTCTCGCGGCCTACGCTCCGGGAGGCGTTCCGCATCCTGGAGGCCGAGGGAGCCATCATCGTGCGGCGGGGCGTCCGGGGCGGCGCGCGGGTGCAGGTGCCCGAGATCGGGGTCGCCGCCCGGCATATCGGACTGCTGCTGCAGTACCGGGGGGCGCTGCTGTCCGACGTCTACGAGGTCCGCGCGGTACTGGAGCCGGCCGCGGCCCGGATGGCGGCCAAGCGGCGCACGTCGGCCGACCTCACCCGGTTGCAGCAGGCGCTCGACCGGCATCGCGAGTCCATCGACGATCCGGGCCCCGCCATCACCGCCGATGCCGAGTTCCACCAGCTGATCGTGGAGCTCTCCGGGAACGAGACGCTGCAGGTGCTCGCCGCGCTGGTCAGCAACATCATCCGCGAGGGCGACCGGGCTTACTCGGAAAGCCATGACTGGCAGCACGAGCAGGAGCTGGCGAAGATCGCGCTGCGGGCCCATACCCGGCTCGTCGAGCTCATCCGCAAACGCAGCGGCGACGAGGCCGAGGAACTGTGGCGCAAGCACCTGGCCGAGTCCGCCCGGATCGTCCTGGGCGACCGTACCACGGCCACGGTCGTGGAAGTGCTCTCCTGAGGTAGCCCGTTCGGTCCTCTGTTTTGAGTGTATTACTCTTATAGATATGACTATTTACGCTGGCGTCCGCCGGAGTGCCCGCCGCCATCGACGGCCGTCGTAAGGGGCCACGGACATGAGCGTGCCGCTGCCCGCCGATGACATCGCGCCGGTCCCGTCGGCCGGGGCCGCCAGCGGCCGCCCGTTCGGTCAGCGGATCCGGGTACCGAAGACCGCCGAGCTGGTCGCGGCGGAACTGCGGCGCAAGATCGTGCGCGGCGAGCTGGCCGAGGGTGACGCGCTGCCCTCCGAGGCCGTCCTGATGGCCGAGTTCGCCGTGTCCCGGCCTACGCTGCGGGAGGCCTACCGGTGCTGGAGTCGGAGTCGCTGATCAGCATCCGGCGCGGCGCCCGCGGCGGCGCCCGAGTCCAGCTGCCGGACGGGAACGTAGCGGCCAGCTACGCCGGACTGGTCCTGGAGTACCGCGGCGCGACCCTCCAGGACGTCTACGACGCCCGGGTCCTGATCGAGGCCCCGTGCGCGGCGCTGCTGGCGCAGCGGCGAACCGATCAGGACCTGGCACGCCTGCGGGTGGCCGTGACCCAGGCGGAGCGGCTGATGGACGACCCGCAGGCGTTCATCCGCGCGCACATGGAGTTTCACGCACTCGTGGTGGAGCTGGCCGGCAACGAAACGATGGCTGTGCTCAACGGCATGGTCCGGCACATCATCGAGCTGGCCAACTGGTCCCACGTGGACCTGGACGCGGGCAGCGCGGAGAACATCCGGGCGAACAAGCGGGGGTTCCGGGCGCACGTCCGGCTGGTGGGGCTGGTGGCGGCCCGGCAGGCCGAAGAAGCCGAGGCGCTCTGGCGGCTTCACCTGCAGGAGGCCGAAAGCTACCTGCTGGGAAACAAGTCGATGACCACGGTGCTCGACCTTCTCGGCTGACCCGCCGTCCCGCCCGGCCGCCGGGATGACGCACGGCCGCATATATGAGTATAATAAGTTAGATATATTCATATGAGACATCCTCGTCCGCGGTGGCCGGACGGGGCGGTTCCGGGAGGACGCGTGCGCCTGCGAGGGAAAACAGCGATGGTGACCGGGGGTGCCCGGGGCATCGGCGCGGCGATCGCGGAGGTCCTGGCCGCCGAGGGCGCGGCGGTCGCGGTATGTGACCTGGACGGCGAGGCGGCCGCGAAGACGGCGGCGGGCATCGCCGAGCGCCACGGCGCGCGGACGGCCGGCGTGCCGGCCGACATCGCGGACAGCGCGGCCGTCCGGGCCGCGGTGAACCGGGTGCGGGCTGAGCTCGGACCGCCGGACATCCTGGTCAACAACGCCGGCATCGACGTGATTGAGCTGTTCACGGATTCAGCCGAGCAGACCTGGGACAAGATCATCGCGGTGAACCTGCGCGGCACCATCACCGTGACCCGGGCCGTGCTGGACGGGATGATCGAGCGAGGTAGCGGGCGGATCATTCACATCGCCTCGGATGCCGGGCGGGTCGGCTCGTCGGGTGAGGTGGTGTACTCGGCGACCAAGGGCGGCGTTATCGCCTTTGGCAAGGCGCTGGCCCGGGAGGTCGCCCGGCATGACATCACGGTGAACAGCGTCTGCCCCGGCCCGACCGACACCGCGCTGCTCGACCAGGTCGCCGCCTACAGCCAGAAACTGCGGGACGGGCTGTCCCGCGCCATTCCGCTGCGGCGGATCGGCCAGCCCGGCGACATCGCGCCCGCGGTGGCCTTCCTCGCTTCCGACGAGGCCGCCTACATCACCGGGCAGACGCTGTCGGTCAGCGGCGGCCTGACCATGGCCTGAGGCCAGCGCATGGACCGAACCCAGGCGGATGCGCTCCCGGGCGAGCCGGCCCTCCTCACCCGGACGCGCGGAGCAGTGGCCGTGCTCACCCTGAACCGGCCGGACCGGCTCAACGCCGTCGGCCGCGACGTGCTCGGCCTGCTGGCCGCCGCCGTCGCCGAGGCGTCAGCCGACGACCAGGTGCGGGCCCTGGTGATCGCCGGCGCGGGGCGGGCTTTCTGCGCCGGGGCCGACCTCGGCGAGATCGAGGCGCTCGGCGATGCCCGCGCGTTCCGTGCGTTCATCGCCCGGATGACCGAGGTCTACCAGCTCGTCTCGGACAGCCCGAAGCCGTCGGTCGCGGCCCTGCACGGGGTGGCCTTCGGCGGCGGCCTGGAACTGGCCCTGGCCTGCGACCTGCGGGTGGCCGAAGTCGGCGCCCGGCTGGGCGTGCCGGAGATGAAGCTGGGCGTGCTGCCGGGCGCGGGCGGGACGCAACGGCTGCCCCGGCTGGTTCCCCCGGCGGTCGCCAGGCAGATGATCCTCACCGGCGAGCCGGTCACCGCGCAGCGAGCCTATGACCTCGGCCTGGTCAGCGAGCTGGCCGCACCGGGGGAGGCGCTGACCGCGGCGCTGGCCCTGGCCGGGCAGCTGGCGGCCGGCGCCCCGCTCGCCCTGGCGGCCGGCAAGCGCCTGGTCGACCGCGGCCTGGCCATGGACCTGGCCGCGGCGATCAGCTACGAGGGCGAGGCTGTCTCCATGCTGTTCGGCACGGCGGACCGGGCCGCGGGCCTGGCGGCGTTCCGCCAGCGCCGGCCGCCCGTCTTCACCGGGCACTGACGTTTTCAGCGCAGGTAGGCCTGGCCGCCGTCGACGGCGATCGTGGTGCCGGTGATGTAGCTGGCCGCGGGCCCGCACAGGAACGCCACCACCGGGCCGATCTCCTCCTCGGAATCGCCGAGCCGGCGCAGCGGGATGCTGGACATGCTGCGCTCGTACTCGGCGGGATTGGCCTGCCGCCAGGCCCGGGCGGCCGGGCTGGTCGCCGCGGGCAGGACGGCGATGACCCGGATGCCGTCCGGTCCCCATTCCACCGCGGCTACCCGGCTCAGCGTCTGGGTCGCCGCCTTGGCCGCGGCGTAGACCCCGCGGCCGGCGGGCAGCGGGTTCACCGTGGTGGAGCTGCCGAGGTTGATGACCACGCCGCCCCGGCGCAGGTGCGGATGGCATGCTCTCATCAGCCGGAACGCGGCCAGCGGCCCGGATTCCCAGCAGGCGGTGAAGGCCTCGTCGGTGATCTTGAGGATCGAGCCGAGCGCGCTGATCTGCGCGTTGTTCACCAGGATGTCGACGCCGCCGAGCTCGCTGACCGTGTGCTCGACGCAGCGCGCGATGTCGGCGGGCCTGGTCACGTCGGCGACGACGGGCAGCGCCGTGCCGCCGGGCTTGGCGATCTCCGCCGCCACCGCGAGCAGCTTGGCTTCGGTGCGGCCGACTAGTGCGACGGCCGCGCCCTCGGCGGCGAGGGCGAGCGCGATGCCGCGGCCGATGCCCTGCCCGCCGCCGGTGACGATGGCCCGCTTGCCGTTCAGTATCCCTGCCATGACTCCTCCTGCTCAGGACCGCTGCAACCGGGTCACCTGCCGCAGCCGCTCGTCCAGGACGCGGCGCCGCTGCGCCCGGGTGACCCGGGGGGTGCCGGCCGGCAGCAGGCCGGCCAGGTCGTCGAGCGCGACGACGCGCGCGGCAGGCGCGGGATACCCGGACCCGTTGGCCGGGGGGCCTGATGGCTCCTCCCCGGCCCACCCGGCCATCCAGTCGTCCCTGGTCTCGGCGAGGCTGCGGACCGGGCGCGGGCGGGTCGGCGTGCCCGCGGGGGCCCGTGCCCCGGAGCGGAGCAGCCGCAGGTGGACCGAGCCCTGCTGGTGCCCCAGCGTATCGAGCCAGTTGGCCACGCCGGGGTCGGCGTGCGCGATCACCGCGCGGAACATCCCGTCCGGGTCGACGTGCGCCTGCGCGCCGTTCAGGCTGGTCTGCCGGTTCGCGAAGTCCAGCGTGTTCCACAGGCCGTTCGCGAGCTGGATGCCCCAGTACCCGCCGTCCGGCACCCGGGTCTCGATGAGCAGGCACTGCCCGGGCCGCAGGTCCCAGTAGGCGTGATGGATCGCGGGCAGGTCGCCGGCCGGCCGGCTGACATGCGGGTCCCACTCGTTGGCGAACTGCCTGATTTCCCTGGCCTGCGCGTTCGCAAAGACCCGGACCGTCTCGGTCAGCCAGGTTCCCAGCGCGTGAAGCTCCTTGCTCACCCGGTCCGCGGACATCACCGGCCACGGTGCGGGCGGCTCGTCCAGGCAGTCGATCCGCAGCACTGATGGCTCCGCGGCCGCCCAGTCGCCGAAGAACTCCCGGCTGAGCAGGTAGCTGGTACCCGGCACGACCTGCAGCCAGTGGCCGGCGCGCTCGGCCGGCCCGAGCAGGATCTCGAACCGCCCGGACGCGTCCGGGCGCAGGTCCCGGGCGAGCAGCGAGCCCGCCTGCGTCTGACCGTCGAAGAACTCGAAGCTCATGAACGCGGCGTTGCCGAGCGTGCCGCTGATCCGGTAGGTCACGTCGTCGCGCAGCGAGGCGGTCCGGTACACCGCGTCCGGGTTACCCGCGCCGTAGTCGAACAGGTGCACGGGCCACGGCCGCGAGAACACCGGCCGGGCCGGGTCCGCCGAGCCGAGCGTGCGCTCCATGCCGAAGCACAGCAGCTGCAGCAGCCCGCGGTAGGCGCTGGCCCGGTCCACGGGCGCCCTTGGCAGCGGGCCGCCGGCCACGAGCCGGCCCGCCTCGGCCAGCCGCTCGAGGAAACCATCCCACGCGTCACCCGGCAGCATGCTGCCGTCGGCGGGATCGGCGGTGAGCAGGTACCGCGCCATGCTGAAGAAAGACCAGTCGATCGCCTGCTGCCCAGTCTCCTGCTGCTCTGTCTCCTGCTGCCGGGCCACCTGGATTCCCTCCGCCGCCTGTTGACGAGAAGCATAATGATACTAAATAGTTAAATCAACTATATGTTAACGGGTGCATCGTCCCGGTGACTCCGGCAGGCAGGAGTGTGACGTGATGGCGCGGAGCGCGACGTTCAGCGCGGAGCCGGACGTGGCGGCGCTGCTCGCCCAGGCCGAGCACGAGACCGGGCTGCACGACTTCGGGGACGGGCCGCTCCGCGGCCCGCTGGACACGCTCGTCCGGCTCCTCGGCGAGCCCGGTGCCCCCCGGGCCGCGGGCAGTCCCGGCGCGGACGACCGGAGAGCAGCGTTCGGCCAGGTCGTCGGGGTACTGGGCTGGCGGCTGCGGCTGGTCGAGGACCGCAAGCGGTACCCGGGCATCGCGGACGAGCGGATCGAGGCCCCGCTGATCGTGATCGGATTCCCGCGGTCGGGGACCACCTTGCTGCACGCGCTGCTGGCGCAGGACCCCGGCCACCGGGCGCCGCTGTTCTGGGAGATCGCCCGGCCGTCTCCGCCGCCGTCGCTAGCTGCCGCGGGAGATCCGCGGATCGCCGAGGGCACCCGCGACATCGAGCGCTGGCTGGCCGGCTACCCCGGGTTCATCGCCCAGCACCCGTACTTCGACGCGGGCGGAGAGACTCCCATGGAGTGCGAGTCGCTGCTGGTCTATGACTTGCGCAACGCCTACCCCACGTTCTTCAGCCAGGTGCCGTTCGGAGCCCCGTGGGCGAGTGAAGGGTCCGGTCACGAGTACTACGCCTCGCACCGGCGGCTGCTTCAGCACCTGCAGTTCGGCGCCCCGCACCGGCGCTGGGTGCTGAAGGGCGTGGAGCACCAGTTCCGGATGTCCGCGCTGCTGTCCGCCTATCCCGACGCGAACCTCGTCTGGCCGCACCGCGATCCCGCCGAGGTATTCGGCTCCCTGCTGGAGGTCATCGCCATGGTGTCCAGGTACTCGGGCACTCCCGCGCCGGCCGACCGGCGGGCGTTCAGCCTGGCCATGCTGGACCGCTTCCAGCAGCGGGTGGAGAAGGCGCTCGCCGACCCGGCCTCGGATTGCGATTCGGTGTGCCACGTCAGCTATCCGGACCTGGTCGCCGATCCGGCCGGGGTAATCCGTGCCGTGTACCGGCACTTCGCCCTGTCCCCGGACCGGGCCGAGCCTGCCGTGCGGGCCTGGCTGGACGACCCAGGCAACCGTGGCGACCGCTTCGGCCGGTGGACCTATGACCTGGCCGACCACGGGGTCTCGGCGGGCGAGGTGCGGGAGCGTTTCGGCAGCTACCTGACGAGGTTCGGGGTCTGACGGATTCCCGGCCCGCCGGCATGTCGTTACGGGAGATCGGTCCCGGTCGGTGATCTGGCCAGCAGCGCCCGGGCCGCGGGGTAATCGGGCTTCCCGTTGGGGGCCCTGGGCACCTGATCGACGAAGACGACCAGCCGGGGAACCTTATAGCCGGCCAGGGACTGCCGGGCGGCGGCCACCACGGCGCCGGCGTCGGGTTCGCCGTCTCGCCCGCGCTGGACCAAGGCCGCCACGATCTGGCCGAAGCGCTCATCGGGGACGCCCATGACCAGGCACTCCTCGACGCCGCTGAGCTCGCTGAGGACCTCTTCCACTTCCGCCGGGTAGACCTTCTCGCCGCCCGTGTTGATGACGCTGGTGCCCCGGCCGATCAGCGTCACGGTGCCGTCGGGCTCGATCCGGCCCAGATCGCCGGGTACCGCGAACTGCTCGCCGTCGACGATGAAGTAGGCCGCGGCGCTTCGCTGCGGGTCCTTGTAGTAGCCCGACGCCGGGGTAGGTCCGGCCAGCAGGCCGATCTCGCCGCGGGGCAGTTCGCGCCGGTCCGGGCCAAGAACCACCAGGCCGGGAGCGGCGTCGAAGTTGGCGGTGAACGCCGCGTCGCCGCGCTGTACCCGCCGGAAGCCGTACGTGACTCCTTCGGTGGAGCCGCAGACGTCGAGCAGGGTGGCCCGCGGTAGATGCCCGAGCAGGCGCTGCTTGACCTGCGCGCTCCAGGCGGTGCCCGCCGAGCAGATGGTCCGCACCGATGAGAGGTCGTAGCGGCTGGCCGGTGCCCCGCCGTCCAGCGCCCGCAGCAGGGGAAGCGCGAAGGCGTCGCCGACGATGGCTACCAGCTGCGCGCCGACCGCGCCCACCGTGGTGAGGAGCTCGTGCGCGTCGAATGACCTGCTCTCCAGCGTGGTGACCTGCCCGCCCGCGGTCAGTGCCGGCAACGAGGCGAAGGTGAACCCGGTACTGTGCATGAGCGGCGAGGCCGGGATCGCGATCATGCGAGTGCCCTCGCGGTCCTGCTGGGCGGCGTAGTCGACGATGCCGAGTTCGGTGCTGGAGTCCCGGAACCGCTCTCGCGAGCTCAGCGCGTTGAGCACGCCGCGGCCGATCGCGTAGCGCACTCCCTTGGGCAGGCCGGTGGTACCGCCCGTGTAGGACAGGAACACGTCCTGCTCGCTGCGGCCGATCCGGGCGGCCGGCCCGGACGAGGCGATCAGCTCCTCGTAACCACAGGTTCCCGGCAGCGGGGCGGCGCCGCCCGGTTCAGCCCCGCCCACCTCTACCAGCAGGCGCAAGCCGGGCAGCTCGGGCCGGATCGACTCGACCCGGTCACGCAGCGCCGAGTCGAAGAACAGCGCTGCCGCGTCGCAGTTCTCCAGCAGCGCCCGCAGCTCGCCGCCGCCGTAGCGGTAGTTCACGTTGGCGGGAACGGCCCGGATCTTCAGCGCCGCCAGGAACGTCTCGAAGTACTCGGGGCAGTTGAACAGGTAGCAGGCGACGGTGCTGCCGGGGCCGACGCCGTACGCCCGCAGCGCTCCGGCCAGCCGGGCGGCCCGCTCCTCGAACGCCCCCCAGGTAATCGTCCTGGCCCCGTGAGTGAGGGCCGGGGCGGCGGGGATCCGGTCGGCGATGGCTTCCCACAAGGTGGCGAAGTGCAGCGGCTCGCGGCCGACGGGGGTGGCTGTCATCGTCGCCATCGACTGTAGACGCGGCGCCGCCCGGTCACCCTCGCGCTCGCCCCGGCGGCCATGCGATCTCCCAGCTACCTCAAAATCTAGTTAGATTAGGTATCTGATTCAGGGTACTTGATCTCGCCGGAGGAGGGAATGGCCAGTTGCCGGAAGATTCCGCGGCGGGTCACGTCCCGTCGCACTGGCCTGAGCACGTGATTCCTGCTCACGAGGATCACCTGGATTAGAACAGGCTCTTTCCGTAGCCGCCGTCGAGCCGGATCGTCTCGCCGGTCAGGAAGGCCGCCCGCTCCGAGCATAGGAACGCGGCCAGCCAGCCCATTTCCGCCGGGTCGCCCCAGCGCCCGGCCGGCAGCATGGCCCGGTACCACTCCTCGGTCTTTACCCCGGTACCCGAAGCCCGGTACTCACGGGACAGTTCGCTGTCGAATGGCCCGGTCGCGATCACGTTCGCGGTGATCCCGTACGGGCCGTACTCCTGAGACAGGGTCTTCATGACCGCGCTGACCGCGACCCGGATGTTCACGGCCGGCATGGGGTCCTCCAGATGCGGCACCT
>Ga0136846_1237564_pt1 | contig 11418 bp, 10 predicted proteins | sample HopSoiMetagenom2_FD_96841 | JGI IMG/M metagenome (GOLD analysis project Ga0136846, IMG submission 96841) | Grasslands soil microbial communities from Hopland, California, USA - 2 Assembly 2016 (version 4) | ecosystem: Environmental > Terrestrial > Soil > Grasslands | place: USA: Hopland... | reverse complement strand
CTCTTCGAGCAGGGCAAGAAGCACGCGCCCTGCATCATCTTCATCGACGAGATCGATGCGGTGGGTCGCCACCGCGGCGCCGGCCTGGGCGGCGGGCACGACGAGCGCGAGCAGACGCTCAACCAGCTCCTCGTCGAGATGGACGGCTTCGAGTCCAACGAGGGCGTGATCCTCATCGCCGCCACCAACCGGCCCGACGTGCTCGACCCAGCGCTGCTGCGTCCCGGCCGCTTCGACCGCCGCATCGTGGTGCCGCGCCCCGACGTGAAGGGCCGCGAGGGCATCCTCAAGGTGCACACCCGGAAGACGCCGCTGTCGCCGGAGGTGGATCTCGACTCCATCGCCCGCGGCACGCCCGGCTTCTCCGGCGCGGATCTGGAGAACCTGGTCAACGAGGCGGCGCTGATCGCGGCGCGCGGCAACAAGGAGCGGCTGGACAACCGCGACTTCGAGTTCGCCAAGGACAAGGTGATGATGGGCGCCGAGCGCCGATCCATGATCATCAGCGACAAGGAGAAGGAGAACACCGCCTGGCACGAGGCCGGCCACACCGTGGTGGCCAGGTTCCTCGAGCACTGCGATCCGGTCCACAAGGTGACCATCATCCCGCGCGGCCCGGCCCTGGGCTTGACGCAGATGCTGCCCAAGGAGGACCGGCTGAGCTGGTACAAGCCGGCGGTGCTCGACTTCATCGCCATGGCCATGGGCGGCCGCATCGCCGAGGAGGTGCAGTTCGGCACCATGTCCTCGGGGGCCAAGAACGACATCGAGCGCGCCACCGCCTTCGCCCGCAGCATGGTCTGCGAGTGGGGCATGAGCGAGAAGCTGGGGCCGCTTTCGTTTGGCGAGGAGCAGAGCGAGCCGTTCCTGGGCCGCGAGATGACGACGCGGGCGCGCAACTACTCCGAGGCCACCGCCATCGAGATCGACGGCGAAGTGCGCCGGCTGGTGGTGGAGCAGTACGCGCGCGCCAGGACCATCCTGGTGGAGCACAAGGACGCGCTCGACCGCATCGCCCGGGCGCTGCTGGAGTGGGAGACGCTGGACGGCGCCGAGGTGGACGTGCTCATCCGCGGCGATACGCTGAACAGGACCAAGCCGCCTCCGGTGCAGCAGCGGCCGACGGAGGTGAAGCGCCCCGAGGTCAAGGAGAAGTCCAAGATCCTCGACGCGCTGGGCGGTCTCACCGCGCCGGTGCCCAAGCCGGAAGCCGGCAAGGCCTGAACCTAAATCGGGGACACGATACGGAATCTGACGTATCGTGTCCCCGAATTTAGAAGGGCAAGGGGCGCAGGTCGGGTTCCACCCACTGCGCCCTTGCTGCGTCCGACCAGAGCAGTTCCGGCGACCAATGCTTGAGCGGCAGGTTGGTGTCCGCCAGGCCCGTGCGCAGCAGATCCTTCACCGTGTGGCCCGGGTGTGCGTTGACGGCCCGCAGCCAGAACCAGGTGAGCGTCTCGTTGTACTTCACCTGCGCGCCGACGCGGCCGATGTACTTCAGCAGCACCTCGCGCGCCTTGTCCGGCTCGCCGCGGAAGACCAGCGCCAGCCGGAGATGGGCCGCGTGGTTCATCTCGTGGTTGGGCAGCGTGCCCGACTCGAGCGCTTTGACGAAGGCGGCGTCGTCCATTCGCGAGAGTCTACACCCCGGTTCGCGCCGCCGCTGTAGAGTGCGCGCCGATGCGCCTGCTCGAGCTCCAGAACGAGGCGGATTCGCTGCAGGCCTGCGCCGCGGCGGGCCGCGCGGTCGCCGATGCCAACCTGCGCGGGTGGGCGGCGCTGCTCGCCCCGGAGGAGGCGCTGCTCGCGGAGGGCTTGCGGCACTGCGGCGTGCCCGTGCTGCAGGGCGCGCGCGGTTTCCTGGCCCAGGGCAGCGTGGGCCAACTCTGGCTGGCAACCCGCAGCCTGGCGGATACTCTCGAGCGCGAGCCCGCCCGCGCCGGGGCGCGGGAATTGATGCGGCGAGCCGGCAACGTGGAGGCGCCGCCGCGGGCCAGCGCCTGGAAGCTGCCGCGGGGAACGTTGCCCGCGCGCACGGCGGTGATGGGCATCGTCAACGCCACGCCGGACTCGTTCTCCGACGGAGGCCGCTACGATCCGCTGGCGCAGGCGCTGCGCCTCGCCGAGGAGGGCGCCGACATCGTCGACGTCGGCGGCGAGTCCACGCGCCCCAACGCGCCGCCGGTGGACGAGGCGGAGGAGCGCGTCCGGACGGTGCCGGTCATCCGCGAGTTGGCCCGGCAGGTGCGGGTGCCCATCAGCATCGACACCACCAAGGCCTCGGTGGCGGCCGCGGCGCTCGACGCGGGAGCGGAGATCGTCAACGACGTCTCGGGGCTGGCGCGCGATCCCGATCTCCCCCGGGCGGCGGCCGGCGCTGCCTTCTGCCTGATGCACATGCGGGGAACGCCGGCCGACATGCAGTCGCGGGCGACCTATGGGGATCTGCCCGGCGAGGTGCTGATCGAGCTCGAGCAGGCGCTGCAGCGCGCGCGCGATGCGGGAATCGCCGAGGATCGGATCGCCCTGGACCCCGGCATCGGATTCGCGAAGACCTTCGCGCACAACCTCCTCCTCGTCCGCCGGCTGCGCGAGCTGGCGCAGTCAGGTCGTCCGCTCGTCCTGGGCGCCTCCCGAAAAGGGTTCATCGGCATGGCCACCGGACGGCAGCCGGCCGACCGCCTGCTCGGCAGCCTGGCCGCCGCAGTGGCTGCTGCCCTGAATGGAGCGGCCGTGGTCCGTGTTCACGACGTAGCCGCTACGCGGGAGGCGCTGGCGGTGGCCGACGCCATTCGTGCGTCACCTGGCTGACAGGCGTCAGCCCGGTTGCCGCCTGGACGACAAAGCACCAAATTTGCACTCCAGCACAGGAGCATCCAACATGGCCGTCCGCTTGGCAGAGAGACCCATCGAGCCCGCCCGCAAGCTGTTCGGCACGGACGGCATCCGCGGCGTCGCCAATGTCTATCCGATGACCGGCGAGTTGATGCTCCAGCTGGGGCGGGCGGTCGCGTATCACATCAAGCGCGGCAACCACCGCCACCGGGTGGTCATCGGCAAGGACACGCGCGTGTCCGGATACATGCTGGAGACGGCGCTGGCCTCGGGCCTCTGCAGCATGGGCGTGGACGTTCTGCTCTGCGGGCCGCTGCCCACGCCGGCCATCTCCAACCTGACCACCTCCATGCGGGCCGACGCGGGCGCCGTGATCAGCGCCTCGCACAACCCCTACCAGGACAACGGCATCAAGTTCTTCAGCGCCGACGGCTTCAAGCTCCCCGACGAGGTCGAGGCGGACATCGAGGACCTGGTCGCCAACGACAAGCTGCATCACCTGCGGCCCACCGCCACCAGCATCGGCAAGGCATTCCGCATCGACGACGCGGCCGGGCGCTACATCGTCTACGCCAAGAACACCTTCCCGCGGCACCTGACGCTGGAGGGGCTCACCATCGTGGTGGACTGCGCGCACGGCGCGGCCTACCGGGTGGCGCCGACAGTCCTCGAGGAGCTGGGCGCCAAGGTCATCGTCATCGGCAACTCGCCGGACGGGAAGAACATCAACCGCGGCTTCGGGGCCTTGCACCCGGAGACCATGTGCAAGGTGGTGAAGAAGACCGGCGCGAACGTGGGCGTGGCGCTGGACGGCGACGCCGACCGGCTGATCGTCTCCGACGAGCACGGCAACGTGGTGGACGGCGACGCGGTGATGGCCATCTGCGGGCTCGATCTGATGCGGCGCAGGGCGCTGCCCAGGAAGACCGTGGTGGCAACCGTGATGAGCAACCTGGGGCTCGACCAGTGCCTGGCGCGCGCGGGCGGCCGCGTGGTGCGGACGCGCGTGGGCGACCGCTACGTGGTGGAGGAGCTGCGGCGGGGCGGGTACAGCTTCGGGGGCGAGCAGAGCGGTCACCTCATCTTCCTCGACAACGCCACCACCGGCGACGGCACGGTGGCCGCGCTCTCGGTGCTGGCGGTGATGGTGGAGAGCGGCAAGCCCCTCTCCGAGCTGGCGAAGTGCATGGAGGTCTTCCCGCAGGCGCAGCTCGGGCTCGCGGTGAAGAGCAAGCCCGAGCTGGGGTCGCTGCCCGGCGTGATGCGCGCCATCCGCGAGGTGGAGAAGAAGCTGGGCAGCAACGGGCGCGTGCTGGTGCGGTACAGCGGAACGGAGCCAAAAGTACGAGTGCTGGTGGAGGGGCCGGAGAAGAAAGCGATCGACGGCTATGCCCAGCAGATCGCCTCCGAGCTGAAGAAGGCCATCGGCGCGTAATCTTGATAAGCTCCGGGCATGCGGCTCGGGGTGAACATCGATCACGTCGCCACGCTGCGGCAGGCGCGGAAGGGCAGGTATCCGGACCCGGTGGTGGCGGCCGCGCTGGCGGAGCTGGGCGGGGCAGATCAGATCACGCTCCACGTGCGCGAAGATCGCCGGCACGTGAACGACCGGGATCTCGAGATGTTGCGCGACACGGTCAACGGCACCCTCAACCTCGAGATGGCTGCGGTGCAGCCGATGCTGGAGCTGGCCCTGCAGCACCGGCCCGAGACGGCGACGCTGGTGCCCGAGCGGCGCGAGGAGCTGACCACCGAGGGCGGGCTGGACGTGATCACCGGCCGCGAGGAGATCCGCCGGGTGACGCGCTCGCTGCGGGATGCCGGCGTCGAGGTGTCGCTCTTCGTCGATCCCGACCTCGAGCAGATCAGGGCCAGCCACCGCGCCGACGCGCAGGCGGTGGAGCTGCACACCGGCCGCTATTGCGAGGCGCGCACGCCGCGCGATCGCTCCCACGAGCTGGCGCGGGTTGTGGAGGCGGCGAGGGCCGCGGCCAAGCTGGGCCTGCGCGTCGCCGCGGGACACGGCCTCGATTACTGGAACGTGAAGCCGGTGGCGGAGATCGCGGAGATCACCGAGCTGAATATTGGATATGCCATCGTCTGCCGCGCCGTGCTCACCGGCCTCGAACGCGCCGTGCGCGACATGAAGGACCTGATCGGATGAGGCTGCTGACCGCGGCCGAACAGCGCGAGCTGGATCGGCTCGCGGCGGCGGAGGCCGAGCTGCCCACCCGCGTGCTGATGGAGAGCGCCGGCGCGGCGGTGGCGCGCGCGGTGGCGGCGCTGCAGCCGCGGGAAGTGGTGGTGTTCTGCGGGCCGGGGAACAACGGCGGAGACGGGTCGGTGGCTGCCCGGCTGCTGCGCGATGTGTACCAGGTGTACACCCGGTACACACGGGCGCCCGAGTCGCTGAAAGGCGACGCGGCGCTGGCAGCCCGGGCCTGGGCGGCGGCCGCCGGCGACGTTGGACAGGCCCCGCTTCCCGGACCGGGCACCGTCGTGGTGGACGCGGTGTTCGGCAGCGGCCTCTCCCGGCCTCCCGACGGTCCCGAGGCCGAGGCCATCCGCGCGATGAACGAAGCGCGCGAGCGCGGCGCCCGCATCGTGGCGGTGGACGTGCCCAGCGGCGTCGATGCCGACACCGGCCACGTCTACCCGGCGCACCTCGCGCGCGCCGACGTGACGGTGACGCTGCACGCGCCGAAGCGCGGCCTCTACCTGCATCCGGGCGCCGGATGCGCCGGCCGCATCGAGGTGGCGCCCATCGGGATTCCACGCAAGCTGGAGGAGAAGCTGCCCGGGCCCGCCTGCGAGCTGATCGACGAGGACTGGGCGCGCGCGCAGCTCGCTCCCTTGCCGCGCAACGCGCACAAGAACGACTTCGGACATGTGCTGGTGGTGGCGGGCTCGCCGGGCAAGAGCGGCGCCGCAGCCATGGTGTGCGAAGCCGCGCTGCGCGCCGGCGCGGGCCTGGTCACGCTGGCTGCCCGCCCGGACGTCGCCGCCGCGCTGCACGGCCTGCCAGAGGCGATGTTCGTCCCGCTGCCCGGAGACGGGCCCCTCGCGGCGAGGGATCTTCCTGCGCTGCGCGAGGCCTTGAAGGGCAAGAGCGCGCTCGCGATCGGGCCCGGCATCGCGCGCGGCCCCGAGACCGGCCCGCTGATCGGCGAGTTGCTCGCGGGCGCCGATTCGGCGGTTCTCGACGCCGACGCCCTCAACGCGCTGGCCGAGCACCGCGAGCGCATCGCCGAGTGGGTGCGCAAGGCCCAGGCGCGGCCGCTCCTCACCCCGCACCCGGGCGAGTTCGCGCGCCTCACCGGCGACGAGACGGAGCGCATCCTCGCCGACCGCGTCGACGCCGCGGCCCGCGCCGCGCAGCGCTTCGGCGCCTGCATCGTGCTCAAGGGTGCTCACAGCGTGGTGGCGGATCCCGAGGGCACCACCGCCATCTGCGCGGCGGGCAACCCGGGCATGGCCACCGCCGGCGCGGGCGACGTGCTCACGGGAATCGCCGCAGCGGTCCTCGCCCGGCGCGGAGGCGTGGGCGGCACCGGCGACCGCGCGCGGCTGGCCGTGGTCCTCCATGCCCTGGCCGGAGACGAGGCGGCGGCATGGGTGGGCGAGACCCCGCTCGTCGCCACCGACATCGTGCGCGTGGGACTCCCGCGCCTGTTCCGGCGCTGGCAGCGCTGATGCGCGAGCTCTTGCTGGAGAGTCCGGCCGCGACGCGGGCCCTGGGGCGCAAGCTGGGCGCGGCGCTCCGTCCGCACGATTTCGTCGCGCTCACCGGGGAGCTGGGCGCCGGCAAGACCCTCTTGGTGAAGGCCGCCGCCGAGGGCGCCGGCGCGGAACCGGCCAGCTCGCCCACCTTCGCGCTGGTCAACCTGTACGCCGGGCCGGTGCCGCTGCAGCATCTGGATCTCTACCGGATCTCCGGACCGGCGGAGCTGTTCGCGCTGGGGTTCGACGATCTGCTGGCGGAACCTGCCGCGACGCTGTGCGAGTGGGCCGAGCGCGCCGGGTCCGCGCTTCCCGCCGACAGGCTCGAGATCGCGCTTCAGTACGCGGGGCCAGCCACGCGGAGGCTGCAGCTCCACGCCACGGGGAGATCGGGCGAGCGCCTGCTTGCCGCGCTCGTCGCGGCCGGCATCGCTAGCGCGGAAGAAGCGAAGTGACCTCGAGGCGCAGATCGGCGTCCACCGCCACCAGCGCCTCCTCCGGCAAGAGGCGCCAGGCGCGCTTCCCGCCCGGAGGCGGCTCGCCCGGATCCTCGCTGGCAACGGCCACGTAGCCGCAGCGGCCGTCGCGATCCGGCGCGGGCGAGGAGAGGAAGAGGGTGCGGCCGCGGCGGCAGGCGACCAACAGGCGCCCGTCGGTGGCGAGGAAGGTGGTGCTGGCCTGCTGCCCGCCCGCCTCGCAGATCTCGCGCACCAGCGCCACCGTCTCGGCCAGCGCGGCTGCCGCGGAGGCTGCGTCGGAGCGCTCGACGTCGCAGCGCCGGCGAAGTCGGCTGAGGAAGAGCAGGAAGCAACGCTCGCTGTCGGTCTCGCCGCGCAGCTCGTCGCGCAGGGAGGGATGGATCTGCTCCTCGAGCGGACGCCTCGCGCGCTCCCAGTCGGGCAGCGTGCCGTTGTGCGCGAAGAGCCACGGGCCGCGCTCGAACGGGTGCGTGTTCTCCGCGGCCACCCGGCCGACGCTGGCGCGCCGGACGTGCGCCAACACCGTGGTCGCGCTCACATACTGCGACAGCTTCTCGAAATCTGCGTCCCCATGGGCCGGGGTGAGGCTGCGCACCACACGGGGAGCGCCGCTCTCGTACCAGCCCAGGCCCCAACCGTCCGGGTGTTCGCGGCTCTGCACGCGCAAGGCATTGGCGCCCTGGAACAATTCGTGGGAGACGCCGCTGGGATCGCGGGATCTGCAGCCGAAGAGGCGGCACATTGCAATCCGGCAGTGTAATGCAGGAAGCTTGGGCTCACGTACCCTGTAATTTTCTTTGGGCGCGCGCCGCGCGGGATGGGAGGATGGGGGCCGTCATGTGGGCAGCGCTTGCAGCCACCGTGCTCGCCACGGCGGCACCACCTCCCTTGGTGGTGGCGCTGTTGCCGCTGCATCCGCTGGGCGCTCCGGCCGACGTGGTGCACGCGCTCGAGGTCACCTTCCGGAACGAAGTGTCCCAGCTGGGCGAGGCCCGCCTCGCGCCTGAGAAGGACGTGATCGAGGCGCTCCAGCGCGAGCCGGGCTGCGAGGCGCGGATTTCCTGCGCGACGGCGGCCGCCGCGCACGCGGGTGCGAGGCAGCTGATCGTCGGCACCACCAGCCAGCTGGGCGACGCCTTCATGATCGATCTCAAGCTGCTCGACGCGAAGAGCGGCCAGGAGCTGCGCCGTGCCACTCTTCCCGTCAGCGGCACGCAGGACGCGCTGATCGAGACCATGCACGAAGCAGCGGTGCAGTTGCTGGCGCCGGCGCGCTTCACCGGCTCGCTGCGGCTGGAGGTGCCGGGCGCGCAGGGGGCGGTGCTGTTCATCGACGGGAAGACGGCGGGAACGCTGCCGCTCGCACATCCGCTGGAGGGCCTCGTTCCCGGCCAGCACGTGGTGCGGGTGAAGGACAAGTCGCGGGAGATGAGCGCCTTCGTCGAGGTCCGCTTCGGGCGCACCACCGAGGCCACCATGAAGCTGGACGCGGCCCCGGTGGTGGCGGTGCCGGCGGCGGCCCTGCCGGTTGCCGTCGAGCTGCAGCCGCCGCAAAAGCGCGCCTGGGTGCGGCCCACCGCCATCGCCTCGTTGGGGGCCGGCGTGGCCAGCGCGGTGGCGGGCATCGCCTTCCATGCGCGCGCCTATTCCACCGCCTCCGACCTGAACCGCCGCGCCGCAACCAACCAGCTGCAGACCGGCGATGCCCAGGCCTACGCCGACGTCGATCGCGACACCAATCTCGCGCGCGGCTTCTACGTGGCTGCCGCCCTGCTCACCGCGGTCGGAGGTGGTTTGCTGTGGTGGGACGTGCACACCGAATCCCTGGGCGTGCAGGCGCGGTTCTAGCGCGCGACAGGAAACCTGCCCGTCCCGCGGCGGCATGCTAGCCTCCGCCCGTTCCTGTCCCTGGAGGAGATCTTGTTCCGGCGCGCCGCCTTCTGCATCGTCCTCGTCGCTGCCGCGGGCTGCCGCAGATCCACCGGTCCCGACGAGAACTACCAGAAGGCCTCGTCGCTCTATCAGCAGCTCTACCTGGCCGAGTTCGACGACGCCTACGGCGATTCGCGGATGGACGAGGTGGTGGCGCTGCTCAAGAAAGTGGATGGCCGCTCCGTCGACGCGCCGGCCGCGCAGACCATGCTGGGCGCCATCCAGCACGGGCGCGAGGCGCTGGCCAAGGCGCGCGCCGAAGGAGCGAAGCGCGACAACACCGCCGCGGCAGTGGCGGCGCCGTCGGCGGGTGCCAGCATCGATCCCAGCGAGGTGCTTGCCGCCGGGGCGTCGCCCGAAGATGCCGGCGTGCAGGATCCCTACGGACCCGGCGCGTCCGTGGCAGAGCTGAACACGCAGAGCGGCGGCTGCCTGGTGGACAACGAGCCGTTCAACGAGCAGGTGACCGGCGTCACCGGGACCGTCTACCGCGTCGCTCCGTCGGACGTGTGCAAAGGCAAGCTGCCGGGCATGGTGGGACAGGCGGTGCTGGTCACCGGCGGGAAGATCTACCGGCGCGTCGCGGACCCGCGGCCGCCGCCGCCCGCAGCGCCTCCGGCCGCCTCGCCGGACGCCGGTACAGCGGCTGCGGCCGCCCGCCCGCGGCCGGCTGCCGATGCCGGCGAGCCGCAATACCAGATGTATATCCCCGGCGCACCGCGCCCCGGCTCACCGCCATCGCCGCCGCCCGAGGGCCAGCAGCAATAGCGTTCCGCGGTCGGGCCTGCTAGACAACCGTGCCCCATGGCCGAGTTGTCGTACACGTTGCTGCGCCTGTTGCCCAAGAACACGCTCTCCCGCGCGGTGGGCGCGGCCTGCCGCGTCTCGGCTCCGCGGCCGGTGATGCGCGCGGTGATCCGCGCCTTCGCCAGGAAGTACGGCGTCGACGCGAGCGAGGCCGAGCGGCCCATCGACGAGTACCCCACCTTCACCGAGTTCTTCACCCGCCGCCTCAAGCCGGGCGCGCGGCCCATTGCTCCCGGAGAGTTGCTACCGACAAGCCCGGTGGATGGCACGGTGGGCGAGCTGGGCGACATCGTCGAGTCGCGTCTCTACCAGGCCAAGGGCAAGCACTACACGCTGGCGGAGTTGATCGGCGGGCCCCGGGCGGACGAGGACGCGCGGCAGTTCGCGGGCGGCGTCTTCTGCACCATCTACCTGGCGCCCTACAACTATCACCGCATCCACGCGCCGCTGGGCGGCGTCATCGCCGGCTACGTCAACATGCCGGGCCAGCTCTGGCCGGTGAACCCGGTGGGCGTGCGCAACGTGGAGAAGCTCTTCTGCGTCAACGAGCGCCTCACCACCTTCCTGAAGACGGCGCGCGGACCGTGCGGCGTGGTGGCGGTCGGGGCGACCAACGTGGGGCGCATCCGCGCGCTCTACGACGACGTGGTGACCAACGCGCGCCGCACGCGGCAGCCGGAGCGCAAGCTGTACCCCGCGCCGGTGCGGGTGGAGAAGGGCGGCGAGCTGGCCGTCTTCGAGATGGGCTCGACGGTGGTGCTGCTCTTCGCGCCGGGCGTGAAGCTGTCGCCGCGGCTCGTGCCCGGCATGGCCATCCGTCTGGGCGAGGCGCTGGAATGAGTCAGAAGCTGCGCGGCGTGAAGGGCACGCGCGACGTGCTGCCCATCGACACCTACCTCAAGGACGACGACCCGTGGGTGCGCATCGGGCACTACCACCTGGTGGAGCAGGCCGCGCGCGATCTCTTCCCGCTCTACGGATATCGCGAGGCGCGCACTCCGGTGCTCGAGCGCACCGAGCTGTTCGTGCGCGGCATCGGCGAGGTCACCGACATCGTCGGCAAGGAGATGTACACCTTCGACGACCGCGGCGACTCCTTGACCATGCGTCCGGAGAACACCGCTTCGCTGGTGCGCGCGTACGTCGAGCACAACGTCAACCAGCAGGAGCCGGAGACGAAGTGGTGGTACCTGGGCCCCATGTTCCGCCGGGAGCGCCAGCAGCGCGGCAGATACAGGCAGTTCACGCAGATCGGCGTGGAGGCGTTCGGCAGTCCGGGGCCGCGCGTCGACGCCGAGCAGATCGAGCTGCTCGACCGCTGGCTCAGGAACCTGGGCATCCCCTTCGAGATGCACGTCAACACGCTGGGCGACGCGGTCTGCCGCCCGCGATATCGCGAGGCGCTGCAGGCGTACCTGCGCTCGCGCATCGGAGACCTCTGCGAAGATTGCAAGAAGCGCGTCGAGACCAACCCCATCCGCGTGCTGGACTGCAAGAACCCGAAATGCCAGGAGGTGGCAGAAGGCGCGCCGCGGATGGAGGAGTTCCTCTGCGACCCGTGCCGTGCGCACTTCCTCGGCGTGCAGGAGACGCTGCGGCGGCTGGAGGTTGCGTTCGTGGTCGATCCCAAGCTGGTGCGCGGGCT
>Ga0136846_1211279_pt1 | contig 11418 bp, 11 predicted proteins | sample HopSoiMetagenom2_FD_96841 | JGI IMG/M metagenome (GOLD analysis project Ga0136846, IMG submission 96841) | Grasslands soil microbial communities from Hopland, California, USA - 2 Assembly 2016 (version 4) | ecosystem: Environmental > Terrestrial > Soil > Grasslands | place: USA: Hopland... | reverse complement strand
TACCCGGTTCCTGCTCCTTCGCTTCGCACCGGAGTCCTCCGCTCCTGAACCGATCGGTTCGCCGGACGATCTATCCGCCGAGCTCGAGGACAGGTTGCCGGGGCTCGCGGGAACGTTCGAACCTGAAAGTCCGGGCATGCACACCACCGACACCATCGACTACGGCCTTTGTGTCGAGGGCGAGATGTGGCTGGAACTCGATGACGGCCAGGAGGTGCACCTCACCCCGGGCACCTGTGTCGTGCAACGCGGCACCCGCCACGCATGGCATAACCGCAGCGACCAGTCGGCGCTAATGATGTACGTCATCGTCGGCGCCCAGCGGGAGTCCTGACCCGGCGACCGGGGAATGCCGATCGAGCGGTAGCTGAGCGGGCCGGCTCGGCCGCATTCCTACGCGGCGTCGGTCCACGATCTCCGAGCCCTGATGCCGGACGGTGACATCTCGCTCTTGGCGCCGTCCGGTGTGTCCAAGCGGCCCACTCTGGGACATCCGGGGGCTGTGCCCGCGTGCAGTAGGCCGCGCTTACGAGCGGGGAGTCCGTCCCTTCCGGAGCGTTTCATGAAGCCCAGTGGTGGCCGACTCATTCGGGCCGGCGGCCGGCACGAGCAGCCACATCAGCGGGTACACGAAGATGCCGGCGCCCATCACCGCCAGGGCGACGAACCCGACGCGCCACAGCAAGGGGTCTGTGTTGGTGTACTCGGCCAACCCGCCGCACACGCCGCCCAGCACCTTGTTGGTGGAGCTACGGAGGAGCCGACGTTGCGGGACCTCAGCTGCGGGCGCAGGCGGTGCCGGCTGCCAGGACGACTGATCCGGTCGAGGAGACTCGCTGGGAGACGGGACATCGGAGGTCGAGGGATCCGGGAACGGGCTCGCTGTCATGGCATGAAGGCTTTCTCGCGCTTGCGCCGGTGACCACGGAACAAGGTCCCGCCAACCGTGGCCGTCTGACTCGGGCGGTCACCTCTTACACCGGGCACCTCCCGGGAAGCCCATCGCCCAGCAGACGGGGGCTCGCTGAGGGCGGCCAACCGTGCGCCAACGTCTGGGCGTCCCTGGGGCCGCCTTGAGAGACACCTGCCGGCGAGTACGTGCGGGGTGCCGGCGCCGGTCCGCTCGCCCGGCTAAAGGGTGGTGGGTCGTCGGGTGCGGCCGTGCCCGGTGGTCGGCTGGTGCGGGTGACGCCGGCCGGTGAGGTGACGGAGAAGACGCCGTCGTCGGTCATCACGAACAGCCGGCCGCGGGCGTGGGTTTTCAGCCGGTGATGTCGCCGGCACAGGCAGCAGAAATTCTCGCAGGCGGTAGCGCCGCCGCAGGCGTGCGGGATGACGTGGTCGAGGTCGGCCCGGCCGGCGGAGTTGGCGCAGCCCGGCCAGCGACACGTCCGGTCCCGGGTGCGCACGAACCGGTACTGCCCGGCCGAGGGCCGGTAGCGGTCGACCGGCCCGGGAGCGTCCAGGACCGGGCAGGCGCAGTCACCGGCGGGGTGGTCGGGGCAGCCGCGGCGGGCCAGCGCCTCCAACTGGGCGCGGGGAAGCACCGCCCGCAGCCGCCCGGACACCGGGTCGACCAGCGACACGTGCAGCGATCCCCCTGCCGGTGCCTGCAGGCCGCCGGGGCAGACCGCGTCCAACTGGGCGAGGACCTCGCGCAGCAGCGCGCCGGTGATCGGCGCCCCGTCCAGCTCGGCCACCGGCTGCCGGCCGTGCCCGGCCGCGGTCTCGGCGTTGGGCGGGTGCAGGGCGCCGATCGGGGCGGTGATGGTCAGCTGCGCGGTCACCGGCGGGCGGGCGGTGTCCCACGGCCGCAGGATCAGGTCCTCGAGCACCAGCGCCCGCAGCACCCCGAACGGGCGGGTATCGCCGTCGGCCTTGAGCATCGTCGCGTACCGCTCGACGGCGTCCCGGCAGGCCGCGGCGCTGGCGGTGGGCAGCAGCGCGTGCAGCTGGGACACCCCGTCCCGGTGGTGGGTCACCCGCACGTCGCACAGCGACTCGGCCACCTTGCGGCGGAACTCCGAGAGGTCCTGCCCGTGGGCGAGCAGCCGCGTGCGGATCAGCGCCCGCAACCGACGAATGCCCAACCCGGCCGCCCGCGGGAGCACCTCGGCCTCCACCGCGTGCACCACCGCATCGGGCACCTCCTTGGCCGGCCAGCCCAGCTCGGCGGCGATCGCCCGCGCCCGCGGCCAGTCCAGCAGCCCGTCGGCCACCCGCCCCCAGGTCGCCCTCAGCCGGGTGAGCAGCACGTTGCAGGTGTCGGCGAGCTCCACCGCGGCCCGCCGCGAGCAGCGCGGCACGTGGGCCAGCTCGTCGCAGAAAAATTCCGAGGTCTCCGGCAGCCGGACCTCCCCGGCGCCCCAGGTCGACCCGGAGGACACGTCCTCCTCGGCGGGACGCTGGCCGGCCAGCGCGATCACCAGCTCGGCCTTGTAGCCGGCCAGCATCGACTCCAGCGCCGACACCAGCTGCAGCTCCTCGAACAGCTGCACGTCGGACTTGCCCGCGACCGGCAGCACCTCGCCCAGCCGGCGGCCCAGCTGCGCGGGCACGAACGCCGGCTCCGAGGCGGCGCGCAGCTCGACGCCGAAAGTCAGCCCGACCACCGCCGGCTCCGGTTCGATCACGTGTTCGACAATATCCGACCGGATAGCAGAACGCCCAGCTCAACTGGCGTATCTGTGGACAGAGCTCAGCTGTCCACAGCCTCGACGAACCGCTCGCTGGCCGCGGCGTCGTCGAGCACCGTCCAACGCATGGACCGCCCGTTCAGCCGCAGCTCCACCTGGGTCCGCCGGCCCGGCACGAGCCTCGCGCCCCCAACGTCGCTCAGCGGTACCGAGGCGATCGCCGGCTCGCCGAGCACCCGTGGCTGCGCCAGCCACAGCCGGTCGTCGGCGACGGCGAACACGTGCACACCCGTCAGGCCACGCCACGGCCCAGGCGTCACCGCCCTCAGCACCACGCTCGGCTGCCGGCCGTCCAGGGCCAGCCGGCCGATGAGAAAGGCACTGGCCGCGTCGGCACCCATGAGCACACCGACAGCCTGCCCGATCCGATCAGACGGCCGCGGGACCCGTGCCCGTCGAGTCCCCGGCATCGCTGCCACCAACGACGGCTCGGAGAGACGCCGCGCTCCCGCGCGGGCATCGACGAGGAGTACACGCCGCGGGATGCGCCGTTACGACCAGCTCGGCGACGCGATCGACGTCGGCCGGTACGTGATACCGCTGGTGCGCGCGGAGGTCGCCGAGCGGGATGCTGCGAAGGTGTCGGCATGAGCACCGTCGTCGTGGTGGGCAACCCCAAGCCGAACTCCCGCACCCGCTCCGCCGCCGAGCTCGTCGCCGAGCGGCTCACCGACGCCCCGCCGGACCGGGTCATCGACGTCGTCGAGCTCGGCGCGGGGCTGCTCGGCTGGGGGGACCCGGCCGTCGAGGACGCCGTCGCCGCGGTCAAGGCCGCCGACGTCCTCGTCGCCGCCAGTCCCACCTACAAGGCCACCTACACCGGCCTACTCAAGCTCTTCCTCGACCAGATCGGCACCGGGGACCTCGCCGGCGTGGTCGCCGTGCCGCTCATGCTCGGCGGCGGCCCCACCCACGCGCTCGCGCCGGAGCTGCTGCTCAAGCCGGTGCTGGTCGAGCTCGGCGCCACCGCGCCGACCCGCGGCCTCTACCTGCTGGACAAGGTCTGGGACGACCCCGCCCAGCTGGACCCCTGGCTGGCCACCGCGAAGCCGCAGGTCGCGGCCGCCCGCGCGGTCCGGCGAGGCTGAGCCGTGGAGGTGCACTGGTTCCTGCGCACCCGCGGCGGCAGCCGCCGTCGCCCGGGCCGCCGGGCAGAGCGGGTCGGCGAGGAGGTGCTGCCCTCCCTCGCCCGGGCGCCGGCCGGAGCGGGTAGGCGATGATCGCCGCCATGACCCACGACGACGCCGCCGCGGTTCTCGCCGCCGAGGACCGCCGCTACCAGGCCATGCTCGACGGCGACCTCGACGCACTCGACCAGCTGTGCGCCGACGCCCTCAGCTACACGCACTCCAACGGCGTCCGCGACAGCAAGGCGGAGTACTTCGCCAAGCTGCGCGACGGCTACTACGTCTACCACCGCATCGACCACCCGGTGGAGCGCGTGGAGGTCAGCGGGGACGCGGCGGTGGTCGTCGGCCGCATGACCGCCGACCTGGACAGCGGCGGGGTCCGCAAGAGCATCGACTGCCTCGCGATCGCCGTCTGGACGCGCAGCGCGGAGGGCTGGCGGCTGCTCGCCTACGCCCCCACGCCGGTGGCCGCCTGATCGCTCTTGCCGGGGGCGCGCGCCGTCCGGAAGGGTTCGAGGGGTGACCTCACAGCGCCCCCGGGTCGTCGTCGTCGGCGGCGGCTTCGCCGGTTTCTACGCCCTGCGCCGCCTCCAGCGCGTCCTGCGCGACGCGGCCGAGCTCGTCCTGGTCAACCCCACGGACTACCTCCTCTACAGCCCGCTGCTGCCCGAGGTGGCCACCGGCGTCGTCGAGGCCCGGCACATCGCGATCTCGCTGCGCCGCCTCCTCCCCCGGGTGCGGCTGGTCCTGGGGCGCGCCGAGGACGTCGACCTCGAGGCCCGCACTGTCACCGTCGTCCAGGGCCGGGACGACGAGATCTCCACGACCACCCTCGCCTGGGACCGGCTGGCACTGGCCCCGGGATCGGTCACCCGGCAGTTCCCCATCCCCGGCGTGCCCGAGCACGGGCGGGGCCTCAAGACGCTGGTCGAGGCCGTGTTCCTGCGCGACCACCTGCTCGAGCAGCTCGACCTCGCCGACGCCGCGCCCGACACCGCCGCGGGCCGGGAGGAGCGGGCCGAGCGGCTGACCGTCGTCGCCGTCGGCGCGGGCTACACCGGCACCGAGCTGGTGGCGCAGACCCAGCGGTGGCTGCGCAAGATCGAGAACCGCTGGAGCCGCACCCTGGCGCGGGACGTGCGGTGGGTCCTGGTCGACCTGGCCCCCAGTGTGCTGCCCGAGCTGGGCCCGGAGCTCGGCGCCCGGGCGCTGGAGCTGCTGCACCGCCGCGGCGTGGACGTCCGCCTGCGGACCTCCGTCGCCTCGGTCGACGGGCACGCGGTCCGGCTGACCGACGGCACGACGGTCGCCGCGCGCACCCTGCTGTGGGGTGCCGGCGTCGTGCCCAACCCGCTGATCGAGCGGCTCGGCCTGCCGACCTCCCGCGGCCGGCTGGTCGTCGAGCCCGACCTCTCGGTGCCCGCCGCTCAGCACGTGTGGGCCGCCGGCGACGCGGCCGCGGTCCCCGACCTCGCGAGCGAGACCGGCTCGGACTCCCACCCGGTCACCCCGCCGACCGCCCAGCACGCCCAGCGCCAGGGCACCGTGATGGGCCGCAACGTCGCCGCCAGCCTGGGCGTCGGGCAGTCGAAGGCCTACCGCCACAAGGACCTCGGCCTGGTCGCCGACCTCGGCGGCTGGGACGCCGTCGCCAAGCCGCTGGGCGTGCCGCTCACCGGGCCGCTGGCCAAGGCGGTCACCCGCGGCTACCACCTCTACGCGCTGCCCTCCACGCCCAACCGGGTCCGCGTCGCGACCGACTGGCTGTTCCAGACCGTGCTGCCGCCGGAGTCGACCCAGCTCAACGCGGTGCGCCCCGAGGACGCCCGGATCGCCACCGCGCAGGGGATCGATCCTCAGGCCAGCGCGAGCACCCGCAGCGCGTAGCGGGCGGCGGCACCGCCCTCCTCCTCGGCGACGTCGAGGGCCCGCGGCACGTCCAGGTCGTCGAGCAGCGCCGTGAGGACGGCCTCGTGGCCGCCGTCCGCGGGCCGCCCGGCCGCGGCGAACAGCCGCTCCAGGCGGGCTGCCGCCGCGTCGACCAGCCGGGGCTCGAAGTCCCAGGCGGTGTCCCAGCGCCGGTCCAGCAGCATCAACCGGACCGCCGCGGGCGCGTGCTGCTCGAGCAGGTCGGCGACGAGCACCAGGTTGCCCGTCGACTTCGCCATCTTGGCGCCGTCCCGGCGGACCGCCCCGACGTGCACCTGACGGCGCGCGAACGGGGTGACCGCTGCGGCGGCCTCGACCATCGCGGCCTGGTAGGCGTGGTGCGGGTAGGTGAGGTCCTCACCGCCGACCAGGACGTCGACGGCGTTCCCCAGCGTCGCCGTCGCCATGGCCGCGCACTCGGCATGCCAGCCGGGACGGCCCGAGCCCCACGGGCTCGGCCAACGGGGGTCGGCCTCGCCCGAGGGCCGCCACACCGCGACGTCGAACGGGTCGTCCTTGCGGGGGTCGTCCGGCTCGTCACCGAAGGCGGTCGAGAGTTCGAAGGCACGGTCCCGGTCCAGGCCGGCGCGCCCCGGGACGCCGGCGCCGCGGAAGTACACGGCGCCGTCGCGCTCGTACGCCGCCCCGGCCACCAGCAGCGCCTCGGCCAGGTGCTGCACGTGCGCCACGTGGTGCCGGGCGCGCGGGGTGTGGGTGGGGCGGTGCACGCCGAGGGCCTGCATGTCCCGCTCGAACAGGAACTCCTGGGTGAGCGCGAACTCGTCGTAGTGCCGGCCGCGCGCGTCGGCGGCCCGGGTGAGCACGTCGTCGACGTCGGTGACGTTGCGGCTGGTCACCACGTCGGCGCCGGAGGCGCCCAGCACCGTGGCCAGCACGTCGGACCAGACGAACGTGGCGGCGTGGCCGAGGTGGGTGACGTCGTAGGGCGTGATGCCGCAGGTGTAGACGCGGGCTGTCCCGGTGGTCGCGAGCGGGGAACCGGCCAGCCGGAGGGTGGACGCGGGGCCGAGGACGGCGGAGGGAGGCACCAGGCGCGCGGGCATGCCCGCATCCTGCCCGTCGCCGCCGCACACCGGGCGCACAGCGGGTGCACAGGATCGCGGGGAACGGTCCCCCCGTGACCCGTGGCACCGCTCCCCCGTCCGCGTCCGACCGCCTCCGGGCCGAGGCCGGGGCCGTCGTGGCCGAGGCGGTCGGCGCCGGCCACCGCCATGATCCCGTGCTGCCCCGCACGGGCGGGCCGGCCGGCAACGCCCGGCTCACGGCCTGGACCGGGCTGGTGCTGCTGGTCCTGTTCCTCGCCGAGCTGATCACGCTCCTCGACGTCCACGGCCTGATCAGCTGGCACGTGGCGCTCGGGGTCCTCCTCATCCCACCGGCGCTGCTGAAGACGGCGAGCACGGGCTGGCGGATCGTCCGCTACTACTCCGGCAACCGCCCGTACCGCGAGGCCGGCCCGCCGCCGTTGTTCCTGCGGGTGCTCGGGCCGCTCGTCGTCGCGGCGACGCTGGCCCTGCTGGGGTCCGGCCTCGTGCTGATCGCGCTGGGCGAGGGGCGCGCCCGGTCCGCCGGCGTGCTCGGCGTGAACTGGGTCGACCTGCACCAGGCGCTGTTCGTCGTCTTCGCGGTGCTCGGCGGGCTGCACCTGCTGGCCCGCCTGGTGCCGGCGCTCGCGCTGACCACGCGCCGGGTGCGCGCCCGGACGGGGCTGCCCGCGCGGGTCGCCGGCGGCGGGCGGCGGCTGGCCCTCGTCGTCCTGAGCCTCGCCGTGGCCGGCCTGACCACGGCCCTGCTGCTGCCCCTGGCCTCGAGCTGGCAGCACGACGGCGGGCACTTCCGGCCGGCCGGCGTGTCGCACGGCTGACGCGGACACACCCGGGACGAGCGACTCTGGCCGATCCGGTTCCGCCGGGCCGACACTGGGTCATGGTCGCGAGCGATCCCCCGTCGCTGGTCCTGCACACCGTCGAGAACCTGGCGGAATTCCACCGGGAGCACGAGAAGTTCTACGCCGCCGCACCGCGGGAGCAGGCCGTCGTCCTGCAACGGCACGCCGGCACGCTGCACGACGTCGCCGACCGGGCGGCGGCCGCGCTCGACGGCGTGCTGTTCCTCGAGGGGCAGGGCGAGCCGGCCGGGCTGGCGGCGCTGCGCCGGGAGATCCGCACGCTGGGCGAGGAGTCCGTGGCCACCGGGGAGTGGATGGCCGGGGCGATGCAGGCGTCCTGGTCGACGGCGGCCGCGCTGCTGGACATCTCCGCGCTGGACGACCTGGTCGGCGAGCGCCACCGGATCATCGCCAACGACTGGCAGGCGGCCAGCACGACGGTCGTGGTGGGGCGGCTGCTGGAGCGGGCGGCCGACGTCCTCGACCGGGTCGACGCCGAGGCCGACGGCGCCGCCCGCACGCCGCGGCTGCTGCACTCGGCCGCCGAGCTCATCGCGCGCGCGGCCGACCTGTTCGGGGAGGCGGCCGGGCTGGTGCAGGAGAACGAGCGGCGGTGGCGGGTCTTCCACGACCGGGTGGCGGCGCTGCTCGCCGTCGCGCCGCCACCGGCCGCCGACGCCTCCTAGCCCCTCGCTAGCCCCGCTTCTCGTCGAGCCGGTCGAGCAGCTCGCCGGCCGCCGCCTCGATGGTGCCGTGGTCGTTCTGGCTGGCCCGCTGCTTGGCGTGGATCAGCGCGGCCCGGTTGACCTTCCGGAAGTCGCCGTACGGGAACGCGTAGCGCGCCTTGGTCTCCTCGTTGGCGTCCGGATCCACTGCCAGGTGCCAGCGGGCGAACTCGTCCCACCCCTTCTTCTCCAGCACCGCGTTGCCGTCCTCGGTGGAGGGCGCGGCGTCGGACCAGTCGGTCGTGTCGTCGTAGCGGCCGCTGTCGATCAGCTCGCGGGCGTGGCGGACGGCGGCCTCGTTCACGTCGTACTCCGGCATGCCGCTCCCTAGCCCTCGGTCACGGGCAGCACCAGCCGCGAGGCGCCCTCGCGCAGCGTGATCGTCCGGTGGGACGGCTTCGTGTCCCGCCCGGTGGCCGGATCCTCGCCGGTGCCCAGGTTGCGCGCCCAGTGCGGGTGCGAACCGCCCGCCACCTGCAGCCGCAGCCGGCTGCCGGCCGCGAACCGGTGCGCGCAGGCGTCCAGCTCCAACCGCACGGTCCCGGTCGCGGCGTCCGGGTCCAGCCGCCGGAACGCCTCGCTGACGTTGCGCGAGCGGCCCTTCGCGTCCACCTCGCAGAGCCGCACGAACAGGTCGGCGTGCGGGTTGTCGGTGGTGTGCGCGAGCTCCACGACCGAGACGCCGACGACCTCCAGCGGCGCGTCGAGCACCGGCCCGGTGAAGGTCACGACGTCGGGGCGCGCCTCGAGCTTCTCCTGCCGGCGGTAGCCCCCGTCCGGCGAGAGCAGCCGGCCGCCGACCGTCGGCGTCGGGTCCTGCGGGTCGTAGGTGAACGTGGCCGGCGCCGCGTCGGCCGGCGGCGCGGCGTCGCCCAGGGCGGCCCGGGGCCCGAGGTAGAAGGTGCGCTCGCCGGTCGCCGGCGGCCAGGACGGCAGGTCCCGCCACTCGTCCGCGCCGGTGACGTAGAGGTGCACCGGCTGCGGCCGGCGGCGCGTGCCGGTGCCGGCCAGGTGCTCGTCCAGCCAGTCCAGGCTCTCGTGCGTCGTTCGGGACGCGCCCTTGCTGAGCATCTCGACGTGCGTCCACGGACCGACGCTCAGCGCCACATCGACGCCGCGGTCCCGCAGCCGGGCGTACTGCTCGAGCGTCTGCTCGAGGAAGAGGTCCTGCCAGCCGCCGAAGAGCAGCACCGGCACCTGCACCCGGTCCAGCACCGCGGACAGCCGCATCGGCGTCCAGTGCGGGGAGTCGGCGGCGCGCTCGGACGCCCAGTCCCGGTACCAGGGCGCCCCACCGGCCAGGGCCCGCTCCCCCGCCTCGAGCAGCGGCACCTCGTGCAGCCCCGGCTTGAGCCGACGGACCGCCGTGGCCTGCCGGACCAGTCCGGTGACGAAGTTCCCCTCCTCCTGGTGGGCGACCATGTCGCTCCAGCCGAGGAAGTCGTTGAGCTTGAACGAGCCCCCGCCGTGCACGTTCTCGTGCATGTCGTGCGGCCCGACCATCACCAGCGCGCAGGCCAGCTCCGGCGGCGGGTCGGTCATCAGGGCCCACTGGGTGAAGCCCAGGTAGGACAGCCCCACGGTGGCGAAGCGGCCGCCGAACCACGGCTGCTCCCGCAGCCACGCGACGGTGTCGGCGCCGTCCTCGATCTCGTGCTGCATCGGGGAGAAGACGCCGCCGGAGCCGAAGGTGCCGCGGCAGCTCTGCAGGACGACGTGGTAGCCGCGCTCGGCGTACACCCGGGCGAACAGCAGCGGAAAGGGGCCGCCGCGCCCGTACGGGCCGCGGACCAGCAGCGTGCCGCGGGCCGCCGACGCCGGCGCGTAGTGATCCGCCAGCAGCTGCGCCCCGTCGCGCATCGGGACGGGCTCCGCCCGCGTGACGGTGTAGTCCGTGGTCGCCGGCGGCAGCTTGAGCACCCGGCCCAGGGTCGAGTCGACGAGGCGACCCGGCCTCGTGCGCGGCTTCCCGGTGGTTGCGGCGGGCTGCTGGGTGGTGGTCACGGAACGGCGTCCTCCTCGGGTGCGGCGGTGCACTGCGTGCATCCTGCGTGCTGGCGGGCGCCGCCGTCGAGACCCGTCGACCGACCGCCGTCCGTGGCGCAGGATGCACGCGTGGACCCGACGTTCTCCCCCGGCACCGCCGCCACGGTGGACCGCGCGCGCCAGCACGCCCTCGGCGACCTGCTGCACCGCACCGCCCGCCGCTACCCGGACAAGCTCGCCGTCGTCGCCGAGGACCTGCGGATGACCTACGCCGGGTTCGACGCGGCCGTGAACCGGGCGGCGCACGCCCTCGCCGACCGCGGTCTGGGCAAGGGCGACCGGCTGGCGCTGCTGTCGCACAACTGCTGGCAGTTCGCCGTGCTGGCTTTCGCGACCGCCAAGCTGGGCGTGGTCCTGGTGCCGGTCAACTTCATGCTCGGGCCCGACGAGATCGGCTACATCCTGCGGCACTCCGGCGCCCGCGGGATCGTCGCCGAGGACGCGCTGGCCCCGACCGCCGAGAAGGCGCTGGCCGCCGCCGGCGTCGACGGTGGCGTGCGCGGCTGGATCCCGCTGTCCGGCGCGGCGCCGTCCGCCGGGTGGGAGGACGTCGACCCGTGGTGGCGCGAGGGCGACGACTCGCCCCCGGACGTCGCCGTCGCCGACGACGACCCGCTGCGGCTGATGTACACCTCGGGCACCGAGTCGCGGCCCAAGGGCGTGATGCTGTCGTCCCGGTCGCTGATCAGCCAGTACGTCAGCTGCACCGTCGACGGCGGGATGAGCCCCGACGACGTCGAGGTGCACGCGCTGCCCATGTACCACTGCGCGCAGCTGGACTGCTTCTTCTCCGTCGACGTCTACCTCGGCGCGACCAGCGTCGTCCTGTCCGGACCGGACCCGGCGGCGCTGCTGGCGACGATCGCGCGGGAAGGCGTCACCAAGCTGTTCGCCCCGCCGACCGTGTGGATCTCGCTGCTGCGGCATCCGGACTTCGACACCACCGACCTGTCCAGCCTGCGCAAGGGCTACTACGGGGCCTC
>Ga0136846_1227794_pt1 | contig 11419 bp, 9 predicted proteins | sample HopSoiMetagenom2_FD_96841 | JGI IMG/M metagenome (GOLD analysis project Ga0136846, IMG submission 96841) | Grasslands soil microbial communities from Hopland, California, USA - 2 Assembly 2016 (version 4) | ecosystem: Environmental > Terrestrial > Soil > Grasslands | place: USA: Hopland... | reverse complement strand
TACAGCGCGCCCGCGACCGTGATCGCCGTGAACAGCGTGGGAGACGCCTGCACGAGCGTTGCCAGACCGAGTGCGGTGACGACGACGTAGACGACGGTGCCGGTCTCAACGGCCAGTGCGGATACCACTCCGGCGCGACGGCCCTGCGTCATGCTGCGGAGCGAGATGTAGAGGTTGTTCGGCCCGGGCATCCCGACCAGCACCAGCGTTGCGCCGGTGAACCCCAACAGCTGACCGATCCCCATCCCTGGTGGCCTCCCGCTCGAACTGGACTGCTTGCCGGTACTAGCCTGGCTGCGCGAGAAGCAGTCCACCCGAGCCAATAAGAGGAGAAGTGGACCGTTCTGGAGACCCTGCTGCGCTGGCCGACCTGATCGGTCACCGGCTGAGCGGCCGCGCCGGCGGCCTGTACCGGCGACTGGCCGACGAGATCGCCGCACTGATCGGTTCGGCCGAGCTACCGGTCGGTGCCCGCCTCCCCGCCGAACGTCGGTTGGCCGAGTCCTTGGCAATCAGTCGAGCGACCGTCGTCGCGGCGTACGACGAACTCCGTGCCCGCGGCCTGGTCGAGAGCCGCCGCGGCAGCGGTACGACGGTGGCACGGACGGCCGGACGCGGTCGTTCACGAGCGGACAAGCGGATGCCGACCGGGTACGGCGACTCGCTCTTCCACCGGATCACGGTCGGGCCGGGAGAGCTGATCTCGCTGACGTACGCCGTGGATCCCGGGCTGCCCGAGCTGTCGTCGGAGCTGATCGACCTGGCGTCGAGCGAGCTGCCCGCGCTGCTCGGCGACGTCGGCTACCATCCGCGCGGTCTGCCGGTCCTGCGTGAGCGGATCGCCGAGCACTTCACCGAGTCCGGACTGCCGACGTCACCGGACGAGATCGTGGTGACGACCGGTGCGCACCAGGCGATCGCGTTGGTGACGCAGATGTATCTGCGTAACGGCGCAGCGGTGGTCATCGAGCAGCCGAGCTGGCCGGGCTGTTTCGACCTGTTCGGCGCGGCCGGCGGACGAGTGGTCGGCGTACCGCTCGATGATGCCGGTCTGCGGCCGGATCTGTTGGACGCGGCGTTCGCTGAGCATCAACCGGCGATGGCGTTCGTGATGCCGACCTTTCACAACCCCACCGGACAGCTGATGTCGGCGAACCGGCGCCGGCAGGTTGCCGAGCTGGCTGCTCGGCACGGGGTGGTACTGGTCGAGGACAACGCGTATTCGGCGTGGGATCCGGCGGGGCCGGAGATTCCCCCGCCGTTGGCGGCGTATGCGCCCGAGGAGGCGGAGGTGCTGACGATCGGCTCGGTGTCGAAGGCTGTGTGGGGCGGGCTGCGGATCGGATGGATACGCGCGTCACGACCACTCGCGGAGCGGTTGGCACGGCACAAGGCGTTGGCCGACCTCGGCAGCCCGGTGATCGATCAGGCGCTCACTGCTCGGCTGTTGCCCCGACTGACCGAGCTCACCTCGACGCGGGCCCGGCTGGCGACCGCGCGGAAGACGTTCCTGGGGGAGCTGCTGACCGAACGGCTGCCGGACTGGGAGTGGTCGCCACCGACGGGTGGTTCCGCGCTGTGGATCCGGCTGCCTGACACCGACGCGCGCGTGTTCGCTCAGGTGGCGTTGCGGCATGGTGTCGAGGTCGTGGCCGGGCATGCGATGGATCCGTCCGGTGCGCACGACGACTACATACGACTGCCGTTCGCTTATGCCGAGCCAGTGCTTGACGATGCGGTGACGCGGCTCGCGCGGGCCTGGCAGGAACTGCGCCGGCACGGACCGGGTCCTTCGGTCCCCGTCGTGTAAGAACCTGTCGGGTAAGACAGGATGGCGGTCACCCTCATCGGGTGAACCGCCATCGAAGCCTGCTATGACTTTGGCGCCGCCGTTGGCGCGTTTAGGACAGCCTGCGGGTCACCGCTCTTCGTCTGCGGTGACGCTGGGGGTGGCTTCGAGCCGACCGGTCTCGTCGTGGATCGTGATCGCGATGTTGCGCAGCTTCTCCGCGTGCTCCCGGCTGTGGTGGGCGCAGAAAAGCAACTCCCCACCGCTGGTCAGGGTGACACGGACGTAGGCCTGCGCACCGCAGCGGTCACAACGATCCGCGGCCGACAGGGCCGAACTCGGGGCGAGTGCTGTAGTCACTTGAGGCCTCATCTCATCTAGTTCCGTACTCACCAGATTGCAACATCCTGACACGCGGTTCGCTTCCCGGTGGGGACAACGTGTCCCAATGTGAGACGAACCACCTGTCCTCGTATGACGCTGGTTGACGAGGAATCGTTTCGATGCGGGCGATTTTCGGGTGAGTCACGGTGGCCGGGTGTTTGTCTCTCACTGTGCGCCATGATCCTGTCACAGTGCGCTGCGGTCCGGAGTGTCGTACACCACTCCGAAACGAGTCCGGATCGATACCTGCCGCCTCACCTTTCTGACCCTGCGATCCTGACATCTGCTCAGTACCCCGTCGTACGCCGTACAGCCGCGCTTGCCGGAAATTGGTGGTGCGGACGCATAGGCTGTCACCATGTGTCCGGAGCCCGGCCGGCCCCGGATCAGTGCAGTGAGTTCGTGAACCAGTGAAGGAGCCCTGTGGCCGCCCCGACGCCTCGCAGTACCGAGATCGACCCGGCGTACAACGCCCGCCATCTGCTCGTCCTCGAAGGTCTCGAGGCGGTGCGGAAGCGGCCTGGTATGTACATCGGATCCACCGACAGCCGCGGCCTGATGCATTGCCTCTGGGAGATCATCGACAACGCCGTCGACGAGGCCCTGGCGGGCCACGGCGACCGGATCGACGTCGTGCTGCACAAGGACGGCTCGGTCGAGGTCCGCGACCGGGCGCGCGGTATCCCGGTGGACATCGAGCCGAAGACCAAGCTGAGCGGCGTCGAGGTCGTGTTCACCAAGCTGCACGCCGGTGGCAAGTTCGGCGGCGGGTCGTACAACGCCTCCGGTGGCCTGCACGGCGTCGGCGCGTCGGTGGTGAACGCGCTGTCCGCGCGGCTGGACGTCGAGGTCGCCCGTGGTGGCACGGTCTGGACCACATCCTTCCGCCGCGGCGTGTCCGGTGAGTTCGACGGCGACGGGGCCAATGCGTCGTTCACGCCGTCGAAGGGGCTGCGCAAGGCCGGCCGGGCGAAGAAGGGTGTCACCGGCACCCGGATCCGCTACTGGGCGGACCGGCAGATCTTCACCAAGGACGCGGCCTTCAACTACGACGAGTTGGTCACCCGGGCCCGCCAGACGTCGTTCCTGGTGCCGGGGCTGCTGCTGGTGATCCGCGACGAGCGCGGCGACGAGGCCACCGAGGAGCACTTCAAGCACGACGGCGGGATCAGCGAGTTCTGCGAGTTCCTGGCGACCGATCAGAAGGTCACGGACGTCATCCGGCTGACCGGGACCGGTCACTTCACCGAGACCGTGCCGATGCTCGACGACGCCGGGCACATGACGCCGAGTGACGTCGAGCGTGATCTCGACGTGGACATCGCCGTCCGCTGGGGCGACGGGTACGAGACCGAGCTGCGATCGTTCGTCAACATCGTCGCGACGCCGAAGGGCGGCACGCACGTCGCCGGCTTCGAGCTGGCGCTGTCGAAGAGTTTCACGAACGCACTTGACGGCACCCGGCTGCTGAAGAGCGGCGAGGAGGTCATCAAGGACGACGTACTCGAGGGCCTGACCGCGGTGGTGACGGTGCGGCTCGCGGAGCCGCAGTTCGACGGGCAGACCAAGGAAGTGCTCGGGACGCCCGCTGCTTCGCGGATCGTGGCGAAGGTCGTGCAGTCCGAGCTCGAGGCGTTCCTGACCTCGACCAAGCGTGAACACAAGGCCCAGGCGCGGGCGGTGCTGGAGAAGGTCGTCGCCGCCTCGCGGACGCGGGTCGCGGCCCGGCAGCATCGTGAGCTCCAGCGGCGGAAGACCGCGCTGGAGTCGTCGGCGCTGCCGGCGAAGCTGGCCGACTGCCGCAGCAACGACGTCGACAGGTCCGAGCTGTTCATCGTCGAGGGCGATTCGGCGTTGGGTACGGCGAAGCTGGCGCGGAGCTCGGAGTTCCAGGCCCTCCTGCCGATCCGGGGCAAGATCCTCAACGTGCAGAAGGCGTCGGTCGGCGACATGCTGAAGAACACCGAGTGCGCGTCGATCATCCAGGTCGTCGGCGCCGGTTCGGGCCGGAGCTTCGATCTCGAGCAGGCGCGCTACGGCAAGATCATCTTCATGGCGGACGCCGACTCCGACGGTGCGCACATCCGGTGTCTGCTGGCAACGCTGTTCTTCCGCTACATGCGGCCGTTGGTGGAGGCGGGTCGGGTCTACACCGCCGTGCCGCCGCTGCACCGGTTCGAGCTGACGAACCCGAAGAAGGGGCAGGACAAGTACCTGTACACGTACAGCGATGCGGAGTACCAGCGCAAGACGGCCGAGCTGATGAAGAAGGGCGTCCGCTGGAAGGAGCCACCGCAGCGCTACAAGGGTCTCGGTGAGATGGACGCCGACCAGCTGGCCGAAACCACGATGGACCCGCGCCACCGCACCCTGCGCCGGATCACCGTCGACGACGCGGAGGCCGCAGCTCAGGTCTTCGACCTGCTGATGGGCAACGACGTCGCGCCACGCAAGGAATTCCTGGTCCAGGGCGCGTACGAACTGGATGAGAACCGCATCGACGTCTGATGGCCCGGTTGGCCTGTTTCGATCTCGACAACACCCTGATCGACCGCGACGGGGCGTTCCTGGCCTGGGCCCGCTGGTGGGTGGGCGCGCCGGTCTTGCTCCGGTCGCGGTCGACTGGTTGGTTGCCCATGACAACCACGGCTTCGCGCCGCGGTCCGAGGTCTTCGCTGCCTTCGAGTCGCGCTTCGGTTCTCGGATCCCGGTCGATGCCTACGACCGGGAGCACCCGGTCCACGACATAGCAGGCGCCCACAACGCCGGCCTCAGAACCATCCATGTCACCAGCGGCGCCCCGGCCGCGGAAGCCGACCGCCACGTGCCATCCGTGGTCGCTGCCTTTTCCCTCATCCTGGACGATCAGTAGGGGCAGCCAACCGACGCTGCGTGCACAGGATCCTGACCATGCACGGGTGAGAGTGATCAGAATTCTGTGCATGGCGGGCGAGTGGTCAGTTTTCTGTTCAGCTCAGGGCTGCGCGGAGGACGGCGTGAGCGCCACGGATGATCGCGGTGCGGTTCGACTCGTACGCCGGGTCGGTGATGGCGGTCCTGTTCGCCGGGTCGAAAGACAGCACCGGAACGTGCAGGTGGCCGGCCGGCATCGAGGGATCCAGCAGCTCCCGTTGCAGCGTGTTGCGGTAGGCAACTTCGTTGGAGAGGTAGCCGCCACCGGTGCCCTCGGCAGCGATGGAACCCGGAGTGGGACCGTCGGGTCGGCGAACGGGATCGGTCTGGCCGGCGGGAATCTCCAGGACCGATGTGTTGACGCGGGTGCGGAAAGGCGCGACGTCTGCCTGAGACATCCGCGCCAACGGCAGGCTGGACGTCAACCACTCAGGTCCTGCCGGCATGCTCGGCGACACGACCGGAGCGGTGATCGTGCCACCACCCCACAGGTTGTTGTTGTCCCCGATCGAGCTGACCGAGCGACGCCGGCCGTTGAACGCCTCCAGGTCGAAGATCCCGACCCGGCCCTGACTCGCCGTCATGACCAGATCGGCGTGCTGCGGCCCAGGCCGGTAGTGCGGCGCGAGGGCGTTCTCGACCATGCTCTGGTCGAAGTCCGTGTATCGAACCGGGAACATCACAGTCTGGATCTCGTACGTCGTCCCATTGACGGTCCACCGCTGCCCGTCGAGCGTGAGCGCGTTCGCCCCGGACGGGTTCCCGATCCGGATGTCCGCGTCCAGCGTGAACGGATCGAACCCTGTCACCAGGATCTTCCGCACGCCAGGCGTGAACCGCGAGCTCGTGATGCCGCGCGACGCATATTCGAGCGACCGGATCAGCCCCTCGCGTTCCGTCGTACCCAATCCGAACCGCGGCTGCCACTGGCGCAACGCGAGCGCCATCGAGAGGCGAGCCCAGTACAGCCCGCGGTCATCGGTGGCCGGCAGCGCGTCACGGTCGTGCACGGGCCGCTGGGCCCGGTACGTCGCCGTGCGCCACAGCACCTCACCCTGCGCGTGGACCAGCGCGGACGCCGCCTGCCGACTGGGCACCCGGCACAGCAGGTGAGTGAACAGCTCGACCTGGCGATCGAACCCGGACCGCCGCAGGATCTGGGCCGGTACCGACGGCCCGCCGGCGATCCCGTTGTCGAGGCGCTGCTCCTCGACTGTCCCGGCCACGGACGCATCCAGGCATCCAGCGACGGGACCGGTGCGATCAACCGGAGCGCTCTGGTCGATCGTCGCGGCGTGTACGACGGGAGCGCCCGACAGGACCGTGGTCAGGGTGAGGGCGCCGACGAGCAGGGAGCGGTGAAATGAGCTGGGGCGGAGTCTCATACCGGAGGTCTATCAGATTCGCGGCGCGCGCGTCGGCTACCGCGCGTGGTCAGTCGTGTTGGGTGAGGCGGCCGGTGTCCACGTCGTACATGAAGCCGCCGACCAGGATGTCGTCGCCGATCAACGGGTGCTCGCGCACAGCGGCGACGTCGCGGTGCAGGGCTTCGAGCTGGTCGGGGATGACCGAGATCGGAAGATAGCCTGCGGGCTTGCCGGCGGCGAGTTCGACCTTGGCGCGCAGCTCGTCCTCGGACATCGCGGCCATCGCGCAGCGGGTGTGCGGGATGATCATGATCCGTTTGACGCCGAGCAGCTGGACGCCGAGCACCAGTCCGGTCATCGTGACCTCGGTGACCCGGCCGCCCGCGGCGCGCAGGACCTTCGCGTCACCGGGCTTCAGACCGAGCAGCTCCAGTGGCGGGATCCGGGAATCCATGCAGGTCACGACCCCGATGCCCGCATGGGCGATGCCGTCGAAGCCACCGTAGTGGAAGTCGGCGGCGTACTCGGCGTTGGCGGCGAGCAGGTCGTCGAACCCGCCGATCATCGGGCGTCACCTGACACTGGGGTACCGGTTTGCAGGATCGACATCGCGAACGGCTCCTTTCCACACGATTCCGGACGGGGAGGATCGGCGGGTGCGCTGGTCACCGGGACGGTCCAGGACCGCCCGTCCACGTGCCGTACGACGACGGCCTCGAGGTCCTCGCCCACGACACTGAGGGCGTCCAGCGCAAGCTCGCCGGTATGACGGCGTACGGCGATCTCCGCAGCCTGACCGCGCTTGGTCCAGGTGGACCGGCCGCGCAGTCCGGTCAGGATCGTCTCGCCACGATCAGCCGCTGCCAGCACCTCGGCAGCGGTCTCCACGGTGAGCTGCCCGTGCATGGTACCGAATGGAAGGAAGGTTGCGGTCGGCGCGAACCGGTGCCCACCCAGGTGGTTCGCCTCCCAGACCCGACCCGGCGCACGCTCGGACAGCCCGGACACGAGCGGACGGCCCAGAATGGCGCAGCACTCGTCCCGCTTGCCGTTCGTGCACACGAGCACGAGCGGCTGGTCGACCGGACGCAGCGCGGGCAGCGACGCATCGGCGGCGGCGCGATCACCCCGGCTGACGGCCGACAGATCAAGGTCCTCCAGCTCGGTGGGATCGGCCAGACGGCCACCGAGCAGCCACGACCGGCCAGGCGTGGTCGAGGCGACGAATACCTGACGGGACCCCCGGACCACGTCGGCATGCCGGCCGGGGGAGCGGATCAGGCCGAACCGTACGTCGGCCTTCTTGCACTTCTCGTCGAACGCTCCGCCGAAGTCCGGATCGAGATGACTCTGCGTCGGCGCCTTCGCTCCCCACGGACCGGGCTGCTCGACGACGACCCAGCCGGCCGCGACCACCGCGGTACCGGCCAACGGCTCGTCCAGCACTCGACAGTACGTCGAGCACAGACCGGGCCGACCGGTACCGGGAGCGAGGGTCACCCCATCAAGGTACGCGAGCTGAGACGACTGTCCCTCATCGTGATCATCAGGTGTGCGGTACACCACGCCGTCCGAGCAGCAGTACGGCGACGACGGCGGCGAGGAACGCACACACGGCAGCCCCGGCAAAGATCGCGTGAACTTGTGAAACGGCTGCATCCCGGAGGGCGTCCACGAACGGCCGGCAGTTGCCCGGCGAGGACGGGCACAGCTCATTCGGCGACTTGATGCCATCGGCAACCGAGAAGTACCGCCGCAGGCCGATCGCGGTGAGTGCGGAGACGCCGACCAGCATGCCGACCATACGCGCGACCACGACGAGCGCACTCACCAGGCCATGACTGTCGGCGGCTGTCGCGCCGAGGATCGCCGTGTTGACCGGCGACAGCGCGAGCCCGAACCCGAAGCCGCACACCAGCAGTACAACGGTCGCCCACCAGTGATCCAGCGCCGTACGGCTCCAAAACGCCATCAGCACGAACATCGCGCCGGACAACCCCAGTCCGGCACCCGTGATCAGCCCGAGGCCGTACCGTCGCGTCAGCCACCCGCCAACCACCGCGCCGACCGGTAACGCGACCAAGAACCGCACCAGCACCAGAGCAGCCGCCAACTGCCCGCCACCCTGCGTGGTGCGCGCAAACACCGGTACGTCGACCAGCGCCGCGATCAACGCGCATCCGATCAGAAAACTGACCAGCAACGAACCCCATGCTGCTGGAGTACCCAGCAATCCACGCGGCACGATCGCCGCCGGAGTACGACGTTGCCAGAGCGCAAATGCGACGCCGAAAACCGCGGCGCCCGCAAGCAGCCACGGACCGGCCGGCGACATCAGCTCCCGCTCCGGGTCTGCGGTCGCGAACGCCAGCACGACACCCGCCAGCGCAAGCGCCAGGAGCACGGCACCTACCAGATCGACCTGTGCCAACACCCGGGCCGGCCGGCCCCGAGTCCGCCACAGCGCGAGCCCCAGCCATGCGAGCGCCAGCGCCAACGTGACCACTCCGATCGGCGTCAACAACCGCGAAGACCCGGTGAACGGCACGAAGGGCAGCCCGAGCGTAACACCTGAGGCGAGCCGGTCGGGCGCTGTCAGTGTCAGTCCGAGTGCGATACAAGCAAGGACGCCCACCGCGCCGGCCATCCCGATGAGGCGCCGGCCGCGCAGAAGCATGGCCAGGACGACGGCGACCACCAGATTCAGCCAGAAGATGTATCGCCAGTCGGCAACCGCGAGGACGACGGCTCCGAGCAGCGGACCCAGCACCGATCCCAGCTCCTGCACCGCGCCCACCACGCCGAGCGGCAACCCGCGTCGCTCCGCCGGCCACAGATCCGCGACCAGCGCCAAGGTCGCCGGAATCAGCCCGCCGCCGCCTACTCCCTGGAGAAACCGACCGGTCACCACCAACGGCAGGTCGTACGCGGCGGCCGTGATCAGTGACCCGACCGCGAACAGCATCAGCGCACCGACCAGCACGGGTGTCCGCCCGACGACGTCCGCGATCCGCCCGATCAGCGGGAGTACGGCGATGTAGCCGAGTAGGAACCCGGAGATGATCGGGGCCGCCCGCTGCAACTCGTCCGCGGACAGGCCGACCCCGGCCATCATGTTCGGCAGCGCGAGCACGACGACATACGTGTCGGCGGCCGCGAAGGCAACCGCGATCGAGGCCAGGGTGAGCCGCGTTCGCGGGTTGCTCACCGCCGCCGGGCGGCCGGCGGATGAGCTCACGGCTTGGTGATCTCGACCTTCTCGCCGTACTTGTCGAGGGTGACGTCGTAGCTGCTGGTCGCGCCGTCGTAGAACGGTCCGGTGATGGTGGCCGAGACCAGTTGCTTGGCGTCCTTGTCGATCTTGAACGTGCTCGGGAAGTCCTGGTCGGCGGGTGCCTTCGGGAAGATGCCCTGCAGTGACTTGCCCGGGACCGAACCGGTGATCTCGGTGAGCACCTTCACACCCTCGCGGGTCTCACCCTTGATCTTCGGATCCTTCACTGCCGTCAAGATGGAGGTCAGCCCTCTCGCTGGATCGAGCAGGATCGCCGGATCGGGCGCGCCGAGGCCGGCCAGCTGCGACGGGGGGAGCTCGATGAAGCCCGGCGTGAACGCCAGCTTCGCGTACACCTTGCTGCCGACCGCCACCACCTGGGCGTCAATCGGCGAGCCGGCAGCCCGCACGGTCAGCTTCCCCTTGAACGCAGGCGCGTGCGTGGCGACCCCGTCGCCGCTGACGAGTGTCTGAGCGGTGTCCGGAAGATCCCGCCCGGTCAGCACGAGGTGCACACTGGCCGCGTCGTCGATCGTCTTCTTCGCGTCGGCCAGCAACGCGGCGGCGTCGCCGGAGGTCTCTTGGTTACCGCCGGAGTCCTTCTTGCCGGTGCACCCGGCCAGCAGCAGCACTACCACCGCGCTGAGCGCGAGCAGTCTCTTCACGAGGTCAGCCTGCCAGATCGGAAGCGCACGCAGCGATCGGCTGCGCCACGGGTACGCCGGAGCCGTCGCGCCGCGGGTCGACGGGCGGCAGGTCGACCGGAGCACCACTGCTTGCACTCGCCTTCACCGGAGCTACACCGATGAAGCCGAGCAGCAACCCGTCCTCACCCTTGAGCAAGCGCTGGCACCGCACACCGCCCGTCCCGCGGCCCTTGCCGGGGTACTCACTGAACGGCGTCACCTTGACCGCACCGACCTCGGTCCCGGGCAGTGCCGACGACGAGCCCGCGATCGTCACGACCTGCGCCTCGCGGCCGGGCTCGACCGCGCCGAAGAACACCACCTTCGCCTTCGCGGCCAGCCGGACACCGGCCATACCGCCGGCGGTCCGGCCCTGCGGGCGCACGGCCGACGCGGGGAAGTGCAGCAGCTGAGCGTCCGAGGTGATGAAGCACAGCTCCTCCTCACCGGTGGTCAGCTCGACCGCGCCGACGACCTCGTCGCCGTCGTTGAGCCGCACGATCTCCCACGAGTCTCGGTTGCTCAGGTGGTCCGGCAGGACGCGCTTGACGACGCCTCCCGCCGTACCGAGGGCGACACCGACCGAGTCGGGGTCCATCGTGGTCAACGCGAGCGCCCGCTCGCCCGGCTCGAGAGACACGAACTCCGCGATCGGGGCGCCACCCTGCAGGTTCGGCGCGCTCGCGGTCGTCGGTACGGCGGGCAGGTCGAGCGACTCGAGCCGGATCAACCGGCCGGCGCTGGTCAGCAGGCCGTACTGCCCGCGGGCCGTGCTCTTCACCGCGGACACGATCGCGTCGTGCTTGGCCCGACTGTCACCGCCGCCGAACGGCTCGACGCCGTTGGTCCGGGCCAGCAGCACGGTCGAGCTCATCAGGATCCAGCACGGGTCGTCGCTGACCTCGAGCGGTACGGCGGCGGTCTTGGTGGCGCCGGACGACTCCAGCAGCACGGTCCGTCGTGGTGTGCCGTAGGTCTTGGCGATTTCGGCGAGCTCGTCGGACAC
>Ga0136846_1243675_pt1 | contig 11420 bp, 10 predicted proteins | sample HopSoiMetagenom2_FD_96841 | JGI IMG/M metagenome (GOLD analysis project Ga0136846, IMG submission 96841) | Grasslands soil microbial communities from Hopland, California, USA - 2 Assembly 2016 (version 4) | ecosystem: Environmental > Terrestrial > Soil > Grasslands | place: USA: Hopland... | reverse complement strand
TTCACCAATCCGCGCGAGCAACGCACGCAGGACTATATCACCGGCCGCTACGGCTGATTGGAGCTTTGATGATGCAGCAAGCCAGCGGACATATGCTCAAGGCCTTCGATGAGGACATCGAACGGCTGCGCGCGCTCATCAGCCAGATGGGCGGCCTTGCCGAACATGCGATCGATGAGGCGATGCGCTGCCTTGTGCAGCGCGACATCGATGGCGCCTCCCAGATCGTCCAGGACGACAAGAAGCTCGACGCCCTCGAAATCGAGACGGAGAAGCGGGCGGTTCAGCTGATCGCGCTGCGCGCCCCGATGGCTGCCGATCTTCGCGATGTCGTCGCGGCCCTCAAGATCTCGGGCGTGGTCGAGCGCATCGGCGACTATGCCAAGAACATCGCCAAGCGCGTGCCGCTGCTCGAAAATGCCGGCAAGATCGAGCCTCTGTCGCTCCTTCCCGAAATGGCGCGGATCGCGAACGAGATGGTGCACGACGTGCTCGACGCGTTCGTCGAACGCGACGCCGAGGCGGCGGTCCGCGTGTGCGAACGCGACCAGGCGGTCGACGATTTCTACGACTCCATCTTCCGCGCGCTCCTGACGCACATGATGGAGAACCCGCACAACATCGGTCAGTCCGCGCATCTTCTGTTCGTCGCCAAGAACCTGGAGAGGGTCGGTGACCATGCCACCAACATCGCCGAGATGGTCTATTACGCGGCGACCGGGCAGCACATGGCCGACCGCCCCGGCAAATCGGCGAGCACCTGATGAGCAACGCACGCCTCCTCCTGGTCGAAGACGATCGCGCACTGGCTGACCTTGTCACCTTCCATTTCGAGCGATCGGGATACGACGTGACGCGCACGGGCGACGGCGAGGAGGCCCTGATCCTGGTCGATGAGATCAAGCCCGATGTGATCCTGCTGGATTGGATGATCGAGGGAATCAGCGGCATCGAAGTCTGTCGCCGCCTGCGCCGCCGCCCAGCCACCGCCAACGTTCCGATCATGATGCTGACCGCGCGCGGTGAGGAAAGTGACCGGATCCGCGGCTTCGACACCGGCGCCGACGATTATGTCACCAAGCCGTTCAGCCCGCGCGAGCTGGTTGCCCGGGTCGGCGCGGTGCTTCGCCGCGTTCGCCCGGCGCTGGCGGGTGAGCGCCTCGTCTATGCGGATATCGAGATGGACGTCGTCGCCCACCGCGTCCGCCGCGACGGTGAACAAGTCCCGCTGGGGCCCACCGAGTTCCGCTTGCTGAAGCATTTCCTCGAGCATCCCGGCCGGGTCTTTTCGCGCGAACGGCTCTTGGAAGCGGTCTGGAGCCATGACCCCGACATCGACGCCCGCACCGTCGACGTGCACGTTCGCCGGCTTCGCCAGGCGCTCAATTCGAGCAAGCACCAGGACGTAATCCGCACCGTCCGTTCCGCCGGCTACTCGCTCGACTCCGAACACTAAAATTCATCGCTAAAGCGGTGTCACCGAAGTGAAACGATTCCGTCAAACAACGGTCGCTGCGCGAGTCTAGCACCCGAGTCAGGGGGCCGATTGCCGGCTCAGAACGCGGGGTGTCGAACATGCATAAGCCACTTTGTCTCGCCGCTTCTGCGGTGATGGCGGTCACCATTTCCGGAACCGCCGAAGCCCGCAATCAGATGCGCGCTGTCGGCTCATCGACGGTTTTTCCGTTCGCCAAACTCGTCGCGGAACGCATCGCTCGCGCTAACCCCGCGCTCGGCGCGCCCGTCATTGAATCGACTGGAACGGGCGCCGGCATGAAATTGTTCTGCGCGGGCGTCGGCGAGCGCTTCCCGGATGTGGAAAATGCTTCGCGCCGGATGAAGGCGTCGGAAGCCAAGCTTTGCCAACAGAACGGCGTGAGCTCGATTACTGAAATCCAGGTCGGGCTAGATGGTGTCACCTTTGCGACCGCGAACGCCAGTCCGTTGCAGAACGTTTCTCAGCGTGACATTTACCTCGCGCTCGCGAAGACGCCCTTCGGTAAGCCAAATCGCACGAAGACCTGGCACGATGTGAATCCGCGCCTGCCGAACATCCCAATTCGAGTTTACGGACCGCCGCCCACGAGCGGGACTCGGGACGCGTTCGCCGAATTGATACTGACGCCGCCGTGCGAGGCCAACGCCGGAATCGCCGCGCTGAAGAAGGCCGACGAGAACAAGGCCAAAGCGATCTGCACCGCAGTCCGTGAAGATGGCGCTTACATCGAAGCGGGCGAGAACGACAATCTCATCGTCCAGAAGATCGAGGCTAATTCGGGAACCGTTGGCGTCTTCGGATTCTCTTATCTCGAAGAGAATATGGACAGGCTGAAGGGCATTTCGATCAACAGCATCGCGCCGACCTACGAGTCGATCAGCAGCTTCAAATATCCCGGAGCACGTCCGCTTTATATTTACATCAAGAATGCGCACGCGGCAGCGATCCCCGCAGTCCGGGCGTACGCAGCCGAGTTCACCAAGGAGAGTGCGTTCGGTCCCAATGGGTATTTGCGCCGCTCGGCCGGTATGATTGCTGCACCGAACCCGATTCGGGCGCGCAGACAGCAGCAGGCCCGCGCGCTCGCGCCGCTGAATCTTGCAAGCCTGAAGTAGACAGGGGCAACCTGTAAGCGTGGCGCCGCCTTCACGGGCGGCGCCCAAGGGCCTCAACGAGGCCGGGGGAAAGGGAAAGAAGCCATGAAGTTGAAGTTTGTCGCCGCGCTCCTCGCCGGAAGCGCGCTCTCCGCCGCAGCACCCGCCTTTGCGCAACAGCCGGCAACGCCTCAGGAGCAGCCGGATCCGTCCGATGCGACCGCCGACGCCGAGATCGCAAATGCCAAGGCCGTCGACGACGCACAGGCGAAGATCGAGCTGCTGCAGGCCCAGGTCGAGGCGCTCCAGAACGCGATCGAGCAGGTCAAAGCCTCGATGGTGAAGGCAACGCCATCGTGGAAGGGCGGCCCGCAATTCGACGACAAGGATGCGGGTTTCAGCTTCAAGCCGCGCGGCGCGCTTCAGCTCGACGCCGGCTACACCGGCTACCCGCGCGGGAACGAGCTTCGCGGAACGGTCGGCGGTCTCAACTTCCAGAACCTAGGTTGGAACAGCCGTGCTCGCCGCCTCCTGCTCGGTGCCGACGGCACGCTGCCGGGCGGCTTCCGCTACAGTGCCGAGTTCAACTTCGCCCAGGCCAGCGTCGACTTCGAGGACGTATTCCTCGCTTACGACTTCAAGAAAGCGCCGCTGACGGTGCAGATCGGCTATGTCTATCCGTTCTCGAGCCTCGAGACGATGACCAGCTCCAAGTTCACGTCGTTCATGGAGCGGGCAGGCATCACCGACGCGTTCAACTACAACCGCCGTCTCGGCATCGCGTTCACCGCCAACGACAAGAAGACCGACAGCTGGATCATCCAGGCCGGTCTGTTCAACGAGCCGATCAACAACGGCAACTTCACGCACACCGGCTGGCAGGCCTCGCTGCGCGGCGTCTATTCGCCCATCCTTGGATCGACCCGTCTCCACGTCGGCGCGAATTTCCAGCATCGGGTCAACACGCGTGAAGCCTTGGTCCAGCAATATCGCTCCCGTCCGCTCACCCAACTCACCGACCAGCGATTCATCGATACCGGCAACATTGCGGCCTCGGGCGACGACGTCGCCGGCGTCGAGCTGGCCGCAATCCACAAGGGCCTGCATGTAGCCGCAGAGGCGCAGAAGGTATGGGTGCGCAAGGCGTACAATGCGGCCGAGGCTGCCGGCATCAACGCCAGTGCCGGCGAGAATGACACAATCCCCGCAGGCTCGGTGCTGCTCAATGGCAATCCTAGCTTCTGGGGGGGTTATGCAGAGGTCGGCTTCTTCGTGACCGGCGAGACTCGCGGCTACAAAGGCGGTCGTTTCGACCGCACCAAAGTGCTCCACCCGTTCAACGAAGGGGGCTGGGGCGCATTGCAGCTCAACGCCCGTGTCGATTACCTCAACCTCAACGATCGTGTGGACGGTAGCTCCGCCAGCATCGCCGCGCCTTTTTACGTCAACGGCGGCAAGCAGCTGGGCTATCAGCTGAGCGCCATCTGGAACCCGACCGACTTTATCCGTTTCATGGCCCAGTACAGCCATATCGATGTGACCGGCGGGCCACGCGGGAGCGTTGCAACGGCGGCGACCCCGGGCATCTTTCCGATCGGGACGCTCACGCCGGCCAATCGGCGTAAGTTCGGCAGCGATAGCTGGGGCGCCCGGGCGCAGGTCGACTTCTAGTCTGTTGGACAAGGTTCCGCCTTCCGCGTCCCCCACTCCCCTCGGAGCCCGAAGGCGGACCCGTCGCCGCCACGGCGAGGGGTTGGAAGCGGGCATGGATGAAGCGAGCCAATCGGCTACAGAGCCGGTGATGGCCTTCGTTGATGATCACAACCGCGCTCTGGTCGATGCGCTCGATGAAGTGGCGCTGATCGTTGAGGGAAGCATTGTCAGGGCTGCGAACCCGGCCGCCCGCGACCTGCTTGGCGCGCACGTCGAAGGCCGCGATGTGCGACTGGCGATCCGTCATCCGCAGGCGCTGGAGCTGATCCTCGGGCATGTTTCCGGTGAGATCGATGCGACGGGAATTGTCGAGCCCGGGCGGCCGTGGCGGCTGGTTATCCGCCGCCTGTCTTCCAACGCGGCCCTGGTCCGGATGACTGATCGCTCTGACGCTGTCTCGGCCGAGAAGATGCGCGTCGACTTCGTTGCCAACGCGAGCCACGAGCTCAGGACCCCGCTCTCGACCGTGCTCGGCTATGCCGAGACCCTCGCCGAGGAAACGGACCTTTCGCAGGACACACGCGCCAACTTCGGCCGGACAATCCGCGACGAAGCGCGGCGTATGCTCCGGATCATCGAGGATCTGATGAGCTTATCGCGGATCGAGGCCGACCGCTTCGTCGCCCCGGCAGGCCGGGTCGAGATCGAGGAGATCGTGACCTCCGCCCTTGCGAATGCCGCCGGCCTCCGTGAGCAGGCGAGTTGCGAGTTCAAACTTGAGGTCGACAAGGGCCTGCCCCCGGTCCGCGGGGACCGCAGCCAGCTCATTCAGTTGCTAGACAATCTCATCAGCAACGCGGTGCGCTACGGCTGTGACAAGCCCGGCTCCGCGATCGCCATCGAGGTCCGGCGAGACAATGGATGGGTAACGCTGAGCGTCGTCGACCACGGTCCAGGGATTTTGCGCGAGCATCTCCCACGCATCACCGAGCGTTTCTATCGCGCGGATGAGGCGCGGAGCCGCGAATCGGGCGGCACCGGGTTGGGGCTCTCGATCGTCAAGCACATCGTCGAGCGGCACCGCGGCTCGCTGGACATTAGGAGCACCTTGGGTGTCGGAACGACCGTGATCGTGAGGCTGCCGACGGCAGTCTGAAGATTCTGAAACCTTCTCGTTGGCCAGCGCGTTACGCAGGCAAAACAGAGGGAAAGTCGTATGCGTAAGATCATCGGCTGCGCGGCGATTGCAGCGCTCATCTCCTTATCCGCGTGCAAGACAACTTCCTCGGCGATGGACGGCGTGAAGAGCGCCGGCAGCGCGGTTGCGAATGGCGTCTCCAGTGTCCCGTCGCTGGTCAACGTGAACTTGTCCAACGTGCTGAACAATCTCGCCCTCGACCTGAAGATCGACAAGGCCAACATCCCCATCAACGCCCAGATTCCGATTAATATCGCGGCGAACGTCTGCGGTGTCTCGATCAACGTGCTTTCCGTCGGCGCCGGCGGAGGCTCGAGCCAAGGCTGCACCGCCAACAGTGTCTCGCCCGAACTCAAGCAGTATATTCAGGAGCAGCTGGCGGCGAACGGCTCGGTGGGAGGCGGCGCGCAGACGACCACCGGCACAACGAGCACCACTACACCGCCGCCCACCACGCAGCCTCAGCCGACAACCACCACGCCGCAACCCACCACTCCTCAGTCCTAAGCATCCGGAGGTTCTCAAATGACCCGACGTTCAGCGATCTGGGCGAGCGTTGCCTTTGCCGGCCTCGCTGTCGCAGCCTGCAAGACGGACCAGAATTCCGCTCCCAACTCGGCCGGTGAGGTAAGCGCAGGTGCCCCCGCGCCGGCCGATGGGACGTCCGGCACGGGTGGAACTTCAGGAACGAGTACGTCCGGTACCGGCGGCTCCACTGTTCCGTCGCTCGTCACGGTCAACCTGCAAAACGTGCTCAACAACCTCTCCGTTTCGCTGAAGGTGAACCGCGACAATATCCCCGTCACGGCGCAAGTGCCGATCGCGGTGGCGGCAAGCGTCTGCGGCGTGTCCGTCGATGTACTTGCGGCCGCCGTCGCGAATGGCAAAGGGTCCTGCACGGCAACGACCACGACGCCGCAATTGACGCAGGCCGTACAGCAGCAGATCGCGTCAGGCGGCTCCGTAACCGGCGGGCCGCAGACAATGGGTGGTACGACCACTAACAATATGATCTAGCTGGGCGACGCGCCTCCGGGCGCATCGCATTAGTGGACGAAGCGGGCCACCACGTCTCGATAGCTGCGCGACACCTTCACCTGCGCCCCTGAATCCAGCACAAGGAAGCATTCGCCGTTGGTGTGCGGTTTCACCTGTCGAACCAGGTCGAGATTGACGATCGTAGACCGGTGGACCCGCTGGAAGCGGCGCGGGTCGAGGCGCTTCTCGAGGTCCTTCATGGTTTCGCGCAGGATCAAAGTGTTGTCGCCCGTCTGGATGCACATGTAATCGCCGGCAGCGTCGATCCGTTCAATCGTGTCGACATCGACCCGGAAGATTTGTCCCTGGTCCTTGATGTTGATCATCTTCTCGTAGCGGTTGGCGGCTGGTCCTTCAGGGGCTGCGTCGGCGAGTTCTTCCGCAGCTTCAGGCGCATGCTCGGCGAGCGCTTCCTTCAGCCGCTCAGCTTCTTCCGCGCTCCTCTTCTCGCCCAGCCGCTGCCGAACGCGGTCCATCGTCGCGGCCAGCCGGTCTTCGTCGACCGGTTTCATCAGATAATCGACCGCCTGCGCGTCGAAGGCACGAAGGGCATGCTCGTCATAGGCCGTGACGAACACGAAAAGTGGAGGTTCGACGTCCATCAATCCCTGGATCACGGAGAACCCGTCGAACCCCGGCATTTGAACGTCGAGAAACACCAGGTCGGGTTTCTGGGTCTTTATTTGGCGGATGGCCTCGCGGCCGTTGGCGGCGGTCGCGACCACCTCGACATCGTCAAAGGCCTGAAGTCTCAGCTGCAGCCCTTGCGTCGCCAAGGGTTCGTCGTCGACCAAAATGGTCCGGATGGTCATCAAGCCTTGTCTCCGGTTTCGTATGGAATTTCGATAATAACGCTAAAGCCCCCCCGGTCGTTCTGTCTGGTCTCGAAACGATTGGCTCCGCCATAGGCCTGCGACAGTCGGTCGCGAATGTTCGCCAGACCGACGCCGGTCGACTGACTGGCGGCAAATTCGCCGCCCTCGCCATTGCCATTGTCCGCAACCTCGATGCGCACGGCCTGCCCTTCTCGGCTCGCCGTGATCCATATGTCGGCGCCGTTTTCAGCTGGAGTCACGGCATATTTGATCGCATTTTCGATCAGCGGCTGGAGCAACAACGAGGGGAGCCGCGACCCGATTGTTTCCGGCTCGATCCGGAAGTGCGGGCGAAGCCGATCCTCGAAGCGCATTTTTTCGATTTCGAGATAGAGTTTCAGGGTCTCCACCTCCTGCGCCAGCGTCACTTTCGCAGTGGGCTCGTTGGCCAGCGTATAGCGGAGGAACGATGACAGCCGTGCCAGCATGGCGTTTGCCCGCTCCGTCTGCTTCAGCAGCACCAGCGTCGAGATCGAATTCAGCGTGTTGAATAGGAAGTGCGGATTGAGTTGATAGCGCAGCATCGCCAGCTGCGCGGTCGAGGCTTGCCCTTCGAGCTTCTCGCGCTGCCGGATCTGGTCTTCCAGAAGCAGGAAATAGTTGATTCCGTAATAAAGCGCCGTCCACGCCGCGAGCAGTGAGAAGTTGAGCAGGATTGCGCCGAAATATTCGACTCCGACCGGCTTGAAGGCAGGTTTCAGGAACGTGGCCACGCTCCAGGTCTCGATGACCGAGAAGGTGCCGGCCGCTAGCGCCACCGTTCCCAGCGACAGCACCAGGGTCCAGATCGGCTTCACCTTGATCAACCGTCGGTAGAGCGACGCCATGAGCAAGGTCAGCGAGTAGCCCGTCGCGGTGAGCAGCAGCGTGTGGACCAGGAACATCCAGCCCATCGAGTTGGCGAAGCCGGACAGCGAGCGAAGGAAGAAATAACCGCTCCAGCCGATGGTCTGGAGGAGCCAGAAGGCGCGGTTCTTGTCGTCGAAAAAGGGTTGGTTCAGCCCCATTCCGCGCACGATCGGATCCGCCGGGTTCTGGATAATCGGGGTGTCGGGCACACGCCTGGGCGTGGCCGCTCGCCGGTCGAGGGTCGCGCTGTCGGTCGCCATCAAGGCCGATATAGAGAGGGTCTCGCGGCTTTGCGAGCGTGAGCCTTCGCGGCGCGGTCACGCAACCAAGAATGGTTAACAATGGACCTTTCTCGTGAGGCGAGGGCGTACGCCTTAACCGGGCTTCAACTCTCTTTGTCTAATCCGCGTCTCTCAAGTGGAACGGTGGGCGGATGTACGAAGCTCCAGATCGGTATAAGCGTATGATTTCGGCGCGCCTTCCCGGCGGCGAGTCCGCCGGCCTTGCTGCGCGCGAAGACGATTCCGAAACCTCGCCGCTCCGCGACGTCCAGCTAATTTCCCGCGCCCAACTGGCGCCCTTCTTCGCTGCCGCGAACATCGTCGCTTCACTCATCATGATCGCGAACCTCTGGGGCTTCGTTGACCCGACTTGGCTCCTCTCCTGGGGCGCCACTGTCGCGTTGGTGAACGTCGTTTTCATGCAGATCGCGCGCACGCAGGCGATCACTTGCGTCGGCCGGTCCGGCCGCCGAGTACCGACTTGGCAACTCGCCGGGGAGGTCGCGATCCGCGCGCTCGCCTTCCTCGGCGTTCCGCTCTACCTGTTTCCGACCCTGGATCCCGGTACGCAGGCGATTGCCGCCTCGGTAATGGCCGGCCTCGGTGTCGGCGGGCTCGGCCTCGTCGTCATCCCGCAGTGCGCGATGTCCTGGATGGTGGCGTTCACCGTTGGCGTCGGCGGCGCTCTCGTGATCGGCCGTGACACGGTCCCGTTCCAGAACATGCTCTCGATCATCTTCACGCTCGGTGTTTCGATCACCGGAGTCATGACCGTGGCGCGGTGGGCGTTCCACCAACTGAAAATGAATGCCGACGTCGGCAGCCAAAGCGAAAGCGCAGCGCTGCTGCTCCAGGAATATGAACAGCGCGGTGTCGGCTGGCTGTGGTCGGTCGATGGCGAGAATCGCGTCACTTACATCAGCGCCCGCATGAGCACGATGCTCGGCAAGCCGGCCAGCCAGTTGCTGGGCCATTCGTTCCCGGCTCTCCTTGGCGGCCATGCCGAGCTCGGCCGCGTGCTTTTGGAGAAGCAGCCGTTCAACGGGCTGGAGATGGATCTCGGGACGTCTCGCGGCGTCCGGTGGATTTCGATGTCGGGCGACCCGATCATCGATGCCGCGGGACGGTTCGAGGGCTTCCGGGGAGTCGGTTCCGACATCACGGAAATTCGCCAGACGCAGGAGCGTCTGACTCACCTCGCCAACGTCGACGTGCTTTCCGGCTTGCCTAACCGTGGCCGGGTGCGCCAGCTTCTCGGCGAAGCGCTGCGCGGCGCAACCTCGGGCAATGTTCCCTGCGCCATCATGTTCCTTGACCTCGACGGCTTCAAGCCGGTCAACGATACCTTTGGCCACCCCAAGGGCGACGCCGTGCTTCGCGCGGTAGCGAAACGCCTGGTGGACGAGGTTGCCAGCGACGGCACTGTCGGACGCATGGGTGGTGACGAATTCGCAATCGTCGTCAACGACGCTCAGAGCCGGAAGAAGGTCGAGAAGCTCGCCGACCAGATTATCAAGTCGATCAAAGAGCCATACATGATCGACCAGACCGAAATCCGGATCGGCGTGTCGATCGGTTGCGCGTTTGGGCCAATAGACGGCGCGACCGTCGACGACCTTATCCTCAAGGCAGACCTCGCCCTCTACCAGGCGAAGGATGCCGGCCGCGGCGTCGCGCGCTACTTCTCGTCGGAGTTGCAGTCGGAGCAGGAGGACCGCGTCCGGCTCGAATCCGATCTCAGGAGTGCGATCGCGTCGAAGCAGTTCCACCTCGTCTTTCAGCCTTTGATCAACGCCAAGACCCAGAAGCTCATCGGGTTCGAGGCGCTGATCCGCTGGAATCACCCGCAGCGCGGGTTCGTGCCGCCCAATGTCTTCATCCCGGTGGCAGAGGAAAGCGGGCTGATGACCGCGATCGGCGAGTGGGTGATCGACGAGGCGTGCCGCGCCGCGGCCACCTGGCCCGACCCCATCACTGTTGCGCTCAACATCAGCCCCAAGCAGATGGTCCAGGCTTCGCTGCCCAATTATGTCAGCGAGGCACTGGCCCGCCACAAGCTCGCCGGCAACCGGCTCGAGCTCGAGGTCACCGAAGGCGTATTTCTCGGCGACAACGGGACCACGCTCGACGTGCTGAAACGCCTGCGCGCGCTTGGCGTTGGCATCGCCCTGGACGATTTCGGCACGGGATATTCCTCGATCGGTTATCTGAACAAGGCCATTTTCCACAAGCTGAAGATCGACGGCAGCTTCGTCCGCGAGGCCGGGTCCCGTCCCGAGAATGTCGCGATCATTCAGTCGATCGTCCAGCTCGCCAAGAGCTTCCGCATGTCGGTCACCGCCGAAGGTGTCGAGACCGCCGAGGACTTCGAGCGCATGCGCGATCTCGGTTGCGACACAATCCAGGGTTACTTGTTTGGCAAACCGTTAGCCTACGACCGGGCCAACCAAATGGTGATGGGCCTCGGCGCGAAGCGTGCAGCCGGCTAAACCTAAGCGGCATCCTGCGTCAGCAGGCGCCAGTTCATCCGGGGATAGCTGTTCAGCTGCTGGCCAAGGCTGCTGGTAATGAAGGTTAGCCGCTCGACTGTGCGGCTCCGGATCAGGGGGCCGGCGTCGAGGTAACGGAACGGAGTCCCTTCGGCGAGTTTCAGGAAGTCGCGCTTGGCGGCGTCATCATCCCCGGTCACCAGGACGTCGCTCAGCTCTTCCCCGAACTGCGGATGGTCAAAAACTTCCCAAAAGACATTCTTGAATGCGCCGACGACGCGCACCTGCGGGAAGCGCCGTTGCAATTCCTCTGCGCCGCTTGAGTCCCATGGAGTTACGAAATCGGAGTAATCGTCGTTGAAGGGATTGCTGATGTCGATCAGCATTTTCGATTTCAGCGACGAGCAATAGGGTTCGAGGAGTTCGAGCAGCCCGTCGCGAAGGA
>Ga0136846_1210642_pt1 | contig 11420 bp, 12 predicted proteins | sample HopSoiMetagenom2_FD_96841 | JGI IMG/M metagenome (GOLD analysis project Ga0136846, IMG submission 96841) | Grasslands soil microbial communities from Hopland, California, USA - 2 Assembly 2016 (version 4) | ecosystem: Environmental > Terrestrial > Soil > Grasslands | place: USA: Hopland... | reverse complement strand
TCATTCGCGTCTGCATCGCCCTGGAGGAGGCGCTCCGCAATGCCTTGTTTCACGGGAATCTGGAGCTAACCAGCGAGCAGCGCGAAGGCGATCCCGACGTCTATCAGCGGCTCATCGACGACCGCTCGGCAAAAGAGCCCTATTCCGGTCGGCGGCTGCAAGTCACGGTCGAAGTATCGCCGACGAGCGGCCGGTTCGTGATTCGCGATCAAGGCCCAGGCTTCGATCCCGCCAAGCTTCCTGATCCAACCGATCCCGAGAATATTGAAAAAGTGAGCGGTCGCGGCCTGCTCCTGATGCGGACTTTCATGGATGAAGTGACGTTCAATGAGTCCGGAAATGAAGTCACCATGATCAAGCGGTGCTCTGCGGCCGCGGGAGTCGGATCATGAGCCAGTCGAAATTCGTCCGCGCCGAGCAGCAAGGAGATGTGCTAGTCATTACTCCGCTGTTCACTTACGCCACGTTCGCAGAGCCGGATGTCGCCACGGAATTGACCGAAGTGCAAGAGCAGGTGGATTCACCGGCGACCCAGCAGGTGATCATCGACCTTGGCGAGATTCCTTATTTCGGCTCGACCGTCCTGGAGTGGATGGCGCAGCTCTGGAAGCGCGTCAAATCGAAAGGCGGCCGACTGGCCGTCGTGCGGCCATCGGAAATTGGCCGTGAAGTATTGGCCGCCGCCCGTCTGGAGCGGCTGTGGGGCATCTTTGAGACCCGCGATCAGGCCTTCACGTGGCTGGCCAAGCCGCAAGGGTGAATTTCAAGTTCCAGGTTCCAAGTTTCAAGTTAATGCATGCGCTTGGTTCTGAACTTGAAACCTGAAACTTCGAACGTGAAACTCGCGCAACAAAAAACCCTGAACTACGGATGTTTGTCCGCAGCCAGGGTTCTTAGAAGACCTTCGGCGAATTGCGACGGATGGAGTCGCTGGGAGAATGGCGTTTCTCTGGCGTGCTACTGCACCTGCCGTTGGTGAGAAGGGCCATCCCGGAAAAGTTGGTCCCTCAGTCGGAATTAATTTGCCGAAGGCTGTATTGCGTGTAGGCGGTATAGCTGTTGGACATCGTCGCGGCAATCTCAGTTCCCTGCCGCAGCAAACTCTTTATCGGATATTCTAGCATGCGGATTTTACTCGAAGCTGTTACGGATAACGGCATTGAGTGAGCCGATCTGCGATGGCACCGGCGCAAGTGTAGCAGTCTTCCGACATGGGGGAACGGTCAGGCGGCAGAATTCACGGTTTTTGGCGCGAGAGCGTTTCTTGTGCCAAACACGTGAACAAATCGAAAATTATTCCGTCGCCTGGCCAAGCTGCCGCAGCAGGTCAAAGGCGAAAATGCCCGTATCGTGATCGTCGCTAAAGCGAATGGAATAGGCGTAATTGCCCATTGGCTCCATCGCAGCAATCGTCAGCGGCTGCGTCCGCACCTGCTTTAGCACCGGCAGGGCCAGCGGATCGACTGGCTGGCTGCGCTTCTCGCGGCACGTTGCGCATGGGCAAGCCTCGCGCAGCTCGCGAACTCGATAGCTGCGCCGCTGGCCGTCGCTCCAGTCGATGAGCAGGCGGTTATCGGGTGTTCGTTGAAGAGCGGTGGGATAAACCACAATCGAAATCTCAAATCACAACTATCAAATCACAAACAAGCACCAATCATCAAAATGACCCAAAAAAGCAGACACTTCGGTCATTGGAATTTGATCCTTTGAATGTGCTTGTCATTTGGTGCTTGATGCTTGGTGCTTTTAACGGAGCCCATGCAGCGCTTCCAGGAATCGCTCGATTTCCGTCATCGTATTGTAGTGCACCATGCCGACACGCAGCATGCCGTCGGGCTCCAGCCCGAGCGCCTCGGTAAGCTGCAGCGCGTAATAATTGCCGTGCCAGGTGAAGAAGCCGGCGTGGCCTAGCCGCTCGGCCATCTCCGGAGCCGTAAACCGCTCGTGCGTGAAGCTTACCGTTGCGACGCGCTCTTCGATTCGCTGCGGGTCGCTGATGCCCCAGACCTTGATCTCCGGCATTTGATCGAGGCCGGCCAAGAGCCGCGCGGCGAGCGCTCGTTCGTAGTGGCCAATCTCGCGATACGCCTCGCGTAGCGCGGCTCGGCGCGGCAGCGAATCATTGCCAGAAAGCGTCCGGCCCAAATCGGCCATGTACTCGACTGCGGCCAGCGCTCCGGCGATTGCTTCATGACTTTGCGTGCCGGTCATCCACTTGTCAGGCAGAGTCAACGGAGCAGGGCGAACTTTGTATGCTTCGAGCTGTTCCAGGAGGTTCCGCCGGCCCCACAGCGCACCAACGTGCGGCCCAAAGAATTTGTAGGCCGAACAAGCCAGGAAATCGCAGCCTAGCGCCTGAACGTCGAGCAGGCAATGCGGTGCATAATGCACGGCGTCAAGGAAAACCAGCGCACCGACCTGGTGGGCCCAGTCGGCGATGTCGCGGACCGGATTGATTGTTCCCGTGGCGTTCGACGCGCAGCCGACCGCGACGAGCTTCGTGCGCTCATTGATCAGGTGTTGCAACTCCTCGATATCCAGCGTGCAATCCTCGTCATTGATCGGGGCATAGCGGACGGTTGCCCCGGCATCGCGAGCGGCCAGCACCCACGGCGAAACGTTGGCATCGTGATCGAGGCGCGTGACGATGATTTCATCGGTTGATTTCCAGGTTCGCGCCAGCGCCCGCGATAGTGCGAATGTCAGCGACGTCATGTTCTGGCCAAAAATGACGCATGCAGGTTCATCCGCGCCCAAAAAATCGGCCAGACCGCGATGCGCTTCGGACAGCATGCTATCGCTGTCCCGAGAGGTCGCAAAATAGCCGCCATGATTGGCATTATTGTGCGCCAGATAATGGTGGATTGCCTCAATTACCCGCTGCGGAACTTGCGTCCCGCCCGGGCCATCAAAAAACACCGCCGGCCGCTCACCGACGCGGCGCGACAGGGCCGGAAACTGGCGGCGGCAGCAATCGACAATATGTGGAGTCAGTTTCATCAATAGTTGATTCCGATAGGCGGGAGCAAACTTCGCTTCCGGTGATGTCCGGCCGAGCTTTTTTTGCAGCGCACCGGGACCAAGTTGGTCTCGGCTAATGCGCGCTCCGATTGTCATGAAAGCGTTTGCCTTTGCCTTCGAATCGCGGCAGCGAGCCGAGGGGCACGCTGCGAACGTCGATTTTCAGTCCTAAGCGGAGCTTCAGCTCGCGGGCGACTCGATCGGGTTTGTCCAGACGATCTTCAATTTCGACCATCAGCGCATCGAGGCTGCCTTGCTTGACCGCGGTGGCCCGAAATTCCACCACCTCAGGGAAGGAGCGCACGATTTGCTCCAAGGAGCTGGGAAAAACGTTGACGCCGCGCACGATGAGCATGTCGTCAGCCCGGCCAAACACGCCACCATCTAGCAGGACGAAATGGTTTTCGCCATCTGCATTGAATCGCGGCCGAACTATGTCGCCCGTACGATAGCGGATCACGGGGCTGCCGTAGCGGCCCAGCGTGGTCAGCACCAGCTCGGCCATCTCGCCGTCATGGGCAGCGGCCCCCGTCGCCAGCGAACGAAACTCGGCGATAAATTCGGTTTCGATGACGAACACGCCATTTCCCGCTTTGTCGCCATAGCCCCACGGCCCAATTTCCGATGCGCCCGCATGATCGATGACGGTCGCCTTCCAGGCCGCTTCGATCTGCTCGCGAACCGATGGCACCGACCCGCCGGGCTCTCCCGCCACAATAATCCGCCGCACCTCCAGCGACGCGGCATCGATCCGGTTTTCGCGAGCGACTTCAGCCAAGCGCAACGCATAGCTCGGCGTGCAGAGCAGCGTGGTAGCCCGCGTCCGTCGAATCAGCTCGATGCGGGCCAGCGTATTCATGCCGCCTGTGGGAACCACCATGCCACCGCGAGCGACCAGCGCGTCGTGAGCGCTCCAAAAACCAATGAACGGCCCAAAAGAAAACGCCAGCACGGCCCGGTCCTCCGGCCCGACTTCCGCCGCGTCGAGAATGAATTGCCAGCAATCGACCCACCACTGCCAATCGGCGGCCGTGTCGAGCACGGGCATCGGCCGGCCACGCGTGCCCGAGGTCTGGTGAAAGCGCACGTAGCGATCGAGCGGATAACTCAGATTTGCCGCGAACTCATCGCCGTGCGCGCCCGTCACCAGCTCGTCCTTGAAGGTGAACGGCAGATTTTCGAGCTGTTCGAGCGACGTGAGCGGCAGTCCGTCCACCTGCGAGAATTTGTCCGCGTAAAACCGGTTGTGAGTCGTGACCTCGGCCAGCAGCTCTTGCAGCCGCGAGAGTTGATGCCGCGCCAATTCCGCTCGCGGAAGCTGCTCCAATCGTCGCCGATCTTGCGCCGTCGTGCATAGCATACGCACATCATAATGGCTGGCTTACAATGCGACCATGATTAGCGGCTCGGAGCTTGTCGGCACGCGCGGCCAGACCCTCGTGGGTCGATTGCCGGCCGACCGGCTGGTGAAGCTCTGGTGCACGATCACGTCGGGCGTGGTGAAACGCGGCTTTGCGATCGAATATCGCGACCTGGAGCCTCCGCGGACAGGCATATTTGACGGCCTGAAAATCGTGATCGACCCCGATGTCGATTTCGAAATGCAGTGCTTTGTGCTGTTGCATTTGTTCGGGCACTCAGTGCAGTGGATTGCGCCGGCGCTGGCTCACAAGCTCGAAGCGCTGCAAAACACCGCGGACAAGGAGCGGTTTCTGCAAGTCCTGCACGATTACGAGCAGGAGGCGGCCGGCTATGGCCTGACGCTGCTCAACGATCTGGGATTAACTGATCTTCGCGATTGGTTCACCGATTTCGCCGCGACCGATTGGCGGTATGTGGAGCGCTACTACCGCGAAGATCGAATACCGCCGTGGCAAGAGTGCATTGTTACTGGCGGGCCGAAACTGGAGACGCTGGCGATCCCGCCCTTAGTTCACCGCCAGGTGGAGGTCCGGTTCGCCTTTTAATAAAACCGGCTTACTTCGCCCAGGCGGATCTGAACGGTGTTTCACTTCGTCAAACACAGCCACCGGGTCGAATCACCGTAGCATCAAGCCGCAGAACCCGACATAATGCGCACTAGCAGCGGGGCACGGCGTTTGCTCGCCCCGCCGATCGTGCATGGGAGACCTTTTATGCGCCGCCTGCTCATTATTCTCGTCGCGTTGGCTCCGTTCGCATTCTCCTCGGTCCCCGCCGCTGATCATCCGGGACAGGCCGATCTGGATCAGGCCGCGGACTTGCAGGTCACGGCTGAGACCCTCGGCGACTTGGAAAAAGTCATCAAGCTGGCCGAAAGTGCGCTGGCCAAAGGCCTGGACAAGGATCAAAAGGAATTTGCCAACAAGATGCTAGCGGCGACGCTTTATCAGCACGCCAACCGCTCGGTCGAAGCCTTGCTCGAACGCCGCCGCCGCCGCGATTCTGTCGATACGATTCGCAAGCAGGCCCTCAAAGATCTCGACAAGGCCAAGAAGTATGATGCGACGCTGCCGGACATCTGGCTCCTGGAGGCCAAGCTGCACGCGCTGCAACCCGATGGCGACTCCAAGGCGGCCAGCGCCGCGGCCAGCGAAGCGATCAAGCTGCTGGCGGCAAAAGGCGATCCCGAGCAGCTCAGCAAGGCCTACATTCTCCGCGCGCAGCTCACCGACGATAAAGACCGCAAGCTGGCCGACTTTGAAGCGGCGGTCAAAGCGAATCCGGGCAACACCGACGCGGGGCTGGCGGTAGCCGAGCTCTACAAGCGGCGGGGTGACAACGACAAAGCAGTCGGGATGTTGCAAAAGCTGGTCGAGCGGGACCCGGACAATCCCAGCCTGCTGGCCGAATTCGCCGCCGTCCTGACAGACGCCAAGAAATATGATGAGGCCCTCAAGTACTGCGACACCGTCATCAAGCAAGCCCCGCGATCGCCACTGGGCTACGACCTGCGGGCCCGGGTGAAGGTGATGATGGACGATTTGCCCGGCGCGATGAAAGACCTCGACGAGGCAATCGGCGTCGATCCCAATCACATTCCCGCGCTGCTGATGCGAAGCAACTTGCACGCCATGCAGGGCCACGAGGACAAGGCCAGCGCGGACGTTGAAAAGCTACAGAAGCTGGCCCCCGATCTGCCGCAAGTGCTGCTCATTCGCAGCGTCATGGCCGCCAACAAGAAGCGGTGGGGCGAAGCGATCACCAACATGCAGCTCGTGCTGCAAACCGACCCGACCAATCCCGACTATCGCATTCGGCTGGCCCAATATTACGTCGGCGACAACCGCCCGCGCAAGGCCATCGAGTTGCTCACGCAAGTGCTCGACACATTGAGCGACGACAACGACCCGAAGAGTGAGACAAAAGCCGAGGTCCTGGAGGCCCGGGGCAATGCGCTGCTCAGCGTCGGCAAGCATGCGGAGGCAATCAAAGATTACGAAGAAGCGTTGAAAGTCGATCCGGAAGACACCGGAGTGCTCAACAATTTCGCTTGGGTGCTGGCGACTTCGCCGGACGATGCCGTGCGCAATGGCAAGCGGTCCATCGAGCTGGGAACGAAGGCTTGCGAGCTGACGAAGTTTGAAAAGCCGCACATTCTCAGCACGCTCGCAGCTGGTTACGCCGAGAGCGGCGATTTTGAAACGGCCAAAAAATACTCCGCCAAAGCGGTCGAGCTGGGCGCCAAAGATGAAGAGGTCGATGCCCAGCTCAAGAAGGAGCTCGAGAGTTACCAGGAGAAGAAGCCCTGGCGCGAGAAGCAGGAGATCGAGGAGAATACCAAGCCGATTGGGAAGTCAAAGAGTGACTTGGAGACTTGAGTTCAATGTTTAAAGTTCAATGTTCAAAGTCGGATGCAGAAAACTTTGAACCTTGAACTTGAAACTAGTGCGATGATGGATCGGACTTCCGCTCTTGAGCTAATGCACGAATACACGGCGTCGCTTTCTTTGCGCCGTCACATGCTTGCGGTCGAAGCGGCGATGCGGGCCTACGCTCGCAAGTTTGGGGAGGACGAAGAGAAATGGGGCCTTGTCGGCCTGTTGCACGACTTCGACTACGAGCGCTGGCCCGATCCGCCGAATCATCCGCTGAAAGGCGCCGAAATCCTGGCCGAGCGGGGCTATCCTCAGGATGTCATCTACGCCATCAAGTCGCACGCCGATTACTTGCCCGATTGCCCCCGCGTCAGCCGATTGGACAAGGCCCTCTATGCCTGTGACGAATTGGCCGGCTTCGTTACCGCCTGCGCCATGGTTCGGCCTGAGCGGCTGAGTGGCATGCAGGCGTCGAGCGTCAAGAAGAAACTCAAAGCGAAGGGCTTTGCTGCCAGCATTAACCGCGACGACATCGCCCGCGGCGCGGGCGATCTGGGCGTTGACCTCGACCAGCACATTCAGTTTGTCATCGACGCGATGACGCCGATTGCGGGGGAATTAGGGCTGGTGCCCTCGCCTTCGCCATCGTGAATCACTGGCCCGTTGTTTGCAGCGGACGAATGGGAACACTAATCTGCGCTAATCCTCACTAATCTGCGCCTCTTTAAGTTAGCGGAGACTAGCGAAGATTAGTGGTGCGCTTCGTTCCTCGCTTTGGGAGCCGTGCCATGCCAGCGCTCGCTGAATCAGAGCTTGTGAAACGGAAATGCAAACCGTGTGAAGGCGGCGTGGAGGCCGTGCCGCCCGAAGAGGCCAAGGCCCAAATCGAAAAGCTCCCCGGCTGGAGCCTATTGGCGGATTCCAAAAAAATCCGCAAGCAATGGGTGGTCAAAGACTTCATGTCCGCGATCACCTTCTTCAACACTGTCGCCAAAATCGCCGAAGCGGACGATCATCATCCTGACTTGCACCTCAGCGGCTATCGCAACGTCGCTATCGAGCTTTCGACGCACGCCATCGGGGGCTTAAGCGAGAACGACTTCATTCTGGCCGCAAAAATCGATCAGGTACCGGTGGAGCTGAAGCAGAAAAAGTAATTCGCCAACTAAGCGGCCTGCGGCGCAGCCACGATTCGCCGCCACCGTCGCCAGTAATGACGGATGAGTGCGGCGAGGGGCAGCAACAGGACCGCTCCCACGACAGCCCACGGCGCGATACCCGTGAGCGCAATCACCAGCTCCTCGGCAAACTGGCGCAGATTGTCGATCGACAGCCAAAACGTGCTGCGAACGCGTGCAGCAAGCGTCGCTTGCGGCGGCTGATAGTCGGTTCGCTCAGAAGCCGTGATCTCGACCGACGTCAGCGTGACGCGATCATTGAGGTATCGCAAACGCCCTTGCATTCGCTCAATCTCCTCCCGGACGCGACTCAACTCCGTCTCCAAAGCGAGGACATCCTTGATCTCGTCTCCGCGCTTGGCAACAAGCTCCAGCAAACGGCTCTCCAGTGCTTGCTTGTTTTTTAGCCGGGCCTCGACATCCACGAACTCCTCGTATACGTCTTGCGATTGCACATCGCGCCGTTCGGTAATGCCGAGCTGACCGACGGATTCCAGAAAAGCGAAGAACTTGTCCACGGGCACGCGGACCGTCCAGCGACCGCCTCGCTGCATGCCGTACGACCGGTCCTCACCGGACTGTGAGATGTATCCACCTGAATCTTTGACCAGCGTGGCAATCTTTTCATCGGTTTTCGCAAAGCTATCCACATGCAGGCTAATGGAAGCTCGATAAATGACCTGCCGCCCGGCGGTTTCGGGCGACTCGCCCTGCTCGCCGCTTTGACCCCCAGATTCGCCGGCAAACTTAGTCTGCACAAGAGTCGAGTTGGACGTATCGTGGAAATTTTGCATTCCCAGGCCAATTTGCTTCAGCGAATTGGCCGATTCCATTTTGGCGGCGTTTTGCGTTTCCAGACCGCACGACGTCGCCACGACAAGTAAGAGTGTGACAAGCACAAGACGAAGCATGGTTTTGTCTCCCGAGACTGGCGCCCCTAACAACTGATCCACAAACGCGCGAGACTATTCCCGAACGGCGTTGCATGCGCGCGGCTCCACTAATAAGACGAACTAAGCCAGACTTCGTTTACAAGAGCGCCAGCGGATTTACTCGCGCTTTTAGCCGAAGAAACCAGTGGGGCAGGCTTCCAGCCTGCCGGGCGTTATAGGGCAGGCAAGATGCCTGCCCCGCTACAGCAGTGTCAGCGGATTGACGCGCGTCTTCAGCGGGAAAGTCACGGGACCGCCGACGCGGTGCGACTCGAATACGGCACAAATCATCTCGACGGTTTGCCGAGCCTCGTACATGTTGCACTCCGGCTGCCGATCGTTATCGATCGCGGAGAACAGGTCATGCACCATCAGAACATTGCCAGCGGGCAGGCCGCCCTCTTTGAGTGGCTCCGGCTTGCCGATGCCGGCGCTCGATACGGCAATCCACTCGGCCTTGCTGCGGCCGGGCGACCAGAGCGGATCGGCCAGAAACTGCACGCTCGGCAAATGGCCGGTGATCAGATCCAAAATTCCCTTGCTGCCATAAATCTGCAGGCCAAAACGCGACTCTCCGCCCGCGCCCATGCCGCGCTTGGAGCCAAACGTGGCCGTCGCGCCGCTTTCCAGGCCGTACATCGCTACCACATGATCTCCGGCCAGCGGCCCAAGCCCTTCGTTGCCTGGCTTCACATCGGCTTTGGCCACCGGCTTGCCATTTTGCTCCACGCGGCCGAAGCACCATTTTGGCTCGCCGCCCAGCGTGGCAATCAGGTTCATCACGTGGCTGCCGAGGACCCACAAATCTTCGCCGCCGCCTCGCTGATCTTCTTTGCCGCGGCCGCGAAATTCCAGAACGGTGCCGAGCTGGCCCGAATCAATAATTTCGCGAATTGTCTGCAGCTTGGGGCTATAGCGCGTTTGATGCGCGATCGCCAGCTTCACATCGCGCTTCTCGCAGGCTGCCACGATTTCGTCGGCTTCCGCCGGCGAGCGGCAAAACGGCTTCTCCATGTAGATATGAATGCCCCGCTCGGCAGCCGCAATCGCCATATCGCGGTGCTCGTCGAGCCATCGCGGACAGATTGCCACGATTTGCGGTTTCGCCTCATCGAGCATCTGCCGATAATCGGCGTATGCCTTCGGCGCCTGGACTCGCTTAGCCGCTTCGGCTCGTCCCTTTTCATCCGCATCGGCCACGGCCACAACTTCGCAGCGGTCCTTGAACTGCGCCCAGACCAGATCGTGCCCATGACCATAATTACCGCGGCCCGTATGACCGATGATGCCGACGCGGTACTTGATTGCCATGGTGAGTCGATGAGGTTGAAAAAGAAAAAGTTTCAAGTTTCAGGTTCCAAGTTTCAAGTTGCCGAACTTGAAACCTGAAACTTCGAACTTGAAACTCGAATCATGTATCCGCCGTCTTCTCGATCTTCACGTTGTCGCCCAGCGACGGGGGAATCTCAAAATCCTTCGTGGAAACGCCGTCGGGAACGGTGAACTCGATGTCCCTCCATTCGTTGAAAATCTGCTTGCCCTGACCGAAATACGGAATCACCTTGCCGTCGAAGCCGCTGATCCGCAGGAAATAGGGGCCCGGCTTGATTCCCGGCGGATTGTTCTTGGATGAGTCATAGACGCCGTCCTTGATCTGCAACACCGTGATTTGCCCGTTGTTTCCGTTCGCCACATCCGGCGTGAATGAGATGAACCCGGCTGGCACCGGCTGCCCCTTGAACGTCACCTTTCCCGAAAGCTGCGCTGGTTTCGGCTTAGACGAGCAACCAAAACCCAACAAAATGCACAACGCCGACACAAAGACTTTTCGAACGAGCACCTTTAGCTCCTAAAACGCTAACAGGAGGTAACAGAGACAACAGAGAAAGACCGTTTGAACAGAAGATAGCAAAGGAAGCAAAGAGTTGTTTGAATATTCTTCTTCGCTGCCTTTGCTTCCTTCTGTTTTATTGTCTTCTCTCTGTTTCCTCCGTTACCTCCTGTTCAATTTGATCACCAATCGCCTCCCAGCACTTCGCCTTCGTTGATCGTACAGACGCGCTGGAAAGTAAGGGCGCTGATGTTGCCGCTGATCAGTCGCACGCTGCCGTCGGCTAAAGCGGCCGTCATTTGTCCGGCATGCAGCGCTTGCAGCCGGCGATAATCGCATCTTAGCGGAATCGCATCGCCCTGAACCCCGCCGGGGTTCACAACGCCGCCGTCCCAGTTCTGCCGAAAATTCGGATCGCTGCGCGGACCCGTTGAGGTGGCGACAATGTCAAACACCGGGCAGTCCCACCAGGTATAGCCGCCTGGATAATTTGTATTGAGCGCGGGTGGATCGGCCGTAGCGCTTCCCGCGCCATCTTGCCACGGGGCGAGCGTATTGCTCCGCCCGCCGCGAGCCCAGATACTCCAGGTGCACGACCCAGCGGCCAAATGCGGCGTCGTACTCAGCGGAAAATTCGGGCCGGCGCAGAAGGCCATCCGCT
>Ga0136846_1243752_pt1 | contig 11422 bp, 11 predicted proteins | sample HopSoiMetagenom2_FD_96841 | JGI IMG/M metagenome (GOLD analysis project Ga0136846, IMG submission 96841) | Grasslands soil microbial communities from Hopland, California, USA - 2 Assembly 2016 (version 4) | ecosystem: Environmental > Terrestrial > Soil > Grasslands | place: USA: Hopland... | reverse complement strand
CTCCCCAACAGCGTTGCCCATCTACTGACCGCGCTCGCGTCGATCGCCAAGCAGGTGCTGCGATTGAAGGCTAGCTTCCTGCCGCCGGATTCAACGCCACTCAGCGTATCTTTGTCGGAGCAGAAAGACCCGATTACGGGCCGATTCTCTCTGCTTGCCGTAACAACGCTCGAAAAGCTGCTCCTTTCGACGGACTTCGGTGCCCATCGGCAGGGTACGCTCAAGCTTCTCGCCATCGAGGCTGATCCCGAAATGGTCATGAGTGCCGTCTTCGCCAAAATCGCCGGCAAGCTCGGGCGGGAGAAGGTCCGTGGCGTCCATTTCGAGGAAGCCAATGAGATCACCATCCATGGTGACAATTCCAACGTGATCCTGGATGGCGAGACGTTTCGCGCCCAGACCGGAAGCCCGATCAATCTGAGGCCGGCGCAGCCGCTCTCGTTCGTCAAGCTGGCGGCCTAAACTCGGCTTCGTGAGCGAACTGCGCGCCCTCGTCGCGGAGGAACTCAGCCTGCCCGTCGATCCGCGGGTGAGCGCCTGCGCTGAGGCGATCGCGGCGAAGCACGGGGCGGCGAGCCGCGCGGTGCTGTTCTACGGCTCGTGCCTCCGTCAAAAGCAGCTCGACGGGCTGATGCTCGATTTCTACCTGATCGTGTCCGACTATCGAGAGGCTTATGACAAGCGCTGGCTTGCGGTCGCGAACCGGCTGATCCCTCCCAACGTCTTTTACTTCGAGCACCGTGGCCTGGTCGCCAAATATGCGGTGCTGACCGAGGCCGATTTCTTTCGCCTGTGCGGACCCGAAACCAGCAGCGTTTCCGTCTGGGCGCGGTTCGCGCAGCCATCCCGGCTCGTTTGGGCCGCCGACAAGGAGGCGCGGAAGCGCGCGATCGAAGCCGTCGCACGCGCAGCTCCGACATTGCTGGCAGCGGCCGGGCCCGGCGAACGGAAGACTCCACTCGACTGGTGGCGACGGGCCTTTGCGCTGACCTATTCGGCGGAGCTTCGCGCCGAACGCAAGGAGAAGGGGGCGTCGGTAGTCGACATTGACCGGGACCGCTACGAGCGATTCAGCGCACCGGCGATCGCGGCGATTCCCAGGACACTTCCGTCGCAACCGGGCTGGGCGTGGCGCCGGATGGAAGGGAAAGCTCTATCCGTCGCGCGGCTCGCCAAGGCGAGCCTGACCTTTGCGGGGGGCGCGGAATATATCGCGTGGAAGATCAACCGGCATGCCGGGACGAACATCGAGTTGAAGCCCTGGCAGCGGAGGCACCCGCTGCTCGCGGGGATCAGCCTCTTGCCGCGCCTGCTGAAGTCCGGGGCGGTTCGCTAGTCCGGGCGAGGGCAGCGGCGACTGCACTGGCCAAAGCTCCAACCGTGAACGGTTTGCGCAGTAACTCGTAGCCCCGCAGGTCGTCGGTCTCGCCTTCGCCGACATAGCCGGTGACGAACAGCACCGCGAAGTCGTGGGTGCTGGTTTCCTTAAGGTGCTTGATGAGCTCGGGGCCCGACATCTCCGGCATGATCACGTCGGTGATGACCAGGTCGAACATCTGCTTGTTGTAGATCTCGATCGCCTCGGCGCCGCTGCCGCAGGCGGCCGGCTCGTAATCGAGGTCCTCCAGCGCGCCGACCGTCGCGGTGCGGACACGCGGATCGTCCTCGACGAGCAGGATTCGAGCGCCGGCGACGTGCACGTCGGCCGTTTCGGTCCGCATCGCCGCCGGGTGGAGGCGAACCGTCGCCGCCGCGTTGGTTCGCGGTAGATAAATCGACACAGTGGTGCCGCGGCCGACCTGACTTTCGATCCCGACCTCGCCGCCGGATTCATGCGCGAAGCCGAAGATCTGGCTGAGGCCGAGGCCCGTGCCCTTACCGACCGCCTTCGTAGTGAAGAAGGGCTCGAACGCGCGTTCGAGCACGTCGGGTGTCATTCCACACCCGGTGTCGGTCACGCTGACCTTCACATAATCGCCGGCGCGAACGTCGCCGACCTGGTTGGCGGCGAGCCTCACATTCTCGGTCGCGATCCGCATTTGGCCCTGACCGTCCATGGCGTCGCGGGCGTTGACGGCGAGGTTCACGATTGCATTTTCGAGCTGGTGTGGGTCGACGTACGTCGGCCAGGCGTCCTCGTCGGTCTCGACCTCAATCCGGATCCGCTCGCCGAGCGTGCGGTCAAGGAGGTCGGACATGCCGTGGATGAGGTCGGTGGTGTCGACACGCTCCGGCAGCAGTGGCTCGGAGCGGGCGAAGGACAGGAGGCGCCGGGTCAACGCCGCGGCGCGGGTTGCGCCTTCCATCGCATTGTTGAGGTGCATCATCACCTCACGTCGCGGGCCATTGAGGCGGCGAAGCGCGAGGTCGATGCCGCCGACGACGACGGCGAGCATGTTGTTGAAGTCGTGGGCGATACCGCCGGTCAGCTGACCGACCGCTTCCATCTTCTGCACCTGGCGCAGCTGCGCCTCCGCCGCTTCGCGCTCCATCGCTTCCTGCTTCAGCGCCTGGTTGGCCTCCCACAGTTCCTGAGTGCGTTCGCGGACCGCGATTTCCAGCTGCTCGGCGCGCTCGGCCTCACTCTCGGCCGCGCGGCGGGATTCCGCATTCTGGCGCAGGGCCTGGACCGCGACGACGCCCAGGAAAATGGCGCCGAGACCGACGATGATTCCAAGCCAGCTGAGATAATTGGTGAGCTGGTCGGCCTGCGCGGCGAACACCTGACTCTGCTGGATGCGATCGGCGAGCGATTGGCGCTCGGCCCGAATGATGTCCTCAAGCGCGTTGTCGAGCAGCTGAGGCGTTTGCGACTTGGCCGAGGCGTAGAAATAGCTGATGCCGGTATCGCCCTGGTGCGCCAGTGCGGCACGTGCTGCCAAGGCGAGCTCGCCGCCGTGCTTGGCATACAGCTGCTGCGCTCTCGCCACCCGCCGGAGCTGGGCGGAGTTGCCGCGCTCCAGCAGCTGCAGCTGGTTGATCTGGTAGCCGGCGAGCTGCCAGGCGCTGGCGTAGACGTTGCCGCTGGTCTTTACGTCCTCGTCGAGGGTGAACCGGGCCAGGGCGGCGTCGGCACGCGCGACATTGGCGCTAACGTTGCGGACCACCAGTGCGACCTGGTTGGCCCGCCGTTCGGCATCGAGCGCCTTTTCGCGGGCGTCGTTGGCAAATTTGACGAGGAACACCATGACGACGAGGATGAGGGCCGCGACGAGGCCGGCAGCCGCGGCACCGCCGCGCCTCCAGTCGAAACGGACTTCCTCCCCATCGCCCACCATTGCGGCAATGTAGTCCTGTTAACTTTTTCGCGAAACCCGAATGTTCAGGAAGTTCCGGCGGAATTCCTCAGCTTATGCAGCCTGTTGCACGGCCTGCCGCAGCGAACATGCCGAGGATTTCGCCGACCTGCTCTTCGGTGTGGAGCGCGCAAAGCGAGCAGCGCAGCAGAGTCATTCCCGCCGGGGTCGCCGGCGGACGGGCGAGGTTCACATACAGGCCCTCGTGGAGCAGCGCTTCCCACATCGCCGCGCCCTTCTCCAGGTCGGGCATGATGACGGCGATGATCGCCGATTGCGGTTCGTCGGTGCCAAGCGTGAAGCCGAGCTGGCGGAGGCCGGCGTGAAGGCGCTTCGAATTCTCCCACAGGTGAGCGCGCTTGTCGGCGCTGTCCATCAGCTTGCGGATTGAGGTCGCTGCGGTGGCGACGACGCTCGGCGGAAGGGAGGCGGTGAAAACGTAGGGGCGGCAGACCAGCCGCAGGATCTCGAATTTGGGATGATTGGACGCGCAAAAGCCGCCAACGGTTCCGACGGACTTCGAGAAGGTGCCGATGATGAAGTCGACGTCGTCGATGATGCCCTGCGCCTCCGCGACGCCGCGGCCATGTTCGCCAATGAATCCCATCGAATGGGCTTCGTCGACCAGGACCATTGCGCCATTCGCCTTTGAGATGGCGACCATCTCCTTCAATGGCGCGACGTCGCCCATCATCGAGTAGACGCCTTCGAGGACGACCAGCTTGCCGGCGCCCTCGGGTACGCGCTTCAAGCGTTTCTCCAACGCCTCTATGTCATTGTGGCGGAAGGGAACGATCTGCGCATTGCCGAGCGCACAGCCGTCGTAGATCGACGCGTGGCTGTCGATGTCCAGGATGATGTAATCATCCTTGCCGGCGATCGTCGAAATGATGCCGAGGTTCGCCTGGTAGCCGGTTGAGAAAACCATGGCATGGTCCATGGCGTAGAAGTCCTTCAGGGCCTGCTCGACGGCCCGGTGGCCGACATACGTGCCGTTGAGGACGCGGCTGCCGGTGGTGCCCGATCCGAACTCGTCGAGCGCCTTCTTCCCCGCCCCGACTACGTCCGGATCGAAGGTCATGCCCATGTAATTATAGGTGCCGAGCAGGATCGTGCGCTTGCCGTTGCAAATGGCGACGGTGGGGCTCTCGACGGCCTCCATCACCAGGTTGAACGGATCGGTGACTCCCGTCCTCAGCAGCGTCTCGCGCTGCTCGATCAAAGGATCGAACTTGGAGAAGAGGTCGCTCACGCCTTCAATTTCTCGAGCGCGTCGACGAGTTGGCCGACGGTCTCGATCTCGGCCTGCATGTTCATCGAGATGAGCACGTCGAACTCGTCCTCGACGTTGGCAACGAAATCCAGCACGGTCAGGCTGTCCCACTCCAGATCCTGGGCGAAGCGCGTGGCTTCGGTGACCGCGACGCCCTTCTTGTTGAAAGGCTCGATCAGATCGACGGTCTTGGTAAGGGTCTGGCTTCGGTCGGACATGCGCGCTCGTTAGTGCTGGGCCGCACCTTTCGCAACGCAATCGGGCGTGAATGCGGCGGTCGTGCGGCGGCGCTTAGTGCTGCATCTGGAGGTTCATGAGCTCCGGGCTGACGCCCATGTTGGCATTCATGTGCGCCATGATCCAGATCGTCCCGACCATCACGAGGAAGACGATCAGCACGCCGAACGCGAGCGCGAGCACATTGTTGGTGTTGTCGGGCCCGCTTGTGATGTGGAGGAAGAAGACGAGGTGGACGCCCATTTGCGCGATGGCGAGAACGACCAGGCCCACGGCGACACCGGGGCCCCACAAGCTCGAGGTCGAGGCCGCCCAGAAGGAAATGCCGGTGAGGATCAGCGCCAGCCCGAGACCGATGACGTAGGCCATTGTCTCGCTGATCATCGAATCGTGCGGTGCGCCGGGGGCGACGTTCAGCGCTTCGGGTTCACGTTCGGTCATGGCAGGGTCCCGATCAGGTAGACGATGGTGAAGATGGCTACCCAGATGATGTCCAGCGCGTGCCAGAAGACGCTGAGGCAGAGCAGGCGGCGCATGATGTGCGGCCGGAAGCCCTTGGCCCAGATCTGCGCCATCATGGTGCCAATCCACAACAGGCCTGCGGTGACGTGGGCGCCGTGGCACCCGACGAGGGTGAAGAATGCCGACAGGAAGGCGCTGCGCTGCGGGCCGGCGCCTTCCCCGATCATTGACGCGAATTCGTAGAGCTCGATCGACAGGAAGACGAAGCCGAGCAGCCCGGTCACCAACAGCCAGCCCTGCGTCCACAGCATGTTGCCGCGTTTGGCGGCAATCATCGCGAGGCCGCAGACGAAGCTGGAGACGAGCAGCGCGATCGTCTCGATGGCGACGAGACTGCGGTCGAACAACTGGTTGGTCGTCGGCCCGCCGTCGGTCGCATGGACGAGGCTCGCGTACGTCGCGAACAGCGCCGAAAAAAGGATCATGTCGGACAGGACGAACAGCCAGAAGCCGTAGGGCACGACGATGCTCTTGGACTCCGGGCCGCGATGGCCGAGGCCGGTGTCTTCCGATCCGGCGTGGGTCAGGCCGACGGTCGGCGTTTCGCTGATCGCGCTCAAGTCGACTGACTCAGCTGGTGAAGGTTTTCCATGCGGATTCGGCGGCGCTCGCGGGCGTTCTCCCGAACTTCCTCGACCGGGATGATATGCTCATGCTCGTCGCGCCAGGCGTACCAGACGAGCACGGCGAAGGCGCCGACGAGGCCGACCATCGCCAGCCACCAGATGTACCAAATGATGGCAAAGCCGCAGAGGGAGGCGAAAAAGGCGACAATGACGCCGGTCGGCGTGTTGAGCGGCATTTCAATCGGCTGGTAATCGGGCTCGGGGATCAGCTCCTCGCGCTCGATCGCGCGCTGCTTGCGGTGCCAATAGGCTTCTTCGCCGTGCACGTCGGGCAGGACCGCAAAATTATAATGCGGCGGCGGGGAGAGCGTCAGCCATTCGAGCGTGCGGCCGTCCCACGGATCGCCGGTCACGTCGCGGCGCCGGTCCCTCGTGCGGATCGAGTAGATGAGCTGCCACGCCAGCAGCGCCACTCCAAGCGCGATCACGAACGCGCCGATCAGTTCAATGCCGAGCCACGGCTTCCAGCTCGGATCGGAGATGTGCTGCATCCTGCGCGTGCCGCCCCAGAAGCCGAGCAGATAGCTCGGCATGAAGGCGAGGTTGAAGCCGACGAACCAGCACCAGAAAGCGGCCTTGCCGAGGCGCTCGTCGAGGGTGAAACCGAACGCCTTCGGGAACCAGTAGGTGTAGCCCGCGAGAATCGCGAAGACGACGCCGGGGATAATCACGTGATGGAAGTGCGCGACCAGGAACAGGCTGTTGTGGACGACGAAATCGACCGGCGGGATGGCCAGCAGTACGCCGGTAAGCCCGCCGCCGACGAACAGGAGCATGAAGCCGATGAGGTAGTGCATCGGCACGGTAAAGCGGACGCGGCCGCCGTACATCGTGAACAGCCAATTGAACATCTTCACGCCCGTCGGGATGCCGATCATCATGCTCGCGATGCCGAAGACCGCGTTGACGTCAGCGCCGGCTCCCATGGTGAAGAAGTGGTGCAGCCAGACCGTGTAGGAGAGGATGCAGATGGCCAGGGTTGCAAAGACCATGGAGCGGTAGCCGAACAGCGGCTTGCCGGAAAAAGTGGAGGCGATTTCCGAATAGATGCCGAAGGCGGGCAGCACGAGGATGTAAACCTCCGGGTGGCCCCAGACCCAGATGAGGTTCATGTACAGCATCGAGTTGCCGCCACCGTCATTCGTGAAGAAGTGGAAGCCGAGGTAGCGGTCGAGCATCAGCATCGCCAAGGTGGCGGTGAGCACCGGGAAAGCGGCGATCATGATCAGGTTCGATGCGAGACTGGTCCAGCAAAAGACCGGCATCCGAAGGTAGCTCATCCCCGGTGCGCGGATCTTCAGGATGGTAGTGATGAAATTGACGGCGGTGAGCGTCGTGCCGACGCCCGATATCTGTAGCGCGACGAGGTAGTAATCGACGCCGACGCCCGGCGAGAATGCCTTCTCGCTCAGCGGCGGGAAGGCGAGCCAGCCGGTGCGCGCGAACTCGCCGACGAACAGGCTGAGGTTGACCAGCAGCGCGCCCGACGCGGTCAGCCAGAAGCTGACGTTGTTGAGCGTGGGGAAGGCGACGTCGCGCACGCCGAGCTGCAGCGGCACGACGAAGTTCATGAAGCCGATGACCAGGGGCATGGCCACGAAGAAAATCATGATCACGCCATGGGCGGAGAAGATCTGGTCGTAATGTTCGGGGGTCAGATACCCCTGCCCCTGGCCGACCGCAAAATACTGGTGCGCGCGCATCATGATCGCGTCGGCGAAGCCGCGGACGAGCATCACGAACCCAAGGACGATGTACATGATGCCGATCTTCTTGTGATCGGTCGACGTGATGTATTCGTTCCACAGGAACGACCATGCCTTGGCCTTGGTGATCCATAATCCAACGGCGGCTAGAGCGAGAATGACGACGATGGAGGTGATCAGCGGGATCGGCTCCTGGAACGGGATCGCGCTCCACGTGAGCTTGCCGAAAATAGGGCTCATGCGCCTGCTCCCGGCGCCGGACGGCTATGCGGCAACTGTTGAGGTGCCGGGGCCTTGCCGGCCGCAATCGCCTCGAACAGTCCCGGCGAGACATCGCTGTAGGTCATGGGTCTGACATAGCTCGTCGGCTTGGAAAGTTCGGCATAGGAGCGCGCGTCGAGCACTTGCCCTGAGGCGCGGGCCGATTGCGCCCACGCCGCGAATTGCTGTGGCGCAACGGCGTTGACGTTGAACTCCATGCCCGGGAAGCCGTCGCCGCTGAAATGGGCCGAGCGTCCTGGAAACACGCCCTGCCGGTCCGCCTCGAGGTTCAGGTGGGTCGTCATGTTAGGCATGGTGTAGATCATGCTGCCCATCTGCGGCACGAAGAAGGTGTTCCACACCGTCGCTGACGTCAGGCTGAAATTTACCGGGGTTCCGGCGGGCACCACGAGCTGGTTTACCGTCGCGATATGCTGGTCGGTGTAGATGAACAGCCACTTCCAGTCGAGCGAGACGACCTGGACATTGAGCGGCGGATTGGCGGACTTGAGCGGCTTGCTCGGTTCGAGATCATGGCTGGCGATCCAGGTAATGCCGCCGAGCAGCGCGACGGTCAGCACCGGGACCGCCCACACCACGAGCTCGATCGCGCCCGAATATTCCCAGTCGGGACGATAGATCGCCCTGGCGTTGCCGCGACGGAACCAGAAGGCGATGGCGACCGTCGCGATCATCGTCGGAATGATGATCGCGAGCATGATCGCGGTCGAATTGATGAGGATGGTCTTTTCGGCGGCAGCAACGGGGCCGACAGGATCCAGGATTCCGCGGTTGCAACCGGCAAGGACGGGAAGGACCGGCGCCAGGACGAGACGCCATACGCGCAGGCAAGAGGGCGGCCTCATCCGGTCGTCATGTCCGTCGAGTGATTTCACGAGCCCCCATTCGAATCAGGTCCCCGGTTCCGATGCCTCTACGTCCGGCAGGGTTCCAACAGCAACATCTTCATGGAGCCTGGGCACGCCGGCGTCTTTGAGCCGGGATCAGAGCCAGTTTTGGCCGCGGTACCAATCAGCTGTTTCCCTGAGGCCCTGCTCGGTATCGATGGCGGGCCGCCACAATTGCGGCGGGCAGGCGCGCTTGGGTTCCACCACCCAGTTACGGTGGGAAAAGTAAGCTGCGCGGTCGACCGTCAGCTTTGCTTTTTCGCCCCGCAGCAACTGGTCGGCCCGCGCGGCGAGGCGAAGCAGGATGCCGGGTGAGGAGACGACCGCAGCCTTCGTGCCGACTGCTGCGGCGAGGGCGCGCGCGAACTCGCGGTGGGTCCAACCGCCGGGTTTGCCGTCGTCAGCCTCGATTAGGATGTTTCCCGGCGCTGCGGGACCGGCGAGCGTAAGCAGCAATCGCGCGAGATCGTCGGCATGGATCACAGAGACTCGGCCCTTCGGCGGCATCAGCATCAGTCCCAGCCTGGCCATCCGGAACAGCTCCAGCGTTTCTCTGTCGCCAGGGCCGTAGACCGCGGGCGGCCGGACAACGGCCCAGTCGAGGCCGGAGCTGTGGACCAATTGCTCGGCGCGGCACTTCGAGCCGCCGTAAAGCGACAGTTTGGGTTCGCGCGCGGCGAGCGAGGAGACGTGGACGAAGCGCTGGACTCCGCCAGCAGTCGCAGCAGCGAGCATCGCCAGTGTCCCTGCGACATTGCCGATCTCGAACGCTGCGGCGCTGTGGCCGCTGATCGTGCCAGCAACGTGGATGATGGCGTCGACCCCGTCCACCAGCCGCTCGAGCGCATCGCGGGTCGCGAGGTCGCCCGCGATCCAAGCTACGCCGTCACGCGGTTGTTGCTCGCGGCGCGTCAGCGCGTGAACCTGGTGGCAGGCGGCGAGCGCAGCGTCGATCAGGTGTGAGCCGACGAAGCCGGTGCCACCGGTGATCGCGAGCCTCATAACGGCGACCAAGGGCGTCCTTCCGGGCCGTCGGCGGCTTCGAACTCTTCGTCGGCTGTTTCGGCGCCGAGACGGTGGATGATCGCGTCGAGCAGTGCCTCCAGGCCTTCCTGGAGCGGGGCGCTGATCGGGAAGACTTTGGCGCCGGCCTCACCTTCCAGCGCTTTCACGACCTTCGCGCGCTTCTTGTCGTCGAGCAGGTCAGCCTTGGTCAGCGCGATGATTTCGCGCTTTGCGTCGAGGCCGGCGCCGTAGCTGTCGAGCTCGCCGCGGACGATCCGCCAGGCCTCCAGCGGGTTATCGGCCGACCCTTCGATCAGGTGAAGCAGCACGCGCGTGCGCTCGACGTGACCGAGGAAGCGGTCGCCGATCCCCGCGCCTTCCGCCGCCCCCTCGATCAGGCCCGGGATGTCGGCGACGACGAACTCGCGACCCTTGTGACGGACCACGCCAAGCTGCGGACGAAGGGTGGTGAACGGATAATCGCCCACCTTTGCGGACGCGTTGCTCACGGAATTGAGGAATGTCGACTTACCGGCGTTCGGCAAGCCGACGAGGCCAACGTCGGCGAGCAGCTTCAGGCGCAGCCAGACCCACATTTCGTCGCCGGCCTCGCCTGTCTGGTGCTGGCGCGGGGCGCGGTTGGTGGAGGTCTTGTAGCTGGCGTTACCGCGTCCCCCCATCCCGCCCTTCAGGAACGTGAGGCGCTGCCCGACCTTGGTGAGGTCGGCGAGAAGCGTGCGTTCATCATCGTCGGCAAGAATCTGCGTGCCGACTGGGACCTTGATGACCAGGTCGTCGCCACCCGCGCCGGTGCGGTTGGAGCCTGAGCCTCCCTTCCCCCGGGGCGCTCGGAAGTGCTGGGTATAGCGAAAATCGATGAGCGTATTGAGGCCGGCCACGGCTTCGAACACGACGTCGCCGCCCTTGCCCCCGTCGCCGCCGTCAGGGCCGCCGAATTCGACGAACTTCTCGCGCCGGAAGCTGACAGCTCCGGGGCCGCCGGCGCCCGAACGGACGAAGATCTTGGCCTGGTCAAGGAAATGCATTTGGCGCCGCGATTAGGCGATGCTGTGCCGCGAGGGAACCTTTGTGCTCCTAACGCCTGCTTCAAATCGGCTTCAGCTTGGCCGCGCAACTTCGCGATCTACCGAACCTGGCTGACCGAAATCTCGGCGCCGTCGAGGTCGCGGAAGCGAGCGATTTTCGTGCCGTGCATGTCGGTTGGCGGGCTGGTGAAGATGAGACCTTGGGCCTGCCCGGCGGCATGAAAGTTCTCGATGTCGGTGGTGCCGAGGCCGAGCTGAACGCTGCCTGCGGGGTTCTCGTCTGACGCTGGATGGAGTGCGAGCTTGGTCTCGCCGGTGTCGAACTCGCTCCAGAACGGCGACTCGAACAGCAGGTTGAGGCCGAGCGTGTCGCGATAGAAGGCCACCGCGCCTTCCATGTCGCTGACGAACTTGATCGCATAGTTGAGGCGCATTTTCGTCCTCCTCCTCAAGAGGCGGCATTTTGCGGATGATGCGGGACCAGAATCAAGGTGCGGCCTTCGACCCGCCACGATTGCAGCTTCGAGAGGAAGTTCATGCCG
>Ga0136846_1222471_pt1 | contig 11422 bp, 4 predicted proteins | sample HopSoiMetagenom2_FD_96841 | JGI IMG/M metagenome (GOLD analysis project Ga0136846, IMG submission 96841) | Grasslands soil microbial communities from Hopland, California, USA - 2 Assembly 2016 (version 4) | ecosystem: Environmental > Terrestrial > Soil > Grasslands | place: USA: Hopland... | reverse complement strand
TGTCTCGGTCCAGGCCGCGCCGACTGCCGAGCGTTCTACAGCCAGCGTTCGGCGATGGTCGCTTAGCGCCTTCATCACTGGTCGAACCAGAGCGAGAGTACGGATGCCGGCGTCCGTTTTCGGCGGGCCTTGCAAGGTCTGGGTGCCGATGCGTAATAGCTGGCAGTGGATGGCGGCCTCGCCGGTGATCAGGTCGATGTCCTCCCAACGCAGAGCGCAGGCCTCGCCGCGTCGGCAGCCGGTGTACGCCAGCAGGACGAACAGCGCGGACAGCCGGTGCCTAGCCGTGTGGTTGAGGAACGCCTGCGTCTGCGCGGGCGTCCACACCATCAGCGGCGACGGCCGTGTTCCGATGCGTCTCCATGCGGCGACGCGTGTGGGCGTCCATTCCAGCGGCCGGGGCCTACGAGGTGCCGGCAGCACGACCAGCTTGGCCGCGTTGACTCTTACGAGTTCGCGGCGCACGGCCTCGGACAGCGCCGAGCGCAGCACCGCCCGCACCCTTGTGCTCGAACTGGATGAGGACCAGGACGCAGCGGGCGAGTTCGGTGATGGCGCGTGGGCTCATGGTCACATGCCGGAGGACTTTCCAGCGGCCGGTCATGAGTGCGAAGCCGCGTTCGCCTTGGAATCGCAGTCCGCGCAGCAGGCGGTTATAGGCGCGGATGTTGTCGGACAGTTCGGTGCCGTCCTTCGGCTGCGGCACTGGGATCCACACGCCGTGACCTGCGCCTTGGTAGCCGGCGTCGGCCAGGATCGGCAGCTCGGCCAGTAAGTGCTGCACCGTCCGCAACCGCTTGGCAGTGCACGCTGAGCAAGCGTGCTGAACCGGCGTCATGCCGCCCGCAGCAGGTCCAAGCACGCCGGGTGCATCTGCTCGGCATCACCCGGTATCCGAGCGCCTGCTGGGCCACTCAGCTGGCCCGGGACTTCACCGCCGACCTGGAAGCCACGGGACGCCGCTTCACCCATCTGGTCCGGGACCGCGATGCCAGGTTCACCGCCGCGTTCGACGCGGCTGCACGAGCACGAGCAGGCAGCCTGACCTGCATGGATGAAATACTGTGCCGAATTTTACTAAGACACTCGAAAGCAGCTGGACAGCCTGGTCAGTGGCTAGGTGAGGAGTCCAGCTACTTCCGAGCGCATTAGTAATCGGCACCCACAGCGTCGGGCAGGGTGTGCTTCTTGAGGTTGACTACAGGAAACCTTGAGCCTCACTGAACCCATTTCGCCGATCCTGGGCTTGATGGCCAAGCCAACTTCCAGATCCGAACGGGAGGCCTCATGACCGCCCTCGCAGTTCATCAGGCCGAGGCCGACTTCAGCATTCTGAGGCTGTCCGCGGTGGCACTCAGTCCGGACCCGGCGCGGGTCGTGACCGAACTCTTCGTCCCGGGCGGAAGGTTGCCCGCCGAGAAGGAGTCGCGGGCCGCCGGGCTCGTCGCGCGCATCATGGATTTGGAAGAAGACGACGTCGAGGCCGCGTGCGCCTGGATTATGGAGCGTTTCTCCGGACGGTATCGAACATTGGAAACCGTCTTCAAGGACAACTACGAGGTGGTCGGACAACGGCTGGGCCGTCAGCCCGGCCTCACGCTGCGGCGCAAGCTGCTGATCGGCGCGTACTTCACGCTTGAGCGGGCCATCGAGAGCGCGGCGCTGACGAACCCGTCCATGGTCGAGCACCCGGACCAGAGCGGTGTCGCGCCGGGCAGCCTCCGTTTTCTGATGAGCGTTCGCGCGATCGGGGAGAACCATGTCTCATGTATCGAATTCCGCACCGGAGTGATCGATCCGGATGGGGAGCTGTCCGTGGACCGCCCGGCACCGTTCCCGGCCATCGGCCACGCCACACCCCACGAGCACGACCGGTCGTCCTTCTTCCGGGAGTTCGGCGCGTCGGAGACTGCCGAGGAGATCTTCGGCCTGCTTCAGCGCCACCTGCCGGAGCGTTTCACCGTGCAGGACGTCGAAGAGGCGCTGGGCCGCCTGCCGGCACAGCCTCAATCGCGGTGGCAGACGGACGACACCGTCGAGCACGTCTACCGGGCAGCCGCGTGCCGTTATGAAGTCGCGTTCTCACCCGAGACCGACCTGTCCGAGCGTGTGCTGTGGCCGCAGAACCGCACCGAACAGCACGGCATGGAGGATGCCAGGTTCGTCCGCGTCGCCGGTGTCGACGGCGGCATCCGCTACTCCGCCACCTACACTGCCTTCGACGGCGTCACCGCCTCGGCCCGATTCATCGAGACCGATGACTTCCTGACCTTCCGGATGTCGCAGCTCATCGGTCCCGCCGCAGCGGACAAGGGGCTGGCGCTGTTCCCGCGGGTCATCGACGGAACCCATTTCGCGCTGTCGCGTTGGGACATGGAGAACACGCACATCGCGGCCTCACCGGATGGACGCCGGTGGGACGACGTGCGGCAGCTTCAGCCTCTCGCGCGGACCTGGGAGCTGGTTCAGGGTGGGAACTGCGGGTCGCCGGTTGAGATCCCCGAAGGGTGGCTCGTCCTCACACACGGCGTCGGACCGATGCGCAGCTACACGATCGGCGCCATGCTCCTGGACCGCGACGACCCGTGCCGGGTCCTGGCCGTCCTCGACCGGCCGCTGCTCATGCCGGACGTCGCCGGGAACGGAGGCAACGTGCCGAACATCGTGTACTCATGTGGTGCGATCCGGCACGGTGGCAACCTGATCATCCCGTTCGGCGTCAACGACACCGGCATCAGGTTCGCCTCGGCATCGATCGCCGAGCTCGTCGCGCGCATGCGGCCCCCACGAGGTGGCCTACGCTGATCGGGTGCCATGACGCCGGCGACCGTGTCGGCGACGGTGCGTCCCAACGCATCGTAGGTGTAGGTGGCACTGCCTGGGTCACATCCTGGCCGTAGGCGTCGAACGACGCGTTCACGGTGCCCGACGTCGAAGTCTGCGACTTCAGAGTGCCGCGTGCGGTATGGCTGTAGCTGGTGACTCCGTCACTGGTCAGCTGATTGCGGGCGTCGTAGATGAATACAGTGGATCCGACCTGGGTCCGGTTGCCGTTCGCGTCATAGCTGTAGGCGGTGTTCGTCGTGCCGTTGTTCCACGACGTCAGCCGAGTCTCATCTGTGCCAGGCGAGAAGCAAATCAGAGTCCTTCGACTCTGTCGGCGGCCTTGATGACTCCTTAGCCTCTTGGGAGGGAATCAGGCGAGATCTCGCATCTGGGGAGACTTCCGGTGTCCATCAACAAACTCTTGAGAGTCAGCGCCGGCATGGCAGCGGCCGTTCTCGGCGTGGGCCTCATGGCCTGGCCTGCTCCTGCTGCCAAGGCGGCCGCAGCCTACGGGAACGGCTTCATCGCTTACGGTACAGGCGGCACGAGCTGGAACGTGGTTGATCCCAGCGGTTCGAACCAGGCTTCCATCACCCCATCGGGGCCCTCATACCCACCCGGGCTCTCCGTGAACTCCGTCTCCTACTCACCCGATGCTCGCCAAGTGGCCTTCAGCGCCTCCGGCCTATGGGTGGCGTCGGCCGACGGTTCGGGCGCCCACCGCGTGGCGGATATCCGCTTCCGCGATCTTATATGGATGCCTGACGGCACGGATCTCGTTTTCAGTGACGGAACGACGATGATGTCCGTACCCGCGGATGGCAGCCGCCCGCCGACGCCTCTCTTCGCACCCGTCAGCCTCTGCTGGGACTACCATCCGCACGTCACTACGCGCGGCGCCATCTTCTTCACGCGCTTCTGCAAGCCAGAGGGGCAGCCTACGAGCCTGGCGGTGTATCACTTGGGCGACCCGGCGCCCTCGATTCTCTCAACCGAGCGCGGGGCTATATTCGGTGACGCGGGCGTGGTCTCGCCCAACGGGACTCGGATCCTACGGACACTGCCCGGAAAGCTCGTCGTTCAGGAGATCGGCAGCAACGGCGATTCAGGCGATACGGTCGCCACCTTCCCGGAGGGAGATTCCGTCTTCGCAAGGTTCGGATCTTCAGGCGACATCGCTTACCTTGACCTGCGCAGAGATGGCAGCCCCCAGAATTACACTTACCGACTGTACACGGTTGCCGACTCCCCGTTGGCCGTCGCGCGCATTGTGATCGAGGGCAGCAGCTCCACCGGGATATTCCTGGACTGGGTCAACGGATCCTCCAGACTTCCTCTACGGCCAGTGGCCGAACGAGTCGGCGGCACCGATCGCATCGACACGGCGGTGAAGGCGTCGCGGTGGGCATTCGATGCCATCGGCGCCAGCGGCCGACGTGCCGCAGTGGCGGTACTTGCGCGGTCCGACCTGTATCCCGACGCCTTGACCGGTACCTCGTTGGCGATCCAGATGGGCGGGCCACTCCTTCTGACGCCCAGCGGCAGCCTCGCGCCTGCCGTCGGCGCAGAACTACACCGGATCCTGGCCCCCGGATCCACCGTCTACCTCGCGGGTGGAACCACGGCGCTCAACCCGGCAGTGGCAGATGCAGTACGCCGGCTCGGATTCACGCCCATCCGGTTGGCAGGCGCCGATCGGTACGCTACCGCGGTCGCCATCGCCACCGCGATCTCGGGACACCATCCCAAGTCGATTCTCCTGGCCACCGGGAGCGATTTTCCCGACGCCCTGACCGCCGCAGTCGCAGCTGGGCAGGAACGCTACACAACCCGTGGCACTGACGCACCCGCCGGAGGCGTGGTTCTGCTCACCGAGGATCCGAACCTGCCGACGGCAACCAGCGCCTACCTCAACACACTGACACCTTCCGCATCGGCGACCTACGTTGTCGGAGGTCCCGCGGCTACCGCCCTCGACCGTTCTCTCCCCGGTTGGCCGAATGTGACCCGGCTGGTCGGCGTGGACCGATTCGACACCGCGGCCAGAGTCGCGACTTCAGCGCTGTTCAGCAACGGTGCTTCAGGCCGCTATACCACGACCGCTGTCGCCACCGGCCTGAATTTCCCCGATGCCATGTCCGGCGGGGCCCTGATCGGGTCCTTGGGTGGCCCCCTGCTGTTGGCTGACGCCAATGGCCTGACTACGCAGGAGAAGACGATTCTGTATGGCAATCATCTCAGCGATGTCGTCGTCGTCGGCGGCAACGCCGCGGTTTCTGACCGTACCCTCGACAATGCCGCTGATACGGCATTCGGTCCACATGCGTGGGTCACTGCCACCAACCGCGTCGCACCACCCTTGCTTTGATCCGAGAGCGGGCTGGTCTTTCAGCTGATCGCGGTTATGACAGTGACGTGATCTCAGCAGCCGTTTCCGGCGAGTCCGGCATCCGGGGCATCCAGGGCAGAGCAGCAGCACACGCGGGCCGCACTGTATAAGGGTTCTTACCACAAGAAGATCCTGATGCTCACCGATCCGGGTCGCAGGATCCGCCGACTGCGACAGAACACGATGGCATCCGCGCGGGCCGCTCACTTGCGAGTGGCCCGCGCGGCTGGTTGCCGTGCCGATCCCGAGGTGCAGTTGACGCATAGGGCATCGGGACGCGCGACGGGATCAGGCCGCCGAAGGGTGACTGGGCATGTCCAAGCTTCCATCAAGCGCCTCGTCCAGCCATTCGCGGAACGTCAGGCCTGTTTCGAACAGCGGGTTCTGGTCCTCTTCGACGTTCGCATCCCAGCCCCACATCCGGCCCTCGCTGGTACGGCAGTCGACCAGCGACCAGATGTTGCAGCCCCAATCGAAGATCCACACGAGCCAGGACGGCGGAGGGAAGTCGGGGTGCTCGGAGAAGGTCTGGTACACCTCGACGATGCCGGACCAGTCGCCGATCCACGGCCCGCCTCCGGCGCCGAGGATTCCGCCGCGAGGCCCGAACCCTCCGTTGGCCGCTTCCAGATAGAGCCGCCTCAAGGGTGCGGGGAGGCTGAGCCCGATGACTGCCTCGGCCTCGAGCACTGCCGTCTCGGCCGCGGGCGGCGGCAAACCGGGAAGGGATTGCACCCTCTGGATCAGGTCATCACACATCGAGGGCCATCCTTGCGGCGGGTCCGACGGCTTCGGTGTGAGGCTTCACTCTAGTGTGGGACATCAGCGGTCGCCACCTTCAGCGGGCTCTATATCTTCACCCTCCACACCCCTCGGTTCATCGCGGCCTTCTTTTTCGGACTTCTGGAAGATCATCTGCGCCAGCGCCTCGAAAGTCCTGCCGAGGGCCCCCTGCTCCCGGTATTGCTTCACGAAGTCATCGGTAATCCGCATCCCGTTGACTTGGCCCCAATCGTCTTCTTTGAACTTGAAGCTTGAATCACCCTTGAATCTCGTAAGATCCCTGGCGCATTTTTCTGAGCAAATCCGGATGGTCGACATGACATCGCCGACACTCCTGATCTTGCCGCCCTTGAACACCTCGCGCTGCAGCTCTTCGGAGTCCGCGAGCCGTGCTGCGGCGCCTTCCGCATGTCCCTTGCCCAGCTCACCTTCCGCACTGTTGGCGGTGATGACGACGGTGCCGTCTTCATTGAGCATGTCACGGATGCCTTTATACTTCGCACCGTCGAACTTACTGCTACCGAAAACGACGTTCTGCCACGACACGCTCCCGTCCGGATACTCTACCTCGACGGAGGTGGTGATTATGGTGGCGTCGCTCCACATCCAGCCTGACATCTTGCCGGCTATGCTCTTCATGACTTCGCCGAATGCCGCTGCGCCGGCGGTGGCGGTCGGGTATTTCAGGACCGTGTCGGGTTGAACGACGGTAGGCTTGTGGCCGGGGTCGACCGTGGCGCAGTCAATGTCATCGCAACCGCTGAAAGACGTACCTGGCGGCGCGTCCCAGGGATCGAGCCCTGACGGGTCGCTCGCGTTCACAGGGTCGTTGGCGGCATAAGCGTAGCCGCCGATTTCCTGCGGCTTGTTCTGCTGGAATACCGGGTCTATGGAGATGAATCGGCCGGTGCTGGTGTCGTATTTGCGCGCTCCGATGTCCACCAGGCCGGTCGAGGTATCAGTCGTCTTGCCGAGATAGGTGTGGTCGTCGGGGAAGGTGCCGAAGGTGGCCGGTGTGGCGCCGCGGGTTTCGCCGAAGGGTTTGGCGTAGCGGCGGGCGGTGACGTGACCGCGTGTGGGATGGCCGGGGGTGCTGTCGATGATGGTGTCGCCGGTGCTGTGGTTGTCGCCGGCTTCGACTGCCACGGTGCCGTCCGAGTTGATGACGGTGGTCGCGGCGCCGGGAAAGGCGAAGTAGCGCTGGGCGGTAACCGTGCCCGCGGCTGAGAGATGGATTTCGGTGGCGCCGAGGTAGAGGGTGCTGGTGGTTCGGCCGGTGGCGGTGTCGGTGTCGCGGCGGATGAGCTGGGAGCCGACGGCGTCGTACAGGTAGTCGGCGGTGCTGTGGCCGGTGGTGTCGGTGACGTGGGCCAGGCGGCCTTCGGCATCCCAGGTCATGTTCTGCGCGGCGGCGGAGGCACCGGGCTTGGCGGCGATCTGCCGAGTGGTGGTGTTCCCGGCGCCGTCGAAAGCGTAGGTGTCGGTGCCGCTCGCGCCGCCGGTGGTGGTGACGGTGCCGAGCAGATGCGGGCCAGGACCGCTGGCCGGGGTGCTGCTCCCGGATGTCAGGGTATTGCGGGTGCCGGGGGTGGCGTAACCGCTGTAGTTGTGGACCGTGTCAGGGCCGCCGGCGATGGCATGGTCGGTGACGGTGACGCGGTTGCCCATCGCGTCGGTGGCCATGTCCGGGGTGGTGCCGGTGAAGTCCTGCCAGTAGGGGGCGGGTCCGGCGCCGGCCGTGGTGGCCGCCGTGGGTGCGGTGGTGTTGCAGCCGCCGAGGCCGCCGGGGGATGTTCCGGCACCGAGCGCGGGACTTGCTGCCGGGGTGGTGCCGGCGTTGTCGGTCCAGGCGTGCAGCAGCCGGCCCAGCGGGTCGTAGGTGTAGCACTGCAGATCCACTGCGCTGCCGCTACTGGGACCAGTGCCAGAGTTCTGGTCGTCCGTTGCCGAAGTGAGATGTCCTGTCGGGTTGTAGGTGTAGCTGTGGTGGGCCACGCCGTAGCCGGTGACCGCGCCTGATGCACCTGTGCCGGCGGAGGCGTCGGTGAAGGACTGCACCAGGCGCCGGGTGACCTGGTCGTAGGCGTTCTGGGTGATGACCTGGTACGGCGCCTCGCCCAAGGTACGGGAGGTGGTCTCGCCGAACGGGGAGACCTCGGAGTCGTCCAGCAAGTCCTGGTAGTTCCCGGTACTGCCTCTGACAGTGTTCAGGACGCCGGTCGGGGTGTACTTGTTGGTGACCGTTTCGGCGGCCAGATGTGCGGAGGGCACCGCGGGCAGGGAAAGATGGTCGACCTGGCCGGTGACGGTGTAGGCGGTCGTGCTCTGATACAACCCGCCCAGAGCTGCGTCGGGTCCGGTGGCGGGGATCGACACCTGGGTTGCGGTGGGCCGATTCATGGCGTCGTAGCCGGTGATCGCGCTGGTGTACGCCAGCCCGGAAGCCCCGGAGCCGCCGAGGTAACGCGTTGACGTGGACGGCTGGCCCTTGGCCACGGTGTCGTAGGTCAACCCGAGAAGCTGGTTGGACTGGTCCGCAGCCGTGCCGGTAATCGATGACGTGTATTCGCCGGTCTTGCGGCCCAGGTGGTCCCAGGCGTAGTACAGCGAGACACCGCGGCCGTCGGTGGATGTCATCAGCCGCCCGGCGTTGTCGTAGGCGGACGTCGCGACGCCGGAGTCAGGGTTGTCGGTGCGGATCGTGCGCCCCAGCAGGTCGGTGGTGGTGGTCCAGGTATTCGCGCCGGTGGCGTCGGTGACAGTGGTGGTGGCCATGTCGTCGGCGTTGAACGCGTAGGCGTAATTGGTGACGTCCGCGCCAGCAGCGTCGGCGGCGGTACCGGTCACGGTCGGCGGGTTGGCGTGGTACTGCCACAGTCCGGTGGTACGGCCGCGGGCATCGGTCACGGTGCTGGTGGCGGTTCCGCCGACGGGCGGGATCACGTCGGTGCGGTCGGCGCCCCAGGCGTGGGTCAGCGAAGACCATAGCGGCTGGTTGTGGCCCAGCAGGGTGCTGGTCACGGTGCGGCCCGGCAGGTCGTAGTCGTTACGCGTAGCGGCGGGGATCTGTGTCGGGTCGCTGTACTGGACGAACTGCCCGGACGGTGCGTTGGTGGCGTCGTAGAACGCCGCGTCGGCCAGGTGCGGCCGGCCGAGGGCGTCGTAAGAGGTCTGCGTCACCACCTGGCCGCTGCTGCCGTCAGCCGGAGTGGCCTGGGTCTGCTGGGTGCGCCCGAGACCGTCAACGATCGTGTATGACGTGGTGGTATCCCCGGCCGTATCAGTGAGTGTGTCAGTGTCCACGAACGACGGCTCGCTGCCGCCGGGGCCGGTGAGGAAGTAGGAGTAGACGACGTTGGCTTTGGCCGTCTTCGCCCGGTCCGGATGCCAGACGGCGGTGGTGCGGCCCAGCCCGTCGTAGCCGATGGTGGTGGTGTGCCCGTTGGGGTCGGTGACCGACAGCGGCTGTGCCCGGCCCGGATCCAGTGTGGTCACCGCCGGAGCCCACGACCCGACAGCGCCGGTGGCCGGGTCCGGGGCGGTCACCGCCACCGAGGTGGGCAGGGCATGGTCGGCCGGGCTGTAGGCGGTGGCCGTGACATCGCCGTCGGCGTCCACAGTCTGCAGCGGTCGACCGTAAGCGTCGAAAGCCGCCGCCGGAGTGGAGGCGTTAGTGATCCAGGTGGCGTTGCCGTGGCCGTCGTTGGCGGATTCGATCTCAGTGCGGGTGACGTTCCCAGGTCCGGTGGCGTCGCCGAGCGGCTTGTCGTCGTAGTAAGTGCGCGTCCCGGAGATCTCCGCGACTGCGGCGCCCGGCGCCGGGGGTGTCGGGGTCCAGGTGCACGATCCGCCAGACGGGACGACGGCGGTGGTGACCAGATCAGCCAGGCCGCTGCGCTGCGCGGCATCGGCCGTGGAGGCCGGACCAGAGTTGGCATACCAGGTCCGGGTGCACAACCTGGGCACGGTGCCATCGCCTTGGTCGAAGGCGGAGACCTGGCGGCCGTTGCCGCCGGAGGCGATGGCACCCGAGAAGACCGGCAGGGTGTCGTCGAAGGCGAAGTCGGTCTCGGTGCGCCGCATCCCCGTGCTCACCTGGGAGTAGGTGACAGTGGTGCCGGTGTGCTGGAACCGAGCACGCTGCATCGGCAGAGTGTCGATCCGCTTGTGCGCGGCGGTCGGAGCCGACAGCACCGGGTGGTAGATGACGTCGGACAGCACCGTGGCCATCGCATCGGCCGATTCGAATTTCTGGGTCTCCAAGACCCGACCGGCCAGGGCGTTGTCGTCCACCGTGTTCGGGAACTGGCTTCGCGAATCGGTGACCGTAACCGGCGCCGCAACGCCCGCCAGGTTCGGGTCCTGGTCCATGCCACGCAGATACGTAGTCACGGTCTTGGCATTCAGGGTGTTGAACACGCCCTTGCCTGGAGCGCTCGGATCAACCTGGTCGCCGGTGACCGTCAATACGGCGCCGAACCCACGGAACTGATCGAAGGTCCGGTACTGCTTGGGTGTCTGCTCCGAGTCGTTGGAGTGCCACGCCGGGCCCGACGGATACGAATAGCTGGTGACCACCGCCGAGGCGGAACCCTGTCCCGCCGGGCCGGACAGCTTGGTGTTGTCATCGGTCTGGACCTTGGTGACCACCTGCTTGTTGAACCAGTCCAGCGAGGGCGTGGTGTCGCCGGGCTTGACCCAGTACTCCGGGAAACACAATGTGTGGTTGGCGTCCACCGCCGGTGCCGTACCAGAGCATGGATACGGCGACGTGTCGTAGGTGACGCGGATGTCACCGCCGAGCTCGTCGTCCACTCGCACCAGTCGTGCGGCCGAGGAAGGACCCTGCGATCCGTAGACCGGCGAGATCTTCGCGCGGTTGTCGAAGAACTGGTAGGAGAAGCTCACATCAGGCAGTTGGGTCCGCTTACCGCCGGACAGGCCGGTGTGGGTGACCGCGTCCATCTCCAGCGCGACATCCCCGGAGTCCGGGATCTCCCAGGTCTGCTCGGTCTCCCAGGAATCGACCGGAGTGAACGTGCCGTTGACCCGCACCCGGGTGGTCACCGAGGCCAGCCGCGCGGTCTGGAAGAACGTCGGCGCCACGTTCCCGCACGGACCGGTCGCCGCGCACAGCTGGTCGGCCGGCACATCCCGGAACGCCGCATCGTTGGCATCGGTGATCCCCGCCGATACCAGCCCGGGCCCGGGAGAGGTCAGCGAGGACGGGCAGGTGAACGGCCCGTCCTCGAAGATGCACCGTGGCACCAGCGAGAAGTCCACCCGGGACGCCGGCGGCAGGCCCGCGGCCACGTCCGGGGTGCGGAAGCCGTACTCGATCTGCGACAGGTACCCCGCCGAGGTGTACTGCACCAGCCCACCGGTGGCGGCGTGGGTGTAGAAGTTGTACTCCCGCAGGTAGTC
>Ga0136846_1242466_pt1 | contig 11423 bp, 9 predicted proteins | sample HopSoiMetagenom2_FD_96841 | JGI IMG/M metagenome (GOLD analysis project Ga0136846, IMG submission 96841) | Grasslands soil microbial communities from Hopland, California, USA - 2 Assembly 2016 (version 4) | ecosystem: Environmental > Terrestrial > Soil > Grasslands | place: USA: Hopland... | reverse complement strand
CGACGGTGACGCGCGCCGGGACCGAGCACGTTCCGCCGCGGACGGCGAGGGTCGGGCCGCCGTCCACGCGGAAGCGCAGCGCAGGCGGCACGGTCAGCCCGGCGACCGGCGCCGCGCAGACGGCGAGCCGCCCCCACGCCGTGTTCGCCACCCTCACGACGTTGATCCCCGGCGCGACGGTGAACGCGCCGCCACCGCTCGTCGTGACGTCCGGCCCCGGGTCGCGCTCGTCGACGTTGACGCGGTCACCGACCGAGTAGTCGCCGACCACCAGGCACTGCGCGGTCCTCGCGCGCGCGAGGACCTGTGCGGTCACCGGCGGCGTCGCGGCGCCGTCCAGGTCGGTGACGTCGAAGGTGAACAGCGTCCCGTCGAGGGCGTCGCCGCCGGCGATGGTCGCGCAGACCGTGAGCTGCGCGCGGTCGCGACGGGTTACGAAGTGGAGCTGCGTTCCGTCGTTGGGGCTCGAGGACACCGGGACCACAGCATCGGCCGTGCGGTTGACGAGGTTCTGGGCGGCGAGACGCCCGCCCGGGATCGTGAAGGCGTCCACCAGCGTGTGGGTGGCCAGCAGGCCCTGGGTGACGCGGACGACGCCTGCGCGCACGGCGAGCGTTTCCGAGCACTGGCCGGCGCCGAGTGTGAGGTCGAAGCCCGCGCTGCCGGGAGCTGTCACGGTGTAGGTGAACGGCCCTCGCACCTCCTGATCGGGGCCCGAGCCGAGCGGCGCCCGGTCGGCGCACACCTCGACGAAGCCGGTCTGGGGCGGCGGGAGCGGCTCGTCGTCGAAGAGCACGCGGTTCGCGCCGGCGCCGACCTGCACGAAGGCGGTGCCCGCCTCCCGGTCGAAATCGAGCAGGCTCCCCGCCGGGTCGGTGTCGATCCAGGCGATCTCGGCCCCGTCCGCGATGCGTTCCTGAACGGTCACGCGCGTGCCGGCCGCGAACGTGCCGAGCAACAGGCAGGACCACGTCGCTGGGTCGTCGAGGGCTGGGCTCGCGGGGGTGCTCACGAGCGGGCCGCCCTGAAGGCTGAAGCTGAAGAGCCGGCTCCAGTACGCCGGCGTCTCGCTGAGCGCGCACACGGCCAGCGTCCCGGTCGGCTGCGGCGCGCTCGCGTGAGTCAGATCCATGGGCCGCGCCTGGGCCGCCGCCGGGAGCAGCCCGGCGGCCAGAAAGGCAGCGACCGCGGCACGCCTCATGAACCCTCCTCGGTGCCGGCCGGCCCGGCTCGTCCGGCCTGGGACAGGCGGATTGTCTCCCCCACGGTGGGGGATGGGCCATCCCCACGTGCGTGGGATACCTCCCTGGCCGACCGGCCTGGAAATGCGGCGAGGGCCCCTCTCGGGGCCCTCGCCTGGAACTGCGTCCCGGCTAGGCCGGGAGTGTCGTCAGATCCGGATTAGGGATCCACCGACTTGTTGTCGTAGGTCACAACGTTGGTGTTGGGACCCAGGTTCCACGTCGCGATGCCCGTGGTGAAGCTGGTCTGGACGTTGTCGCGAGCGAACTGCACCGCGATGCCGTCGATCAGCCACGACCCGTTCGGGAACGGGCCACCCTGCTCCTGGACGAACACCTGCGTCGGCTGGGCGTTGCTGTCGATGATGTTCGACTCGCCCAGGACGAAGGAGCACTCGCCCGGCTTGAGCGACACGGAGCCGCCCTGGTGATCGACCGTCCACTTGAAGTCGAACGTCTTGCCACCCAGCGAATCCGACGAGGTGTCCGGGATCGTCTTGCAGATCTTGATCTGGCCCTTGCGGATCCGGTTGTAGTAGGTGACGAGCGTCTCACCGTTCACGCCGTACGGCACGAACACGGTGACCGAGCGGGTGTTGGTGTTCTTGGCGACCAAACGATCGGACGGCTGAACGTCGATGCCGCCGCCCGGCGTCGTGTACGGGATGCCAAAGAACGTGCCACCCGTGTCGAGCTCGTAGTCCGACGCCGAGGAGCCCAGCGTGATCGCCGAGCCATACGGGCCGTACGGGCTCGAGCTGGCCGCCTTGGTGTAGCTCGTCTCGACGACGGTGTGGTTGCCCACCGTGACGCGGAGCGGCATGGAGCACTTGCCGGCACGCACCAGCGGGATCTTCTTGCCGTCGACAGTGAACTGGATGTACGGCTGTGCGTTGGTGTTGAGGTCCTTGATCTTCGCCTTGCAGACCTCGAGCTGACCCATCGCCTGGTTCGTGATCGTGATCGTGTTGATCCCAGGCTTGACCGTGAGCGTGCCCTCACCGGTGGTGTCGATGAACGCGTTGCTCGGCAGCTCAATGAGCTTCAGCGGCGTCAGCGCCTGAACCTGCTGGTAGTCCTCCGCGAACAGCTCGTCGACGGAGACATCCGTGCCGATCGGCAGGTCGCCCCAGATCTTGCACTGGGTCTGTGCGCCGGCCGTGATCGAGAACGGATAGCGGTTGCCGTCGAGCCACATGCCATGGCCCGCGTCGACGTCGAAGTAGAACTTCTGCCCGACCAGATCGGAGCTGCCCGGCCCGAGGGCCTTGCAGATCTTCAGCTGGGCGCGCTGTGCCTGGTTGACCATGTGCAGCTGCGTCTCGTCGTTCGGGTCACTGGAGACCGGAACCTCGACGTCAGCGGTCTTGTTGATGAGGTTGACGCCCATCAGGCGGTCCTCGGGAATCGTGTACGCGTCGACGAGATCGATCCCGGCGACCGCGTGCTCCGTGACGTGCGCGATGCCCGCGGCGATCTGGAGCGGAGCCGAGCACTGGCCGGCGAGCACCGTGACATCCTGGAGCGTCTCGGAGGCGTCCTCCACCGTGAAGGTGAAGGGGCCCTGGACGGCCCAGTCGACGTCGTGGTAGCCGAGCTGCGCCCGGTCCTTGCAGATCTCGAGGTACCCGTTGCCCTGCGGCGTGTGGGCCTCGTTGTCGAACTCCACGACCGTCATGCCCGCGCCGATCTGCACCGTGGCGGTGCCGGCGTTGGTGTCGGAGCTGACATACGCGTTCGCCGGATCGGTGTCGACCCAGGCGACCTCGGCCTCCGGCGGCGTGAGCTCCTGGATGCTGACGACCGAGCCGACCTGGAAGTGGCCGGCGAGGCGGCACGACCACGTGGACGGATCGTCGAACGCCTCCGCGGCGGTCACGCTGATCGCCGACCCACCGTTGACCTTGAAGCTGAAGTCCCGGCCAATGAACGACGGGGTCTCGGTCAGCTTGCAGATCTTGAGGTCGCCGAAGTTGCCGCCGGCGGGCTGGTTGACGTAGGTGACGCGCGTCTCGTTGGCCGCGGACGTGCCGGCCGGAACCGAGACGACGACCTTGCGGGACGCGAGGTCCGTGCTGAGCAGACGGGCCGACGGCGTCGCGCGGATCGAGGCGACCTCGGTCGCCGCGCTCCCGACGGGATCGTTCTGCTCGAGCAGCGTGTACTCCCCGGCCGGAACCGAGATCGGCCCGCTGCACCGGCCACCCCTCACGCTGAACGGCGTGCTGGGCGACCCGCCCTTGATCTGGTACGTGAAGACGAACGTGCGGCCCGACATGCCGTTCAGCGACGACTTGCAGACCTCGAGCGTGCCCGTGGGCGCGCCCGCCGCGAGAGCGGTACCCGCCCACGCGATGGAAATAGCCGCAGCGACCGTCATGGCAATGACGAGCCGCAGCACTGCGTGCTTCGAAGTGCGATGCACTTCCCTTCCCCCTTTCGCGGACGCTCCGGTGCGTGTCCGGGTCACTGCCATCCGCGCCCCCAGCGGCATGCCGCCGCAGCGAGAACGGAATCACCTGCACCGAAAGTCGTCCGAGACCCTCTCCCCCAACCGGACGCATCGGATTGTTGGTCGGCTTTCCGGATCGCGCGCTCCCCCGCAGTGGGTGAATCGCAGCGTTACCTAAAGCTCTACTCGAGGATTAGGTACGAAAATGCTCGGCGTCGTCGCGCGGCTCGTACGCGATACGCGCCCGCGCATCTTCGATGTCCCAGATCCGCCACGTGTTGGCCGAGACGCCGTAGAAGATCCCGAAGCGCTCCGACGGCGACGCGGTCAGCGAGCGCTCCATGAGCTGGGCGAGATCCTGGTGCGTCAACAGGGTCGCGAACTGGCGCGCGCCGCGCGGGCGGCCCTCGGCGTTGACCGTGCCGATGCGCAGGCAGATGACCGACAGGTCGTGCAGCTCGGCGTACATGCGCCCGGCCGCCTCACCGAGCGCCTTGCCGACGCCGTACGGCCCGTCGGGGCGGATCGGGTCGGACGTCGTGATCCGCCGGAACCCCGCCGGGTCGAGCCCCTCGTAGGCGCCCTTGACGACCGACGCGTAGGGCTCGTCCCGCTCGTACACGCCCGTGACGTGGTTCGAGCTCGCGAAGACGAGCCGCTCGACGCCCGCGCGGTGCGCGGCCTCGAGCGCGTTCAGCGTCGCCGGGATGTTGTTTGCGCGCACCGACCACCACGGGGCGTCGGCGGACGGGTCGGCCGCGAGGTCGACGACGAGTCGCGCGCCGCGAAACGCGTCGATCAGGGCCTCGAGGTCGGTGCTGTCCGCGACGACGTCGACGCCGTCACCGGGCACCATGTCGATGCGCGTCAGCTCGAACGAGCCGGCGAGCCGCTCGCCGAGGAGGCGCCCGATGAGCCCTCCCCCTCCCGTGATCGCGAGCCGGTCCAACGGGCGGAGCGTACGCGGTCGGCGGCGAGCCCGGCCAGCACCGGCGGCGTGGCCGCGATCGGCGAGGTGACGAGCAGGAGCAGCCCCCAGAGACCCGCGGCCGCGCCCGTCGCGACCGCGGCGCGAGCACGGTGGCGGACCAGGAGGGCGAGGAGCGCCGGCGCGGCGAAATCGAGCCAGCCCATCGTGGCGGTGCCGAAGTCGGCCTGCTGCAGGGCGGGCAGCGGCGTGCCTGTGCCGACCGAAGGCGGCGTCGCTCCCTGGAGCGCCTGCATGGCCGGCTCGACCTGCCGGTCGCCCCAGACGAAGACGCAGTCGAGGATCACGAGCCCGATCAGCCCGGCCGTCAGCCACGATTCAGGGGCCAGCGCCGCGACGACCGCGGTCGCGGTGAGGCAGGCGCCGGCGATCAGCAGGACGCCCGCCGCGTCGCCGACCGTCCCGGCTTCCTGCCAGGCGATCAGGTAGAGGATCGCGGCCGCCGGCGCGGCCAGCCACGGCGCGCGCCAGCCTCGCGCCCACCCCGCTCCGGCCGCCAGCAGCGGCGTGGCGACGGTGGCCAGGGCGGTCAGGAAATCAGCACCGCCGCTCGCGCGCGCGATGGCGACACCGAGGACGAGCGCGCCCGCCGGGACCACGAGGCCGAGGAGCCGGGACGAGGCGATTCGCCAGGGCCGTGCCGGCGCGGCGACCAGCGCCGCCTGCACGACCACGAGCGTGCCGTACGACGTGACCGGCCCCACCCCGCGACGCTAGCCGTTTAACGCGCGCCGAACCGGCCAGAAGACAGCGGGGACCTGAGTGAGCAGTGGGGCTCACCAGTAAACGGACGGAGCCCGGCCGACACCGGGCTCCGTTCATCCGGTCTCCGTCTGCGACGATCGCCCGGTGAGCGCGATCCGGCGGATCGACGTCTACGGCTACCAGCTGCACTACGCCCATGGCGAGTACGTCATGTCCGGCGGGCGCGCGACGCAGGCGCTCGACTCCACGCTGGTGCGGATCACGACCGAGAGCGGGCTCGAAGGGTGGGGCGAGACGTGCCCGCTCGGGACGACCTACCTGCCCGCGTTCGCCGAGGGCGCGCGGGCCGCGCTGCGTGAGCTCGCGCCGGCGCTGCTCGGCGTGGACGCGCTCAACATCGCGCGCGTGAACGCGGCGCTCGACGGGGCGCTCGCCGGCCACGGCTACGCGAAGAGCCCGGTCGACATCGCCTGCCACGACGTGCTCGGGAAAGCGACCGGACTGGCCGTCTGCGACCTGCTCGGCGGCCGCCTGCAGACGTCGTTTCCGCTCTACGAGGCCGTTCCGCTCGCCGAGCCGTCGGCCATGGCCGAGTTCGTCAAAGGCCGGCTGCACCACGGCATCCACCGGTTCCAGCTGAAGATCGGCGGCGACCCCGCCGAGGACGCGGCGCGGGTGGAGGCGGTCTTCCGTGAGACGAACGACGGAGACGTCCTCGTCGCCGATGCGAACGGCGGCTATTCGTTCGCCGCTGCGCTCGCCGCCGCACGGCTGCTGGAGCGCTTCGACGGGATCCGGTTCGAGCAGCCCTGCCGGACGCTCGTCGAGTGCATCCGGTTGCGGCCGCTGACGCGGTTGCCGCTCGTCTACGACGAGGTCGTCCACGACGTCGAGTCGCTCCTCGCCGCGGCCGGCCCGGGTGGGGCGAGCGCCGTCAACCTCAAGCTCGCGAAGGTCGGCGGCCTAGCCCGTGCGCGGCGCCTCCGTGACCTCGCCGTCGAGCTCGGCCTCCAGGTGACGATCGAGGACACGTGGGGCGGCGACGTGACGACGGCGGCGGTCAGCCACCTCGCGGCGAGCACCCCGGCCGCCGCGTTCCTCACGTGCTCGTTCTTCAACGACTGGACGACCGATCACGTGGCCGGGTACCAGCCACGCTCCCGCGCGGGGCACGGCGCGGCCCCCGACGCGCCGGGGCTCGGCATCGAGGTCGACGCCGGGCAGCTCGGGGCGCCGCTCTTCACCGTCGTCTGACGGCCGCTAGCCTCCCGGCGTGCCAGGGGTCGTGCACCGCGCGGGCGAGGGTGAGTCGCTGTTCGGCGGCCGCATCGTCCTCAAGGCCACCTTCGACGAGCTCTGCATCACGGAGTCGGACTTCCGGACGGCACGGCCGGGGGCTGATCCCCACTACCACGAGCGGCACGCTGACTCGTTCTACGTCCTCGAGGGCGAGATGGCGATCCTCGTCCACGACGAGGAGGTCCTCGTCGGCGCCGGCGGCTGCGTGTGCGCTCCCCCCGGCGTCGTCCACGGCTTCCGCACGACGACAGCGGCGCGCTTTCTCAACTTCCACACGCCGGACGGCGGCTTCGCGGACAACCTCCGCGCCCGCGACCGCGGCGAGGAGGGCGGCTTCGACAGCATCGACGCCGACCCCGGCAGCGGCCTGCCGCCCGAGGACGTCGTCGCGCTCCAGCCGGGCGAGGGCGAGGCGCTGCCGGGAGAGACGCTCTTCCCGACCATCAAGGTGGGACGGGACGAGCTCTCGATCGTCGAGTTCCGGCTCGAGACCGGCTTCACCGGTCCGGAGCCGCACGTCCACGACGACCACATCGACTCGTTCTACGTCCTCGAGGGCGAGACCGAGTTCGTCGCCGGCGACGACGTACTCATCCTGGGCGCCGGCTCATTCATCGCGGCGCCGCCCGGCGTCCGCCACACCTTCCGCGCGGGCGGGCGGCGCAGCCGCGTGCTGAACATCCACGCGCCGAGCCGCGGCTTCCACGACTGGCTGCGCGCCAGGGACTGAGACTTCACCCGGTCGGGACGATGCCGACGCAGCGCCGGGCGGTGAGGCTCCGGGTCCACTCCAAGGAGGCTTCCATGTGGTACGGCGTCGGCGCGCTCGGGATCGTTCTCTATCTCGTCCTGCTCTTCGTTCTCGGCCTGTCGACCCTGCGCAAGGGCCACTGGGTCATGTTCATCCTCGGGATCTTCCTCCCGCTCTTCTGGCTGATCGGCGCGGTCATCCCGCCGCGGGTGCAGGCCGCCTAGACCTGCTTCTCGAACCAGTGGTGGGCGTACGGCTCGTCGTTGAAGGCGGCGACCTCGCGGTAGCCCGAGGAGCGGTACAGCGCGATCGCCTCGCGCAGTGACCGGTTCGTCTCCAGGCGGACCGCGGGCGCGCCGTTCGCCGCGGCGACGTGCTCGAGCTCGCTGAGCAGGCGGCGGCCCAGCCCCAGGCCGCGCGTCTCGTCCGCGACCCACATGCGCTTGAGCTCCGCCGGCTCGTCGCCGTGCAGCTTGAGTGCGCCGCATCCGACCGGCGCCCCGCGGAGCGTCGCCAGGAGGAACGCGCCGGCGGGCAGGCGAAGCTCCTCAGCGTCGGCGGAGATGCTGCGGCCGGGGTCGAAGCCGGCGTCGAAGCGCCGCGCCAGCTCGTCGAAGTAGGCACGGACGCAGGCCTGCGCCTCCGGACGCTCCGGATCGACGACCTCCACACGCACGAGCGTCGCCGTCAGCAGCCGCTCCACCTCGCCCATCGCCTGGACAAGCCGTGCCTGCCCGTGCTCGCCCAGCGGCTGCAGGAACGAGTGGGCGAGCTCGTCGCTCCGCCGGTCGAGCAGCTGGACCTCGACCCGCCCGGCCGGCGTGAGCCGCGCCGCGCGGACCCGCCGGTCGTCCTCGCGCGCGACGACCTCGACGAGCCCGGCGCGCTCGAGGGTGCGCAGCAGCCGGCTGACGTAGCCCGAGTCCAGACCGAGCCGCGCGCGCAGCTCGCGGACGTCGCGGCCGTCGACTCCGATCTCCCAGAGCAGCCGGCACTGGCCCAGCGACCGGTCCCGGGCGAGGTATTCGTCGTTGAGCGCGCCGACGCGCTCGGTGACGAGCCGGTTGAAGCTGCGGACGCGCGCAACGGCGGCGTCGTTCATTATCTGATCTTAGTCAGAGATCACGCCGCGTAGGTCGCGGAGGGGACGCTCCCGAGCGCGGCGACCGCCTCCGCCAGCCGTTCGGCCTCAGGGGGCTCGAGCGTCGACGTGGTGATGCGGATGCCCGGCCCCGACCGGAATCGGAACCGCTCGCCCGGGCTCACGGCCCAGCCCTGCGCGAGCAGCTCGCGCACAGCGGCGGCCTCGTCGGCGAACGGCATCCAGACGCCGAGCCCGGAGTCGCCCGACGCCGCGATCCCGCGCGTGGCCAGCGCGTCGACGAGCGCGGCGCGGCGCTGGGCGTATGTCCGCTCCGCGCGCGCGAGCAGACGGCCCGTCGCCCGGTCGCCGAGCAGGTCGGCCGCGAGCTGCTGCAGCAGGTGGCTCACCCACCCCGGCCCCAGCCGTTGGCGGCCTTCGATCCGTGCGACCGTCAGCGGGTCGCCGGCCACGAGCGCGACCCGGAGATCGGGCCCGAGCACCTTGGAGACCGACCGGACGACGATCCACCTCCCGCCGGCGTCGTGCAGGGGGACATACGGCGCTCCGGCGACGCGGCCCACGTAGTCGTCCTCGATCACGAGCACGTCCGCGGACATGATCGCCCGCAGCGCCCGGCCGCGGTCCTCATCGACGGCGACGCCCGTGGGATTCTGCCCACGCGGCGTCGCGATGACGGCCCGCGCGCCGCGGCGCAGCGCCTGCTCGAGCGCCTCAGGGAGGAGCCCGCGCTCGTCGACCGGCACCGGCTCGAGCGCGAAGCCGAGCGCGTGGACGAGGTCGGGGATCCGCGGCCACGTCGGGTCCTCGACGATGACCCGGTCGCCGACGTGGAGCTCGGTCTGGAGCGCGCGCTCGACCGCGTCGAGCGCGCCGCCGGTGACGGCGATGTCGCCGTGGATCCCGTCTGCGGCGAAATCGGCCTCGGCCAGCGTCGTGAGCTCCGGCAGCTTCGCCGGCGCCCCGTAGAGCACCGGAACGGAGTTCACCTTGCCGAGCGCGAGCGCAGGAAGCAGCCGGGGATCGGGGTTGCCGCTCGAGAGGTCATGGACACCCGGCGGGAGGACGGCGGCCCGCTGCACGCGAACCGGGGGGAGCGGAGCGACCGCGGTACCTCTTCCGCGGTCGGCGACGACGAACCCGCGCTGCCGGAGTGTGCGGTAGGCGGCGGACACCGTCGCGGGACTCACCGCCAGCCCCCTCGCGAGGTCGCGCACGGGCGGCAATTTCGTGCTCGCAACGAGGCGGCCTGCGGCGATCTCACGCTCGATCCCGGCGGCGATGGTTGCCGAGCCGGCACCGGACCCGATAATTTGTACTAGTTCTTGTGACAAGCTTGTACTATAACAAGTTGGCCTGCGGGCTGTCGAGGCAGCTGTGGGTCGTGCAGGCCGGCGTGTTCCTGAACTACCTCGGCTGGGGCGCCGTCATGCCCTTCGAGGTCATCTACCTGCACGACGGGCGCGGCTTCTCGCTCGGGATCGCGGGCCTCGTCGTCGGGGTCGTGACCGGGCTGGCGGTCATCGCGGCCCCCGTGGCGGGCTGGACGATCGACCACCTGGGGGCCCGCATCACGGCCACCTGCTCGGGTGTGGCGCTCGCCGCCGGCTACCTCGGTCTCGCGCTTGCGCACACGCCGGGCCAGGCGTTCGCCGCCGCCGCGGCTGCCGGGCTCGGGAACGGCGGCCTGCTCCCGAGCCAGTCGGCGCTGATCATCTCGCTGTCGCCGCCGGAGCTCAGGCACCGCGCAACGGCCGTCTCACGCGTTGGCGCCAATCTCGGCGTTGCGCTCGGTGCCGGGCTCGGTGGGCTCGTCGCCGCGCGCGGGCTGAACGGCCTCGTCGCGCTCCTTGCCGTCAACGCCGTCACGTACCTCCTCTACGTCGCGATCCTCGTCGCGAGCGTGCGCGAGGACGTCCGGCCGGAGCCGCTGCCCGGCGGCTACCGGTCGGTGCTGCGCGACCGGCCATTCGTGCGACTGGCGATCACGAACGTCGCGATGATCGCCGTGGGCTGGGGCGTCTTCACGTGGATCGTTCCGGCGTACGCGCACGAGGAGGTCGGTGCCGGCGCGCACCTGATCGGCGCGCTCATCTTCGTCAACGCGACCACCGTGGTCATCGCCCAGCTGCCGGTCGCGAAACTTGCCGAGGGACGGCGTCGCGCGGTGACCATGGCGATCGCCGGCCTCGCCTTCGTCGGCGCCTCGCTGCTGGTCGTCGCTGCCGGCTCGCTCCCGGCGCCATGGAGTGAGGTCGCACTGCTCACGGCGCCCGTGCTGGTGGGAGTCGGCGAGTGCTTCCACACGACGGTTCTGATGCCGCTGGTGGCCGACCTGGCCCCGGAGGCGCTGCGCGGGAGGTACCTGGCCGCGACAGGTCTCTCGTGGTGGCTCGGGCTCGCGCTGGCCCCAACCCTGTGGGCGCAGGGGCTGAGCATCTCCCCCACCGCCGCGATGCTCGCCGCGGCCGCCGTCGCGGGCGGCGCGGCGCTGTCCGCGCTCGCGCTCGAGGAACGGCTGCCGGCCGCCGTCAGGCTGACGCCGGCGCCGGCGTGAGCGACCGCACCGCCTTCGCCGCCGGGCTGGTCACGGTCGCGCTCTGGGGCTCGGCGTTCGTCGCCGTCCGCGGCGCCGGGCAGACCTTCTCGCCGGGGGCACTCGCACTTGGGCGGCTGCTCGTGAGCCTGCTCGTGCTCGGCGGGGTCGTCGCCTGGCGGCGCGAGCCGCTTCCGGCTCGCCGTGACCTGGTGGGGATCGCCGCGTTCGGAGCGCTCTGGCTCTGCGTCTACAGCGTCTCGGTCAACGAGGCGGAGCGCCGCGTCGACGCCGGCACGGCCGCCATGATCGTCAACCTCGGCCCGATCCTGATCGCGGTCGGCGCCGG
>Ga0136846_1226490_pt1 | contig 11423 bp, 8 predicted proteins | sample HopSoiMetagenom2_FD_96841 | JGI IMG/M metagenome (GOLD analysis project Ga0136846, IMG submission 96841) | Grasslands soil microbial communities from Hopland, California, USA - 2 Assembly 2016 (version 4) | ecosystem: Environmental > Terrestrial > Soil > Grasslands | place: USA: Hopland... | reverse complement strand
GTCCTCTCGGCGGACGCGTCGTTCGTCGACGTGAACGTCGTGCTCGACTGGCACGAGCGGCTGAAGCTGCTCAAGCTGCGCTACCCGACGGGGATCGACCAGCCGCGCGCCACGATCGAGACGCCGTACGGCCACCTCGAGCGGGAGCCGAACGGCCACGAGGATCCCGGCCAGACGTGGGTCGACGTCTCCGGTGCCGGCGAGGGGCTCGCTGTGATCAACGACGCGAAGTCGGGCTACGACGTCCGCGGCGGCGACATCGGGATCAGCGCGGTGCGCTCGCCCGTCTGGGCATGGCACGACCCGCGCGAGCTCGAGCCCGGCGACGAGTTCGAGTACATGGACCAGGGCCGGCAGCGCTTCCGCGTGCGCCTCGTGATGCACGCCGGCGACTGGCGTGCGGCCGGTGTCGTCCGGCTCGCCGCCGAGCTGAACCAGCCGCCGTTCGCGATGCTCGAGAGCTATCACGACGGGCCGCTCGGCCCCGAGGCGGCGTACGTCTCGGACGGCGCGGCTGACGTCGTCGTGAGCGTGCTCAAGCGCGCCGAGGACGACGATGGATTCGTCCTGCGCGCCTTCGAGTCGAGCGGACGCGCCGCCCGCGCGACGATCGAGCTGCCGCTGCTCGGTCGCACGATCGAGGCCGGGTTCCGCCCGGGCGAGATCAAGACCTTCCGCATCCCGGACGACGCGACACAGCCGGTCGCCGAGACCGACCTCCTCGAACGTTGATCGCACTCGACGGCGACGGCTGGCAGCTGCGCGGCTGCCTGGGCGACGAATGGCAGTGGCACGTCGGGCCCGAGAAGCCGTGGGACGCACCGGGCTGGCTCCCCGCGCGCGTCCCCGGCAGCGTCGTCGACGACCTCGTGCGCGCGGGGGAGGTGCCGAGCCCGTACCACGAGCGCGACAGCCGCCTCGCGGAGTGGGCGGCTGGTCGACACTGGATATATCGCCGATATATCAGCGCCATGCCAGGCGTATCCACGCTGCGCTTCGGCGGCGTGGACTACGCGTGCACGGTGCTCGTCGACGGTCGCGAGCTGGCACGGCACGAGAGCATGTACCGGCCGTTCGACGTCGACGTCTCCGAGTTCGCCGACGGTGCCGAGCATCTGCTCGCCGTCGTCGTGCACCCGGCGCCGCCGAGCGAGCCGCAGGTGGGTGCGACGAGCCGCGTCCGCGTGCACAAGCCCCGCATGAACTACGGCTGGGACTTCTGCCCGCGCCTCGTCCACCAGGGCATCTGGCGCCCAGTCGCCCTTTGCGACGGCGCGCCGGAGCCACTCCCGGTCGTCGAGCTCCGCGACGGGGTCGGAGCCGTCGAGGTCGACGGCGAGCTCGTGCTGCGCGTCGACGACCCGCAGCTCTGGTGGCCGAACGGGATGGGCGAACAGCATCTCTATCCGGTCGAGGTGGGCGGACGCGAGGTCCGCATCGGCTTCCGGACGGTGGAGCTGGTGGCGCCGGAGGAGGGCACGCTGCCGTACGCGTTCGTCGTGAACGGGGAGCCGATGTACGCGAAGGGCTGGAACTGGTGCCCGCTCGACCCGAGCTACGGGGTGCCGCGCCCGGAGAAGCTCGAACGGCTGCTCGGGCTCGCCGCGCGCGCGAACGTCAACCTGTTGCGTGTGTGGGGCGGCGGCCTGGTCGAGACGACCGAGTTCTACGAGAGGTGCGACCGGCTCGGGTTGCTCGTCTGGCAGGACTTCACGCTGTCGAGCTCCGGCTTCGAGAGCGTGCCCGCGTCGGACGACGCGTTCGTCGCCTACATGACCGACGAGGCGCGTGCGGTCGTCCCCCCGCGGCGACGCCATCCGTCGCTCGCGCTCTGGTGCGGCGGGAACGAGCTCGCGTCGCGCGCGGACGGGCGCGACGATGTGCCGCTCGACGACCGCCACCCGGTTCTCGGCGCGCTGCGCGAGGTCGTGCGCGACCTCGATCCGGGCCGTGGCTGGCTCCCGACGACGCCGTCGGGGCCGCGCTTCCTGAACCGGCTCGACCTGCTCGAGGAGGATCCACAGGGCCAGCACGACGTACACGGGCCCTGGGAGCACCAGGGCCTGCGCATGCACTACGCGCTCTACGACGGCGGCATGTCGATCCTGCACAGCGAGTTCGGCGTCGAGGGGATGACGAACCGCCGCGCGCACGAGGCGCTGATCGACGAGGCGCACCGCGAGCCCTGGGACCGGAGCAACCCCGTGTACGAGCACCTCGGCGCCTGGTGGAACAACGCGCCGCTCGTGCAGGAGTGCTTCGGCGGCCGCATCGCCGACCTCGAGACGATGCGCCGCGCCTCGCAGTGGCTGCAGTACGACGGCCTGCGCTACGCGGTCGAGGCGAACATGCGACGTGCTCGCTCGGTCGGCGTCCTCCCGTGGCAGTTCAACGAGTCGTTCCCGAACGCGTGGTGCACGAGCGCCGTCGACTGGCACGGCGAGCCGAAGCCGGCGTACTGGGGCGTGGCGCGCGCGTACCGCGACGGGCATCCGAGCGCGCGGTTCGCGACCTGCGCGTGGGGTGGCGAGGCCGAGATGCGCGCGACGATCCACGGCGACGTGCCGGCACGCGTGGTCAACCTCGACGGAGTCGTCGTCGCCGAGGGACGCGGCGAGGTCTCCGCGCCGCTCGGCGAGCTGAGCGAGGTCTTCGTGCTGGACCTCGACGGCCGCAACCGCTACGTGATGACGACCGCCGGCACGCTCGCGCCGCTGCTCGACCTGCCGTCGGCGACGGTCGAGCTCGACGGAGATGCCGTCCGCAACACCGGAGCGGTGGCGGCGATCGGGCTCGTGCTCGAGGGCGACGTCGACGACAACGTGCTCGACCTGCTGCCCGGCGAGGCGCGCACCGTCGGCCGGGCGACAGCCGTGGACGGCTGGAATGTTGCGCGCTAGCGCGATCGCACCGGACGGCTCGCCGGTCGAGCAGTTCGTCTTCGAGGACCGCGCCGTCACATGGACCGGCAGCGAGCAGGTGGAGGCCGGGATCCGCATCGAGCTCGAGCTGCCGCCGACCGACGAGCCCGCCTGGCTCGTGCCGGGGCTCTTCTACGGCGCGAATCGCCCGGAGAGCTGCACGCGGATATATCCGAGATATACGACTGGTCGACCAGATGTCGACCAGATGGAGTCGTCGAGCTGGTCGTTCCGGGCCGACCGCTGCTCGACCCCGGCCGTCTTCGCGCGCGGCGGCGGCCTGCTGACGGCGGAGACGAGCCCGCTCGGACAGGCCGGCGTCGGCTTCGCCTACCGCGACGGGCGGCCGGTCGTGTGGCTCGACTTCCCCTACCGGGAGGAGCCGCTGCGCTACGACGGATCCGAGACGCCGGCGGCGCCGGACGTGCAGACGTACCGCTGGTCGCCGGGCGAGCGCGTCGAGCTCTCCTATCGTGAGGTCGACGGCCCGGCGGTGCTGCGCGAGCTCGCTGCGCCCGCGGCAGACCCCGGCTGGGTGGGCGTCGAGGAGGCGGCGGCGCTCGCGGCCGAGGGGCTGCACCGCTGGCACTACAAGCCGGATCCTCCGCGGCTGATCGAGACGGCCGCGTTCGACCGCGACGCGTTCGGCGACCGGGGCGACCGCGACGCGATGCACGTGTCGTGGGTGAGCGGCGCTCCGTACGCGTACGCGCTCCTCCGCCACGGCCGCCGCGTCGGCAACGACGCGTACGTCCAGGCCGCGGAGTCCGTGCTCGACCACATCGCAGGCAACCTGACGCCGGGCGGAACGTACTGGGCGCAGTGGACGGCCGAGCGCGGCTGGGCGACGGGCTGGCATCCCGACCGCACGCGCCTGCACGCGCGCACGCTCGCCGACGCAACCCTGTTCATGCTGCGCGCCGGCGGTCGCTGGGCGGAGTCGGCGCGCTCGAACGTCGCGGTTGCGGTGCGCACGCAGCGCGAGGACGGAGCGTTCCCGGCAGCCCATCACGTCGAGACCGGCGACGCCGTCGCCTGGGAGGGAACCGCGGGAATGGCATGGATCCCGGCACTCGTCGCTGCCGGCGAGCATGAGGCGGCGCGCCGCGCCGGCGAGTACTACGCCGCCTTCGACACGTGGTACGGCGCACCCGAGGACGTCGACCTCGCGCCGACCTCCGAGGACGGCTACGCCGCGCTGATGGCGTTCGCGGCGCTGGAGGACTGGGACAACGCCCGGCGCGCGGCAGACTGGATGCTCACGTTCCGGTACACCTACGACGTCGCGTTTCCGACGACGACCCTGCTCGGCATGTACGGCTTCCGCACACGCGGCGCCGACAACGCGTCACCCGCGAACCAGCACCTGCATGCGTTCGGGCTCATCTGCCTGCGCGAGCTCGTCGCGCTCGGGCGCGCGACCGGCGACGACTACTACATCCGATCCGCCCGCGAGAACCTCGCGTGCTTCCGCCAGTTCATCGCGCGTGCCGACGGCGATTTCGACGCCTACCGCGGGATGGCGAGCGAGCGCTACTACCAGACCGACTGCTTCCAGGCGAAGGGAATGCTGCTGACGCTGTCGCACGCGTGGAGCATCGGCGTCTTGCTCCTCGGATGCGAGGACGCGCTGGAGCTGGATCTCGTATGAAGCGCTTCCCCGACGGCTTCCTCTGGGGCGTCTCGACCTCCGCCTACCAGGTCGAGGGGGCGGTGCACGAGGACGGACGCGTCCCCTCGATCTGGGACACGTTCTCGCACACGCCCGGCAGGATCGACGGCGGCGGCACGGGCGACGTCGCCTGCGACCACTACCACCGCTGGCAGGACGACCTCGACCTGATCGGCGAGCTCGGCGCGAACGCGTACCGCTTCTCGCTCGCCTGGCCGCGCCTGCACGACGCGCGCGGCGTCGCGCACTACGACCGCCTGATCGACAATCTGCTCGAGCGTGGGATCGAGCCGCTCGTGACGCTTTATCACTGGGACCTCCCGCAGTCGCTCGAGGAAGCGGGCGGGTGGCTGAATCGCGACACCGCGGAGCGCTTCGCCGAACATGCGGCGCTGTGCTTCGACGCGTACGGCGACCGCGTCCGTCATTGGATCACGATCAACGAGCCGTGGATCGTCGGGCTGCTCGGTTACCGCCTCGGGCTACACGCACCCGGCTACCAGGACGTGCGGATGGAGATCACCGCGTTCCACCACCTGTTGCTCGCACACGGTCGCGCCGTGCAGGAGCTGCGGGCGTCGCGGCACGACGGGCTGGCGGGCCTCGCGAATGCGCTCGCGCCGCACTACCCGTTCAGCGACGACGAGGCGGACGTCGCGGCCGCGAGCGGCTCCGACGGCTACGTCAACCGCTTCTTCCTCGACGGCGCGCTGAAGGGCGTCTATCCCCAGGACGCGCTCGACCTCTTCGAGGGCGTCGCCGGCCCGCTCGACTTCATCCGCGACGGCGACGCGGGTGTGATCGGCACGCGCAGTGACTTCCTCGGCGTCAACTACTACGCGCGCCGCGTGATGCGCGCGGTGCCGGACCGCACGCCGTATCCCTGGGAGGTCGTCGTCGAAGGCGACGCGCCCACGACCGACGGCGGCACCGCCGGCGTCCCGATGACCGAGGCGGGGACCGAGATCACGCCAGGCGCGTTCACCGACCTGCTCGTGCGGCTGCACCGCGACTACGACGTTCCGCTGATCGTCACGGAGAACGGCGCGGTCTTCGGCGACGGGCCCGGTGCCGACGGGCGCGTGCGTGACGAGCGTCGCGTGCGGTACGTCGAGTCGCATGTCACAGCGGTACACGATGCGATCGAGCAGGGGGCGGACGTGCGCGGCTACTGCTACTGGTCGCTGATGGACAACTTCGAGTGGGCACTCGGCTACGCGCAGCGCTTCGGGCTCGTGCACGTCGACTACGAGACGCTCGAGCGCACGATCAAGGACAGCGGCCGCTACTACGCCCGGATGGCGCGCGCGAACGCGCTCGTCGAGCCGGTGGAGGTGACAGCGTGAAGCTCGCGGTCGTCGGGGCAGGGTCGACGTACACGCCGGAGCTCGTGGACGGGCTGATTCGCATGCAGGAGCTACTGCCGGTCGACGAGCTGGCGCTGATCGACACGGACGAGCGCCGGCTCGAGATCCTGACCGGCATGACGCGGCGCATGCTTGCGCGCGGCGGGCATCCCACGGCGATCGTGCCGACCACGCGGCTCGAAGAGGGCGCCGAGGGTGCGGCCGCCGTTCTCGTCCAGCTGCGCGTCGGCGGGCAGCAGGCGCGGATCGTCGACGAGTCGCTCCCGCTCGCGTGCGGCTGCATCTGCCAGGAGACGACCGGCTTCGGCGGTCTCGCGAAGGCACTGCGCACGGTTCCCGTCGTGCTGGACATCGCGGAGCGCGTGCGCGCGCTCGCTCCTGACACCTGGATCGTGGATTTCACGAACCCCGTCGGCATCGTGACGAAGGCGCTCCTCGACGCGGGTCACAAGGCCGTCGGGCTCTGCAGCGCCGCGATGGTCTTCCAGCGCCATTTCGCCAGGGTGCTCGACGTCGCCCCCGACACGGTCGAGCTCGATCACGTGGGGCTCAACCACCTGACATGGGAGCTCGCCGTTCGCGTCGAGGGCAAGGACGTGCTGCGTGAGCTGACGACCGACCACGTCGACCGCGTCGCGCCCGCGACCGGGCTGGAGCCCGACCTCGTGCGCCGCCTGGGCGTCGTGCCGTCCTATTACCTGCACTACTTCTACGACCACGACCAGCTCGTGGAGCACCACCGCACGCACGAGTCGCGTGCACAGGAAGTGCACGGGATCGAGCAGGAGCTGCTGCACCTCTACGAGGACGAGTCGATCGACGAGAAGCCGGAGCTGCTCGCGCGGCGCGGCGGTGCGTTCTACTCGGAGGCGGCGGTCGAGCTCCTCGCAAGCCTGCTCGGCACGAGCACCGACCATCGCCACGTCGTGAACGTCCGGAACCGCGGCACGCTCGATTTCCTGCCCGACGACGCGGTCGTCGAAGTGCCGGCGCGTGTCGACACGGGGAGCGTCGTGCCGCTCGAGATGCCGGCGCTGGACCCGGTCGCGCGCGGGCTCGTCGCGCACGTCTCCGCGTACGAAGAGCTCGCGCTCGACGCTGCGTTGCGCGGCGGACGCGAGCGCGTCTTCCGCGCGCTGCTCGCGCACCCGCTCGTCGGCCAGCACCGCCCGGCCGAGCAGCTCGCCGACATGATGATCGACGCGAACCGCCGGTTCCTGTCGTGGGCCTGATCCTCGGCGTCGACGGCGGCAACTCGAAGACGGCGCTGCTCGTCGCCACGACCGACGGCGAGCTCGTCTCGAGCGTGCGCGGCCCCGGCACCAACTCACACGCCGTCGGGCCTGCGGCGGTCGCCGAGGCGATCGGCGCGCTCGTCGCCGAGTCCGGCGCGCGGCTGCCGGTCGAGCACGCGACCTTTTTCCTCTGCGGCGCCGACGTGCCCGCCGACATCGAGGGGCTCGAGCGTGCGATCGACGAACGCGGTTGGGCGCGAGCCCGGACGGTCGACAACGACACGTTCGCGCTCCTGCGCGCGGGCACCGACGCCGAGACGGCCGTCGCGGTGATCTGCGGCGCCGGCATCAACGTCGTCGGCCGCTCCGGCGACCGCGCCGCGCGCTACCCGTCCCTCGGCTGGGAGACCGGGGATTGGGGCGGGGCCGAGATGCTCGGTCGCGAGGTCCTGCGCCTCGCCGCGCGCGGCGAGGACGGGCGGGGCGAGCCAACGGTGCTCGCGGCAATCGTGCGCGAGCACTTCGGCGCGGCCACGGTCGAGGACGTCGGCGCCGATGTGCACTACAAGCGCATGCCGCAGTCCCGGCTCGGCGAGCTCGCTCCTCAGGTCGTCACTGCCGCTGCCGGCGGTGACCTGGTCGCGCGCTCGCTGATCGACCGGCTCGCCGGCGAGATCGTGCTGATGGCGAGACGCGCGATGCGCGACCTCGACGTCGAGGAAGCCGACGTCGTGCTCGGCGGCGGCATGCTCGACGGCGGCCACGGTCTGCTCTACGAGACGGTGGTCGCGCAGTTGCCCGAGGGCGCGCGCCCGGTGCTCGCGCCGGACCCGCCGGTCGTCGGCGCGGCGATCGCCGCGCTCGACAGCGTCGGGGCGGCGGACGGCGCCAAGCAGCGGCTGCGCGAGGAGCTGCGTGCCCGCTGAGGTGCGCGTCTTTCCCGACGCGGAGACGCTCGGCGTCGAGCTCGCAGGCCGGGTGCTCGCCCGCTACGACGCATCCGACGGCCCGTACCTCCTCGGCTGCCCCGGCGGCCGCAGCCTGCGCACGACCTATCGCGCGCTCGCGGCGCCGGGACGACGGCTCGACCGGCTCGTCGTCGTGATGATGGACGAGTACGTCGGCGCGCCGCCCGACGCGCACTTCAGCTGCTCGCGCTTCGCGCACGAGGAGATCGCCGCGCCGCTCGGCGCGCGCGAGGTGTGGCTGCCCGACCCGGACGAGCCCCAGTGCCACGACGCCCGCATCGAAGAAGCGGGAGGCGTCGATCTCTTCCTGCTCGCGTCGGGTGCATCCGACGGTCAGGTCGCGTTCGTGCCGCCCGGTTCCTCGCGCGAGGCGCGGACGGCCGTCCTGCCGCTCGCGACGACGACGCGCCGCGACAACCTCGTCACGTTCCCGGAGTTCCGGACGCTCGACGACGTTCCTCTGCGCGGGGTCTCGGTCGGCCTCGGCACGATCGGCGCGGCACGCTCGCTGCGGCTCGTGCTGCACGGCGCCGACAAGCGCGCCGCCGCGGCGCGACTGCTCGCGCTCGACGCGTTCGACCCGGCATGGCCCGCGAGCATCGTTCACGACCACCCGGACGCGGAGATCTGGATCGACGAGGAGGCGATGGCTTGAGCATCACGCTGGACGCGCTCGCCCGCGAGAGCGGGACCTTCCTGATGGTTGCAATGGACCAGCGCGAGTCGCTGCGCACGATGCTCGCTCAGCATCACGACGACGTCGACGACGCGCGCATGGTGCGTTTCAAGCTCGCGGTCGCGCGCGAGCTCGGGCCGTACGCGTCCGGCTTCCTGATCGACCGCCACTACGGCTACGGCGAGCTGGTGGGCGACGGCCTGCTGCCGCCGGGCACGGGGCTGATCCTCGCAGCCGACGCGCTCGACCAGCCCCCGGGAGGGATCGTCGAGGAGACCGACCTCGACGACGGCGTCGACGCCGCCGCGGCGCGGCAGAACGGCGTCGTCGCGCTGAAGCTGTTGATCGTCTGGCGCGACGACGCGCGGCGCGCGCAGCGCGTCGACACCGCGCGCCGCTTCGTCGAGCTCGCGCGCTCCAACGGGCTCCTCTCCGTGCTCGAGCCCGTCGTGCGCGGCCCCGAGGGCTTCGACCGCGAAGCGTCGATCGTCGAGGCCGCCGGCGAGCTCGGCGGGATCGGCTGCGACCTCTACAAGTGCGAGGTGCCGACGCACGGCGCCGGGGAGCCGGATGAGATCACCGAGTGGTGCCGCAGGATCGATGCGGCGGTGCCGTGCCCGTGGGTCGTCCTGTCGCAGGGCGTCGATCCCGCGCGCTATCCGCTCGCCGTCGAGGCCGCGTGCCGCGGCGGCGCCTCGGGGATGCTCGCCGGCCGCGCGGTGTGGACGGCGACGCTCGCCGCCGACGATCCCACCGAGCTTCTGCGAGCGCACTCGGTTCCGCGGCTGCAGGAGCTCGCCGCGATCGTCGACGCGCACGGCCGACCCTGGCGGGAGAAGGTAGCCGCGTGATCAAGGGCGTGATCGAAGGCTTCTACGGGCCACCGTGGACGCACGCCGAGCGCCTCGACATGATCGCGTTCTGCGGGGTCGAAGGCTTCGACACGTGGGTGCACGCGCCGAAGGACGACCCGTTCCACCGCAAGCGCTGGCGCGAGCCGTATCCCGACGCCGAGCTCGCGCAGCTCACGGAGCTCGTCGCCGCTTGCGACGCGCACGGGCTCGACTTCGCGTACGCGATCGCGCCCGGCCTCGACGTCGACTACGACGACGCCGGCGACCTCGAGACGCTCGTCGCCAAGTGCGCCGGGCTGCGCGAATCGGGCGTGCGCTCGTTCCAGCTCCTCTGGGACGACATCGAGCGCACGCCGGGCGACGCCGCCGCCAGGCCCAGCTCAGCAACCGTTTCGCGGCCACGTTCCTCGACGGAGCGCCGCTCGTGGTCTGTCCCGTCGGGTACGCGGGTGTGGAACGCACGCAGTACCGCGACGCGTTCGGCGGCGTGCTCGACGAGAGCACGATCGTCTACTGGACGGGCCCGGAGGTCGTCTCGGCCACGATCACGCGCGACGACCTCGACAGCGCCGTCGACGCGTTCGAGCACGAGCTGCTGCTCTGGGACAATTACCCCGTCAACGACTTCGAGCCGGACAAGCTGTTCCTCGGGCCGCTGCGCGGCCGCGACCCGGCGCTCTTCGAGGGACGCTGCGCGGGCCTGGTCGCGAACGCGATGCTGCAGGCCGTTCCGTCCAAGCTCCCGCTCGCGACGGTTGCCGACTTCCTGCGCGACCCTGCGGGTTACGACCCGGACGCGTCGTTCGCGCGCGCCCGCGCCGCCTACGGCGCCGAGGTCGCCGACGCGCTGCGCGGGCTGCCGGACGCGAGCCTCGCGAAGTCGCTCCTCGCGCTGTTGCACAGTGAGTGATGTCTGCGTCTTCGGCGCGACCGCGGCGGGCGTGACCGCCGCCGTCGCCGCACGCGATGCAGGCGCCGCGACGACGCTCGTCGACCCGGGCGTGCACGTCGGCGGCATGGTCTCCGGCGGGCTCGGGTGGACCGACGTCGGTGACGCCAATGTGATCCGCGGCGTCGCCCTGCGCTTCTACGAAGCGGTCGCCCGGCACTACGACGCGCCGGTCTGGGGCGTGAAGGGGCCTGAGCCGCACGTCGCCGAGCGCCTGCTCGCCGGCATGCTCGACGGCGTCGACGTGCGGCTCGGGACGACCGCGCTGCCCGATGCGGCGGTCTACGTGGACGCGAGCTACGAGGGCGATCTTCTCCCGCGCTTCGGCGTCCCGTACGCCGTCGGCCGAGAGTCGCGTGGGCGCTACGGCGAGACGTGGGCCGGCCGACAGCCGGCGACGCGGCCCGGCAAGCACAACTTCGCGGTTCTGCTCTCGCCGTTCGACGCGCACGGAGCGCTACTGCCGTTCATCCGCGCGCCGCAGCTCGACGAGCGTGGCTGGCCCGCAGACCGGATCGGCGAGGGCGACGGCGGGTTGCAGGCGTACGGCTTCCGCGTCTGTCTCACCGATCGCGACGACAACCGCGTGCCGTTCGAGGAGCCGCCCGGTTACGACGCCGCGTCGTTCGAGCTCCTGCGGCGCTACCTCGTGGCGGCGCAGGTCGAGGCGCGCGATCTGCTCGGCCTCAACCCCGATCTTCTGCCGCACGGGAAGTGCGACGTCAACTCGATCGGGCCGTTCTCCCTGAACCTGCTCGACGGCTCCAACCGCGCGTATCCG
>Ga0136846_1232243_pt1 | contig 11426 bp, 7 predicted proteins | sample HopSoiMetagenom2_FD_96841 | JGI IMG/M metagenome (GOLD analysis project Ga0136846, IMG submission 96841) | Grasslands soil microbial communities from Hopland, California, USA - 2 Assembly 2016 (version 4) | ecosystem: Environmental > Terrestrial > Soil > Grasslands | place: USA: Hopland... | reverse complement strand
TCCCGATCCTGCCTATAAAGAGATGGCAGCAGAGTGCCTGAAGTTCCTCCGCGACAAGATGTGGGACAAGCAGAGGGGCGGCTACTACTTTATGGTTAGCCGCGAAGGCAACATCGTCGACTCGACCAAGCAGTTGAACCCCATGTCCTATGTCATGGAGGGGCTGGCCGAATACGCTCTAGCCTTCCACGACAATCAGGTTGCGCGTGAAGCGCTGGACTTGTTCGAGGTCATCGACAAGCATGCTCACGACAATCAGTACGGAGGATATCGGATCGCGTTTACGGAAGACTGGCAGTGGATTAAGGACTACAAACCTGGTCCGAATGCGACAGGTTCATTCGGACGGAAATCCTACGACTGGCATTTGGGTCTGGTGGAGGCGCTGGCAACGCTCTATGGCGTCACGGGGGACACGCGGGTAGCTTCGCGATTGAACGAACTGCTGGACATTTTTGTTACGAAAATCATTGACTCGAAGACGGGCTACGGCCGCTATTACTTCAACGATGACTGGAGCGTAAACGACCGCGACGGCGACTCGAAGCAATGCGAGTATGGGCTCGATCTGGAGGCCAGTTGGCTTATCGTCGAGGCGGCTGAGCGCGTGGGGCGCTCGCAAGACGCCAGGATCCGGCGGGCGAGCCTGGCGCTGGTTGACCATGCATTACGCGATGGCTTTGATAAGGAGCACGGCGGTGTGTACCGCTACGGGCCGGCTATCGGCCCTGCGGGCAACAGGGACAAGGAGTGGTGGCAGCAATGCGAGGCTCTGGTCGCGCTGCTCAACTCTTTTCAGCTAACCGGAGATCCCAAGTACAGGCAAGCTTTCGATCTGCAGGCCCGATATTTCACCGAGCACTTTGTGGACCATCAATATGGAGAGGTGTACACGGCTATGTTCCAGGATGGAAGGATCGACGACGAGAAAGTCGGGCCGTGGAAGGCTCCTTATCACGTCACCAGAGCTTTTCTGGAGATCATCTCCCGCCTGGGAGGCACGTTATAAGGGAGTTGCGGCGCTCACGAGTCAAAATGGAACTTCTGCCGCCCACGTACCTTCAGCCACTCGATTCCGCAATTTGGGTTTCAAGCAAGTTTCTGACCTTCTCAACAAATGCTGCTGGACCTTCACTCCTGGGGATAACCTCATCAGGACAGGGATGCGGAGGCACCCAGACGTGGTGATCGGAGATGAGCGCCACTAATTGCGCAACATCCTTTTTCTTGAGATCGCTGCAGAAGGCAAGCGCGGCGTCTGGGTTGTGCTGCACATCAACCAGCACCAAGTCATATGTCTTCGAAATCCACGAGTTCAATACTGTGGACGCGTCGGTAACGCAGGTTGCCTCGTATCCCTGGCTTTGCAGCACCAGACAGCGCACGTGCCCTAGCCGCGCGTCTCGATCTACAAGCAGTACCTTCTTGGGTCGAGGTGCAACCTGGGTCATGAGGGAATAGATGCCGCGTTTTGAAGCGCGTTTGTATTGTGAGTTTGGTCGACTCTGACGATGAACTTACGAACTTGGGGTTGTTGCGTCCGGGGAGAAGAAGGATTTTGCTACCGGCAGCCGCCACGAATGCGCGAATCAATCTTCCCGCTTCATTCCAGATTGTCCCGCGAAGAGTTAGCGCAGCGTGTCAGAACAAGAAAGTTGTACGAATGGCATGGCGTCGGAAGATTTCCGCCCGCTCTCATAGAGCATGGCGTCGAGACATTCATTTCTGCTCCTCTGTTTGCTCACTCGGGTTAGCAGCATCCGGTTCATCTTTCTTCGGCATCATCACAATGGTGTGTTCAGCGTCACAGTTCTTGGCGGCATCGTAGAAAGCAGTTCCCACCAACTTGTCTTTGGACGCGTGGAAGAATAGCGCTCTTTTCAGATCGCTCGGCATACCCTGGAAGCGGGCTTTACCGTCGTTGTTAGTTGACGTTTCAAGGTCCAGTTTGCGGATTCCCATAAAGCCGTAGGCAATGCGAACTCGCAGGGTCGCACCGGGAACCGCCTTTCCCGTCCCATCTTTCACGGTGAATAGAACAGAGCAGGATCCGAGGTCGGCATTGATGGCTGGTACGGTGCCAGCCTGCTGTGAAGTGCTCTGTGCGTGAAGACCGAGAGCGGCCGCCCATAAGAGAAGACATAAGCTGAGCTTGCTGCGCATTGAACGTTGCTTGTTTGTAATCCGCATGATGACGTGCTTCCTTTGCACACGATCGCTTTGCATAATTGACGAAGTCTGGAAATTGAGCACTTCTCGACGAGACCTGCTGTTCGTGCTTCGATCCGCTCAGTGACATTTTACTAGCCCATACAGCCTCTTCCGGATTTCTGCCCGAATGCGCAGACGTTAGTTTGGAGATTCCGGGAAGTCGCCTATTTGTGTTCGCCCGGAACAAACGATGGAGGGGATTATGGACAAAGACGAACTGAAAGGTAAGGCGAAAGATATTGCGGGTCGAGTCGAGCGGCAAGCCGGCGAATGGACCGGTGATGAAGAGACTCAGGCCAAAGGCACGGTCAAACAGGGCGAAGGCAAAATCCAGAATGCTTTCGGCAAAGCGAAAGACGCCTTAAAGAAGCCCAGCGATGCAGACAGAGATGATGAGGCTGATCGCGACCGCGCTGTAAACGAATAGAGTAGTCGAAGCGGGGAGCACGTATTGCTCCTCGCTATTTCATCCCACCCGTACGGGCTACCCTTCCTCTCCGTATTCAAACCCGCTACACTGACAAACCATGATGCCCACGCAGCCCAATATCAAATTGACCAATTCGCCTGCCTACCGCGAGAACTACGCCAACAGCGTGCAAGTCCGCGTCAACGTTTGGGACTTCTTCCTGGTCTTCGGCACCCTGCAGCAACAGAGCGAGTCTGAGGTCGAAATCACAAATTTTCAGGGAATCTACGTCAGTCCGCAACAAGCGAAGGCGCTGCTCGCGATTCTTCAACAAAACATCGTTCAGTATGAAAACGCCTTTGGCGAGATCAAACTCGATCCCAGGATGAATGCGCCGGGGCCGATCCACTAGCGTGGTAAGCCCCTCGGCTGATAGTTCCAGGCTCGCCAAAGAAGTTCCACCGCGCAAGAAAATGCTTTGGATCACACGCGACGGAACGATCTTCGCCGTTATCCTATGTGGAGTAGTCCTGCTCCATTTACCTCTCTTGCGTTTGCAGTACATCTGGGACGAAGCGGGATACTACGTTCCTGCGGCTAGCGACCTGCTCGTAAACGGCAGCCTCATACCCCGGACTACAGTCAGCAATGCACATCCTCCATTGCTGATGGCATGGCTCGCGCTCTGCTGGCGCTTCTTTGGGCAATCGATAGTTGTGGCGCGGCTGGCGATGCTAGTCGTCGCAGCTTTTACGTTACTCGGCATTTTTCGGCTTGCGGAGAGGATAGCTAACGCGGCCATTGCGATTGCTTCGACTGTGTGCGTGGCTTTGTATTCTGTGTTCTTCATGCAGAGCTCCCTTGTGCACCTGGACTTGGCAGCTGCCGGATTTACGTTTTGGGGATTACGGAGCTATGTGTCAGAGCGGCCCGCGCGAGCGCTGCTCTGGTTTTCCTTAGCAGGCCTTGCTAAGGAAACCGCCGTGCTCACGCCTGTGGCGCTGATCATGTGGGAACTGCTGTCCGCGGCATTCAGTCGCCGAGGTCGATCTTTTTGTCTTTACCAATGGAACTGGCGCAGGATGCTGCTGCTCGTGGGTTCACTTGGACCGCTCATTCTGTGGTTCGCCTATCATTTCTGGCGGACAGGGTACCTGTTCGGAAACCCGGAATTCTTCCGGTACAACGTGAGTTCGACCATGGAGCCGGTCCGCATACTTCTTGCGGCCGGAATACGGATCTGGCAGCTAACTGGATACTTACATCTCTTTCTGCTCACCATCGCTGCGGGTTTAGCGATGCTCCTCCCTGCGCAAGTCGATGCAAACGGCCAGCGCCAGCGAATCGATATCGCCATACAGTTCGTATTCGCGGCGGTGATCGCTACTTACCTCGTCGCAATGTCAGTAATTGGCGGCGCAGAACTGGCCCGCTATCTTCTGCCGGTAATTCCGCTGGAAATCATTCTGTGCATTTCCACGTTGTGGCGTCGCGTGCCATATTGGAAGACGGCGGTCGCAATAATCGCATTCGGTTTCGTTAGCGCCTGGTTTGTGAATCCGCCCTACGGCTTCGCTTTTGAAGACAATCTCGCGTATCGCGATTACATCGTTCTGCACCGGAACGCCGCAGAATTCCTGCATCGCCATTATGCAAAGGCTAACGTTCTGACGGCATGGCCTGCGTCGGACGAATTGACGCGGCCTTACTTAGGTTACGTTCAGCGCCCCATTCATGTTGTTCAGATCGAGAACTTTTCCTACGAGCAGGTGTCATCAGCGGCGCAATCGCAAGTTCGTTTCAATGTTGGCCTCGTATTCTCTACAAAATATCTTCCGCCCGGCTCGCTGCTGGCGCGATGGCCTGCCTGGGAGGGACTGCAAACGCGCTATTTTGGATTCCGCCGTGATCTTCCACCGGCGGCTGCGGCAGAGCTTTTGGGCGGCAGAGTTATTTACAGTGCGGCGCGGAAGGGTCAGTGGATCGCCGTGATCGAGAGGGACGAGGTGCTGGACGCAAACCTCCAGAAACCTTGAATCAAGTAAGCTCCCCGCGATGAAGATCAGGCCCTCATGAGATGACAGGAATGAGTCTTTATGATGAGCCACACCTTCACTCCGGGTTGCAAGTTGAGCGAGTCTCGTGCGGCCAACGTCAGATGCACTTCCATCTCAACGCCACAGTCAACCACGGCCGCCACAATCACGTCCCGTTGTATCAGGCACGAAATGGTTCCAGGCAACACATTACGGGCGCTGAGCCCCGTTGGTTGAGCTGTCGCCAGTAGAATGTCGCCAGCACTAATGCCCACTTTCAATGAAGATCCCACTTCTGCATGTACCAGAGGTGTTTCTAATTGCAGGGTATGAGCAACTAGTTCACATGTCATGGTTCCGCGGTCCGGGTGACTTGCGAGCACCGAGGCGTCGAAAATGTTTTCAAGGCCGAAGAGCTGAGCGACCGTTTCCTGGCGAGGCGCACGAATCACCTCGTGGGGAGTTCCCTCAGCCACAATCTTTCCGCTGTCCAGCACGACGACCTGATCTCCAAGCGCGAAAACCTCGTCTTGCGCATGGGTCACGAACAAAATAGGTACTTGATGAGCCTCGTTCCAGCTGCGGAGATCATCCAGTATCTTGGATTTCGTTTGCGCGTCGAGCCCGCCGAGCGGCTCATCCAGCAAGAGAACGCAGGGATCTCTCACCAATGCGCGGGCAAGTGCGACCCTCTGGCGCTCACCACCTGAGATTTCGCCGGGCCGCCTCTGCTTCAGGGAGACAATGCGAAAAGATTCCAGAATGGCATCGCTACGCTGCTGTTTTTCTCTGCTGCTGAGACCTGAGAGGCCGTACTGAACGTTGCGTTCGACGCTGAGGTGCGGAAATAATGCAAGATCCTGAAAAACATAGCCGACGTGACGCCTTGAGGCAGGCAAGTTGAGGCCGGTGCTGGAATCGAAAACCGAACGATCTCCGACCGCAACCAGACCCGCATCAGGATCGAGGAGACCAGCAATGCAATCGAGCACAGTTGTTTTTCCCGAGCCGGAGGGTCCAAACAAAATGGTGATTCCCGGCCGGGCAAGCAGGTCGACCTGCAGACAAAAACTTTCTTCTTGGCTAGTGAATGTCTTCTTGATTCTGGCACGCAATGCTCGATCGGGGTTCCGTTGCGATGCGCCCGATTGCGCTTTGCGGTCGACCTCCATGGCCCCTACTTCCACGGCCATAGATTCCAGGCTCCCCGATGCACGGCATAGACAAGCGACAGCACTGCGAAAGCGATCATCACCAGGACCAGAGCAGTGTGATTGGCGGCGGCATAGTTGGCGGCCTGCACTTGATCGTAGATCTCGATCGAAACGGTGCGAGTCACGCCTGGGATATTGCCACCTACCATCAACACCACGCCGAATTCTCCCATGGTGTGCGCAAAACTGAGAGCCGCCCCGGTAATTAATCCGGATAGCGAAAGAGGAAGAATGACGCTGACGAAGATACGCGTTTTCGATGCGCCGAGGGTTGCGGCGGCGGCGAGTAACTTCTGATCGACCGCGGCAAATGATGATGCGAACGGCTGAACCGCAAACGGCAGGCTGTAGAGGATCGAACCGATAACCAATCCCTCGAAGGTGAACGCCAGGGTATGGCCAGTGAGCAACTGCCACCAGCGGCCTAGGAAACTCCGTGGTCCCAACGCGAGCAGGACATAGAAGCCAAGCACGGTTGGTGGGATGACAATCGGTAGCGCGACGACAGCTTCCGCCAGAAACTTCCAACGCCATGCGGAATAGGCGATCCAGTAAGCGATAGGAATGCCGATGACGATCAGGATGGCCGAGACGAAGACAGCCAACCGAATTGTCAGCCAGAATGCTTGCCAATCCATGACTCTTCTCTGTCCCAACCAGGATTAGCGCCGGCAAACTGGCGGTATGGTTCCCGGTTTGGGAGTTCAGTGATTGTACCCGTGCTGCTTGCGCATAGGAAAACCTGGTCGGCGGGACGCTTTTTGGCCCCGAATTCCCAAATTGAATTGTCGCTGTTGTGACGAGTGAACTGGACACCTGGACCGCCCAACCAAATACTGAAACGGCCCTGAACTCGCGAACATTTTCGCTCGCGTCGTGCCATGATTACGATCTCCCGTCTGCGCGGTACTGTAGCTGCAAGCGAACTTGCCGTCTTGTGCCTGGTTACAGGGATCCTTGCCTTCCCCCCAGGTCTCGTTGCACAGGGCGCACGAGTGCGATCGCAGACTAACGTTCTTTCAGAATCTGATAAGGATAATCTCGACTTGCGTCAGCGATGGTTTCGTCGAGGGCGCGGTGCGCCCGCCGGGGAATCCGCCGCGGGATTGCGTTACCGGGCACACCGGCAGAAGCTTTTTATGCGCGCTCAGCGCAGCCAACGCTCTCGGGCAAAAGGAAACGCCGCCCTGGCGTCCGCGCCGGCGATGACATGGTCTCCGCTTGGTCCGGCGCCGCTTGCATCCGACGCCACGGGACAGGGATTCCAGGACTACGGCCCAGTTGCCGGGCGAGCGACGGCTGTTGTTGTTGATCCAGCCGATTCGACGGGAAACACCGTTTATGTAGGTGGCGCATATGGCGGTCTCTGGCGTTCACAAAACGCGGCAGCCGGCAGCTATGGCAACGCAACGGGAGTAACCTGGACAGCGATCACGGACGATCAGCCTACGTTAGCTATAGGATCGATCGCAGTGCAGCCCGGGAACATAGATACGAACACGCACTTGAGCAGGACTATTCTACTGGGAACCGGAGAAGCCAATGACGCCGCCGATTCATATTATGGTCTTGGGATCCTGCGTTCGACCGACGAAGGTCAAAGCTGGACTCTGATTACATCGGCCGACAATGGTGCCCACCCATTCCTTGGTATGGCCGCCGGCAAGATTGCATTCAACAGTACTCCTGGCAAAACCAATGTCGTGGTGGCCGGGTTTGGATCATCAGCACCGGGAGAATTTGAAGGCGGCGATCTCGGCTCCCCAACCACACACGGCCTCTATTACTCAACAGATACTGGTGCGAGTTGGCAGCTTGCCAGCATTCATGATCCTGGCGGCGCCGCCACTGCCGTCGCGTCGGCTCGTGCGGTCGTATACAACGGATCGAACCAAACCTTTTATGCGTCCATCCGCCGGCACGGAATCTACTCGTCGACTAACGGAGTGAGCTGGACACGCCTGGCAAAACAGCCCGACAGTGCCGGGTTGGGCTTAAACAATGCCACCAGCTGCCCGGCATTTACGAATTCCACAAATTGCCCGATTGTGCGTGGAGAGTTCGCCGTCGTGCCTGGCCGGAATGAAATGTACGTCTGGTACATGGATGTGAGCGGGACCGTTGAGATTAACAAGGGCATTTGGAAAACTACAGATGGCGGAAGCAACTGGATTGCTCTCAGCACCACGGGAATCGATTGCCAGACGGAGCCGGGTTGCGGCGTCGAGCAGGGTGCATACAACCTGGCGCTGGCGGCAGTGCCGAATGGAAATAACGGCACAGACATCTATGCCGGAGCCGTGAATCTATTCAAATGCTCGATGAACACGGTTAACAATCCCACGTGCGCCACGAATCCGTTCATCAATCTTACGCACGCGTACGGCTGTTCACCGCTGGCTGCGCCTTCGCACGTTCATGCTGACCAGCACGGCATTGACTACATGCTGGCGAATGGCAAGAACGTGATTTACTTCGCAAACGATGGAGGTATTTACCGGGCACTGGACGGCTTCACCGGTCTGAGGGGCGGAGCCTGCACGGGCACAAACCAGTTCGATAGCTTGAATCAGAATATCGGATCTCTGACCCAGTTTGTCGCGTTCTCGCAACATCCAACGGATCCCAAGGTTCTGCTAGGCGGAACGCAGGACAACGGCTCACCCGCAACGGCATCGGCTACGGTCTCAACCGCGTGGCTGAACGTGAATAACGGGGACGGGGGATACAACGTTATCGATCCCAATTCGCCCAACAGTTGGTTTACGGCGCACCACGACGTTGGGGGCGGCACGCTGGAAATCGATCACTGTGCCGTCGGTGCAAACTGTCACGCCCAGGACTTTGCCAATGACGTGGTCATCACCAGCGCGCAATTACAAGGCGATGATGGCGCGTTCTACTTTCCGTATATGCTCGATCCGCAGGCGACCACGCACATGTTGATTGGAACGTGCCGCATCTGGCGAGGGCCAGCTCTGGGTAACGGGACTTTCACTGCATTGAGCAACAATTTCGACACGAATACCGCGACGGTTTGCATTGGATCTGAGTTGAACCAGGTCACGGCCATCGCTGCCGGCGGAGCGCAAGATTTTTCCGGCTTTTCGAAAGTCGTTTACGCCGCGACCTTCGGAGCTGGTCCTTATGGTTCGGGAGGCAACGTTTTCGTCACTACGAACGCGGGCGTCTCAGCGATGACCAACATAACGGGCAACATCAATCCCGCGGGATACACGATCTCAGGCGTTGCTCTGGACAGTTCCGATACGAGCGGACAAACGGCATACGTCACAATCATGGGATTTCACGTGGCGCACGTTTTCAAGACCACGAATGCCGGACAGAGCTGGTCTGATTTTAGCGGGACGGGCGCCGGTGCCCTGCCCGATTCGCCCGCGAACGGGGTTGTCATTGCTCCGGGGGCTAACACGAGCTCGGGGGTGGTATTCGTGGCCACGGACACAGGTGTATTTAGTAGTCCCACGAATGCCGCCAGTTGGACAGAGGTGGGACCGAGCGCGACTCCGGGCGCAACCGGTTTTCTTCCCAACACCACGGTGGTGGCTCTGGGACTATTTCGTTCGGGAGGTCAGACGCTTTTGCGCGTGGCCACCCATGGACGCGGCTTGTGGCAGATGCTGGTCTCTCTGGTTCCGGACTTCCAGACAGCGATCTCGAACAGCCCACTGAGTATCTATCCTGGACAGAGTGCAAGTTTTTCGGGATTGATTAGCGCTGCGTTTGGCTACAACAGTTCGGTCGGACTGACTTGTACAGCCGGTAGCACGCAGCCTCCGCCGGGCTGTACGCCGTCGCCTGCAAACCTCACGCCCAATTCAAACGGAGTAGCCGTCACGGTAACTACGTCGAGCGTTGGCACCGTAAACGACTATGCCTTCAACCTGCATGAGGTAGGCAGCGACGTCAACCTGACCACACACGATGTTCCGCTTGCGTTGCATGTAGTGGATTTCGGGCTTACTGCTGCGTCAACATCCAGCGTGTCGGTCCCACGTGGCACAACTTCGGGCTCAATTTCATTCCAGACGACAGCGGCCGGGGCGTTCTCCGGGACCGTGAATTTGACTTGTTCAGGATTACCCGCCGGAGCGACATGCAACTTCAGTCCCAGCAGTGCGGTCAGCCCGACATCAGGCTCACCCGCAAATATTGCACTTACAGTTGATGTGGCGGCTTCAGCGAATCCGGGTAGCAGTAGCATTACGATTCGTGCGACGGTTGCTGGCGCTCCGGCGCCGAAAACTCAATCCTTCACACTTGTCGTCCAACTTAATCCAGATTTTGTATTGACCCAGCCGACTGCCTTTCCTACTGTGAAATCAGGGCACAACGGCACTGGAGCGATTCGAGTCAGCGCTATTGACGCATTTTCAGCCACTGTGGGGTTGACGTGCGCCTTTCCGACCACCCGTTGCAGCGTGATACCGAACAGCGTGAGTTCCTATCCAACCAATCCAAGTGTGACCGTGGACGGAACGGGCCTGGTCGGTACCTATCAGATGACGCTAACTGGGACCTCGGGCCCTAACCCTCATACGTTAAGTATTCCGTTCAACTTGGGGGCTTTCGCGATGTCGGTTACGATTGCCCCCGACCCGGTTCTGGCAGGGCAATCCAGTAAGGCAACATTGAGCCTGATACCTAGCTTCGGCTATACCGGGATCATTGCGCTCACCTGTAACGTGGCTGCCATTTCCGGAGCGCGATGCACACTGAATCCAGCTGGACCAATCAGCATCAGCAACAGCAATCCCGCCCAATTTGACGCAACAATCGACGTACCATCAAGCGCCGCCCCGGGCAACTACAGCATAAGCATCACTGGCGCAGATCAGACTGGCACGCCGGTTGCGAGTGCAGTGCTAACGTTGCCGGTAATTCCCTTCCAATTTACGAGTGGAACAATCTCTCAAAACGTTGTGCCAGGCCAACCCGCCACCTACGATCTCAGCATCACGCCTGTGGCTGGCAATTTTCAGCAGCCCGTCACCTTCTCATGCTTGAATTTGCCGCCGCATGCATCGTGCGCTTTCACTCCCCCGGCGTTGGTGGCGGGTGCTGGCGCGACCACGATTACCTTGAGCATTGCAACGCTGCAGTCGAGCCCGTCCGGACGCGCGTCGACCGCGAGTTTGGGCGCTCTTGCACTTTGGATGGGCGCAATGGGCCTGATCATCGGACGTGGCTGCGGATCACTCCGAAGAAGCATTTCGAACTCTTTCCTGGTCGCGGTTGTTTTATCGGCTTCGCTATTTCTTTCTTGCGGAGGTGCAAATGCCGGGGGCGGGAATCCTCCGCCTCTACCGCCACTACCCGCTTCAATCGCCATCGCTCCAACCACGGCCTCTGTGCGTACCTCGGCGACACAACAATTCACGGCGACGATGAGCCCCTCGAATTCACAGGTGTCCTGGGATGTGAATGGCACCGTGGGCGGGGATTCGACGATGGGCACGATCAGTTCCTCGGGGCTTTACAAAGCGCCAGCCGCGCTGCCGAGCGTCCCGGTGACGGTTAGAGTCAGCTCTCAGG
>Ga0136846_1215736_pt1 | contig 11427 bp, 8 predicted proteins | sample HopSoiMetagenom2_FD_96841 | JGI IMG/M metagenome (GOLD analysis project Ga0136846, IMG submission 96841) | Grasslands soil microbial communities from Hopland, California, USA - 2 Assembly 2016 (version 4) | ecosystem: Environmental > Terrestrial > Soil > Grasslands | place: USA: Hopland... | reverse complement strand
GCAACAACGGGAGCTGACTCACACCGCGACGGACGCGGTAGGCCCGATGCTAGTGTCGCGCCCCGATGACACACGCGACCCGCTCGGTCGGATCGATCGACGTCACGGCGATCGTCGATGCCGACCTCGAGCTCGACCCGATCACCGACGCTTTCCCCGATATCCCGCCCGATGCGCTGCGCGGCGACGACGAAGACTCGGCGAGCATCCGGACCGCCGGTGGTGATTGGCGTCTGCGAGTACGCGCATGGTTGATCCGGCATCCCGCCGGTCTCGTGCTGGTCGATACCGGCATCGGCGGCCCGACGTCACCGACCGCAGCCTGGGTTCCGAGCGCTGGCGTGCTCGTCGAGGCGCTCGGCGACCTCGGGATCGACGTGGGGGACATCCCGACCGTTGTGCTCACCCACGTGCATGACGACCACATCGGTGGGGTTCTGAACGCAGGCGGCGAACCGACGTTCGCGGACGCGCGTCATGTGCTGCAGCGCGCGGACCTGGAGTGGCAACGAGCGCTGGGGCGTGAGAACGATGAGGACCGCGCCATCTGGGACCTACTCGTGCCGCTCGAGGCGGCCGGCGTGCTGGACGCGATCGACGGTGATCATCGGATCGCGGACGGCATCGACCTGCAACACCTGCCGGGACATACCCCCGGGCATCAGATCGTGTGGATCAGCGATGGCAACGCGAGGCTCGCGATCAGTGCCGACACGTGGAACCATCCGCTGCAGCTTGGGCATCCAGAGTGGCCGAGCGGCCCCGACAACGATCACGCCGGCGCCGCCGATGCGCGACGCGCCATGCGGAGCGCGATCGCCGCCGAGCCGCGCACGATCGTCGCGCCGACCCACTTCGCGGAGCCGTTCGTCACGATCGACGAGCAAGGCGGCGCCTGGCGCCCCGCCTGAGCGGCACCGGCACGAACAGCGCCGGTGCGATCACCACCACGGCCGGCGCGTAGTGCCGGAATCCAGGGATGCCGGTCGTGCGGGCCACTGTGAACAGCGCGGTCCCGATGCACGCAGCGGCAACGATCACAGTAGCGAGCCAGATCGGCATCGATCGCCACCGGATCATCACGATTCCGACCGCGATGCCAACGCCCAACGCGAGGAACTTCCACTTCAAGCCGGGCGACGGGGCGGGGTACGAGACCTGCTGGTTCACGCAGAAGCGGAACACAGGCGACAACACGGTGCCCGGCGGGCATCGCAAGCGCGGGATCATCAGCGCCAGGAGCGCGCCGCAGGCCATCACGACGACCGCCTGACCGACACGCCAGCCGTCTCCGGCGTCTTCGCTCACCGGGCGTCGCACACCGCGGTACAGCACGATGGCTCCGATGATCATGAGGACGATGCCGACGACGACGAGCGAACCACCCGCGACGATGCCGATGCCACACGGTCCCGATGAGGTGAACTCGCCGGCAACACAGTCCACTTCGTCCCACGCGGATGCGACGAACAACAACCCGGACCCCAGCAGACACGATGCGACGGTTACGTGAGCAACCTTGCTGCGCAAGGTCTCCGGAGGCAATGGGGGGAAACGTGTGGAGATCCGATCCGGCATATCTACGGCATCTTCACACGTGATCGCTTGGGTTCCCCAGCCGTCGGTGCGTACCCTGCACCCGCGTGCGTTTCCGCGTCCCCCCCACTCTCATCGCGGTCATCGCCGTGCTTGCGCTCACCCTCACCCCGGGCGTCGCGCATGCCGGCGGCTTCCGACCCGCGCGTGCTCGGGAGAAGGTTCTGCACTTCGTGAACCACTACCGGGTGCACCACGGGCTGCGCCGCGTGCATGAGAACCGCGACGTCGTACGCGCGGCGCAGCATCACGCGACCCTGATGAAGGACGCGCGAACGCTGTTCCACAGCTCGAATATGTGGACGAAGCTGCGCGGACATCACGCGTCGTGCTGGGCCGAAAACATCGCGATGGGCCCGTCGGTGTGGAAGGTCTTCAAGGGCTGGGTCCACAGCAGCGAACACCGCACGAACATGCTCGGCCGTCGATATCGAAGAACCGGGATCGGCGTCGCGTTCTCCCACGGCTACTACTGGATCACGCAGATCTTCTACGGGTAGCGGCTCGACCGTTCCGCCCGAACGGTCGTACGGTGCCCCTCTATGGGTGAGACCGGCAGGGCGCACGAGCCCAGCGAGCGCACGCGCCACGCCGGCATCCTGTTCTCCGACCTGGGTCCTCGGTACGACCGGATGGGCGCCATCCTGTCGTTCGGCCAAGACGCGCGGTGGCGGCGGTTCCTCGTCTCGAGGATCGGTCCCGACCGGCCGCTCGTGCTGGACGTCGCAACGGGAACGGGGTTGGTCGCGAGAGAGATCGTCGACGCCGGCATCGGCCGGGTGATCGGGGTCGACCGATCGGAACCGATGCTTCGGTCGCGCTCGGACCGCGCCGCGTTCGCGAACGTCCTCGGCCGGGCCGAGGCGCTTCCCTTTCCGGATGCGACCTTCGATGCGTTGACGGTCACGTACCTGCTGCGCTACGTCGACGATCCGGGCGCGACGCTCCGTGAGCTCGCGCGTGTCGTGCGGCCGGGAGGCGTCGTCGCGAGCCTTGAGTTCGGCGTCCCACCGTCGCGGGTGTGGCACGCCGCGTGGCGGGGCTACACACGCTGGGTGATGCCGTTGATCGGCGCGCTCGATTCGCGACAGTGGCGCGACGTCGGACGGTTCCTCGGGCCGAGCATCGAGAACTTCTGGCACCGGTACCCGATGGCGGAGCAGCAACGGCTCTGGGCGGCGGCGGGCCTCGCGCCCGTACGGATGCGGCGGATGAGCCTCGGGGGAGGCGTCGTGCTGTGGGCGGTGCGCACGTGACGCAGCGTCCGGCGTTCTACGCGCTCGACAGCGGTGGCTGGCGCGACTACTGGTCGCTGCTGCACCCGCCGTACACGTTGTGGCACCTCTCGTTCGTGGCGATCGGTGCGTGCGTCGTGCCGGTGATCCGCCCCGCCTATCTCGGGCTTGCGCTGCTCGCCTTCTTCCTCGCGGTGGGGATCGCCGCGCACGCGCTGGACGAGCTCCGCGGACGTCCGCTCCGGACGCGCATCCCCGACGCCATCTTGATCGCGGTCGCGGCGCTCGCGCTCGTGGGCGCGGCCGCCGTGGGCGTGTACGGCGCGTCGCTCGTCTCGTGGTGGGGATTGGTGTTCATCGGCGTCGGCGGATTCCTCGTGCCCGCGTACAACCTGGAATGGTTCGGAGGAGCGTTCCACTCGGACCTGTGGTTCGCATTGATGTGGGGCGGCTTCCCGGCGCTGGCCGGCGCGTTCGCGCAGCTGGGACGGATCAACATCGCGACGCTGTTCGTGTGTGCGGGCTGCGCGTTCATCTCGGGTGCGCAGCGCCGGCTCTCGACGCCGGTCCGCCGGATCCGCAGGCGCGTCAGCTCCGTGTCGGGCGAACTCGTCGAGGACGACCTAACCGAACCGATCACCGAGGCGACCCTTACCGAGGCGCCCGAGGGCGCGCTGCGGCTGATGTGGATCGCGATGGTTGCGTTGGCCGTCGGCCTTGTGATCGCCCGCTGGCCGTGACGCTAGCCGGCGATCGAACGGAGCTGACGAACGGCGACCGTCAATTGCGAGAGGTCGCTCACGCCCTCCATCTTCAAACCCCGGAGGAACCGCATCACGCGTTCGCAGGTCTGGGCGCGGTCCTCGAAGAACCGCTCGATCGCCTCGTCGATCCCCGCGCCGCCGGCGAGCTCCAGCACACGCTCGCAGAGCGTCCGGCGAAGGGCGAAGAGATCGTCCTCCATCGACTGCTGCGCCCACCGCTGCCACCGCGTCGCGGCCGGGAGCTTCTCGAGCTGCTGCTCGAGCCAGTCGATGTCGAGCCGCTCACCGAGCACGAAGAACCCTCGGGCGATCTCGAGCGGGGCGCGGCCCGTCGCATGCGCGACCGCGATGATGTCCGGCGCGTGGACCAGCTCCGGCTGGAAGGCGTGCCGGTGTGCGACCGCGTCGGGCACGCCGGCCTCGACCAGTCGCTGCGCCTGCTGCTCGTGCTCCTCCCGCCAGGCGTCGGGGCCGATCTGGCTGATCGCCGCCGACACCTCGGCGAACGCCTCTCGCGACGGACCGATCGACGACATCAACAGGTGGCCCGCCGACTGCACCAGGTACCACCGAGACGTCGTCTCGACCAGCCAGTCCACACCGTTCATCAGTTCGGACTGCAGCGCGGGGTCGACGAGGCCGTCCAGCGCCTCCACGTCGCTCCACCGCGCGGTCGCGCCTGTCACGTCGCGCGCGATCCGGAACGCGCGGACCACATCCGACGGTGACGCACCGGTCTCGGTCCCGACCCGCGACGCGAACGTGATCCCTTGCGAGTTCACGACGTCGTTGGACGCCATCGTCGCGATGATCTGGCGCTTCAGCGGGTGGTCGGCGATCAGGTGACCGAAGCGCTCGACGATCCGTGGCGGGAAGTACCGCGCCAGGTCCGTCGACAGGTACTCGCTGTCCGGCAGATCGCTTTCCAGCAGCTCACCGAACACCTGACGCTTGGCGTAGGCGAGCAGGACCGCGAGCTCGGGCCGAGTCATGCCCTGACCGGCCGCACGACGCTCGGCCATATCGTCCGACGTCGGCAGGAACTCGACCGCGCGCTCGAGCTCGCCGTCCGCCTCGAGCTGCTGCATGAGCGCCTCGTACGCCTCGGTCCGCTGCGCGGACACCTCTTCTTCCTGCGACAAGATCTGCGCCTGCAGGTAGTTGTCGTACAGGACGTGCTGCACGACGTCGGGCGCGCAGTCCTGCAGCAGATCGTTGCGGGCCTCCAGCGTGAGCTCACCCCGCTGGATCGCGAGCCCGAGGAGGATCTTCCAGTTGACCTCGTGATCCGACGTGTCGACGCCCGCCGAGTTGTCGATGAAGTCGGTGTTGATCCGGCCGCCGGCGCGCGCGTACTCGATGCGGCCGCGCTGGGTGAAGCCGAGGTTGCCTCCCTCGCCGACCACCTTGGCGCGCACGGCGCCGCCGTTGATCCGCACAAGGTCGTTGGTGCGGTCGCCGACGTCGCCGTTCGTCTCGACCGCTGCCTTGACGTACGTGCCGATCCCCCCGTTCCACAGCAGGTCGACCGGCGCCTGCAGGATCCGCGAGATCAGCTGGTCGGGCGTCATCTCGTCGGGCGCGTCCTCCGGGATGCCGAGCGCGACACGCGCCTCCTTCGACGGCGTGACGGACTTCGCCTTGCGGTCGATCACCTCGCCGCCGGACGACAGCAGCGACCGGTCGTAGTCGTTCCACGACGAGCCGGGCAGCGTGAACAGCCGCTTGCGTTCCGGGAACGAGGTCGCCGGGTCCGGGTCGGGATCGATGAAGACGTTGCGGTGGTCGAACGCGGCGACCAGCCGGGCCGTCTGGCTATAGAGGAGTCCGTTGCCGAAGACGTCGCCCGACATGTCGCCGATCCCCACACATGTGAAGGCGTCGCGCAGGACGTCGATACCGATCTCACGGAAGTGGCGCTTGACCGACTCCCAGGTCCCCCGCGCCGTGATGCCGAGCGCCTTGTGGTCGTAGCCTGCGCTGCCGCCGGACGCGAACGCATCGCCGAGCCAGTAGCCGTACTCCTCGGCGATGCTGTTGGCGGTGTCAGAAAACGTCGCCGTGCCCTTGTCGGCCGCGACGACGAGGTACGGGTCGTCGCCGTCGAGCACACGCACGCCCTCGGGGTGGTCGACCTGCCCGTGCACCAGGTTGTCGGTGATGTCGAGCATGCCACGCATGAACGTGACGTACTGCGCCACAACCTCTTCGCGAAGCTCGTCGCGGCTGACCGAGCGCTTCAGAACGAACCCGCCCTTCGACCCGTCGGGCACGATCACCGCGTTCTTCACCTTCTGGGCCTTCATCAGGCCGAGGACCTCCGTCCGGTAATCCTCCTTGCGGTCTGACCAGCGGATCCCGCCGCGCGCGACCAACCCGCCGCGCAGGTGGATCGCTTCCATCTGCGGCGAATAGACGAAGATCTCGAAGAGCGGGAACGGCTTGGGCATCTCCGGCACGTCGGCCGACCGGATCTTGAACGACAGCGCTGGACGGTCCGACAGATAGGCGTTGGTGCGCACCGTGGCCATGACGGTGCCGGCAAGCGACCTGATGATCGTGTCCTGGTCGAGCGAGCTCACGCGCTGCAGGTCGTCCTTGAGGCGTTGGCGGCACGCTTGGATCGCCTGATCATCGGCGGCGCGCACCGGGTCGAACTTCGCCTCGAACAGCTCGACCAGCAGCCGCGCCAGGTGGGGGTTCTCGGCGAGCGCGTCGTTGCGGTACTCCTCAGTGAAGCGCGTCGACACGCGCATCCGGTACTTGCGGTAGGCGCGCAGGATCTGCACCTGCCGCCACGACAGCCCGGCGAAGATCACGAGGCGGTTGAGCGAGTCGACCTCGGCCTCGCCGCGCCACATCGCCGACAGCGAGTCGCGCACCAGATCCGACTCGGCGTCGAGGTCCAGGACCGCGCCGCGCGCGTCGAGCACGCCGAAGTCGTGGATGTAGACCTTGCCCTCGCCTTGGACGGCGATCGGCACCTCTTCGACGGCGCGCAGGCCCATCGACTCCAGGAGCGGCATGAACGCGGACAGGTCGACCTTGCCGCCCGTCTTGTAGAGCTTCACCCTGGTGAGCCGTTCACCGGTCGACTCGTTCGTGATCCCGATCACGAACCCGTCCGTGGCCGTCCGCAGCCGCTCGAGCATCGAGACGTCGATGCCGACCTGCTCCCAGTCCGTCTCGACGACCTTGTAGTAGTCGGGGAACCGCGGGCCGTACTCCGCGGCGAGGACAGGCCCGCGCTCGGGCCCGAACACGCCGATCAGGTGGTCGAGGAGGTCGTCCTCCCACGTGCGCGCGAGCTGCTCGACCTCGGCCTCGAGCTCCTCGTACGGGATCTCGGGGATCTGCGTGCCCGGCTCGACGTGAACGGTGAAGAAGATCCGAGCCGACTCGGTCTCGCCGAGCGACAGGTGGTAGTCCACGGATGTGCCGTGGAACCGCGCCATGAACATCTCCTGCAGCCGGCGGCGGAGGGACCCGCTGAACTTCTCGCGCGGCAGGGCGACGACGACCGAGACCTGGCGACCATAGAGATCCTTGCGGACCAGCACGCGGATCCCGCCGTGCTTCTCGAGCTGGAGCAAGCCGACGACCAACCGGCGGAGCTCCTCGCCGGTCGCCTGGAACAGCTCGTCGCGCGGGAACGACTCGAAGAGCTCGACCACCTCCTTGTAGTCGTGCGAGCCTGGGATCAGATCCTCGGTCGTGATGATCTGCTCGAGCTTGTGGTGCAGCAGCGGCGTCTTCGCCGCCGGCTCCATGTACGCCTTCGACGTGAACAGCCCGACGAGGCGCGCCTCTCCGACGATCAGGCCCTGCGGGTTGACGATCCGCACGCCGACGTAGTCCATCCGCGCGCGGCGGTGCACGGTGGCGTACGCCTTGGTCTTGGTGATCACGAGGAGCTCGCCCTCCTCGATCCGGCGGCGGATCTCCGGATCCAACGTGTCGAGGGGCGTCGCGTCGGCGAACGAGCTCGTCGACACGTCCGACAAGATCCCGAGCCCGGAGCCGGGCACCGCCTGGATCGTCCGGCCGCTCGGCCCGTCGGCGAGCCGGTATTCGCGATAGCCGAGGAACACGAAGTTGAGCTGCAAGAGCCAGTCGATGAAGTCCGCGGTCTCGCTGACCTCCTGTGGCGAGTAGGCGACCGAGGCCTGCCGCGCAAGCGCGCCCATGTGGCGGACCCGCTCCTCCATCGGCTCGAAGTCCCGGATCACCAACCTCACGTCGTGCAAGATGGCGCGCAGCCGGCCTTCCAGATCGTTGCGGTCCTGCTCGTTCAGCCGCCGTTCGAGCTCGATGTGGATCACCGACTCGCGATGGGAAGCGTGGCGGCCGGCGAGCACTCGCTCGAGGTGGCCATCCTCGGCGCGCTGCGTGCCGATCATCGGGTGCAACAGCATCCGTGCGTGCAGGTCGCGGACGTTGAGCTCCTCTGTCACCGAGTCGACGAGGAACGGTGAGTCGTCTGTGCTCGTCTCGACCACGGTGCCCGTGACGAGGTAGCCGTCGGCCTCGAGCGTCGGCACGAAGACACGGACGCTCGCGGGGTGGTTGCCACGGCGGTCGACGAACGCGAAGGCCGATCGAACACGGCCGAGCAACTGCTGCGGACCGAGCGCCTCGAGATCCTCGTCCGACAGCCGCCGCAGCAACATCTTCGCGAAGGACAAGACCGCGTCGCGCCGCTCGGGCGTGATCGTGGCCGTGATCTCGGCCATCAGCGCGTCGATGACCGGCGGAGGCGCTTCGGCGGGGGCGGCGCGAGGTGCTTGCGGGGCGGGGGTTTCGGCAGCGGGCTCAGACACGTTCGGGCGCCTCGGTCGGTGGCTGTCGGTTCCGTCTGTCGTGGAACCCGTACGGTCTATCATCGTAACGGTTCGACCGTACGCGCGGGCCGACGCGACGGCTATCCGGCGAGGATCGCCTCGACCACGTCGGCGGCACGATCGTACCGGCCGAACTGGGGCATCACGTAGATCCCGGCGGCGCCCTCGGCGCGAAGCGCACCTGCCAGATCGGTGGCCATCGCCCGTCCCGCTTCCCAGGCGCGAGCGGGATCGCCCGCCGACGCCATCCGGTCCCGCACCGCCGGCGGGATGTCGATCCCCGGCACCTCGTTGTGCAGGAACGTGGCGTGGCGGCCCGACACGAGCGGCAGCACCCCGGCGATCACGGGCACGTCGAGCACCGAGCCGGTGGACCGTTCATACCCCTCGCGGAGCGCCCGCAGGGGCTCCACCGTGTAGACCGGCTGTGTCAGCACGAAGCGCGCGCCGGCGTCGACCTTGCGCCGGAGCAGCCGCACCTCGCGCTCGAGGTCGGGCGCCGACGGCGACGCCGCGGCGCCCGCGAAGAACGCGGTCGGCTCACCGATGGTCGACCCTGCACGGTCGACGCCGGTGTTGAAGTGCTCGGTGATCAGCTGCAGCAGACCCGTCGCCGTCACGTCCACGTCGTTGGAGCCATGCGGATAATCGCCGATCGTGACCGGATCGCCGACGCACACGAACAGGTTCCGGATCCCGAGGGCGTGCGAGCCGAGCAGGTCGCCCTGCAGGCGCACGATGTTGCGGCCGCGCGTGGGGAAGTGCAACACCGTCTCGATACCGACCTGCTCGTGCACGAGCCGGCACGCGGCCCAGGCGCTCATGCGCATCTTGGCCATCGGCGAGTCGGCGACGTCGATCGCCGTGGCGCCGGCGTCGCGAAGCGTCGCCGCGGCGGCGACGAGCTGGGCGGCGTTGAACGACCGCGGCGGTTCCATCTCGACGGTGACGACCAGGTCGCCGGCCGCGATCGCGGCCTGCAACCTCGTCGGCGGGGTGGCGGTCGCGGCCGACGTGTCGGCCGCGACCGAGGGAGCGGGAAGCTCGACCCGAGCGCGGGGCCCGCGATCGCGGACCGCGTCCGCGATCGCTCGCGTATGCCCCGGGCCGGTTCCGCAGCACCCGCCCAGGACCGCAACGCCTTCGTCCAGCAGGGCGCGCGCGATCTCGCCGACGTAGTCGGGCGTCGCGGGGTAGACGAACCGGCCGCCGACCTCGGTCGGTCCGCCCGCGTTCGGGCGGGCGACGATCGGGGTTCCCGTCGGCATGACGAGCGGCGCGATCGTTCGGATCACGCGCAGCATCTGCGCCGGTCCCTCGCCGCAGTTCACGCCGAGCGCGTCGACGCCGAGATCGAGGAGCCGCCGAGCGACACCCTCGGGCGTGTCGCCAAGCAGCGTCCGGTCGTCGCGCGTGAACGTCGCGCTGGCGAGTAGCGCGAGGCCGGAGGCCGCGTCGCGTACCGCCACGACGGCCTGTTCCAGCTCGCGAACGTCCGTCTGCGTCTCGATCACGAGCACGTCGGCGCCGGCCTCGGCGAGGGCGGCCGCCTGTTCGCGATACGCGTCGAACGCCTCGGCGGAGTCGACACGTCCGTAGGGCTGCAGCCGGACACCCAGCGGCCCGAGCGACCCACCGACGAGCTCGGGTTCGGCATCGCGGGCGCGCGCGACCCCGGCGATGCACAACGCGGTCACCCTGTCGGCGAGACCGTGCCGCTCGAGCCGGTATCGGTTCGCCCCGAACGTGTTGGTCAGCACGAGTTGGGAACCCGCCGCCACGAAGCCGGCATGGATCGACGTCACGCGGTCCGGATCGTGCTCGTTCAGCGCCTCCATGCAGGCGTCGACCGCGACACCGACATCGATCAACGACGTGCCCATCCCTCCGTCTGCGATCAGTGGCGTGCGCGCGCGTGCGCGGAGGGCCTCGGCGTCCATCAGCCGCGGCTGGGGGTCGGCTCGATCCGGACCCGATGCGACAGAGCGACCACCGGACGGATCGTCGCGGCGACGGCGCAGAACTTGCTCTCGGCGATCTCGACCGCGCGCTCGGCCTTGTGCCGATCGACCGTGCCCGTGACGACCCACTCGATGTCGATCGCGCGAAACGTCCACGGCGGCTCGTCGTCCTGCGTCGAGGTGATCACCGCCTCGAGCGCGCGCAGATCCTGGCGTTGCCTGTGCAAGATCACGACGACGTCGTACGCCGTGCACGCGGCCAGCGAGATGGGCAGGAGGTCGGACGGCTTCGCCCCGGGCCCATCCGTGTCGCCCCCCACGGTGACCACATCGCCGTACCCCGTCCGGCCGACGAACTGGAGCCGGTCACCCGTCCAGCTGAGCCGCACCTCGCTCATGGGCCGCGGAGTCTAACGTCCTAAGTCTCGCGCGTACCCCGTGAGGAGAGCCGAAGGGCGGTAGCTGGGGCTGCGCGACCCGGGCTACCCTTCGGTCGTCCAAGCCCCGGCCGAACGCCGGGCAGCGGGAGTGGGATGGGACAGCGCAACGTTCGTGTCGTCGTGGGGCAGGGGGATCTCGAACACGCGGGATCGCTTCGTGCCGTGCTGGAACGGGACGACTTCGACGTCGTGGGCGATGTATCCACTGCGTCTCAGCTGGCGCCCGTCCTGACAGACGAACAGCCCGATATCGTCGTCCTCGACGACGTGATCGGCGTCGGAGCGGTCGAGCTCGCCGCGCGGATCGTCCCGGATGCACGGCTCGTGGTTGTCTGGCCCGCCGCCGTGATGCCGATCGCCGGCGCCGTGCGTGTGGACCCCACGGAGGTCGGCGCGACGCTCGGCGCGACGGTTGCGCTGGTGGCGGGACTCAGCGGTCTCGGCTCGAGCGACCGCCCGGAATGGATCGAACGGGTCAAGAAGGACCCCGCGACGCTCCGAGAGATGCTCGCGGCGGGTGGCGCGCTGCCGACGCGCCCGAGCGTCACGGAGCTGCAGCGACGCCGGCACCGACTCCACCCCAGCCCATC
>Ga0136846_1207940_pt1 | contig 11428 bp, 11 predicted proteins | sample HopSoiMetagenom2_FD_96841 | JGI IMG/M metagenome (GOLD analysis project Ga0136846, IMG submission 96841) | Grasslands soil microbial communities from Hopland, California, USA - 2 Assembly 2016 (version 4) | ecosystem: Environmental > Terrestrial > Soil > Grasslands | place: USA: Hopland... | reverse complement strand
TATTCGCCCGAGGAATACCTGCCGGGTCCGCAGTTCACGGCCGATGACGACCTCGTGCGAGCGGCCGGAGCCATATCAAATACGATATTCCATCCCGTCGGCACGGTATGCATGGGCGCGCCCGACGACACGGCCGCGCCGCTCGACAGCCACCTGCGCCTGCGTGGCGTGCGGAGCCTGCGCGTGGTGGATGCCAGCATCATGCCGACCATCGTGAGCGGCAACACCAACAGTCCGACGCTCATGATCGCGGAGAAGGCGGCGCGCTGGATCAACGGCGGGAGTTGACGCGGCGGTTTGCTACACTGCGCCGCCATTCCGATGCGGTAAGAATCACGAGGGGAAGACGATGAAGAGGAATTCGTTGCTCGTCGCGGCGGGCCTGTGTTTGTTTGGTGTCGCGCAGGCGGCGGACACGGCCGGCTGGAAGCCGCTCTTCGATGGCAAGGATCTCAAGGGCTGGTCCGCGCACTACGCGTCCAAGACGGACGACGGCGCGCCGCCGGTGTCCACGATCTTCAAGGTCGAGAACGGCACCATCCATGCCTATCCCACCCAGGTCGCCGGCACACCGCAGCCCAATGCCTACCTGCTGAGCGACGCCGAGTTCAAGGATTACGTGATCTCGCTCGAATATCAGTGGGGCGAGAAAAAATTCCCGCCGCGACTCGACACCGTGCGCGATGCCGGGCTGCTGTACCACGTCCACCGCGAGCGTCCGTCCGACTGGCCGGCATGCGCCGAGGCGCAGATCCAGGAGGGCGACACGGGAGATTCGTGGGCGGTCTCGACCCAGGTCACGAGTTTCGTGGATCCGAAGACCGGGTTCTATGCGCTGCCGGAGAACGGCGGGGTGCCCGTGACGGTCGGCGGCGACGGAAAATTCATGCGAACGCGCCACAGTCGGACCAATGAATATCCGGGCTGGAACACGCTCGAGATCATCGTGCGGGGTGACAAGGCGACGCACGTCGTCAATGGCATGGTGAACATGCGCGTGTCCGACCTGAAGTCGTGGGACGGTGCCGGCAACTCGTGGGTGAAGCTCGACAAGGGCCACATCGCACTGCAGGCCGAGGCGGCCGAGATCTACTATCGCAACATCCGGATTCGGCCCATCACGAAGGAAGACGACGCGGATCCCGCGCCTGCGACCACCGAGATCTGGTACCCCGTGCCGCCGAAGGTCACGCCGGGCGCGACGCCGGGTGCGCCGCCGTCCGACGCCGTCGTGCTGTTCGACGGCAAGGGCATCGACGGCTGGAAGAGCGCGAAGGACGGCGCCGAGGCGAAGTGGAACGTGAAGGAGGGCGAGATGATCGTCGCGCCGGGCACGGGCGACATCCAGACCAGGACTTCGTTCGGCGACGTGCAGCTGCACGTCGAGTGGTGGGACCCGTCGCTGCCGCCGGACAAGGTCAACCAGGACCGCGGCAACAGCGGCATCTTCCTGCAGGACGTCTACGAAGTGCAGGTGCTCGACAACTACACGAACCCGACCTACGTGAACGGCATGGTCGGCAGCATCTACAAGCAATACCCGCCGCTCGTGAACGCCGCATGGCCCGCCGAGCACTGGCAGACGTACGACATCATCTTCACCGCGCCGCGCTTCAACGCCGACGGATCACTGCAGTCCCCGGCGCGTCTCACGGTGCTGCTGAACGGCGTGCTCGTGCAGAACAACTCCGTGCTCAAGGGCGGCACGACCTACATCGGCGCGCCTAGCTACCGTCCGCACGGCGACATGCCGATCCGGCTGCAGGATCACGGGCACCTCGTGCGGTACCGCAATATCTGGCTGCGCAAGCTCTGATTCCGTGACGGAAATCCGGGGAGTCCGACTTCCCGGGTGTTCGCCATGACAACGCTGACATCCGGTGCGTCCGGGCGCGGCGCCTGAGACGTTCGTCACACGCGGATCCAGCGGCAATTTCCTGCCGCCTGCCGGCGGCCCGGCTGGAGATTTTTCCCCGCATTCCGTTCAAGGGAACCCCTTGCCGGACCGATAGATTTCCGCATGGGAACTCCGGATGAAGTGACAGAGAGCGCCACGACCGACCTGCCGCTGCAGCGCCAGCTCATGGGATCGCTGGCGCTCGTGCTCGTGCTCAGCGCGATTGCGGGCGTCATCGGCTATGCGACCTTCGACACCTCGCAGCTCGAGAAAAGTCTGCGTTCGAAGTCGGATCTGTACGCGTCGAACCTGGCGTCGAGCCTGTATGGAGCGGTGGCGACGTCGGACGCCATCATGGCCGAGGACGTGTTCAAGCCGATGCTGAACGATCGCAACGTGTATGGCGCCGCGGTCTACCTGCCGAGCGGTCGCCGGCTGGCCGGCATCGGTCACTTCCCGGGCGCGTTCACGACCGGCGAGCAGATCGCGCTCGGCGACGAACGCGTGCTGCTCACGGTGCGCGACATCAGCGTGAACGAGGGCGAGGTCGGCCACCTGTTCCTCGCGCTCTCGACCGAGCACATCGCGTCGGCGCGCTTCCGCGCCGCGCAGTTCCCGGCATTCACGACCGCGATCGTGCTGCTGTTCGCGATCCTGCTCGCGCTCGCGCACTCGTTCAGCGTCATGATGTCCGAGTGCGTGCGCATGTTCGAGGAGCGCCGCCAGATGGAGGCCTCCGAGAAGGAGCGCCTCGAGAAGCTCGTGTCCGAGCGCACGCGCGACCTCACGCTCGTCGTCGAGGGCACGCAGGCGATCCCCTTCGCGCTCGACGTCGAGGACGGTCATTTCGAATACATCGGGCCGCAGGGCCCGGCGCGCCTCGGCTTCAGCGAAAACCTCTGGAAGCAGATCGGCTTCCTCGACAAGCTCCTGCCACGCGAGCGCAACGGTGAAGTCCGGTCGAAGCTCGACGGCAGCAGGGCAGGTTCGTTCGAGGTGGAGGCCACGGTCCTCACGAAGGACGACGAGCGCGTCGACCTGCGCTGGGTCGCGAGCTGCGAGCAGAGCGAGAACACCGGCCAGCACAAGGTGCTGCGCGGCATGATGCTCGACGTTACCGACCAGCGACGTCTCGAGAGCGAGCTCGCGCAGGCGCAAAAGCTCGAGTCCGTCGGCCGCCTGGCCGCGGGTGTCGCGCACGAGATCAACACGCCCGTGCAGTTCGTCTCCGATAGCGTGAGCTTCGTGCGCGAAGCGATGGACGATCTGTCCCAGATCGTCGACAAGTATCGCGAGCTGCGCAGCGCCGCGGAGAAGGATCCCGATCACACCGCGGCCGATGTCTCGGCCGCGGCGAAGGCGGCCGAAGAGGCCGAGGACGACGCCGACCTCGACTACATCCTCGAGAACGCGCCCGTCGCCCTGGACCGCGCGCGCGACGGCCTCGGGCGGGTCGCCGCGATCGTGCGCTCCATGAAGGAGTTCGCGCATCCGGATCGCAAGGAGATGACGGCGTCGAACCTCAACCAGGCGATCCAGAGCACGCTCGTGATCGCCTCGAACGAATACAAGTACGTCGCGGAGGTCGAAACGAACCTCGGCGACGTGCCGCTCGTGAACTGCTACGCGGGCGAGATCAACCAGGTCGTGCTGAACCTCATCGTCAACGCCGCGCACACCATCGGCGACGTCGTGAAGGGCACGGACAAGAAGGGCAGGATCCGCGTCGCGACGCGCGTGCTCGGCGACCAGGTCGAAATCTCGATCGGCGACACCGGCAAGGGCATCCCGGTCGACGTGCGCGCGCGCATCTTCGATCCGTTCTTCACGACGAAGGAAGTGGGCAAGGGCACGGGCCAGGGCCTGGCCATCGCGCGCAGCGTCATCGTCGACAAGCACGGCGGCACGCTCCACTTCGAGACCGAGCTCGGTGTCGGCACCACGTTCTTCATCCGCCTGCCGATCAACGGCCCGTCCGCAACCACCGCGTCGGCCGCGGCCTGATCGGCATCCAGGACCTGTCATGCAACACGCAAAAGTCTCCACCTCCCACATCAAGGCCGTCACGGGCACGACGTTCGTCGCGACGTTGAGCTCGCTGCTGTTCGGCTACGCCACCGCCGTCATCGCCGGCGTCGTCGGCGCGATAAACCACAACTTCATCGTGCCGCGCGGCCTGTCGAATGCCGCCTCGAACGCCTTGCTCGGCCTCACGGTGTGCTCGCTGCTCGTCGGAACGATCGTCGGCGCGCTGATCGCCCACCCGATGTCCGACTGGTTCGGGCGCAAGAAGCCCATGATGGTCGCGGCCGCGCTGTTCGTGGTCTCGGCGATCGGGTCGGCGTATCCGGAGCTCGGGTTCGGCCCGGTCGGGCACCTCGGTCCCTCGGCGATCTGGGCGTTCAACTTCTACCGCATGCTCGGCGGCATCGCCGTCGGCGTGGCGTCGATCATCGCGCCGACCTACGTCGGCGAGTTCGCGCCGAGCGCCGTGCGCGGTCAGCTCGGCGCCTATCAGCAGGTGTCGATCACCGGCGGCATGATGATCGCGTACTTCGTCATCTGGGGCATCGGCCTGCAGGGTGACGACATCTGGGTGCTCGAGACCGGCTGGCGCTGGATGATGCTGTCGCTGGTGATTCCGGCCATGGCGTTCTTCTATCTGAGCTTCTCGGTGCCCGAGAGCCCGATCTGGCTCGTGAAGAAGGGCCACATCGACAAGGCACTCAAGCACTTCCGCGGCTCGACCGAGATGGAAGAAGTCCAGGCGATCATCTGCGACCTCGCCGCCGCGGGTGAAGACGGCGGCAAGGCGCCGCCGATGTTCTCGTTCGGCAAGCGCGTGGTGTTCTGCGGGATCGCGCTGTGCGTGTTCCAGCAGGTCGTCGGCATCAACGCCATCCTTTACTACGGACCGTCGATCTTCGAGACGATGGGCTATCACACCGACGCGGCCTATCTCGGCACCGTGGTCGCGTGCATGGTGAACCTCATGTCGACGATGGTCGTCGTGCTGGTGGTCGACAAGGTCGGACGCAAGCCGCTGCTGGTGTTCGGTGGTCTGACGATGGGCCTGTCGATGCTCGTGCTCGGCAGCCTGTTCCACGCGAACCAGACGGGCGTGTACGCGCTGCTCGCGATCTGCGCTTACCTGGCGGGCTTCGCCGTGTCGTTCGGCCCGGTGGTGTGGATCATGCTCACCGAGATCTATCCCGAGCCCATCAAGGGCAAGGCGATGTCGCTCGCCGTCGCCGCGCAGTGGATCGCGAATCTGCTGGTTTCAGCCACCTTCCCGATGATGCTCGGCAACACGACGCTCAACGCGTCCTGGAACCACGGTTTCGCATTCTGGTTGTACGGCGTGTGCGGAATCGCGGCCGCGTTCGTCGTGATGCGCTTCATCCCGGAGACGCGCGGCGTGGACACCGACATGCTCGCCGCGCTCTGGCGTCGCGAGGAAAAAATGGGGACAGCCCCCACTTCCTAACAATCGGGGACAGCCCCTATCAATGGCTCCAGCCGACCGAGCGCCGGAACTCGGCTTCCGCGGTCTCCCGCGCCTTCGGATCGCCCGGCGGGGCGGGCTGCAGCCGCGCCTGGCGCAGCGTCTGTGCGAGCGGCGGCAGGCCCGCCTGCATGCGCATGGAATTCACGCGGCTCTCATTCTCGATCGGATGCGGCTCGAGTCCGTCGGCGCCGTAGCGCAGCTGCGTGCCATAGCGCTGCGGCTTGCCTTCGTAGACGCGGATCCGGTCGTCGATGATCGCGTATTGCCAGCGCGGCGCGTCGCCGGCCTCGGACGCGCGGTCGATGTGATCGCGACACAGGCGCATGAACGCCGGCTCGGTGATCGAATGCAACGCGATGCGCCAGGCCGCCTTCGCGCCTTTCTCGCCGACCAGCGCGAACCCCGGCCAGCCGAACACCGCGATGATCTGCCGCAGCCGGCTCGCATTCGCGCGGTGGATCTCTTCGAGCCTGGGATGGTAGGTGTCGTTGAGCGCACCGGCGGCGGTCAGCTCGCCGCGTACCTTCTGGTCGTGCGCTTCCATGTCGAGAAGTGCCTTCTCGAGTGATTCATCCATCTGCGCAGTGCCCCTCACAGCCGTGCAGTCAGAACGGCGCCTAATATACGCGACCCGCCGCGTGAGGGCACGAGAAAGCCCCGCGACGCCGGCGCGCCACGGAGCTCGCCGCAGGTCGGTGCGTCTACTGCTTCGGCGGCTGTTTCACCGCGGTTTCGTATTCGGCGCGGTCCAGATAGCCGTCGCCGTTCTTGTCGGCCGTGGAGAAACTCTCGACGAGCTTCGCATCCGCGGACGCCTCGGGCATCGAGATGCGCCCGTCCTTGTTTGCGTCGAGCGCGTCGAACGAGAGGGCGGGCTGACCCGTCTCGGTCTTGGCCGTGGGCTTGGCTTTGTCTTCGGCCGCTACGCCCGCGAGCGGGATGCACGCCAGGACGGCGACGGCCAGCAGTGGGGTCTTCATGCAACTCTCCTTGGTTGAGGCGCCAGGTCGCCGACAGTGTTGGGGATCAGGGACTTGCGCAGCAAGGGCGTCAGCGGCTGGGACCGACGTGCGACAAGCGGCCGTCGGTCGCCGTCCGCGGCCGACATCCGCTCCGAACTAACTACAGCGCGAGCCTGGCAGTCGCCGTTTGGTGACACCGGGAGCACCACGACCGTTTTGACCGACGGCCGCCGGCTGCCGTGTCCGACGCCGCGGTCGGACGATGCCTGCGGCGCGGATCGCCGTGCGTGCACGAAGGTGCCTCGATGTCTGCCTTCTGGTTCCTGCTCGTGGGCGTGCTGCTGGTGGTGATCGCGCTGCTCGGGCGCTTTCTCGACCGGCTGCCCGTCAGTCCCGCAATGATCTACCTGCTGGTCGGGTTCGCGCTCGGCCCGGCCGGCGTGAACGCGCTCGAGCTGCACCCGCAGCGCGAGCTCCCGCTGCTCGAGACGCTGACCGAGATCGCGCTGCTCATCGCATTGTTCACCGTTGGTGTGAAGATGCGCGTGCCGATCGGCGACTGGCGCTGGAGTCTGCCGCTGCGACTCGCCACGATCTCGATGCTCTTCACGATCGCCGGCATCGCGGCGGTGGCCACCTGGTTGCTGGGATTTCCGCCGGGTCTCGCGCTCGCGCTCGGCGCCGCGCTCGCGCCCACCGATCCGGTGCTCGCCTCGGACGTGCAGCTGCGCAGCCCGGAGGATCGCGACGCGCTGCGCTTCGGCCTCACGGGCGAGGGTGGTCTCAACGACGGCACCGCCTATCCATTCGTGCTGCTCGGGCTCGGGCTGCTCGGGCTGCACGACATCGGCGATCACGGCGGCCGCTGGATCGCGGTGGACCTGGTGTGGGGCTCGGTCGCCGGCCTCGGCATCGGATTCGCCGTCGGCGATGTCGTGGCGCGCGGCGTGCGCGCGCTGCGCGCGAGACGCCACGACGCGGTGATCCTCGACGAATTCCTGCTGCTCGGCGTGATCGCGCTGAGCTACGGCGTCGCGCTCGCGGCGCACGCGCTCGGCTTCCTCGCCGTGTTCGCGGCCGGTCTCGCGCTGCGTCGCGCGGACGACATCCACGCAGATTCCAGCAGCGCCACCGACAAGCCGCCGCTCACGCCGAGCCTGCTCAACGTCAACGAGCAACTCGAGCGCATCGTCGAAGTGGCCATCGTGCTGCTCGTCGGCGCGATGATCTCTACCGGCTGCTGGTCGATGCGCGACCTCGCGCTCGCCGCGCTGCTGTTCTGCGTGATCCGCCCGGTGTCGGTGTGGCTGGGCGTGCTCGGCATGAGCGCCGCGAAGGCGCCACGACGACTGCTCGGGTGGTTCGGCATCCGCGGCATCGGCTCGGTGTACTACGCCGTGTTCATCGCGCGCCACGATCTGCCGTACTCGGTGGCTGGCAACCTGCTCGCGTGCGTATTCACCGTGATCGCGGCGTCGATCGTGGTCCACGGCATCTCGGCGGCACCGCTCATGGAGTTGTACCAGCAACGTCGAGCGCGCGCCCGCGCCGCGTCTCCCGGGTTGTCGGACAAACGATGACATGGGGGTCGTGTCCGCTCCCACGACGGTGCCGGTTCGCGCCGGTGCCCGCCGCCAGCGCGCGATTCCAGAATTCGGCATGGATTGGGAGCGCATTTCAGCCAATTGGTCGCACTGGAGAGATCGCGTGCGCGAACGCTGGAGCCGGCTCTCCGAGATGGACCTGACGACCATCGCCGGGCGCCGGGAGATGCTCTGCGCGCGGATCCAGGACGCATACGGACTGTCGCGCGAGGAAGTCGAGCGGCAGCTGAAAAACTGGGAGCGCAATCTCTCGATCGACGAGTTCGAGGTGTTGCCCGGTGTGAAACGACGGAGGTGACGATGATCACGCTCAACGGAATTCGGAATGGAGTCTGTTTCTCGGTGGCATTCGGCATCATTGCCTGCGCGTCCGCGCCGCCCCCGGTGGAGAAGCTCACGATCGCGAAGACGTCGATCGAGCGTGCCGACCAGGCTCGCGCCGGGCAATTCGCGCCGGTCGAGCTCAACCAGGCGCGCGCCAAGCTCACGGCCGCGCAGACCGCGGCCGACAAGCACGACCAGGAGCTCGCGGCGCGCATGGCCGACCAGGCGGACGTCGACGCGCAGCTCGCGGAGTCGACGGCACGCGCCAAGCAGCAGGAGCAGCTCGTGACGGAAATGGATGCCTCGTTGCGCGATCTGCGCGACGAGACGCTGCGTCGCAATTCCTCCGGCGCGGGCCCGTCGGCGCCGCAGCCGCAGACGCCGCCGCAACAGTAGAACGGAGGAGGCGAAGATGCTGACCACAACCTTCAAGATCGGAATCGTGGCCATCGCGGGACTCGCGATCGCCGCCTGTGAAACCAGGCCCCAGACCTCGAACGCCATCGAGGACGCCCGCGCCGCCGTCCAGGCGGCCTCCAGCGATCCGAACGTCGCGAAGTTCGCGCCCACGGAGCTGGCGCGCGCGCGCAATCTGCTGACCAACGCGGAAGGCGACGCCAAGGACAAGGGCGCGAAGGATCCGAACACCGCGAACTACGCGTATCTCGCCATGCAGATGGCGCACATCGCCGAGCAGCATGCGCGCGAACAGGTCGCCATCCAGCGCGTGAAGGCGGGCGAAGCCGAGCGCCAGAAGATCCTGCTCGCGGCCCGGGAAAACGAAGCGAACAGCGCGCTGTCACAGGCGCGGCAGGCGCAGGTCGCCGCCGAGCAGGCACGCAACGAGGCGCAGAACGCGCAGTCGGAGATGGCGGCGGCGCAGGCTGAGGCACAGCGACTCGCGAACGAGCTGCAGAACGTCAAGTCGTCGCAGACGTCGCGCGGCCTCGTGCTGACCCTCAACGACGTGCTGTTCGACACCGGCCGCGCGGAGCTCAAGCCCGGCGCGCGCCGTACGCTCGACGAGATCGCGCAGTTCCTCAACGAGCATCCCGATCGGCGTGTCCAGGTCGAAGGCTTCACCGACAGCCAGGGCGCCGACGGCTACAACCAGGAGCTGTCCCAGAAGCGCGCCGACGCCGTCGCGACCGCCATCACGCAGCGGGGCATCGACGCGCAGCGCGTGCGCGCGCTCGGCTACGGTGAGGAGTTCCCGGTAGCGAGCAATGCGGACGCCGGCAGTCGCCAGCTGAATCGCCGCGTCGAGATCATCGTCGGCAACCAGAACGAACCGATCCCCGAGCGCACCGGCCGGGACGTTCCATGAAAGGCGCCACGGGGGAATTCTTCTCCGCCGACTTCGGCGCCGGGCTCGCCGACCGGGCGCAGCTCGATTCCGAAAAGCCGCGCATGAGCATCGAGCGCATGCAGGACTGCGCGCTGCGGCTCATCGGGCACTCGCCGAGCATGCAGCGCGTACGCGAGCTCATCAGCCGCGTCGCGCCGACCGATTCGACGGTCCTCATTTGCGGCGAGTCCGGTTGCGGCAAGGAGCTGGTCGCTGAATCCATCCACGTGATGTCGCCGCGCGCGGACCAGCCGTTCGTTGCGATCAACTGCGCCGCGATTCCCGCGACGCTCATCGAGGCCGAGCTGTTCGGCCACGAGCGCGGCAGCTTCACCGGCGCCGTGCGCTCGCGCGAGGGCGTGTTCGAACGCGCGAGCGGCGGCACGCTGTTCCTCGACGAGATCACCGAGATGCCGCTCGACCTGCAGTCGCGCCTGCTGCGCGTGCTGGAGACGAAGCGGCTGTCGCGCGTCGGTGGCTCCGATGACCTCGACGTCGACGTGCGCGTGATCGCTTCGACCAACCGCTCGCCGGCACAGGCATTCGAGGAGGGACGGCTGCGCGAGGACATCTACTACCGGCTCGCCGTCGTCACGGTGCAATTGCCGCCGCTGCGCGAGCGCGGCGAAGACATCCTCGTGCTCGCAGAATTCTTCCTCGGCGAGCTCAACCTGCGCAACGGGACCCACAAGCGTCTCTCGGACGAGCTGCGCGCGCGGTTCCTGCGGCATGCCTGGCCGGGCAATGTACGCGAGCTGCGCAATGCCGTGGAGCGTGCCTTCATCCTGTGCGACGGCGAGCTCAACCTGACCGAGCACGAGATGCCGACGCTGCGCAATGCGCCGACCGGGCTCGGTGGCCACGACGGCGGCATCAGCATGCCGATCGGGGCCACGCTCGAAGAGATCGAGCGCACGTTCATCCTCGCGACGCTCAAGCACTTCGAAGGCGACAAGCGGCGCGCGGCCGACGTGCTCGGCTGCAGCCTGAAGACGCTGTACAACAAGCTCCACGCGTACCAGCGCGACCCGCACCGCGGCAGCGTCAACTAGTCGCTGGCAACGATCACGAGCGTCGCGTCATCGCCGACCGATGGCGAGGGGCCGTGCGTCGTCAGAGGTCAGAGGGCGGTCGGGCGTATGCGCCACACGGCGCCGGCTCGCGAGTCCGCCACGAACAGCGTGCCGTCCGGCGCGAGCGCAACAGCCGCCTCCCGATGCCGCGCCAGCGCGCGCGCCAGCGCGAGCGTGCGCGGAGCCACGACGACGCGTCGACCGACGTCCGGCACCAGCGCGTATCCGAGCTCGCCGGATGCGGCATTCCAGCGCAGGCGCACGAAGTGGGGCGCGCGCACGGCAACGGTTGCCGCGTCGGTCGCGGGCGGTATGCCCAGTCCGTCCGCGACGCGCATCACGGTGAGCGGACGATCGTCGGTCGCCGGAGCGATCTCGAAGCGCTCGTCGGGTGCGCGACCCCGCAACGTCAGCGTGCCATCCGGCGCGACGTCGAGATCACGGGCTCCGCCGATGCCGCGAACATAGAGGCTCGCGGTGAAGCCGGGGGGCACGTCGAGCCGCGGCAACGGCGCACCGGCGTTGGCCGCGGCGACCACGCAGAGCAGGCTCGAGCAGACCGTTGTGATCCCTGATCTCACGTCGTCATGCTGAGCGCCGCGTCACGCCGGAGCGGCCGGACTGCGCAGCCGCCGCGCGTAGGACGGGACCTGCTATAAAGTGCGCCATGGGTCACGAAGAAAAAGTCGTTCGGTGGTTCGAGACGACGGAC
>Ga0136846_1226938_pt1 | contig 11430 bp, 9 predicted proteins | sample HopSoiMetagenom2_FD_96841 | JGI IMG/M metagenome (GOLD analysis project Ga0136846, IMG submission 96841) | Grasslands soil microbial communities from Hopland, California, USA - 2 Assembly 2016 (version 4) | ecosystem: Environmental > Terrestrial > Soil > Grasslands | place: USA: Hopland... | reverse complement strand
CTGTAGTAATTAATATACCTTTGTGGTCTTAAACGTATATTATATGTTCGGAGATATGCTTAGCAAATTGCAGGAAGCGCAACAGAAAATGCAGGAAGGCAGGCAAAAGCTTGGTTCTGTAATTATTGATGGAGAAGCTGGTAACGGACTGGTAAAAGTTTCGGTAACCGGCAACCGGGAGGGGAAAGCCATTTCAATAGATAACCAGTTGATGGCGCCTGACAAAAAAGAAGAACTGGAAGACCTGCTTATTACAGCGCTGAACCGGGCGCTTACAAAAGCCGAACAGGCCTTTGATGATGAAATGAAAGGTTTGGCTGGCGGCATGTTAGGTGGACTGGGACTATAAAAATTCAGGGCTGTCTTAAGGACGGCCTTTTTTGTCACTATACAGATCAGGTAGAACAAAGTTATATTTCACGGCCAGGAAGCGGATGATAAAAACAACCAGCATAACAGTAACGTCCAGCCATTCTTTGGGGAAACTGGTCCCATACAAAATGAAATAGATAATGCCACCCAGGATGCAGGCGGTGGCATAAATTTCCCGCCTGAAGATCAAAGGGATATTGTTGAGCAGAATATCTCTTATAACTCCGCCAAAACAACCGGTGATGGTGCCAAGCACTATACAGATGCCGGGGTTTAAACCAAACTTTATTCCTTTTTGCAGACCCAGCACCGTAAAGAAACCCAAACCCAGGGAATCGAAAATGAATAAGGTCTGCTGAAAATTTTTAATGATGTTCCTGAACAGGATTGCGCATATAGCGCTCACCAGAATAATGGCCGGGGTTTCAATATCCCGCATCCATTTTACCGGCAGATCACCCAGCAGCACATCTCTTAACGTTCCGCCCCCGATGGATGTAATAAAAGAAATGATCAGGATCCCAAAAATATCCAACCGCTTTTGCATGGCGGCAAACACCCCCGAGATGGCAAAGGTGATGGTACCCAGGATATCGATCAGTTTGAGCAGGTCTTCTTTCATGTTGAAGAATTGGCCGTAAATATAAGTACAATAAAAAAATTGTACTTTTACCTGTCTTAATAGCGTAAACAATTTGTTATGGAACTTAAGAAGGTAGAAAAAATTTCGAAGGCATTGGCAGATCCCAACAGATTGCAGATCCTCAAATCCCTCCATAAGAATAAGGCCTGCCTGTATTGTTCCGAGATAAACGAGATCATTGAACTGGCGCAGCCGTCTGTATCCCACCACCTTAAACAACTCACTGATGCTGAATTGATCATCGCAGAAAAAGAAGGCCGGGAAGTAAAATACACCCTGAATAACAAGGTGATCGATCAGTATGTAAACTTCCTGACAGCCCTGAAGGTTTAGAAAAATTTTTTGAAAAAAATGATTGACGTATCGAAATGTTTCAATACGTTTGTGATCGAATTTATTCCCAATTCAAATCCAGTCAATGGATTTTTTTTAGAATAAAAACATCGAAACATTTCAATATATCTATTAAATTTCAGCGCTATGAACCGTTTATTACCGACCAGTCTTTCGGTCTTACTATCGTTTCTTTTTATACTATTTCTTAATGCCTGTACCAGCCGGGCGAACGAGGGCGAACCGGCAACCTCTGCAGCCATTGCAGCGGCGCCGGGCATTCCGGCTGATGTACATGTAGTAGCGCCGGGAGCCGTAAAACAATTGATCGAGATAGCAGGTACCCTTGCCGCCAACCAGGAAGTATCCATCTCCAGCGAGCTGACCAAAAAAGTGGTGAGCGTGCCCGTGAAAGAGGGCCATCGGGTAGCCAAAGGCGCCCTGCTTTTTCAATTGGATGATGCAGACCTGCAGGCCCAGATGGAACGGCTTCGTCAACAGGAAAAACTGGCCGCGCTCAATGAAGCCCGCCTGAAAGACCTGATTGCACATGATGCCGCATCACAACAGGACTATGACCAGGCTTCCACTAATTTAGCCGTTTTGAAAGCAGAGATCAGGCAACTGGAAACCACTATCGACAAAACCCGCATCCGGGCGCCCTTTTCCGGAAAGATCGGTATCATTCGCACGTATCCCGGCGCACTGGTTTCGCCCAATGCACCGCTTACGACGATCGTGGATGATGCCCAGGTAAAAGTGGAATTCTCTGTTCCGGAAAAATATGCCAACCTGGTTAATCCGGGTACCCATCAATTGTTCAGTGTGGAGGGCGACAGCACCCAGTTCAATGCCACCGTGATCTCCAAGGAATCTTTTGTAGATCACGCCACCAGGACCCTGCTGGTAAGAGCTATTGCGGTTAATCCTAACGGTAAACTGGTGACCGGACAAAGCGCCCATCTGGCCATTGCCTTGCATACCACCAACGATGCCCTGCAGATACCAAGTCAAAGCCTGATGCCCTCCTCTCAGGGATACGCTGTATTCCTGCTGAAAAATGGTAAAGCACAGGCAACGCCGGTGGTAGTAGGGCAGCGCGACGCAGAGAGCGTTCAGATCACAAAGGGAATTGGGGCAGGCGATACCGTTATTGTCAGTAACCAGTTGCGTTTGTCGCCCGGCGCAGACGTTCGCGTTGTGAACGTGAAATAGCTCTGCTGGCGCCCCTGAAACTAGCAAACCTAAGAACTTACGAACTTAATAACTTAAACTTAGAACAACAAACACAACACTTAAAACTATAGGCTGAACCCTGCAACCTGTAACCCGCAACCATACTCCCTTTCTAATTACCAATTTTAATTAATTATATGAGTGCCATTTCACAAATGAGCATCTCCAGGCCTGTATTGGCCGGGGTGATGTCAGTTCTATTGATCTTATTTGGCATAGTAGGCTATACTTTCCTAGGTACCCGTGAGTACCCGGTAACAGATTCGCCCATTGTGACCGTAACAACCGTTTATCCCGGAGCAAGTGCCGATATCATTGCTTCGCAGGTAACCAAACCATTGGAAGAAGCTATTGCAGAAGCCAACGGCATTCGCGCCCTGACATCCGTAAGCCGGGAGCAGGTGAGCATCATCACTGTTGAATTCAACATGAATGCAGACCTGGAAGCTGCCGCCAATGATGTGCGTGACAAGGTTTCCAAATCACGTCAGCAACTACCGGTTGATATTGAACCCACCATCGTGGAAAAATCAGGTCCGCCCGAGTTCCTGGTGTTCCTCACCGTGCAAAGCGATACCAAAAGCCTGGAAGATATTACCGACTTCGTGAACATCAATATCAAGGAGCTGTTGCAATCCATACCCGGCGTGCGATTGGTGGAATCGTATGCAGGCCGCAAACGCGCCATGCGGTTACGCATGGACCCCGTGAAATTGTCTTCTTACGGACTTGCTCCCGCCGACATTCAGACTGCATTACAACGCGAGAATGTTGATTTGCCCAGCGGACGTATTGAAGGACAGCAAACAGAAATGACGCTTCGCACATTGGGCCGCTTGGTTACAGAAGAAGATTTCAATAACATGATCATCAGTGAGAAGAACGGCGCCATCGTTCGTTTCCGGGATGTAGGTCAGGCTATCATGAGCTCGCAGAACGAACGCACGGCCATGATCGTTGCCGAAGGGAAAACTGCCCGTTTTGGTGTGGGTACCGGTGTTCAACCACAACGTGGTGCCAACTCACTGGCTATTGTAGATGAATTCAACAAACGTTTTGAAGAGATCATCAAAACGGCGCCGAAGGAATATAATATCAGGCTGGGTAAAGACTTCACCGTTCCGGTAAAGAACTCCCTCTCTGAAGTGGAAGAGACCCTGATCCTCGCATTCGGGTTGGTGACCATTATCATTTTCATTTTCCTGCGCGACTGGCGCAGTACGCTGATCCCATTAGTGGCTATTCCGGTGTCGATCGTTTCAGCGTTCTTCATCATGTACATAATGAATTACTCCATCAACGTGCTTACCCTGCTGGGCCTGGTACTGGCCATTGGGTTGGTGGTTGACGATGCCATTGTAGTACTGGAGAATATTTATTCGAAGGTGGAAGAGGGGATGAAGCCGCTGGAAGCAGCCCGTAAGGGTTCTAACGAGATCTACTTTGCCGTAATATCCACTACTATTACGCTGGCGGCGGTGTTCCTCCCCATCATGTTCCTGGGTGGTATTACCGGTAAACTGTTTAAAGAGTTTGTGGTGGTGGTAGCCGGCTCTGTATTGATCTCCGCATTTGTGGCCCTCACCTTGTCGCCTATGATGAGCGCTTACCTGCTGAAAGCAGGCGCCCACCACAACTGGCTGTACCGTAAAACGGAACCTTTCTTTGTAAAATTGAATAACGGTTATGAAAGCCTGCTGAAAGGTTTTATGCGTTTTCGCTGGCTGGGTTTTGCGTTGCTCATTCTTTCTTTTGGTATTGCCTACTGGCTGGCGCCCAAATTGCCATCAGAGCTGGCCCCGCTGGAAGATCGCTCGCTGGTAGGACTGGCGGTGATTGCACCCGAAGGCACATCCTTCGAGAGTATGGAAGCATCCATGCAGGAGATCAGCAACTATGTGGCGGATTCCATTCCCGATCTCAATAATAACGTAACCTATGCTGCGGTGGCGGCTGGTGTAGGCTCATTGGTACAACCTGCCAACAGTGGATTCCAGTGGGTGTTTTTAGAAGATCCACACAAACGAAAAAGCGGTATGACACAGCAACAGGTGTATGAAAAACTGGTGGCGGCCAGCACCCGGTTCCGCAATGTGATCGTGATCCCGATACAGATCCCAACCATCGGTGGTTTTGCATCCAGTCAGCCCATTGAATATGTGGTGCAGGCGCCCGATCTGAAACAGCTGATAGCAGTAATGCCGAAACTCACCGGGGCTGTTTATGGCAGCAAAAAGCTGAGTTTCGTAAATCCTGATTTCAAAGTGAACCGGCCCGAGATCAGTATCTCCATCGATCGCCAGCGCGCGGCGCAGTTAGGCATCTCTACCCAGGAGATCGGTCGCTCCCTGCAATTAGCATTGAGCGGACGCCGTTACGGATACTTTATCTACAACGACCGCCAATATGAAGTGATCGGGCAACTGGAAAGGGCTGAACGTTCTACCCCGGAAAACCTGCGTTCGATTTTTCTGAAATCATCTAATAATGAAATGGTGCCGTTAGATAACCTGGTGTCGTTGCACGAAGGGATTAGTCCACCCGCTATTTACCGGTACAATCAAAGTTACAGTGTAACCATCCAGGCCACACCGGCGCCGGGCGTGAGCATGGGAGAAGCGCTGAACGAAATGGACCGCATTACAAAAGAAACATTACCCACAGGATTCAGAACAGCGCTGGCCGGGCAAAGCCGGGATTATAAGGAAAGCAGTTCGAGCCTGGTGTTCGCCTTCATCTTTGCTATTATCCTCATCTACCTGGTACTGGCGGCGCAGTTTGAAAGTTTGATCGATCCGTTCATCATTCTGCTTACTGTGCCAATGGCCGTAACAGGCGCCCTGATCAGTTTGTGGGTCAGCGGTAGTTCTATCAATATCTTCAGTCAGATCGGGATGATTATGCTGATCGGTTTGATCACAAAGAATGGTATCCTGATCGTGGAATTTGCCAACCAGCGAAAGAAGGAAGGCATGAATGTACGTGAGGCCGTTATAGCAGCAGCCGCTTCCCGTTTCAGACCTATCCTGATGACCACCCTGGCGATGATCTTCGGCGCCCTGCCAATTGCACTCAGTTTGGGTAACTCTTCCGGCAGCCGCGCTTCACTGGGTATTGTAGTAGTAGGCGGACTGGTATTCGCCGGTGTGCTTACCCTTTTTGTGATCCCTGCGGTGTACAGTTATTTTAGCAGGAAAGCAAAAACAGTTCATCCCGATGTAAACGGAACTGCAGTTTCTCCTGCCGTTTCATCTCTTCAACCCAATACAGTATTATCATGAAAGCACGATCCTTATTTTATTATATCATCCTGTTTGCAATGACTGCCCCGTTGGCGGGCAAAGCTCAACAGGAAAGAGATCTCGGTTTGCAGGATGCTGTGCAGTTGGCAAAACAATACAACCGCACTTTAAAAGCAAATGCATTGGATATTTCCATTGCCACCGAACAGGTACGGATAGCGAAAAGTCTTTCGCTGCCTGCAGCACAACTCGGAGCGCAATACCTGCATTATTTTGCCCTGCCTACCTTCTTCGGATTGGGCGCAACCGGCAATACCAGTAAAGTTCCCTATGATCGTTTTGGTGGCCGGGACCAGTTTTCGGGAGTGATCAGCGCCAGCTATCCCCTCTATAATCCCGTAGCCGCGCCTACACGCCGGGTGGCGCAATTGCAGGAACAGGTATCGCAGGTGATGTATCGGCAATCAGCTATTAATGTAGCGGCTGATGTGCAACAAACCTATCTCGGCATCCTGGTGCTGGCAGAACGGTTAAAACTGCAGCAGGAAAGCCTGTTGCGTAATGAAAAAGCATTGGCCGATGCAAGATCATTGCTCGCCCAGGGCCGCGGTTTACGGGTTGATACACTCCGGGCTTATACGGCGGTAGAGAACCTGAAACCGGATATGCTCAAACTGAACTACGCCATTGAAACAGGCAAGCAACAATTGATCACCCTGATGGGAATGGATTCACTAACGCAGATCACCCTTACAGATTCCCTGGTGGCAAATACCCCCATAGCCATTCCTTCAGAAAATGAACTATACGAGCAGGCGCTGCGTCAGCGGCCCGACCTGCAGGCATTGTTGCTGCAGCAACAGATGAGTGAACAACAAACTGTGCTGGCCAAAGCGGCCCGGTTGCCGGTAGTGTCTGCTGTAGGCCAATACCAGCTACAAACCCAGGCGCGCAAATTTGATTTCGTAAATGCCAACTGGCCTTCCACTTCCTTTGCAGGGGCCCAGGTTGTATTGCCTTTGTTCACGGGGTTTAGTAACCAGGCAAAGATCCGCCAGGCTGAATATGCGCATGATCAATCCGGCATCCGGATCACCGAGGCGCAACAGGCGCTGAAGACAATGGTAAAGCAGGTGATCGCCAATTTAAAAGAAACGCACGATCGGCTGCAAACGCAATTGAAAGTAAAAGAAACTGCCTTACTGGGGTACGACATTGTGCAATACAGGTATGCAAAGGGCGTAACCTCCAGGCTCGATCTAACCGACGCAGAACTGGCTTTAACTGCCGCGCAATTAAATTATTTAGAAGCTGTGTTTGATTATCGAAGCGCAGCAATAGAATTAGCACGCACAAGTGGTAACGAAGGTTTAATCAAGTAGACGTACAGGTAAAAGTGAGGGAGTTCCCCCGGGTTTCATCAACCGGGGGTTTTTCTTTTTCAACCAGTAAAAATGAAGTGTTGAAATGCCGGGTTGGGTTATTAATTCGTCCGGTTTGGCTGAAGGTCATTGGAAAAGGGGGAGGGGCCGGTGTACATTTACCGGATAATTGAAACGCTAAAAAATTTTACAATGAAAAAGATTGCAGGCAAAATGAGCAATGGGCTGTTAACAGCTGTATTTATCATGCAAGGTTTAGTGAGCAATGCACAAAATAGCACCACCCCCGCACCACCATCCAATGAGGCGATCCGTCCCTTTAAAATAAATATACCTGAAGCCCGGCTGACCGATCTTCACAAACGCATTCTGGCTACCCAATGGCCAGACCAGGAGATAGTTACAGATGCAACACAAGGAGTGCAGCTGGCGACAATGAAACAACTGGCCAGCTATTGGGCTACGTATGACTGGCGAAAAACCGAAAAGAAGCTGAACGCATTGCCGCAATTCATGACAAATATCGATGGCGTAGACATCCACTTCATTCATGTTAGGTCAAAACATAAGAACGCGCTGCCGGTGATCATAACGCATGGCTGGCCCGGTTCTGTCATTGAACAATTAAAGATCATAGGACCCCTTACTGATCCCACGGCCTATGGCGGCAGGGCCGAAGACGCTTTTGACGTGGTAATACCGTCATTACCAGGACATGGATTTTCAGGAAAACCAACAGTTACCGGCTGGGACCCTGTACACATTGCCAAAGCGTGGATCACATTGATGAAACGGCTTGGCTATAATAAATATGTGGCCCAGGGCGGCGATTGGGGCGATGCCGTAACCGAACAAATGGCAGTGCTGGCGCCGCCTGAATTGATCGGTATTCATACCAACATGGCGGCAACTGTTCCTGCAGACATTAATAAAGTATTGCAGGCTGGTGGTCCTGAGCCTGCCGGGTTGTCGGCCGATGAGGATCATGCGTTTAAACAACTGGATTTTTTTTATAAAAATGGCCTTAGCTATGCCCTTGAAATGGCACACCGCCCGCAAACGTTATACGGCATTGCCGATTCACCCATTGGTCTGGCAGGCTGGATACTCGACCATGATGCAGCCAGCCTGGCGCTTATAACCCGCGTGTTTAATGGAGAGGCTGCCGGTCTTACCAAAGAAGATATTGTTGAGAACATTACCCTGTACTGGTTAACGAATACGGGAGTATCATCGGCCCGGCTCTATTGGGAAAATAAGTTGCCTTTCTTCGATATTAAAAACATTAAGATACCTGTTGCCGTGAGCGCTTTCCCTGATGAACTGTACCAGGTGCCACGTAGTTGGGCAGAAAAAGCATTTCCCAATCTCATACATTATAATAAACTTGATGTAGGAGGCCACTTTGCAGCCTGGGAACAACCCAAACTGTTTTCAGAAGAATTGCGGGCTTCCTTTGCATCGCTGAGGAAATAGTTGATAGAGTTGAAAGGGTTGATAGAGTTGACCAGTTATACGAATTTCAATTTGCATACGAAGGACCTCATTCTTTGCGTATATATAACGTAAACATCCCTCCCATACACCTCAAATAAAAAATACTTATTATTATAAAATAATACTATCTTAGGGTAAGCGTGGTGTTTACAACTAATAATAGCAATAAACGTTTGAGCAACCGCCCCAAAAGCGATTAGCTGAGACCGCAACTCTCCAGTACATAGCCTCGATTGTTTTTACCGCACAGGCAGGTCTGATTAATAGCAATTTCAGGGTGATGCATACGCATGGCCGACTTATATTTATTTGCTTAACCCCAAAATTGTAAGTGTATGAAAAAACCTCCTGTAGAATTACTCCCAATTAACAAGATCTTATTGGTAGATGACGATGCAACAGCTAATTATCTTTCAAAAGAATTGCTCGAAAGCCTGCACGCTGCCAACGAAATCGAAACTGCTGAAAACTGTTTAAGGGCGCTTGAACTGATCAGGCAATCAGATTGTGCCGACGTTATTTTTCTGGATATTAAAATGCCGGGTATAGACGGCTTTGATTTTCTGGAAAGATTAAAAAAACTGTCGCTCGAAAAAAAGATAAAAGTCGTTATGCTTACCAGTTCGGTAAGGCCCGAAGATAAATTAAGGGCCTTTTCCTATAAAGCCGTGATAGATTACCTGGAAAAGCCATTAACTCCCGATAAAGTGCAAATGATAGCAACTACCTACCTTAATTAGTTACCCCACTCACAGGAATTACCTCTTAACCCGCAAAATACCGGGCACGGGCATGCTATGAAAAAAATTATACCCTTTGCAATAATTATGATTGCTGTTTCCATTCAGGTGAATGGCCAGAAGAATGATTCTGTATCATCTCTTTTACGCTTATCGATCGAAAACCTGATGAACATTCCCATCTATTCAGCCTCCAAAGTGGCTGAATCAACGTTTGATGCACCGCTTTCTTCCTCGGTTGTGACCAAAGAACAGATAAAGCGATCGGGATGTACATCCATCATGGAAGCATTACGCTTGGTGCCGGGCGTAATTGTGCGGGAGCAAACCAACGGCAATTATGACATTCACATCCGGGGGCTCGACAACATTCCGCCCAATGCAGCCTTTTTATTCTTTACCAGCTCTACCACGCTGGTAATGATCGATAACTATCCTGTATATAATTATTTACATGGCGGCACCTTCTGGGAAACTTTACCCATTGATCTCAATGATGTTGAGAAAATTGAAGTGGTGAGAGGGCCTTCTGCCGCTTTATATGGGCCCAATGCTGTTTCAGGTGTAATTAATATTATAACCCGCAAGCCATTGAAAGAAGGATTGTATTCGGTTGCCAATGCAATGGCTGGTAGTTATAATTCCATCATTGCAAACGCCTCGGTAGGATTTAATAAGGGCGATAAATTAAGCGCCATACTATCGGGTAACTATCAAAACAGGAACAGGACCCAAAGTACTTATTATGACGAACCTACCCAACGATATGTACCCCTCGATTCGGTCACTGCTGTAAAAAGAAATCCGCTGGGCGCTGCTAATGTGAATGAAAGATATCCGCATCCAGATCTGGCCATGCGTAAATACGGCGTGAACGGGTTTGTGAATTACAATCCGGCAGAAAAGGTCCGGTTGTCGGCGGCTTTTGGGGCCCAGCATGCTGAAGTTCAAAAAGAATTTGCAACAGATAACTATTCAGCTTATTTGTCCACTGCAAAAGCCGATACCAGGTATGCGAATATCAAAGGCGATATTAACGACTGGATGGTTCAGCTTTCCTATGTAAATGGTACTCAATTGCCCCTGTTGGGGCTTTCGAAATGGCGATGGACGTATAATACACTCGATGCCCTTGTTGAATATAAGATCTCTCCCATAAATAATTTAAGTGTTACCCCTGGCCTTATCTACCGGCGGGCCATCTATGACGACAGTAAATATGTAAATACAACTATAAAAGAAGGGTTATGGAGCGGCCGGGCAGAATCCATTACTACCGCTTTTTCACTGCGGGCCGATTATAAATTGTTTGACCAACGGCTTCGCCTGGTTGGCGGGGCCAGGGCCGATAAATTTAATTATCCCGACAGGTTCTATTATTCCTGGCAGTTGGCCGCCACTTATAAGATCAATGACCGCAACCTGGTACGCATAGTACAGTCAAAAGCATTTAGAACTCCGCTGATCATTGATCTGTTTTCCAACCTCGACATCACAGGCCCGCTCAGTGGCAGAACCTATTTGCTGGAAGTGCGGGGTAACAAAAATATAAAGCTGCTTACATCCACTTTGTTTGAAGCCGGATACAGGGCGCAGCCGGCAGACAACCTGGAAATTGACCTGGAATTATTCACCACTAAAACCCGCAATTTCTCCTACACTATTTTTGAAAGCGGAACATTTTACCCTACTGGTCCCCTTGCATTCCAGGGATTGTCTGATCTGAACAATTTAACCGTATATGCCAAACAATGGGGCGGCACCCTTGCTGTGAATTATGTTGCCGGCGCCTGGCAGTTCAAACCATTTGTTACCCTGCAAAAAACCATGTTGTACGATTATTCTCCGTATGCCAATTCTCCCGAAGTGCCCCCTCTTCCATCCAATCACAATGATCCTGCTACGTATAATATTTATTCAGGGATGGGAACAAAAATGAGTCACAACGCTACCCCTTCCTGTTACGGGGGCGCTTACATCAACTG
>Ga0136846_1219525_pt1 | contig 11430 bp, 12 predicted proteins | sample HopSoiMetagenom2_FD_96841 | JGI IMG/M metagenome (GOLD analysis project Ga0136846, IMG submission 96841) | Grasslands soil microbial communities from Hopland, California, USA - 2 Assembly 2016 (version 4) | ecosystem: Environmental > Terrestrial > Soil > Grasslands | place: USA: Hopland... | reverse complement strand
GCCGGGAGCGTTCGATGGAGCAGCACCACGCGGCATTCCGCTGACCCTGGCCGGCCACATTCATGGCGGTCAGTTCTACCTGCCAGTGATCGGGTGGTCGCCGGGCCGGCTGATCACGAAATACGTCATGGGCCATTTCACGCAAGGCTCGAGTCAGCTCTATGTGAGCCGGGGTATTGGCGTTGTTGGGGTCCCGCTGCGCGTTTTTGTGCCCCGGAGATTGCGCTGTTTGAGCTGCGACGCGCCGGCGCCGCCAACGCTCCCCCCCTCCCGGCGTGACATATCAATGATTGTGGATATGACCGCCGGAGGGCTCCGCTTGCACTGTCCGTTGCGGCAAAGGACGCTCCCCGACTAGCTTACCCGCCGCATCAATCCCCCCAAAAACCGGTTTTGGAGGCTTGGCCGACATGCGCATGCTGGTGTTGGGCGCAGGGTTGCAGGGTTCTGCCTGCGCGTACGACTTGCTGCAGCGACCGGAAGTCGAGCGCGTCACGTTGGCGGACGTTCATCCGAAGCGCGTGCCTGCATTCCTCCAGAAGAAAAAAGACAAGCGACTTGTCATCGCGAAGCTGGACGCGCGGCGAGCCGCTGACCTGCGGCGACGTCTGCAGCGACATGACGCCGTCATGAATGCATTGCCCTACTACTTCAACTATCCCATCGCCAAAGCCGCGGTCTCGGCTGGCCTGCATTACGCCGACCTCGGCGGCAACACCGAGATCGTGCAGAAACAGCGCACGCTCGACTCCCGCGCAAAGAAGAAGGGTGTTTCCGTCATTCCCGACTGCGGGCTTGCGCCAGGGATGGTGAACATCATCGCCGCCGAGGGCATTCGCCGCGTCGGCGAGGCGCAGTCGGTCAAGATCTTCGTTGGAGGTCTGCCGCAGCAGCCTGAGCCGCCTCTCAACTATCAGATCGTCTATTCCCTCGAGGGCGCGCTCGATTATTACACGACGCCCTCCTGGGTGCTACGCGGCGGGCAGCCCGAGCGCGTGGACGCGCTGTCGGAGCTCGAGCCGGTGGAGTTCCCAACACCGGTGGGCACGCTGGAGGCATTCCACACCGGAGGCGGCATCTCCACGATGCCTTGGGCGTATGCGGGCAAAATTCAGACGATGGAGTACAAGACACTCCGCTATCCGGGACACGCGGCGATCATGCGCCCGATTCGCGAGCTGGGACTCCTGTCGATGGATCCAGTCACGGTGAAGGGCAGCAAGGTGGTGCCGCGCGATGCCTTCATCGCCGCCGTCTCGCCCCAGCTCTCCAAACCGAACGCGCGCGATCTCGTGGCGCTGCGCGTCGAAGTCACGGGAAAGAACGGCCGCCGCGTCGCGTGGCAGCTGCTCGATTATTACGACGCGAGAACTGGCATGAGCGCGATGATGCGGACGACCGGCTATTCACTTGCCATAACAGGCGTGATGCAGGTCGATGGACGGGTGACGGAGAAGGGTGTGCATACGCCGGATGAGGCGGTGCCGTTTCAGGCGTATGTCGAGGAGTTGCAGCGTCGCGGCGTGGAGATTCGCGAGCTGCCCTAATAGCTCCACTGCGTCTGGAACATGAACTCCGTGCTCTCGGTGCCTTTGCCCACCACGAACGTCACCACCGTATTCCTCATCAACGCGGCGCCGAACCCCCCACCCCAAGCCGAGTGAAGACCCTCGCGGGTGAGCCGGACTGATTCGCCGGGTCCGAAGACCCGTCCCGCGTCGTAGAACGCGAGCAGTTTGAGCTCCATCACGCGCGGCGCCCACATCACACCGTACCGCGCCTCGACGCCTCCCATCAGCTTGCCGGGTCCGAGAAATCGGCCGTCGTGGTAGCCGCGCAGCGAGCGGTAGCCGCCCATCGCGTTGAACGGGCCTTCGCTCGATTCAATCGTGAACTGCGCGGAAATCGGCGGCGAGCCGCTCATGCTCTCACCGGCAACGCGGCCCGCAATCACGAGCCGATTAAACGGGTGCACGTACCCGCGGAACGACGCGGTGGTGCGGGTATAGCCGCGGCCGCTCGCGACGAGCAGCTCACCGAAGACGCCGCGGTGCGGATCCGGCTCGAGATCGCGCGTATCGAATACGAGACCGGCGCGGCCGACGATGTCGTTGAACGGCACTTCGTCCGGCGTAATTGTGCCGCTCGCGAGGTCGTGTTGAAACACGCTACCGCCGGGCAGCTCGCGAAAATCGGTGTACTCCCACGTTCCCCCGACGAGCGCGCGCAGCGGTCCCGCAATACGGCGCTGAATCGTGGCGCGCAGCGAGCGTGTCGTGCGGCTGACCTGGTAGAAATGTGATCGCCCGACCGTGCTGTCGTTGTCGAATGCCGTACCGTTGCCCTGGCCGTAGTACCCGAGCCGATTCGAGCGCACTGCGAACAACGCCAGTCCAAAACGCCACCCGTCCCAGTAAGCCGGCATCTGCGCGTTGGCGATAAAAGTGTAACTGCCTTCCGTGCTGGCTGACGCGTCCAACCCTATGCGGCCGAAGTACGGCTCGGGCCGCTCCGCGAACCCGATCGGGCTCACCCAGCCGTAGTGCCCTCCGAACCAGAAGCCGTCGATCGAGTTGTACGAGAAATACGGATAGAGCTGGTCGATCCAGACCTTGGGAGGCGTGGGCTCCGCCTGCGCCAGGAGCGCGCAGGGGAATGCGATCAAGAGCAGCGCTGATTTCACCATGCGATCAGGCTTGCTCGAACAGGTGAGCGACGTCGCGGAGCTTGGCCTCGGTCCCGTCGTGTACGGCGTAACGTCCGGGGTAGAGCGAGGCGGCGCCGAACTCGCCGCGCTTGTTCACTGCGTAATACGTGAGGCCGAATTTCGGCCGGCCGCGTGCATCGAGCAGCCGAGGCTCGCTGGCGCTGATCACACGCCGGAGCGTCGCAATACAGGCATCGGTCGGCGCAACGCCGCGCCGCATGCTTTCCACCGTCAGGAAGCCTCCGCAGACCTTGATGTTGGACTCGCCACGCCCCGTCGATCCGGCCGCTCCCACCTCGTTGTCGCAGTACTGTCCCGCCCCAATTACGGGGGAGTCGCCGACGCGCCCCGGAATTTTCCAAGCGAGCCCGGCGGTCGTCGTGACGGAAGAGAGATCGCCGGACGGCGTCACCGCGTTGCAATTGATCGTCCCGGTCGGCCGCACCACCATCTGTTCCTGCTCGGGCACGTCGAGAAAATCGTCGTCGGGACTGAGATTGGCGCGCCACTTGAGCCACGCCTGGCGCGAGTGCTCGGTCAACAGATCCTCTTCCTTGAAGCCGTACGACAGAGCGAAGCGTTTCGCGCCCTCGCCGACCAGGAAAATGTTGTTCGTGTATTTGAGGACGAGCTTCGCGACTTCCGACGGCGTCTTGATGTTCTCGAGGCACCCGACGGCGCCGGCGCGCTTGGTCGGCCCATGCATGCACGACGCGTCGAGCTGCACGACGCCGTCCCGATTCGGCAGCCCGCCGTAGCCGACCGAATCGTCGTTGGGATCGAGCTCCTGGATCTTCACGCCTTCGATGACGGCGTCGAGCGTGTCGACCCCCTGCATCAACAGGTCGAATCCTTTCTGGACGCCCCGGAGGCCGTTCGCGCTGGCGATCACGACCGGCCTGGCGGCCCAGCGCGATTGCGGCGGCAGCGGCCGTGGCGGCCGCATCGCGTGTGGAATCCCGATCACCATGGAGCCGGCCATCCCGGCGGCGCCGGAGCGCAGGAAGTCCCGGCGCGAGAGAGAATCGAACATGGACGGGTTTTACCCACTCGTCTATCGGCTGTCAACTTGCTACGTTGAGACCCCGTGGAGCTTTCGCTTGTCGTTCCCGCGTATAACGAACGGGAGAACCTCGCTCCGCTGCTGGACGAGATCGCGTCCGCCCTCGCGGGCCGGACCTATGAGGTGATCATCGTCGATGACGGCTCCACCGATGGCACACTGGAAGCGCTCAAGGCGCTGCGCGCGCGGCATCCCCAGCTGCGCATCATCGCATTCGAGCGCAACGCCGGGCAGACGGCGGCGTTCGCGGCCGGATTTCGCGCCGCGCGGGCTCCCATCGTGATCACGCTCGACGCCGATCTGCAGAACGATCCCGCCGACATCCCGCGACTCGTCGAGATGCTGGAGCAGACCGACGCCACCGCGGTCGCCGGGTACCGGGCCAACCGGCGCGACACGTCATGGAAGCGGCTGCAGAGTCGCATCGCGAACGGCGTGCGCAATCGCCTGAACGGCGAAGTAATCCGCGATACTGGCTGCTCCCTCAAGGCGTTCCGGACCGACGCGCTGCGCGAGCTTCCCCTTTTTGCCGGCATGCACCGGTTTTTGCCCACACTCATCAAAATGCAGGGCGGCACGGTGACCGAAGTCGCGGTAGGCCACCGCCCGCGCCGCCATGGCAAAACCAAATACGGCATGTGGAATCGCGTGCTCCGCTCCCTGGCCGATGCGTTTGCGGTGCGCTGGATGCAGCGGCGCGCGCTGCGCTACCGCGTGCGCGAGGAGTATTGATGACCGAGCCACGAGACGCCGGCACGAGTGGATTGGGGCACGAGCAGTGGCTCCTGCAGATCGATGCCGAGCTCGACGGCGAGCTGTCGCTGGTCGAGCGCGCCGCGCTGGCAAAGCATCTGATGACGTGCGCGCATTGCGCCGGCGCGCGCGCCAGCCAGCTGGAGGTGCGCGTCGCCCTGGCGCGGTCGGCCGGCAATCCCCACGCTTTCGTCGTGCCGCGCCCCGCCATCCGCGCCGGCACACTCGTGCTCTGGGTCGTCATCGCGCTCGGCGTGGGACTGCTCGGCGGGTGGATCGCGCAACAGCGCTGGGGCGGGCCGGGGGCTGGCCGATCCCTCGAGGAAACGCGTGGCACCATCGTTGTTCACTAACATCATCCTCACGCTGGCGACGCTGCAGGGGCCCGGAACCCGTCTTACGTACCGCATTCGGGTCATCGAGCCGGCTGCCGTCGCGCCCCGCATACTCGCGAGCGGTGCGGTGAGCGGCCCTGTCGATACCGACATGCGCCTCACGCTCCGCAGCGACAGCACCGAAGTCGAAGCCCTCTTCCAAATCACACCAATCGGTGACACCGTCAATCTCGGCGCCGAGTTTTACACGCGCCGGCGCGTGGGTCGTTCGCACCGCGGGCTACCGATATGGGAGGAGGACACCTATCGGCGCGTCGTGCGCCTCGCCTGGAGCGACACCGCGCGGATCTATCCCTTCGGCGGGGCTCCTGTCGTTGCACCGCAACGCGGGAAGGGTGTCCGCTCGACGTGGGTGGAGCTGATTCTCGACCGAGAATTTGCGGGAGGCGAAGCGCGTCCCGCGGAGGAATTCGATCTGGTCGATACGACCCGCAACTTTCGGCTGGAGGCGGTCGTCCGGCCGCGGCGCGCCCGCGTGGTCCTGAACCTGGTGCGCGGCGACACGGTCAGCGCGCCGCGCGGCGTCGACTTGATTCCCGACGAGCCGCCGCGCGTCGTCCAGCTGGTTCTCGCCGGCCGTCCCACGACGCTGGTCGTCGGACTTACCCGGCCACAGCCCGCGCGCACTGAACGGGAACGCGCGCTCGCGCTCGATGTCGACGTCATCTGTCTGCGTGTCGCGCCCCCGGACACGCCGGAGCCCATCGGGCAGGTCTGCGGCCGCCTCAACAACGTCGCGCGGCAATTGCCCTTACCCACCGGCGACACGCTCGCCGCAACGTTCGCATGGCCGGGTCCGCGCTAAAGGCACCGCCGCGCAGGCAGCGGCTCGATCCCGCGATCTTCCATCTTCCCGTCGAGAAGATGCGGGAAGGCTACTACTCGGACAAATACTTCGTGCGCGCGCGCGAGCTGCTGCGCCGGGACAAGCATCGCCCCCGCGTGACGATGCAGGTCTTCGGCAAATCGCACGCCTACCTCGGCGGCATCGATGAGGCGATCGCGATCCTCAAGCTGTGCGCCGAGGAATGGGACGAGCTCGTTGTGCACGCGCTATACGACGGGGACGAGATCAAGCCGTGGGAAACGGTGCTGCTGATCGAGGGCCCCTACGACGCGTTCGCCGTGCTCGAGACGCTCTACCTCGGCGTGCTCGCGCGCCGCACGCGCGTGGGCACCAACACGCGGCAGGTGGTGGAAGCAGCGAAACCCAAGGAAGTGATGTTTTTTCCCGCGCGGCACGACCACTGGCTGGTCCAGACCGGCGATGGCTACGCGGCGCATATCGCCGGCGCGATCGGCGTGTCGACCGATGCGCAGGCGTCCTGGTGGGGTTCGGAAGGGGTGGGGACCGTCCCGCATGCGCTGATCGCGGCCTACGGCGGCGACACGGTCGTCGCGTCGCGCAAGTTTGCCGACTTGTCCGATCCGGCCATCCGGCTCATCACGCTGGTCGACTTCGACAACGATTGCGTCGCGACGTCGCTCGCCGTCGCCCGGGCACTCGGCGACCGCCTGTATGGCGTACGTCTCGACACGTCTGAAACCCTGGTCGACAAATCGGTGATTCCGCAGATGGGCACGTTCAAGCCGAGCGGCGTGAATCCGCAGCTCGTGCGCAACGTGCGCCGCGCGCTCGACGCGGAAGGCTACAAGCATGTGAAGATCGTGGTATCGGGCGGGTTCAACATCGAGAAGATCCGCGACTTCGAGCAGCAGCGCGTGCCCGTCGATGCCTACGGTGTCGGCTCGAGCCTCTTCCAGGGTCGGTTCGACTTCACGGCGGATGTCGTCATGCTCGAAGGCGAGCCCTGCGCCAAAGTGGGACGCGCGTATCGCCCCAGCCCCCGCCTGGAGCGAGTGGTCTAAACCCTTGCGCCCCAACGCGGGCGTGCATAATTTTCCGCTCAAATGAATAATCATGCATCCGTCCCCGTCGGCGTGCTCGGGGCTTCCGGCTACGTCGGTCAGGAGCTGTTGCGTCTCCTCGACGGGCACCCCGGCGCCAGCGTCGCCTTCGCGACGGCGGAATCGGCGGCCGGCCAGGTGCTCGAAGGCCATCAGCTGATCAAGGCCGCCGACGCCCCCTGGCAGCAGGCGGAGATCGTCCTGTCCGCGCTGCCGCACGGCGTGTCCGGCCGCTTCGTCAATGAAGCCCGTGCCGGCGGCAAGCGCGCGGTCGATCTGTCGGCCGACTTCCGGCTGTCGCCCGAGGCGGTCTATGGCCTGACGGAATTCACCCGGCCTCGCCTGGCCGACGCTGACTTGGTGGCGAATCCAGGCTGCTATCCGACCGCCGCGCTTCTGGCCCTCATTCCGCTGGCCCAGCTCGGCCTGATCGACATGTCGCGCGAGATCATCATCGATGCCGCCTCCGGCGTGACCGGCGCGGGCCGCAATCCCAAGCGCGAGCTGCTGTTCGGCGAAGTGACCGAGGATTACCGCGCCTACGCGATCGGTAACACGCACCGCCATCTGGCGGAGCTGAAGCAGTCGCTCGAGCGCGAGGGCGGCTTCACGGGCGATCTCGTCTTCACGCCGCATCTTCTCCCGGTCAAGCGCGGGATTCTCGAGACCATCCACGTCCCGCTGACCCGCGTGCTGGATCAGGCGACCGCGGAAGGACTCTATACCGCGACGTATGATGGAGAGCCGTGCATTCGGATCATGCATGGCACGCTGCCCTCGCTCAAAGACGTCGTCTACCGCAATCGCGTGGCGATCGGTGTGTCCGAGGTGATCGACGTGCGCCGGCCACGGCTCACGGTGATCGCCGCGATCGACAACCTCGTCAAAGGCGCGGCGGGGCAGGCGATTCAGAACATGAACGTGATGCTCGGGCTCCCGGAGACTGCGGGGCTCCCGTGCTAACTGTGCGAGTCGTCAAGATCGGCGGCAACGAGCTCGATCGCCCCACCTGGGTCGCCGACTGCGCGCGCGCCCTCAAAGGCGTGGGCCCTGTCGTCGTCGTGCACGGCGGTGGCCAGGCAGTCAGCACATGGTCGCGTCGCCTCGGATTGCCGGTCGAAAAGCGCGATGGCTTGCGGGTCACGACGCCCGAGATCGCCGAGGTGGTCGAAATGGTGCTGGGTGGCCCCATCAATCGGCTCCTCGTGACGGCGCTGCGGGACGCGGGCCTCGATGCCATCGGTATCTCCGGCGTAGACGGCGGCCTGCTCACCGCGCGCCCGCTCGGCGCCGGGGAGCTCGGTGATGTCGGCGAGGTCGCGAGCGTGCGCGGATCATTGCTCCAGAGCCTGCTGCTCGCCGGTCTCACTCCGGTGATCGCGCCGGTCGCGCCTTCGGTGACGACCCCCATCCGGCCATTAAACGTCAACGCCGATCAGGCAGCCTCGGCGATCGCCGCGGCACTCGACGCTCAGGAGCTGTTGTTCGTCTCCGACGTCCCCGGCGTGACGATCGACGGCGTCACCCAGCCGACGCTCGCCGCAGCGGAAATCGAATCGATAATCGAAGCCGGCGTTGCGACGGGCGGCATGGCCGCCAAGCTGCGCGCCGCCGGCCTGGCTCTCGGGGCGGGTGTTCGGGCCGTACGGATCGGCGATCTCGATATGTTCGAGCACGCCACCGCCGGCACCCACCTCCTCGCCGCTCCACCGGCAGTCCAACCCGCGTGACTACGCCGTCCGTCGCCACCGACGCCGGCGCTTTGCTCGGCGTCTACGCGCGCGTTGGCCCGCTGTTCGTGGCTGGCGAGGGCAGCGAGCTCATCGCCGAAGACGGCACGCGCTATCTCGACTTCGTCGCCGGCATCGCGGTCAACGCGCTCGGCTACAACAACTCGATCTTCCGCGATGCTGTTCTGCGCGCGTTGGATACGGGTCTCGTGCACGTATCCAACCTCTACCGTACCGAGCCGGGCGAGCGGTTGGCGGCTGAGCTGACGAGCCGAGCGTTCCCAGCGGGTGGTCAGGCCTTCTTCTGCAACTCGGGCGCGGAAGCGAACGAGGGCGCGTTCAAGTTCGCGCGCAAATGGTCTGGCAAGACCGACATCGTCGCGTTCACCGGCTCGTTCCACGGCCGCCTGTTTGCGTCGCTCGCGGCGACCGATCGGCCCGACTATCGCCGTCCGTTCGAGCCGCTGCTCGCGGGCGTGCAGATCATTCCCCTGGACGACGAGGACGCTGCGCGCCGGGCAATCACCGACCGCACGGCAGCGGTCATCATCGAACCGGTGCAGGGAGAAGGTGGCGTGCGGCCGGTGCCCGCTCCATTCCTCTCGTTCCTGCGCGAGCTGTGTGACAGCCACAAGTGCGCCCTGATCTTCGATGAAGTGCAGTGTGGCCTGGGACGCACTGGAACGGTGTTTGCCGCCGAACAGGCCGGCGTGGTACCCGACATGTACACGCTGGCGAAGCCGCTGGGCGGCGGCTTGCCGATGGGCGCAATCCTCGTAACCAACCAGATCGCCGAGGCGCTCGCGCCGGGCGATCACGCCACGACGTTTGGCGGCGGACCGTTCGTCGCCACCGTCGCGCTCGATGTGGTCCGTGCCATCGCCGACGCGGACTTCCTCGCCGACGTTCGCGCCAAAGGCGAGTGGCTCGGTGGCGCGCTCACCGCCTTGGCGTCGCGCAGCGCGCGTGTGCGGGAAGCGCGTGGCCGCGGCCTCATGTGGGGACTCGAGCTCAACGAAGTAGCAGCTCCCGTCATCGCGGCGGCGCGCGAGCGTCACTTGCTCGTGCTGACCGCGGGGCCGACCGTGATTCGCATCGTTCCACCGTTGACCGTGTCGCGCGAAGAGCTCGAGCGCGGCGTCGCCACTCTCGTCGAGGTGCTTTCGTGACCAGCATCTCCATCAAAGCGCGGCGCGCGCCGCGCCCGGAGACCACACTGCGGCAGGCGACACTCGCCGACGTGACGGCCATGGAGGAGCTCATGGCGCCGTTCGTCGCGACCGGCGATCTGCTGCCACGGTCCAACTACGACCTGTGCCGGCACATCAAGGAGTATGTGGTCGCGGTGGATCGCGCCGGCGCGATCGTGGGCACCGGCAGCCTCAAGGTCTACAGCACGACGCTGGCGGAGATCGCCGGACTTGCGGTCCGGAACGATCAGCAGGGCCGCGGCGTCGGAAAGGCGCTCGTCGAGGCGTTGGTCGTGGATGCGCGCGCCCTGGCACTTCACGAAGTCTTCGGGCTGACGCGCAAGCCGCTGTTCTTTTTGCGGCTGGGGTTCAGGGTCGTCGAGAAGGAGCAGTTTCCGCTCAAAGTCTGGGCCGATTGCGCGCGCTGTCCCCGTCAGCATGCCTGTGACGAAGTAGCCGTAGCGCTGGCGCTTTAGCCCCGTCTAGATTTCCCGTCCCATGACAACATCTCGCGTCGTCTTCTGGGACGTCGACACTCAATACGACTTCATGAAGGCGGACGGCAAGCTGTACGTGCCGGACGCCGAGCAGCTGATTCCCAATCTCCGGAAGCTCACCGATTACGCGCACGGTCACGGCATTCGCATCGTCGCGAGCGCCGACGATCACGTGCGCGAGCATCCCGAGATTTCCGAGGCGCCCGATTGGAAAGAGACGTTCCCGCCGCATTGTCTGCGTGACACGCCCGGTCAAAAAAAGATCGCCGAGACGACGCTGCGCGACCCGCTCGTGATCCAGCCCGAGCCGCAGGATGCGGCGACGCTCGGGGCACGGGTTCGTAACCATCGCGGCGACATCCTCTTTCTCAAGCACCAGTTCGACGTCTTTTCCAATCCGAACGTTCTGTCTGTCCTCGATGTCTTGAATCCGCACGACATCGTGTTGTACGGCGTCGCGCTCGACGTCTGCGACAAGTACGCCATCGAAGGATTGCTGCAGCATCGTACGCAGGTCCGTCTCTTTGCGGTCGTCGATGCGATGAAACCCATCGATCGCGACGTGGCGGAGCACTTGCTCAAGGAGTGGGGGGAGGAAGGTGTGCGGCTCGTAAAGACCAGTGAAGTCGTCGTCGGAGGCTTGGTGGACGAGCTTGCGCGGGCCAGCGCATGACCTCCACCGCCTCAGCTCCGACCCACGCCGTTCCCGTCCCCACGTTCGGCAAGTTCTTCCTGCCGGGACCCACCGACGTTCATCCGGACGTGCTCGAGGCGATGATCCGGCCGATGATCGGCCATCGCTCGGGTGGAATGGAAAAGCTGCTCCAGGGCATCGCACCGCAGCTCGGCCGCCTGGACCGGACCGCGCGGCCCGTGTTCGTCGGGACCAACTCCGCCACCGGCTTCATGGAAATGGCCGTGCGCAACGGGGTCCGCCGCCGCGCGCTGTCGCTCGTCAACGGTGCGTTCAGCGAGCGCTTCGCCGGCATAGTCGGCGCGTGCGGCAAGGAATGCATTCGCCTCGATGTGCCGCTCGGCTCGACGGTCGAGCCCGACATGTTGCGCGACGCCCTGAAACGGACTCCTGTCGATGCCGTCACCTGCGTGCACTCCGAGACCTCGACCGGCGTGCTCCAGGACGTCGCCGGGTATGCGGAGGTCGTGCAGGAATTCGACGACGTGCTGCT
>Ga0136846_1216862_pt1 | contig 11431 bp, 12 predicted proteins | sample HopSoiMetagenom2_FD_96841 | JGI IMG/M metagenome (GOLD analysis project Ga0136846, IMG submission 96841) | Grasslands soil microbial communities from Hopland, California, USA - 2 Assembly 2016 (version 4) | ecosystem: Environmental > Terrestrial > Soil > Grasslands | place: USA: Hopland... | reverse complement strand
TCGGGGCCATCGCCCTATTTGTCGAGCCCATAAAGCGAATGCAGCGTGCGCACCGCAAGCTCGGTGTAGGCGGCGTCGATCAGCACCGAGAACTTGATCTCAGACGTGGTGATGGCCCGGATGTTGACCCCGCGGCTGGCCAGCGCCTTGAAGGCGTCAGCGGCGACGCCGGCGTGGCTCCGCATGCCGATACCGATCACCGACACCTTGGCGACGTCAACCGAACCGTCGATATGGTCGAAACCGATCGCGGTCTTCGACTTGTTCAGCACGTCCACCGAGCGTTGGTAGTCGGCGGCCGGCACCGTAAACGTCAGGTCGGTGGTCGCGCCGTCGGCGGAAACGTTCTGCACGATCATATCGACGTTGATGCTGGCTTCCGCGAGGGGCCCGAAGATTGCGGCGGCGATACCCGGCTTGTCCGGCACATGACGCACCGAAATCTGCGCCTCGTCCTTGGAGAAGGCGATGCCGGTGACAGTCTGCTGTTCCACGATGTCCTCCTCGTCGCAAATCAGCGTGCCTGGCGGCGTGCCGTGCGGGTCGACGTCCTCGGGCTTGTCGAAGCTCGACCGCACGAAGATTTTCACCTTGTGCAGCATGCCGAGCTCGACCGAGCGCACCTGCAGCACCTTTGCGCCGAGGGACGCAAACTCCAGCATTTCCTCGAACGCGATCTTATCCATCCGCTTGGCGCGCGGCACCATCCGCGGATCGGTGGTGTAGACGCCATCGACGTCGGTGTAGATGTCGCAGCGGTCGGCCTGAATTGCGGCGGCGATTGCCACCGCCGAGGTGTCGGATCCGCCGCGGCCGAGCGTGGTAATGCGGCCGGTTTCCTTGTGAACGCCCTGGAAGCCGCTGATGACGGCGACCTCCTTGCGCTCCTTGAAGCGCTTGATCAGCTCGGCGCCGTTGATGTCGATTATGCGTGCCGAACCGTGCGCATTGCTGGTCAGAATCGGCAGTTGCCAGCCCTGCCAGGAGCGGGCGTTGATGCCGATGCCTTCGAGCGCGATCGCCAGCAGTCCCGCGGTGACCTGCTCGCCGGAGGCGACCACGGCGTCGTATTCCCGGGCGTCATGCAGCGGCGACGCGGCCCGGCACCAGCCGACCAGCTGGTTGGTCGTGCCGGACATCGCCGACACCACCACGGCGACCTCATGGCCGGCGTCGACCTCGCGCTTGACGTGATGCGCGACATTGCGGATGCGGTCGATGTCGGCGACCGACGTTCCACCGAACTTCATCACAAGCCGAGCCATGTTTACCGACGCGTCCCCGCAGCACTCGATATCGGCGGCGCAATCCCGCTGGAGCGCCGGCCAAAAAGGCGCGTATACATACCGGTGGGGTCGGGGGGCTGCAACCGCGGCGCCCCATTAACCATCCGAGAGCAGCAATGGCCCAAAAGCCGCAGCGTCAGAGCTCCTCAAGCACGGTGGATCCGGCCGAGGTCGAACGCTTTTCCGCGCTCGCCACCGAGTGGTGGAACCCGCGCGGCAAGATGGCTCCGCTGCACAAGTTCAACCCGGTGCGCATCGGCTATGTCCGCGACCAGGCGGCCGTCCGCTTCGCGCGCGACGCGAAGCGGCTCGATTCGATGAAGGGGCTGCGCATCCTCGACATCGGCTGCGGCGGCGGGATTTTGTCCGAGCCGCTAGCCCGCCTCGGCGCCGAGATGGTCGGCGTCGACCCGTCCGACACCAACATCGCCGCGGCCAAGGAGCATGCCGCGCAATCAGGGCTCGCGATCGACTATCGCTGTACCACGGCGGAAGAGCTGGCGGCGGCCGGTGAGGAATTCGACATTGTGCTGGCTATGGAGGTGGTCGAGCATGTCGCCGACGTGACGCTGTTCGTGCAAAGCTGCGCCGCGATGGTGAAGCCAGGCGGGCTGATGATCGCCGCCACACTGAACCGCACCCTGAAAAGCTTCGCGCTCGCCATCGTCGGCGCCGAGTACATCTTGCGTTGGCTTCCGGTCGGCAGCCATCGCTGGGACAAGTTCGTCACGCCGAACGAACTGGAGATCGCCATGGAGCAGGGCGGCCTGCAGGTGACCGGCAGCCAGGGCGTGATCTACAACATTCTCGCCGATCGCTGGCAGCTCTCCAGCGACACGGATGTCAACTACATGCTGGTGGCGGAGAAAGCCTAAGTGTTCGCGGGGGGCTTGCTCTGGATTCCCTTCACGGTGCTCGCCGCCGCCTGCCAGACCGCGCGCAACGCCATGCAGCGCGAGTTGACGGCAAAGCTCGGCACAGTCGGTGCGACACACGTCCGCTTCCTGTTCGGCTTTCCGTTTGCCCTGGTTTTTCTGGCCGGCGTTTTCATCGCGACCGGTCTGCCGATGCCCACGCTGCCGTGGGTGTTCTGGCCCTGGGTTATTGTCGGCGCTGGCGCGCAAATCCTCGCCACCGCGCTGATGCTCGCCACCATGAACGACCGCTCGTTCGTGGTCACCATCGCTTACATCAAGACCGAAGCGATCCAGGCGGCCATTTTCGGCCTGATCTTTCTGGGCGATCCGCTGACCATCGGTATGGTCGTCGCCATCCTGGTCGCGACGGCGGGCGTCGTCATCATGTCGCTCAAGGGTAAGGGCGCGATGGAAGGCGGTTACCGTCCGGTCGCGCTGGGCTTGTTCTCTGGTGCGGTGTTTGCGATTTCCGCAGTTGGCTACCGCGGTGCGATCCTCTCGCTCGGGCTGGCGAGTTTTCTGCTGGCCGCGACGCTGACATTGGCCATCGGCCTGATTCTTCAGGCCGGCCTGCTGACGCTTTATCTCGCGCTGCGAGACCGCACCGTGCTGACGGCCATCGCCAGAGCCTGGCGGCCTTCGCTTTTTGCAGGCTTCATGGGGGCGACGGCATCAGAGTTTTGGTTCCTCGCCTTCGCGCTGACCAGTGTCGCCAACGTGCGGACGCTGGCGCTGGTCGAAGTGCTATTCGCCCAGGCCATCACGATCCTTGCGTTCAAGCAGGCGACGACGACACGCGACGCGCTCGGTATCGCGCTGATCGTGGCCGGCGTCCTGCTCTTGATCTGGGTGCAGTAAGTCAGTTGCGCTCTTCGGGCAGCACCGGAAGCGGATGGAGCTCCACGCCCTCGTCGAGCAGTTCCTTAGCCTCCTGCGGCGAGGCCTCACCATAGATCGATCGGTGCTCGGATTCCCCATAGTGCATCTTGCGCGCCTCCTCCGGGAATTTGGCGCCGACATTGTCAGCGTTCTTGGTGAGGTGGTCCCGCAGTTCCTTGAGCTTGGCGCGGAATTCCTGCTCTTGCGGCGAGATCATTGCGACCGGCGTTTTGTTCTCGACCGGGGCTGGCACTCCGGCTGTTGGCGGCGCCTCAGCTACCGGCACCTGCAAATCCTTCTTCGCGCCGCGGGCGAGCGCCGGCGCCATCAGCGCCTTCTCGACTTTGGCCGAGCCGCAGGCCGGACAGGTCACTAGGCCGCGCTTCGCCTGCTTGTCGTAGTCCGCAGAATTTTTGAACCAGATCTCGAAGTCGTGCTTGCGCTCGCAGACTAGCGAATAGCGGATCATGCCGGACCCCGCACGGCACGAAGATGTGCAGGTTCCGCCAGCGGCTCGATCACCTCGAAGCGGCGGCCGTGCTGCAGCGACGGCACGCGGGCGCGGGCAGCGGCGATCTCGGCGGGGTCGATCTCGGCCATCACCACGCCGGGCTCGGTGCCCCCCTCGGCGACGACACGGCCCCACGGGTCAACCACCAGCGAATGGCCGAACGTTTCGCGGCCGTTTTCGTGTTTGCCGGCCTGTGCCGCTGCGAAAACGTAGCAGCCGTTCTCGATGGCGCGAGCGCGCATCAGCACGTGCCAATGCGCCTCGCCCGTCTGCTGGGTGAAGGCCGAGGGGATGGCAAGGAACGACGCGCCGGCCTCCGCAAGCGCCCGGTAGAGCGCGGGAAACCGCAGGTCGTAGCAGACGGTCAGGCCAAGCCGGCCCCATGGCAGGTCATGCAGCACGGCGAGCTCGCCGGGGCGGTAGCTCCGCGACTCGCGATAGCTCTCGCCATTGGCGAGATCGACATCGAACATGTGGATCTTGTCGTAGCGTGCGACGATCTCGCCTCGCGGATCGATCAGGAAGCCGCGGTTGGCCGCTTTGTCGACCGTGGCCTTCACCGCCAGCGAGCCAATGTGGAGATGGATCGACAGCTTGCGCGCCAATTCGCGGAAGGTCGCGAGGCTCGCGTCGTTTTCCTCCGGCACGATAGTGGCGAACAGCTTTTCGCGGCTCACCTCCATGATGTTGGTCATCTCGGGCGTTTGAACATAGTCGGCGCCGCCGTTCTTGGCTTCGCCGATCAGTTTCGTGACGGCCTCGAGATTTGCGGAAGGCGTTCGGCCCGCCCGCATCTGGACCAGTCCGATGCGAAAGGTCGAGCCGGTCATGCGGACGCCTGTCCGTTCAGCAGCGGATCGAGCTTGCCTTGGCCCTCGAGCTCATAGAGATCGTCGCAGCCGCCGACATGGGTCGCGCCGATGAAAATCTGTGGGACCGTGGTGCGGCCGTTGGCGCGTTCAACCATCTTCACTCGCAAATCCCGGTCGCGCGACACGTCGAATTCGGTGAAGGTTACGTTCTTCTTTTTCAGTAGTGCCTTAGCATCCAGGCAATAGGGACAATAAGGCGTGGTGTAGATTTCGACAGGGGGCATGGTCTTTTCGCGCGGTTCACTTGCCAGTTTATATGGTGGCTCGCACCGCGTCGACAACCCGGGCAAATACCAGCAGATCAATACTCCGGGCTCCGGCCCGCAACAGCGCCCGGGCACAGGCATCTGAGGTGGCGCCGGATGTGAGCACATCGTCGATCAGAATGAGACGGCGGCCCGCCACTTCGGCCTTGCACTCGGCGGGCACGCGAAATGCGCCCTGTACGTTTTGGGCGCGCTCGGCCTGCGACAGGCCGACCTGCTGCGCGGTTGCCTTGACGCGTTTCAGGGCGGTGTTGGCGATCTTGAGACCGCTTTCCTGTGCGACCGCCTTGGCGAGCAGCGCTGATTGGTTGAAGCGCCGCGTCCACAGTCGTCGCCAGTGCAGAGGTACCGGAATGAGCACGTCGGCATCCGCCAACAGTTCACGGCCAGCCCGCGCCATCCAGCGTCCCATGGTGGGGGCGAGGTCGAGCCGGTCACCGTATTTCAGCGCATGCACGAGCGTCCGCGCGACATCGTCGTAGCGCACCGCGGCGCGGGCCCGGTGATAGGCCGGCGGATCGGTGATCGCCTGCATCGAAAGGACGCCTGGACCGGGATCATAGGCAAACGGAATGCCGAGGCGCTCGCAATAGGGCGGTGCGATCAGCGAAAGCTTCGACCAGCATGGCGCGCAGAGGCCGTTGCCGCCAACCGGCTCGCGGCAGGCCGGGCAGAGCGTCGGCAGGGCGATGTCGAGCGCCCGGCCGAAAAACGCGCGGAATGGCGCTGCCACGCGGCTTCGGCCTGTGGCGTTTACGCTCTTGGCAATCGCTTCTTGCATTGGCCTTGAGGCTATCGCTGTTATTGCCAGGCCTCAACAGCGGTCGCGCGTGGTTAATACCGCGACAGGTGAATCGTCATGCCCGGATGGGATTCGCTCCAGACAGTCACGGCCGCGCACGGCATCTTTCAGCTTGTCGGTCTGATGCTACTGGTGATTGCCACCACGCTCGCGGGCTTCGTTGCCTATCAGCTTCGCAGTGGTGTCTGGCCGGAATGGCTGGACGTGGGCGCGTATCAGTTGCGGAGCCGTTTTTTTGTGACCGGCTACGCTGCCGTGTTGGCGCTGCTCTTCGTCACCGAAATAGCGGCCTACAGCTACGGTGTTCGGCATGCTTCATTGATTGCGGCCGCCGAACAGGCCGGCGCCGATCGGATCAAGCACCTGGCGGCTGAGGCCAAGCCGCGCCCGGTTGTCGAAGGTTCCAGCCGATATCTGAAGGAAAACTCGGAGCTTCGACAGAAGCTCATCGATGCCGAAAACAAGGTTGCCGCGCTCGAACGGACACAGACGACAAAACACCTGTCGGCCGAGCAGAAACGCTTTCTCATTGAAGCGCTCCGGCCCTTCGCCGGCCAGAAGGTTTCGATTGCCTCGATTCGTGGCGACGACGATGGCCTGATACTGGCGCAGGAATTCGTTTCGGTGTTTGAAGCCGCAGGCTGGGATCACCATGGCGAGGACGGCGTGTCGACCCAGGACTGGCCCCGCGATCCAGTTGGAATCGAGGTTGTCCTGAACGAGAAGGATGCGCGTGCCGACCAGATTCCCCCTGGTCTCGCGGGGTTGATAAACGTGGTCCGGCAGCTTGGCCTCGTTTACGACAACACGGTCTACATGGACAACGATGTCCCCGAGGGGCAAGCCTTACTCAAGGTCGGCAAGAAATTGCGGAAATGAATTGCGGAGGCGGCTCCCGCTGGCGCAACGTTGACCCTACAATACCGGAATGCCGCATCCGTTGATATTCGACCGCCGGCTGCTGCGCGCGCGCCGCGCGCGGGCCGCCCTGCGTGATCCCGCGACCTTTCTGGTCGAGCGCGCGGCCGACGATCTCGCCGGACGGCTCTCGGCGATCTTGCGAAAATTCGATCTCGCGGTTGATCTTGGGACGCCGACCGATGCAGTGCGGCGCGCGCTGGCGGATCGTGTGGGCGCCATCGTCGCAGTCGATCCCGTCGTGTCGCAACTGGCCGGCAAGCGCCTGGCAGTCGCCGCCGACGAGGAGGCGCTGCCGTTTCGCGATGCTTCGCTCGATCTCGTGGTGTCGGCGTGCGCTTTGCAATTCGTGAACGATTTGCCCGGCACGCTTATCCAGGTTCGTCGGGCGCTCAAGCCGGACGGGCTATTCCTGGCGGCGATGATCGGCGGCGACAGTCTTGCCGAGCTGCGGGAAGCATTCGCGCAAGCCGAGGCCGAAGTCGAAGGCGGCGTGTCGCCGCGGGTCGCTCCTTTCGCCGATCTCCGCGATCTCGGCGGATTGCTCCAGCGCGCCGGTTTCGCGCTGCCGGTCACCGACGTCGACCGCCTCAGCGTGCGCTATACGTCACCGTTTGCGCTGATGCATGACCTTCGCCGCATGGGCGCCGGCAATGCATTGAGCGAGCGCCGCCGCACGCCGCTGCGCCGGGCGACGCTACGTCGGGTGCTTGAGATCTATACCGAGCGCTTTTCCGACCCTGACGGCCGCGTGCGCGCGACCTTCGAGATTATTTGGCTTTCGGGCTGGGCGCCGCATCAAAGCCAGCGGCAGCCGCTCAAGCCGGGCTCGGCAACAACCCGGCTTGCCGACGCACTGCGCACGCAGGAGATATCAACAGGAGAGAAGGCGGGCGGTTAGTCGCCGCTCTCGTCACAGCAGCAGCGTCGTCAGATGCGCGATTAGCGGCTCGTCTGCGGGCGGCATCTTGTAGTCGCGGAGCCGGTTCGGCCGAACCCAGGTGAGCTGTTGGCCCTCCTGCGCGGTGATGATTCCCTCCCAGCGCCGGCAGACATAGAGTGGCATCAGGAGATGGAAGTCTTCATAGCTATGGCTCGCGAAAGTCAGCGGTGCCAGGCACGGCTCTCGCACGACAATGCCAAGCTCCTCTTTCAGTTCCCGGATCAGCGTTTCCTCGGGCCGTTCGCCGGTCTCGACCTTGCCTCCGGGGAATTCCCACAGGCCTGCCATCGATTTGCCGGGGGGACGCTCGGTGAGCAGCACGCGGCCGTCGGCATCGACGAGGGCACAGGCGGCGACAAGAATAAGTTTGATGCTCACTGGCCCCGCCCCAAACTTGGACAGTCGATGGTGAAGAGCGTCTCGACGCAATATGACACGATGCGACTCCGCGGGCCGGTTAGCAAAGCTTAGCGGCAGCTGGGGCCGTTCATGAGCGATAGTCGCCGTTGATGGCAACGTATTCCTTGGTGAGATCGCACGTCAGTACGCGATCGGCGCCGCGGCCAAGACCGATTGCGACCTTGAGCGATATGGTCGGGTTCTTCATCGCTTGCGACACCACGCCCTCGTCATAAGCTGGATCGCGCGCGCCCTTGTGCGCCACGCGGATGCCGTTGAACCAGATCGACAGCTTGTCGCGATCGGCCGGCTCGCCGGCCTTGCCGACCGCCATGACGACGCGGCCCCAATTGGCGTCCTCGCCGGCGATCGCGGTCTTCACCAGCGGCGAATTGGCGATCGACATCGCGATCTTGCGCGCGGATGCCTTCGAGGTGGCGCCCTCGACCGTGATCTCGACGAGCTTGCGCGCGCCTTCGCCGTCGCGGGCGACCTGTTCGGCGAGGTTGGCGAGGACGTTGTTGAGCGCCATGCGGAAGTTCTTGAGCCGCGGGTCGGCGGCGCTGCCGATGCGAGGCGCGTCTATTGCGGCGCCGGTCGCGAACGCCAGTAGCGTGTCGGAGGTGGACGTGTCGCCGTCGATGGTCACGGCGTTGAATGTGTCTGTCACGCCGTCGCGCAACAGCGATTGCAGCGCCCGCGCACTGATCGGCGCGTCGGTGAAAATGAACGACAGCATCGTCGCCATGTCGGGCGCGATCATGCCGGCGCCCTTGGCCATACCGTTGATGGTGACGGTCGACTTGCCGATCTTTGCATTCGCGGTCGCGACCTTGGGGAAAGTGTCGGTGGTCATGATCGCCTTCGCTGCGTCCAGCCATGGCCCCTCATGCGCCGCGACCACCATGCCTTCCATCACGCCGTCGAATGCGTTGGCGTTGAGCGGCTCGCCGATCACGCCGGTCGAAGCAAGAAAGATGTCAGCCGGCTTGCAGCCGATGGCGCTCGCCGCGATCTTGGCGGTGAACTGACAGGCCTGCCGCCCGGTTTTGCCGGTGAAGGCGTTGGCGTTGCCGGAATTGACCACCAGTGCCCGCGCCCTGCCGTGTTTGAGGATAGTGCGGCACCATTCCACCGGTGCGGACGGGCATTTGGATTTGGTGAACACGCCAGCGGCGGTAGTTCCGGGCGCGAGCAGTGCCAGCAGCACGTCGGTACGGTTGGCATATTTGATCCCGGCCGCCGCGGTCGCGAGCTTCACGCCGGCAATTGGCGGCATGGCGGGGACGGATTTCGGGGCGAGGGGAGAAACCGTGACAGCCATGAGCACACCGCCATCAAGAGAGGTTCAGACTTGGATATCTTCGGGTATCTAAACGAAATCGCCGGCGCGTCCTACGGCGACGGCGCCGGCGATCAAAATATTCCTGAGGGGTCCGATTATTTCTTCTTATCGAGGCGCTCGATCTTGGCGGTTTCCTGGAGCTTGTGGATGTAGTCGGCCTGGGCCTTGCGCGTGACATAGGTCTCGATCTGGTCCTTCACTTTGTCGAACTCCGGCACTGGCTTGGTGCGCTTGTCCTCGACCTTGATGATGTGCCAGCCGAACTGCGTCTTTACCGGATCGGACACCTGACCCTTGTCCAATTTGAAGGCCACCTCGGCGAATTCCGGCACCATCTGCTCCTTGCCGAAATAGCCGAGATCGCCGCCTTCGGCCGCGGCACCGGGGTCCTTCGACTTCTGGCGGGCGAGCTCGGCGAAGTCGGTGCCCTTCTTGACCTCGGCGAGAACGGCCTTGGCCTCGTCTTCGGTCGGCACCAGGATGTGGCGCGCGCGCACCTCTTGCTCGTTGCCCATCTGCTTGACCGCCTCGTCGTAGACCTTCTTCATTGCGTCGGGCGTCAGCGCTGCCTTGCCTTCCTGCTGGAGCAACGTCTCCATCAGAAGCTTGTTGCGGATGAAGGCGAGGCGGCCTTTGAATTCTTTCTGATCCGCGACCTTCTTTCCCTCAGCCGCTTTGGCCGCCAGGATCACGTCGGCGAGATAGGACACCATGTAGTCGCGGCGCGCCTCGGGAGGCATCGCCTGCAACTGGGGATTTTGGCCAACGTCCTCTTCGGCCATCGCCAGATCGCTCTCACGGATTTCCACCCCGTTGACCTTGGCAACCACCGGATCGCTCTGCGACCGCGCAGGGCCCGCCGGCAGCACGGCGAAGAGCGCGGCGGCGATCAAGGCGAGTGCACCCGCGCGCAGGGCGGTGAGCCCCGATCCAAAGGGTGCACCATGGGTCGCGGGGCAGGTGTCGGGCTGGGCAGGCATGGCCATCCTTTGTGGTGTTGTGCGCCGCCAAAATCGGCGTAGGGCGGCGACTTGTCGCGCAATCGGTCCGGCTTGGCAACGGCAGAATGGCCCGTCCTTATTGACGAGGCCGTGATCTAAATGGGGTGGGATAGTGAACGCGGGAGGCTCAAAACCACACTAATTGACAAGGCTTAGACCCCCTCCTATGTCTCGAATGCCGTGCGGTCCTGCTCGATGTTCGCTATCCCATTGCAATCGCCCGAGAAGTACCGCATTTCCCCCATGGATGGCCGCATCGGCGGCTTGCCACAGGCAAGGAACTGAACCGCAATGCTCGGCGCTGTCGCCCGTAAATTCTTCGGCTCCTCCAATGATAGGCGCGTGCGCAAGTATCAGCCGCGGGTGGACGCCATCAACGCGCTTGAGCCGGAGATCGTGAAGCTCAGCGACGAGGAGCTTCGTGCGCGCACCGACATGTTCAAGAAGGAACTGGCCGAAGGCAAGTCGCTCGACGACATCCTGGTGCCGGCGTTCGCCACCGTCCGCGAGGCCGCCAAGCGCACCATCGGGCAGCGGCATTTCGACGTGCAACTCATCGGCGGGATGATCCTGCACGAAGGTCAGATTTCCGAGATGAAGACCGGCGAAGGCAAGACGCTGGTCGCGACGCTCCCAGTCTACCTCAACGCGCTCGCGGGCCGCGGTGTCCATGTCGTCACCGTCAACGACTACCTCGCCAAGCGCGACTCCGAATGGATGGGCCAGATCCACGCATTCCTCGGACTGAAGACCGGCGTGATCGTGCACGGCCTTGACGACGAGCAGCGCAAGGCTGCCTACGACTGCGATATCACCTACGGCACCAACAACGAGCTCGGCTTCGACTACCTGCGCGACAACATGAAGTACCGCATGGAAGACATGGTCCAGCGCGGGCATATCTACGCCATCGTTGACGAGGTCGACTCGATCCTGATCGACGAGGCGCGTACGCCGCTCATCATCTCTGGCCCGCTCGACGATCGCTCCGATTTCTACAACACCATCGACGCCTACATCCCGAAGCTCGACAAGACCGACTACGACGTCGACGAAAAGCAACGCACGGTGGCGCTGTCGGAAGCCGGCATGGAGAAGCTCGAGCGGTTGCTGACCGAGGCTGATCTGCTCAAGGGCGAGTCGCTCTACGACGTGGAAAACGTCTCGACCGTCCATCACGTCAATCAGGCGCTACGCGCCCACAAGCTGTTCCAGCGCGACAAGGACTACATCGTGCGCAACGGCGAGGTCGTCATCATCGACGAGTTCACCGGCCGCATGATGCCGGGCCG
>Ga0136846_1241731_pt1 | contig 11433 bp, 5 predicted proteins | sample HopSoiMetagenom2_FD_96841 | JGI IMG/M metagenome (GOLD analysis project Ga0136846, IMG submission 96841) | Grasslands soil microbial communities from Hopland, California, USA - 2 Assembly 2016 (version 4) | ecosystem: Environmental > Terrestrial > Soil > Grasslands | place: USA: Hopland... | reverse complement strand
GCATGCCTCCTTGCGGTGACCGCCGCATTGTTCACCCTGATGTTCCGACGCCACGAACCGATTCTCGGCCTCGCCGGTCTCACCGCGGCGACGGGTGCCGCATTCCTGGCCTTGCCCTACTCCGCCTTACGCGACCTCTGAGATGGCAAATCGAAAGCGACCACGGCCGATGACTGAGCACCGGGCTGCCGCGCACCCCTGAGAACGTGGTGCCGGTCGCCGGCCGATGAGTCGTTCCTGCCGGTCTGCTCGCTCCGACTCGTGCATTCCTAGCTGCATCAGGATGTCTTGCTTGCACGGCAACCGTGGATCAGGATGAGGCCAAATGAGTGCGCCGACCTTGATGCCAGCGGCGTTCATCGGCCACGGCTCGCCGATGAATGCATTGGACACCAACCGCTACACCGAGGCATGGCGTGCATTCGGTGCCAGCGTCCCGCGCCCACGGGCAATCCTGATGATCTCCGCACATTGGTACATCAACGCGTCCGCGGTCACCGCAATGGATCAACCCAAGACCATCCACGACTTCTACGGGTTTCCCGCGGAGCTGTTCGCGGTCAACTACCCCGCGCCAGGTGACCCGGAGCTTGCCGGGGAGATCAGCGAGGTGGTGAAACCGACCTGGGTGGGCCACGATCGCGACAGCTGGGGGATCGACCACGGAGCTTGGTCGGTCCTGGTGCACGCCTTCCCGGATGCGGACATCCCCGTCGTGCAGTTGTCGGCGAACGCGTTGCAGCCGTTCGACTACCACCTGGCGCTCGGCGCGAAGCTGGCGCCGCTGCGTGAGTCGGGCGTCCTGATCATCGCTAGCGGGAACGTGGTGCACAACCTGCGCCGGATCGACTGGAGCAACCCGGACGTAGGCGAGGACTGGACCCGCGAGTTCGACGACGCCGCGCGCGAGATCATGCTTGGCGAGCCGGCCGATCTTCCGGTCCTGCAGGGCGACCGGAACTTTGCTGCTGCCGCACCTACGCCCGATCATTTCATTCCACTGCTCTACCTTGCCGGCCTGGCGGCTAGCGCTGGCCGCGGTGCAGACGTCCTGGTCGATGGTTACACGATGGGTTCCCTGTCGATGACGGCCTACACGCTTGGCTGCCAGGCGATCGCGCCGACACCTGGGAGTGGCGCGCCGACACTTCCCGACGTGCCACCGGACGAGACAAACGTGTAGATAACTGCGTCAAGTACCTTTCCCCGATGGTCCGCGGTAGGACTTGATTGCCGTTTGGGACGACTCAGCCATGAAGCGTCAGGTCGGCGAGGGTGACGAGGAGCATTTCGAGCTACGACTGAGCATTCATTTGCCCACCCCGCGCGCCGGCGGACATGAGATCCCTGCCGTGCATTTGACCGCGGTGACCCGCGACCCGCTCGGCCAGCTTCTGGTTCACGTGCCGAACGAGGAGCGGCTGGAGGCAGATCTTCAAGGCGACGTGCCATGAACCACGGAGTCTCGGAGGCCAGCCGCGGCTGTGGGTCGGCCTCACCGAAGACCCAGCCGGGGTGTTTCGGTCAGCGAGCTGCGGGTCCGCCAGCCTGTTGCATCATGTTGGGAATTGCGCGGATGGAGGAAACCGGCGGATGACCGCGCTCAACTGTTCTCGACTGGCAGTACACGACCTTCACCGTGCAACGTCTATCGCCGCCAGCCACTTGGGCCGACAACGGCATCGGCAACGCGTCGGTCAGCTGATGGGGACGCCGCTCTGAAATCCCCTGTCATTGCCCGGCACTCGGCCCGTTTGCCCGTTCGCCGGGAGCCGGCAACCTACAGCAGACCGCCGTTGTGCCGGTCGCGGTGAGCCGCTGCCGGTCGGGATCGTGACCTAACCGGCCGTCTCCGAGTGATCGAGGGCAGCCCGAATCAGCAGCGTCGATGGCCGACTTTAGCCGAGACAACCTAGCTGGAAGATCGTGAATCGAGCCTCTATTCGCTCACCTTTCACCAGATTTACTCAGAAATCAACGGCAGTTGGCTTGACTCATGACATCTCTGGTGCTTGTCTGATTTTGCCGAACCCGTCCGGTTTTCTACTGGTTCGTGGCGATTTGTCAAGGAGCGCGATGATCTGCAAGCCCGTCGCCATCCTGACCGCTGCGTCACTCGCGGTGCTGGGCGTCTTGGCCGTGCAGGTGGCGGGCTCGGCCCCGGCCGGGGCGTTGGCCAATGGGTTGGCGTTGAGCCCGCCGATGGGTTTCAACGACTGGAACGCCTTCGGCTGCAATGTGGATGAGGGGCTGATCGAGCAGACCGCCGATGCGATGGTGGCCAATGGCATGAAGGCGGCCGGCTACCAGTACGTGAACATCGATGACTGTTGGGCGCTGCCGGAGCGCGACGCGAGCGGCAACCTGGTGCCCGATCCGGCGAAGTTCCCGCACGGCATCGAGGCGGTCGCCGACTATGTCCACCACGACGGGCTGAAGCTGGGCATCTACAACGACTCCGGGGTGCACACCTGCAGCAAGAGCCACGGTTTCCCCGGCAGCCTGGGTTTTGAGTACCAGGACGCGGTGCAGTTCGCCAGGTGGGGGGTGGACTACCTCAAGGACGACGACTGCAACCAGCCGGCGGACCAGCAGAACATCCCGGCCACCATCCAACGCTATGAGACCCAACGCGACGCGCTCGCCCGGGCCGGGCAGCTGACCGGCCACCAGATCGTGTTCAGCATCTGCGAGAAGACCGACTTCGGCGTGCCGAACTCGGCCTGGCCCGAGGTCGGCAACCTGTGGCGCAGCACCGGCGACATCCACGACACGTTCGCCAGCATGGTGTCCAACTTCCACAAGAACGTGCTGCTGGCCGAGCTGGCCAAGCCCGGCGCCTGGAACGACCCGGACATGCTCGAGATCGGCAACGGTGGCCAGAGCGAGGCCGAGTACCGCAGCGAGTTCAGCCTGTGGTCGGAGATGGCCGCGCCACTGATCGCCGGCACCGACCTGCGCACCGTCTCGCCGGCCACCCTCGCCACCTACACCAACACCGAGGTGATCGCCGTCGACCAGGACCCGCTCGGCAAACAAGCCACCATCATCTCCAGCGACAACGGACACTGGGCACTGACCAAACCGCTCGCCAACGGCGACGTCGCCGTCGCACTGTTCAACGAGACCAGCACACCCGCGACCATCAGCACCACCGCCACCGCAGCCGGGCTGCGCAAGGCCAACGCCTACACGGTGCGCGACCTGTGGGCACACACGACCACGGAGTCTGCCGGGAACTTGGGCGCGGTCGTCGCACCGCACGCCACCGTGATGTACCGGGTGTCGGCCGGCGCTGACCCGGACACCGTGGCTCCGCACACGACGCTGGGCATGACCGGCCTCGACGCCGCGCAGCCCGGCCAGCCGACCACGGTCACCGCCACGTTCACCAACGACGGCCGCGTCCCCGCCGAGAACGTGCACTTCACCCTCGACGCGCCGAGCGACTGGACGGTCCGCGCCACCTCGCGGCCGGCGTTGTCCACCGTGCGGGCCGACCAGCCGGTGACGGTGACCTGGCAGGTGATCGAGCCGCAGCCGGACGCGCCGTTCCCGTCGTGGACGTGGACCGCCCGGGCCGACTATGTCTGGGGTCCGGTGTCCAGGCCCGCCTCGGACACCGCGGCCCAGACGGTCACCAGTCCGGCGCGGGTCCAACCCCCGTACCACACCTTCGCCTCGACAACGGCCTCCTTCGGCCAGGGCGGCTCGAGGCTCGGCATCCGCGCCGCGGGCGCGGACGTCTATGGCGCGACCAACCAGTACGGCGCGATCTACCTGCCCAACGCCGAGCAGGACGGCACGACCGCCACCATCGAGCTCACCTCGCAGGCCGCCACGAGCGGCGCCGCGGAGGCCGGGCTGATGGTCCGCAACGACATCACCGGGTCCGGCGTTTCGCCCGGATTCGTCGTCGTCGCGGCCACCCCCGACAACGGCTACGCCTTGCAGTGGGACGCGGACGGCGACGGCCGGCTCGACCGCAGCACCACCGCCGACACCACGACTTACCCGAGCTGGCTGCGGCTGACCCGCACCGGCAGCACGTTCACCGGCGCCTACTCCACCGATGGCACGACCTGGACTCAGATCGGCAGCGCCGACGTGCCGTCCACCGCAGCCGGCCAGGACGTCGGCGTGTTCGCCTCCGCGCACAGCACCAGCACCGGCGAAACCGACTTCAACCACCTCACCGTCGGCCCGCCCAGCGGCCTGATCGACACTCCGAAGACGGCCGTGACCATCCCCGGCCAGGCGCATACCGTCGCCGCCACGTTCTGGAACCACGGCAACGGCTCGGTCGGCAACGCGAGCGTGCAGCTCACCGCCCCCAGCGGCTGGACCGTCACGCCGAGCGGCCCGACGAGCATCGGCACGGTCGCGGCCGGCGGGCGCGCAGACGCCAACTGGCGGCTCACCGCGCCGGCCGCCGCGGCGGCCGGCGGCTACCCGCTGACCATCACCGCCACCTACGACGACGGCGGGCAGATCGCCCACAGCCAGGCGAGTGTGACCGCCGTCGTACCGTCCACCGACCTCAGCGCCGCCTACAACAACGTCGGTATCACCGACGACGACAACACCGGGGTCGGCAACATCGACGGCGCCGGCTCCAGCCTGTCCGCGCAGGCGCTGCAGGCGGTCGGCGCAACTCCGGGCGGGCCGATCAGCCACAACAGCATGCAGTTCGCCTGGCCGGACGCCCAACGCGGGCAGCCGGACAACGTCGTTGCACACGGCCAGTCCTTCGCGCTGTCCGGAACCGGCAGTGAGCTCGGCTTCCTGGTCACCGCGACGTACGGACCGGCTAGCGGCGCCGGCATCATCAGCTATAGCGACGGCACAACTGAGCAGTTCACGCTGACCGCGCCGGACTGGTACGCCAACCCGCCGAGCGGCTCCGACGTCGCGATCACAATGAGCTACCGCAACCGGCCGGGCAACACCCAGCAGGTCCACGACATCCACGTCTTCCTCGTCAAGGTCCCGCTACAGGCTGGCAAGACGCCGACCCGGGTCACCCTGCCCGACATAAGCGCCACCGCCACCAGCGGCAATCCCGCTTTGCACGTGTTCGGCATCGCCGTCGGCGGCTAGTCACCGGAGTTCGATATGAAGCAGCGTCTCACCAGCATCTGCACGGTCCTCGCGACGGTTGCCGCGGTTCTGGTCGGCGGCATCGTCGGCGCCCCGGGCGCGACAGCGGAGGACAACGGGGTTGGGCTGAAGCCGCTGCTCGGATGGAGCAGCTGGAGCTTCGTGCGCCGCAACCCGAGCGCGCAGATCATCGAGGACACCGCGGACGCGATGACCACCAGCGGCCTCACCGAGGTGGGCTACAAGAACGTCAACATCGACGACTTCTGGTACCTCTGCCCGGGCAGCCAGGGCCCAGACGTCGACCAGTACGGCCGGTGGGTCACCGACCCGACCAAGTTTCCACCCGGGCCGAACGGCGAGAACGGCATCGCGGCCGTCGCGGACTACGTGCACAGCAAGGGCCTGAAGTTCGGCCTGTACGTGACGCCGGGCATCTCGCACCAGGCAGTCGTGCAGAACACCGCGATCCAGGGCACGTCATACCACGCCGACGACATCGCCACGACCGCTGCCGAGAAGAACTACAACTGCAAGGGCATGGTCGGCATCGACTACAGCAAGCCCGGCGCGCAGCAGTTCATCGACTCGTGGGCGGCCCAGTGGGCCTCCTGGGGCGTCGACTACGTGAAGCTCGACTGTGTCGGCTCGTTTGACATCCCGGACGTCCAGGCCTGGTCCGACGCGCTGCGCCAGACCGGCCGGCCGATCCATCTCGAGCTGTCGAACAGCCTGGATATCAACAACGCGACCACCTGGGCGAAGCTGGCCAACGGCTGGCGCACCGGCGGCGACGTGGAGTGCTACTGCGGACCCAACGGCTCGAGCTACCCGCTCACCGACTGGTCACACGTTTCGTCGCGGTTCAATCAGGCAGCGAACTGGGCGCCGTACGGCGGGCCTGGCGGGTTCAACGACTACGACTCCATCGAGGTCGGCAACGGCAACAACGACGGGCTAAGCCTGGACGAACGCAAGACGCAGATGAGCCTGTGGGCGCTCGCCGCGTCGCCCTTCATCCTCGGCACCGACCTGCGAAACCTCGACCCGACCGACCTCGGGTTGCTGAAGAACACCGACGTCCTCGCCGTCGACCAGGACGCGATCGACGCCACACGCGTGTACAACAGCAACGGCAAGCAGATCTTTGCCAAGCAGGAACCGAACGACGACGAGATCGTCGGGCTGTTCAACACGAACGGCGCAGCGCAGCCGATCTCGACCTCGACATCTGCGCTCGGCCTGCCGGCCGGCACCGACTATTCCGTCAAAGACCTGTGGAGCCACCAGACCACCGAAACCGCAGGCAACATCGCGGTGTCTGTGCCGGCGCACGGTGTCGCGCTGTACCGGATCAGCCCGGACCACAACCCGACGCAGGCCCCGCCGAACACTACCTTCGCGCTGAGCGGCCCCGGACCGATCACCGCCGGCCAGCCCGGCACGGTGACTGCCTCCCTCACCGACAACGGCGACCTCGCGGCGAAGCAGGTGCAGCTGTCGCTCGCCGCGCCGAACGGCTGGTCCGTGACGCCGGCGTCTGCGACCTCGTTCGCCGCGGTGGAGACCGGTCAGACCGTCAACGCGACCTTCCGCGTCGTTGCGCCGACGCCGTCGTTGATGTTCCAGACCTCGACGCTGGACGGCTCGGCGTCCTACACCTGGTCCGGCAAGACGAAGGTGTCTGTTCCCGCGAGCACCACCGCGATCGTCGCCAAGCCGGTGCAGCCGCCATACCGCACCTTCTCCTCGGCGACCGACGCGCCCGCCGCCTTCGGCCAGGACGGCGACCAGTTCGGCATCATCGGCGGCGGCGCGGACCTGTGGAACAACGCCGACGCGTACAGCGCGATCTACCTGCCCGGCTCGGTGCGCACCAGTTCGACGATCGACACCACCGTGAACAGCCGGCAGGGGCTCACCGGATACGGCAAGGCCGGCATCGTGGTGCGCAACGACATGAGCGGCTCCGGCACCTCGCCGGAAGGCGTGACCCTGCTCGCCTCACCGTCGAGCGGCATCCAGCTGCAATGGAACAGCGACGGCGACAACTACATCGACTCGGTGACTCCAGCCAACGGCGCCATCCCGTTTTCGCTGCCCATCCACCTCAAGCTGGAGCGGACGGGCGCGAACAGCTACGCCGGCTACTACTCCTACGACGGCTCCGGTTGGTACGCCGTCGGCACCGCGACGGTGCCGGGGCAGGCGGACACCCAGGACGCCGGCATGTTCGTGACCTCGCACGCGTCCGGCTCGACCGCCCAGGTAACCTTCGACGGCTTCCGGGTCGCCGACGGCGCTACCCCGCCGCCACCCGGCCCGAAGTCCTACGAAGCGGAGGCATCGACCAACACGATCGCCGGCGGTGCGCGGATCTCATCGTGCTCCGGCTGCTCCGGCGGCAAGAAGGTCGGCTACGTGGGCAGCGGCGGCACGCTGACCTTCAACGGCATCACCGCACCCAGCGACGGCACCTACAACGTCACGATCGCCTACTGCGACGGATCGGCGGACGGCCGCCAGGCCGACATCAGCGTCGACGGCGGACCAGCCCAGCTGCTGACCTTCACACCGACCGGTGACTTCAACACGGTCGGCACCATGACGCTCCCGCTGCATCTGACAGCCGGCAGCAACGCCATCGAGTTCTTCAACTCCGCCGCATACGCGCCAGACTTCGACCGCATTCTGGTGCCCGCCGCACCGAACTAGTGATGAAAATTCCGGCAATCCGGGCAGAGGAGCAGATCGCCGCGTGTCGATTGGATCAATGGTGAGGGAGAGTCCTTGATGTTGAGTTCGAGCAGAATACGTGTCGGGGCGCTCGGTGCCGCGACGGTCGCGGCGGTGGCCTTGGCGGTTGTTCTGCCGCTCGGCGCCGGTGCAGCCGCGCACCGGAGCGGCACGGGTACTGGCCAGCGCACCGTTTTCTATGATGGGTTCGGCGGCGCATCGGTGGACACCAGCAAGTGGAACATCGACGTCACCCAGTCCACGCAGTACAACAACGAGCTCGAGGCGTACACGACCTCGCCGGACAACGTCCGCATTGTGCACGGCCGCGAAGCTGCCGGCGCGGACGACAATTCGGCGCTGCTGCTGCAGGCCCACTACCAGCCGGGCTACACCACACCGGCCGGCAACACGCTCGATTTCACGAGCGGCAAGATCGACACGGCGCACAAGTTCGACATCGCGCACGGCACGATCTCGGCTCGGATGAAGCTGCCGGCAGGCATCGGCTACTGGCCGGCGTTCTGGCTACTGGGCTACGGCAGCTGGCCGGCCACCGGCGAGATCGACGTGATGGAGAACATCGGCGACCCGAGTTGGGTCTCGGCCGCCACCCACGGCCCGGGCTACGCCGGCGACGCGGCCCCGGTGAACCGCGGCTACTTCGCGGCCATGCGGTTGCCGGACGTGTCCACGTGGCACACCTACACGGTGCACTGGACCAGCGACGCGATGAGCTTCTCCATCGACGGGCGAATGTACTTCAACGAGACACGGCCGATGATCGAGTTCTTCGGCCCGTGGGCATTCGACAACCCGAAGTACCTGATCCTCAACCTCGCGCTGGGCGGCATTTACCCGTACAAGATGACCGGCGTGACTTCGCCCTACTACGGGATGGACCAGCAAACGCTGGATGCCATCAAAGCCGGCCAAGGCAAGGTGTTCGTCGACTGGGTCAAGGTCACCAGACCGGCATGAGCGACCGAGCCGGCGCCGCGTCCCAACTTCGACGCACACTAGCCGCGCGCCGCAGGGTATGGCCCTCCGATGTACGCCCGCGCTCGTGCTGACCGCGCCGTCCCCGTCCACCGACCGCTCTGTTGCCGTCCCGTATCGACGCTTGTCTGGCTGGCGGGCACCTGGAGTTTCGCTGTAGCACCCCGCGGCGCCGCCGTGGCCTCACCGAGGAGGTAGGAATGTTCGCTCGACGTCGCAGGCTTGCTGCGCTGCTCGCCGTTGCCCCCGCTGCCATCGCCACGGCGACGGCCGGCCAGCAGTCCGCGGCCGCGCCGGTCAACGCCGCACGCTCGTCGGCGGTGGTGTCCGGTGATGCACGTTTCGAGGTGCTGTCACCCACCCTGATCCGCACTGAGTACGCCGGTGACGCGCAGTTCGTCGACGCCGCCACCTTCAACGCGGTCGGCCGGGACAGCTTCGTACCGACGCCGTTCACGTCGAGCACCACCGGTGGCTGGCTGACCATCGACACCGGGGCGATGACCCTGCGCTACAAGGTCGGCTCGGGGCCGTTCGGTGCGGACAACCTGCAGCTGCGGTTGCGTGCCGGGCGCCAGGACGTCCGTGCCGACCCGTGGTCGGGACGCACCGTGCCGAGCTGCACCGTCGGCCTCCTCTGCGAGGCGGAGGACCTGCAGCTGAACGGCGTGTCGGTGGCGACCGACCACAGCGGATACACCGGACGCGGTTTCGCGGCCGGATTCCAGAACACCGGCAACTCGGTGTCGTTCCAGCTGGCGGTCGCCTCGGCGGGCAGCTACGACTTCGACGCACGGTACGCGAACGCGCTCGGGGGCGACGGCAAGTTCGAGACCCGGACGCTGACACTGTCCGTCGACGGCGGTGCCGCCCAGACGCTCACCATGCCCACCACCGGCGACTGGAACACCTGGGCATCGGTCACTGCCTCGCTCGACCTCACCGCAGGCGCGCACACCGTCGCGATCACCCGAACGCCGTCCGACTCGGGCAATGTGAACATCGACAGCCTCGCCGTCGTCACACCCGGCTCGCCCTACCCGAGCCCCGCGCCGCCGAAGGCGGAGGACTGTCACTTCGGGACCGTGTGCGAAGCGGAGACCGGGACGCGCGGTGGGTCGGCCACGGTCGCCACCGACCACAACGACTACTCCGGCGCCGGGTTCGTCGCCGGCCTGAATACCGGCGCGAGCGACACCCTGCACGTCGTGGATGTGCCCGCGGACCGCACCTACAGCCTGCAGCTTCGGTACGGCAACGCGCAGCCAGCGCCGCGCCCGATATCGGTGCAGGTCGGCTCGGCGCCCGCGACATCCATGACATTGCCGACGACCAGCAGCTGGGAGTCGTGGCGCACCGTCGCGGCGCCGATCAACCTGTCCGCGGGTGCGGACGACGTCCGGATCGGATGTCCGGACGCCAACAGCTGTGAGCTGAACATTGACACCGTCGCGCTCACGCCGCGCAGCTCCCCGCTGCTGGCACCGCACGCCTGGTTGGGCGGCTACCGCCGCGGCCTGGACGGCGTCAACGGCCGGGCGGCCACAACGCCGGGCCTGCTGTATCAGGACGGCTGGACACTGCTCGATGACACGACATCGGCGATCTTCGATGACGCCACCAAGACCGTGACGCAGCGACCGGACCACGGCACGGCGCCCTACCAGGACGGCTACGTCTTCGGCTATGGGCACGATTACGCGGCCGGGATGCGTGACCTCGCGACGCTGACCGGGCCCTCCGAGCTGCTGCCGCGATGGGCCTACGGCGTGTGGTACTCGGAGTACTACGACCGCACGGCGGCCGACTACGAGAACACCATCGTGCCGAAGTTCCGGTCCGACGGCGTCCCCGTCGACGTACTGGTGACCGACACCGACTTCAAGTCGCCGAGCACGTGGGACGGCTGGGAGATGGACCCGAACAAGTTCCCCGATCCGAAGGCGTTCTTCGACTGGTCGGCGTCGATGGGCCTGCACAACACCCTCAACATCCACCCGAGCATCGTCCCGAACGACCCGCAGTTCCCGCAGGCGCAAGCGACGGCGAAGGGCGGCTTAACGAAAACCGGGAGCAACTACGTGTTCGACTGGGGCAATCCGGACCAGTTGAAGGCCTACCTCGACCTGCACCAGACGATGGAGCAGCAGGGCGCCGACTTCTGGTGGCTCGACTGGTGCTGCGACGGCTCCTACTCCTCGCTGCCCGGCGTCACGCCCGACGCCTGGATCAACCAGCAGTACGCCAGCGACTCGGACAAGACCGTGGGCCGCGGCTTCGCCTTCTCCCGCGCGTACGGGTCGCTACAGGCCGGCGGTTACAGCGGTCAGCAGGGACTGCCGACCGGGCCGTGGGCCGACAAGCGCAGCACCGTCCACTTCACCGGTGACACCTCCTCCACCTGGGGCGCGTTGAAGCTGGAGGTCGGCTACACCCCCGGGGAGTCCGCCGCGACCGGCATGGCGGCCGTCACCCACGACATCGGCGGGCACAACGACACGACAGGGCTCACCGGTTCGGAGAAGTACACCGAGGGCGGGCAGAGCCGCACCACGCGCAAACTGCCCGACGACCTGTACGCCCGCTGGGTCCAGTTCG
>Ga0136846_1209521_pt1 | contig 11433 bp, 9 predicted proteins | sample HopSoiMetagenom2_FD_96841 | JGI IMG/M metagenome (GOLD analysis project Ga0136846, IMG submission 96841) | Grasslands soil microbial communities from Hopland, California, USA - 2 Assembly 2016 (version 4) | ecosystem: Environmental > Terrestrial > Soil > Grasslands | place: USA: Hopland... | reverse complement strand
TTGAATGAGATCTTCGTCGATGTGTTCGACGATGACAGCTTGGTTCTGAAGCCGGAAATCACCGCCGACGATGTCGATGGCTGGGACAGCCTCAGCCATATTCGGCTGGTCATCTCGGTCGAGAAGGCCTTCGGGCTCAAATTCTCGGCTTCCGAAGTCGGCAAGCTCAAAAATGTCGGAGAATTTGTCGATCTGATTAAGGCGAAATTGTGAGATCGCGGGCGCGGCCGGAACCGAGCAGCCCGCGCCGCATTTGTGCCCCGTTTCGCTTGAAGCAGGCTCAGCCCCCGGGAGAAGCATTGGAATGAGCGACGATCTCTTCGCCAGCCTGTCCTGGTTGCCGGCGCGCCCAGCGGATTTTTCCGTCCGATGCCGCGCCCTGTCTGAGCAGCCCGGTGACCTCGGGCGCGCCACGCAGGCGCTAGCGAATTTCGCGCTGGATGAGAACAACCTCAACCGATTGGCCAAGGCGATCGGGCAGGCGCGTGCCGCCGGCCGTTCTTTCGCACCGTTGACACCGTTCCGGCTCGGCGTCCTCAGCAACACGACTTCGCATTTCCTCGTGCCGGCCTTGGTCGCCACGGCCGCACGCCACGGCGTCGCGCTCGAGATCATCGAGGCCGAATACGACCAGGTGGTGCAGGAAGCGCTCAATCCGGAATCGACCCTCAACCGCGCCAAGCTCGACGCCGTGCTGGTCGCGGTCGATTACCGCGGGCTGCCGTTGCGCGCCACTCTGGGCGACGCCAATGCGGCACAGGCGGGACTGGATGCCGCGCTGGCGCAGATGGCGGCGATCCGCAACGGCATACAAAGCCATGGCGGTGCCATCTGCATCGTGCAGACGCTGGCCCGCCCGCCGGAGACCCTGTTCGGCAGTCTCGATCTGGCGCTGCCCGGGACCTTGCGCAACATGATCGACGGGTTCAACCGCGGCCTCGCGGAGTCGATCCTTGGCAGCAAGGATGTGTTGTTCGATGTCTCGGCGCTGGCCGAGACCGTGGGTCTCGCGAACTGGCATGATTCGACGCTTTGGAACATGGGAAAGCTGCCGTTCGCCAGCGCCTATATCCCGCTCTACGCCGACCACGTCTGCCGGCTGATTGCGGCCTTGCGCGGCAAGAGCCGGCGCTGCCTGGTGCTCGATCTCGACAACACGGTCTGGGGCGGCGTCATCGGCGATGACGGGCTCGAGGGCATCGTGATCGCGCAGGGCGACGCGACCGGTGAAGCGCATCTCGACGTGCAGCGCACGGCTTTGGCGCTGCGCGAGCGCGGGATCGTGCTCGCCGTCTCCTCCAAGAACAACGACGACGTTGCCCGCAAGCCGTTCCAGCAGCATCCGGAGATGCTGCTGAAGGAAGACCATTTCGCGGTGTTCCAGGCGAACTGGAGCGACAAGGCGACCAATATTTCGGCGATCGCGCAGGAGCTGGCACTCGGCCTGGAATCATTCGTGTTCCTGGACGACAATCCGGCCGAGCGCAACATCGTGCGCCAGACCCTGCCCCAGGTCGCAGTTCCGGAGCTGCCGGCCAACCCGGCGCTCTATGCGCGGGTGCTGCTCGCCAGCGGCTATTTCGAGGGAATCACGCTCTCCGACGAAGACCGGAAGCGCGCCGACTTTTATCAGGACAATGCCCGGCGGGTCGCGCTGCAGAAGCAGGTCGCCGATATCGACTCCTATCTGACATCGCTGGCGATGGTGATGACGGTGCAGCCGTTCGACGAGACCGGCCGCGCGCGCATCGCGCAGCTGATCAGCAAGTCGAACCAGTTCAACCTCACGACCCGGCGCTACACCGAAGCCGAAGTCGCCGAGGCCGAGCACAACCCGGATTGCCTCACCCTGCAGATCCGCCTCGCCGATACGTTCGGCGACAACGGCATGATCTGCGTCATCATTTGCCGCCGCAGCGGCCGCAGCTGGGATATCGACACCTGGCTGATGAGCTGCCGGGTGCTCGGCCGCAAGGTGGAGGAAGCGACCCTGCAGGAAATCCTGCATCATGCGCGGCTGCACGGCATCGACACGCTGACCGGAACCTATCGCCCGACCGAGCGTAATAGTCTGGTCGAGAAACACTACGAGAAGCTTGGCTTCAAATGCGTTGAGACCCGCGATGATGGCACGACCCTCTGGGAGCTGGCCGTCGCGACCGCGCCCTCGGCGGCGCTTCCGATGCGTGTCGTTCGCACCGGGTTCGAGCTGCCGCAGGCCAACGTCGCCTGAGCGGCCGCGCGGACTTCTGCATCCACCGGAGCTTGCATGACATCCAGCCCGCCGCTGCTCAGCATCATCATCCCGAACTTCAACTACGCGCATTACATCGGGCTGACGATCGACAGCGCGCTGGCGCTGGATTGGGAACGCAAAGAGATCATCGTCGTCGATGACGGCTCGACCGACGGATCGGTCGAAGTCATCAAGCGCTATGGCGACAAAGTGCGCCTGATCACCAAGCCGAACGGCGGACAGCGATCGGCAGTGAATGCGGCCTTTCCGCTGGCCAACGGCGAGCTCATCTACATTCTCGATTCGGACGACATCGTCTATCCAAACATGGCGCGCGAGGCGATCCCGCTCTGGAAGCCGGACGTCGCCAAGGTGCAGTTCTGCCTGCAGATCATCGACGGCGACGGCCGGCCCTATGGCGGCAGTTTCCCGAACTATCCGGCCGATATCACCCATGAGAAAGTGATGCGGGAGCTGCTGGAGACGGCGCTCTATCCCTGCCCGCCGACCAGCGGCAACATCTATTCGAAACGAGCGTTGGAGAACCTGTTCCCGATTCCGGAGCAGGAGAAGTTCTCGTCGGACAGCTATCTCAACACGCTGAGCCCGCTCTACGGTAAGGTGGTCTCGCTCAACAAGACGCTCGGCGACTACCGGATGCATGACAACAATTCCTGGGGCAGCGCCGAATTTCAGCCGGCGAAATTCGCTCGCATGGTGCGCAACGATCTGGCGCGCGAATCCTGGCTGAAGGAGCGCGTCGTCGCGGAAGGCCGCTATCGGATCGATACAACCTCGCTGAACGAACGCTCGATGCTGCATATGCAATACCGGCTGGTGTCGCGCCGGTTTGCCCAGCCCACCCATCCGGTTGCGCAGGACACCGTGCTCGGCATCTTGTGGAAGGGTATGCGCGCATGCGTGACGGCGCCCAGCGCCCGGCTCTCGCAGCGCGCCTTGATGTTGGTCTGGTATGCCGGCGTCGCCCTGATGCCGCACAAGATCGCCTGGGAGATGGCGCGGATGCGCTTCAGCCCCGGCAACCGGGGCGCATTGCAGCGCTTCCTACAGAGCATCGGCGCAATCCGGCCGCGCGATTCGGAGCCGCGCCCCTCTTAAGGCCCCGCCTAAGACTGCGGTGCCTCGAATCTGAGGCTGCGCGAGCGCCCGCGCCACTTCGCGAGGCGCTGACCCGGCAGCTCAATGAAGCGATAAGTCAGGGCGGCCAGGATCACGACGGCGCCGAGGTAGACCACCGTCGCCGCATCGCCGAGGAACGCGTTGCCGAAGTCGATGCGGTTGTTGCTCGGCCCTTCGAAGCCGGAAATCTTCGTCAGGTAATCGTATTTCGTGAAGCGGCCGAGGATGGCGACCGAGCCCACCGCCGTCAGCACGACCAAGGCATGGGCCATGTAGATCGAATAGGACCAGGCCCCGAGCTTCTGTGCCAAGGGCACCTTCAGCGCTCGCGAAACGATTCCGCTGTCATGGGCGAAGATCCAGATCACAACGGCGAAGACGACCGGGGCGAAGACCGGCCAGAAGCCCTTCTCGGTCACCATGGCATAGACGATGACGACGGCGACTGCGGCAAGCTCGAGACCGCTCTGCGACCAGGACGGCAGGCGGGAGGCCTGAAACCAGCGATAGGTCAGATGACCGAGGAAGAAGCCGTAGAGGCAGCGGAAGAAGCCGACCTGGGCGGCTGCATCCGGGCCGCCGTCGCGAAACAGGACGCCGATTGCGGCACCGAACAGGACAATCGCGGCCGATGCGACCGCCAGCGCAGAGAGTCTCGCCTTCGTGCGTGCGGCGAGGAAACAGACCCCGGCAAAGACCAGGTACGTGTAGAACTCGGTGCTGATGCTCCAGCTCGGGATGTTCCAGGTGAGCCGGTCATGCACGCCCAGCGAATGGATCATGAAGAAGTTGGTGAAAATCGACGCGACCGAATGCGGCCCGGTGAACGGGGCGTTCAGCGTCTCGATGTTGAGGTCGTGGACCACGATGAACTTCGCGAACTCGGAGAGCACGAAGAGCATCAGGATCGTCACATGCAGCGGCCAAAGCCGCCAGAAGCGCCGCTTCACGAATTCGCCGATCTCGGCGCCCGAGCTCAGCCGCTGCATATAGGCATGACTGATGACGAAGCCGCTCAGCACGAAGAAGAAATCGACGAACAGGTAGGCGTTACGGATTAGGCCGAGCCCGTCCAAATGGTTGTTGGCCCGGAAATGAAAGAGCGCGACCAGGAGCGCGCAAATCCCGCGCCAGCTGTCCAGGGCCAGAAAGCGCTGCGTCGACTTCAGTTCGGGCAATGAAAGACCTTTCGCATCCGGCCGGCACCCACTCAGGATCGGCGCCCGCCTAGGCGTCCGAAGGCCTGACGGTGCCGCAACTCTTCCCCCGACAGAGTTCTCCCGAACCGACTACTCCGTTGAACCTGGATTTCCCTCGGTGCTCAACGACTGGCAGCGGGGGTTGTTCCCCCCTTACGAGGTGGTCCCGGCTGGATTCCCGGCGGTCCCGCTGGAATCGGAGATGGCGCCGGTCGGCCCTTGATCGGTTTCGTGGCCTTGGATTCCTCGACAGTGCGGAAGCCCGGCCAGATCAGCAGGCTCAAGATGAGAGTGTGCACGAAAGGCGTCAAGATATAACCGCCCAGGATCACGAATTGGATGAAGAGTGCGGCTTTGATGTAAGGGGCCTGCCGCACCGAAAGGAAGCAGTAGCTGAGGAAGGTGAAATACGCGATGAACCCGAACATCCCATACTCGAAGAAGACCTTAGCCCATGTGGGATCGTGCGAGGCATAGGTCTGCCGCGCAAGCGCGCCGATATAGCGATACGAACCCGCCCCCTTCCCGAACAGGAACGACATCGTATCGTCGAGATAGTATTGCTTGATCGTCACAAACGGCGACAGAAAGCGCGCGTAGGCGCTGCTGTGCGTAGAGTTGAACTCATTCACGCGATTGGCGAAGACGCCCAGATTCAGCTGCTGCGCGAACAGCAGCACGATGCCCACGATGACGGCGAGGGTGATGAGGAGCCCAATGCGCCGTTGCTGGAGAATGAACACCGGCAGCACCAGGCCGAGCAGGATCAGGCCGGTGCCGGAATAAGACACGACCAGCGCGCCGGCATAGATCGCCAGCCGGCGGATGCTGCGATCCGTCACGATCTCGACGACGATGGCGACGGCACAGAGCTGGCTCAAGAGCGACGGCTCGATCAGGAAGAATCCGTTGCTCTTGATGATCGATGACCCGTAGGTCAGCGGATTCATGTTGTTGTAACGGATGATGAATTCCGGCAGGTAGGTCTCGGGCGCGAAAGCGAGCGGAACGCCGACGATGAACTGCGCGACGAATTGCGCCATTCCGAAAGCGCAAATCACGACTGCGATCCGGCGGAACATCCGGATCGGCGCACCCGGCGAGACATCGCCGGGACGGAACTGGAACACGTACGGCATATGATAGACTGAGAGCAGAAGGAAGGACGGAGCCGAGAACTCGCCGCCGATGAACAACTGATTGGCGAGCAGGACGCTGAAGGCGAAGACCAGCGCCAGCGCCCGCCGCAGCTGTAGACGCAAGCCGAAGAGAGGCCCTATGCCGGTCAGCCCGGCGAGAATTGCCGTAGCGAGGAACAGCTGATTGCCTTTGAAGTTGTAACCGAGCTTCTGGAAGTACGTGCCGGCGCAGAGCAGCCCGAAGATCAGCAGCTCCGCGAAGCGGGAACGGATCTGGACGCGGCGTTCGGCTATTGTGGTCAGGGAGGGCGTCGCAATAGTCTCGGTCATTTCAAGGCGTCGATTTCAATCAGCTTTCATGCCGGCAGCATAGCAACCGGGCCCCATGGCGAGATAAGGTCGGACACAGCGCGTCCCGGTTCAGATCCGGCCCCTTATAAACGACAGTCGAGGCATTCGGATTGACGAAACTTCCAAAAATATCGGTCATTGTTCCAGTCTTCCGCGACGAAGCGGGTGCCAGGCATTGCCTCGAGGCCCTCAAGCAGCAGGTCTATCCGGGCGAAGTCCAAATCATAATCGTGGACAATGGGCCGGAATTCAGCCTGGCCGAGCTTGCCGCGGCCTATCCAGACGTTGTCTTTCTGTCGGAGCCCCGTCCCGGATCTTATAACGCGCGGAACGCCGCCTTGCGAGCGGCCAAGGGCGAAATCCTTGCATTTACGGATGCGGATTGCCGTCCGCACCCGCATTGGCTGGCCAACGGCGCCGCCCTGCTGGCCGATCCAGCGATCGGCTCGGTCGGCGGTAAGGTTAACGTCCAGCCAGCCACCCCCAACCGGCCGTCGCTGCCGGAGCTCTACGACATGCTGACGGCGTTCCAGCAGAAGAAATACGTCGAGGAAAACAACTTTGCCGTTACCGCCAATATGTTCACGCGCCGAGATGTCGTCGCGCGCATCGGCCCGTTCAACGGCGCCCTGAAGTCGGGCGGGGACTATGACTTTGGCCAGCGCGTGGCCGCGGCCGGCATGCAGCTGCGCTATGCCGATGATGCAGTGGTCGATCATCCCGCGCGCGCCAGCTACGAGGAGCTATTCAAGAAGACGCGGCGGGTCATCGGCGGCGAACGGGATCGCCGGCCGGACTGGAACAGTTGTATTCGCTGCTGTGTCCGCCATCTTTTGCCGCCGGTAGGCCCGCTGCGCTCGATCCTGAAAGCGCACAATGCCGCGGTCGGGCCGTGGAACCGCGTCCGGCTGACCGTGCTGGCGATGATCATCCAGTGGGCGCACGCGGTCGAACGGGTCCGGCTTCAGATCACCGGAGCACAATCAGCGCGTGTCTAATGCAACCGGCAAGCCGGTCGGGCAGTTTCATGCCCCAGGACTATGCCCAGAGATCGAATGGGAAAGCGGCAATTAATGCGGTCGGATCGAACACCGGCGGCGCTTCCCCGCCCATCTCCAGGCCTTCCGCCACCGACGACGCGAAGGTGAAGGTGGAGCGGCCGGTTCCCGCATAGTAATCCTGATACTTGAAGAGATTTTCCGTCTCGCTGAGCCGGACAAAGCGCGCCGGAATTCCATAGCTCTCGGCGATCACCAATCCATGCAGCGAACTGGAAAGAATGAAATTGTGCCGCAGAATCGCCTCGACGCAGCGGTTCCAACTCTGCAGCGGGGAAATGATCGGCAGGCCGCCGAGATCGTGGCTGTCGATCTCAGGCAGGTCGTTCAGGTTCGGAACGAAGCCTGCGCCCATGGTGTCGGTGCGCTTGAACCGCTGCGGCGCGAGCGTGGGCAGCAGCAACCCGGGATCGCCGTACACTTCCGGCACCGCGATATTGCGGCGCATGAGAAACTCGCGGGTCAGCGGCCCACGCACGGCGCGCACGTCGAGGCGGCTGAAGCTGTGGCGCTCGACCGGCATCTTGCCATTGATGCCGCTGCCCCAGACCACGGCGCCATCGCTCGCGAAATGCAGAATCGAGCCGATCGCAAACAGCTTGAAGGCTTGCGGCGTTTCGTCGCTCAGCGTGTATCCGCGGGAAGCGAGAACCAGTTCGACGACGATCTGCGAGAGGAAATCGCCGAAGTTGATGTTGCCGTTGGCCGGTCGCCAATGAAAGAGCTGGGCCGTTGGATAGGGAAATGGCGCCGGGGCCTCTTCGGGATTCTTCTTGGTTCGGTTCGGCCAGAGCGCCGCGCCCAGCTTGGATTTCATCTTCTGCAACAGAATGTTCTCCGCAACCAATGCGTCGATCGGCGACATCACGCGCGATCTTTCGGGACTCAAATGGAAATTCGGCTTAACGATGCATATAGAAAACCAGCAGCCGGGCACACTATCTTAGTGGCCCGGGATTTCAAAGTTAGACATGGGCAGAGATAGGATGGACGGCTTGGAGGAGTTCACCGCAAACCGCAGCCACGCCGCCGGCCGCCGCCTGACCGTCGGCGTCTGGCCGGGCTCTGCTCTCAAGCACAACAAGTTTCCCGCCATTTTCGCGCAAAGCCTCAGGGATGCCGGCTGTACCGTTGTGGACGTCAGCGACCCCGCCACAGTCAAGCAGAAGCTCGACATCCTGCATATTCATTGGCCGGAGCAGGTGTTCTGGCGCGCCCAGGGCCACGTCGCCAAGGCGATCAGCTGCTTCAAGACCTATTATGCGATTTGGTCCATGCAGCGGCGTGGCACCAAGCTCGTGTGGATGGTCCACAATCTGCGGCCGCATGATCGCGGCGGAATTCGCGCGCGAATCTGGCCGTACATCGAGCGCTATGTGCGGAACCGCAGCGATGGTTTCATGACCTTGGCGCCCTCGACGATCGAAGTGGTGCGGCAAGCGTTTCCCGAGCTTCGCGCGCGGCCGGCAACCGCGGCGTTTCATCCGGCTTATCCGCCGAACGCGAATTTGCCGGAGCAACGAATCTGCCGGGAAAAGCTCTCGCTCCCGCCCGAGGGGACGATCTTCGCGCTGCTGGGATTGCTGCGGCCCTACAAGGGCGCCGAGAGCCTGATCGCCGCGTTCAAGCAGAGCAAGGCGCGGGACTGCCGGCTGGTCATCGCGGGCAATCCGATAACGCCGGAATACGGCGCCCAGCTGCAGGCGCTGGCCGCCGGCGATCCGCGCATCGAGGTGCGCCTCGGCTATCTCAGCGATGATGATTTCGCCCTCTTCATGGAGGCCTGCGACGGTATGGTCCTGCCCTATCAGGGCTATCTCCATTCCGGTGCGCTGATTCACGCACTCAGCTGCGGCCGCGCTGTCATCACGCCATCGAGCCCATTCGCCGAGGACCTTGCCCAGTCGGTTGGCGCGGATTGGGTGGTCTGCTATCCGGGTGCGCTCACGCCGGAGATTTTCGAGACCTGGTCGAAGCCGCGCAATCCACCGAACCTCACGGCACTGGACCCACGCGAGCTTGGACTTGCCGCCGCCGCTCTCTACCAGCAGCTGGTCTGAAATAAGAAAAGCCCCGGACGAGCCGTCCAGGGCTTTTTTTTGGATCGAAGTCCGGATCAGGCGGCGCTGAAGCCGACGATCGACAGGTGCTTGTTCCGCCGCCAGGCAATGCCGCCGATGCCGCCGATGCCGCCGAGGGCGGTCAGGAACATCCACATCGCAGCCGGTATCGGCGTCACGGCGGTACCATCGGACACCAGGATGCTGTAGGCCGCGCAGCTGCACATTTCGCCGGTGATCTTCAGCTTCAGGAAGTCCGAGGCGAGCATGGTGCTGAGCAGCGCGCCGCTGAAACTGATCTGCGTATGGTTGGTGTCACCCTTGCTTCCCTGGAAGCCGGTCGTGCTGTACAGGCTGTTGCCATGATCATCCAGCAGATCGAACGTCATGCTGAGGATGTGGTTCATTGTCGTGACGTCGAACACCAGGCTGGTGATGTCGGTGATGGCGAATTTGAAGGTATCGATGAAGGTGTTGTTGAAATCGCCGAACTCGTGGGAGACCACGAAGGACGTTGGCGTCAGCTGCTCAGCGTTGGTGTCGTCCCCCGCACTGGTATTCTTGAACTTGGACGAGATGAGGTCGATGGTCGCGGCTTCGGCAGGCAGCGACACTGCTGACACGCAGAACGCGAGCGCGACGACCGCAAACGCCGAGACCAGAAAACGCTTCATCGAGGATCCTTCCGACCGTTCACACACGGCGCTAAATGCATGCTGGAAATGTTGATTCGAATTTAAATCAATTCTGAGAAGTTCATAAGGATATGCAAGGGGGCTCTATAGTTAACGCCCTCAAGGAAAACAATCTTCTGGAATTTAGGCTTATTTTCCGTAGACGTCCGCGATCGACTTCAAGCTCGCGCGATATGGGCGAACCCTCCTCCCACCGATGCGTTATTCCGGCGAGTTCAGCGTCCTGAAGGACGGTATTATCTGGTTTACTTTATATTAACATCAATGTGTGTGCGCAAATCGCCACTTCTATTGCCCGCCTCGGTCATCTCGCTAAGATGCCCGCCTCGCAGTCATCTGCGGAAGCCTTATCAAGCCCCGAGGATTCCGTTATGGTGGCTTTCCTTCGCAGTTGCAGCATAACGTCTCTTGAACTGAAAGCCGATCTGGGAGCAGATTTCTCTGCACGTCCGACCGGGCACAGCGAGAAGCGAGATAAAGGGAACGTCTGATGGAGCACATCGAAAAAGCCCTGGCCCGCGCCCGTGAGATGAGGGCGAACCAGCCGGGCAGCGCAGCGCGAATTGCAGGCTCCAATTCCGGTGCTGCCTTCACGCCGGGCTTCACTGGTTCCTTCTCGAAGGCACCGCCTCCAGTTCACGGCGTTACGCCGGACTATAGCGAGACGTCGATCGTTCAATGCGATCTACGGCGCACAACGGAGCAGCGACTCGTGGCAGACGATTTCCGGAACCCCGTAGCCGATGTCTATCGCCTTCTGCGCTCGCAAGTTCTGCAACGCATGAAGAAGATGAATATGACGACGCTGGCCGTGACTGGCGCGCGCGAGGGCGACGGCGCGACCACGACCGCTTCCAATCTTGCGATCTCGATCGCCCTGGATGTGAACCAGACGGTGCTGCTGGTCGATCTCAATCTGCGCGCGCCGAGCATTCATAAGAAGTTCGGATTGCAGCCTGTTGCAGGCATCGAGGACTACTTGCGCGACGAGTGCACACTGAAGGACTGCCTGGTCAACCCGGGGCTTGCGCGACTGGTGGTCCTGCCGGCACGCGCCGCGAAGGGCGATGCGGCGGAGTTGATCGTCTCGCCGCGCATGACCGCCCTCGCCCGTGAGCTCCGGACCCGCTACGCCGACCGCGTCATCATCTTCGACACGCCGCCGTTGCTGGAATCTGGAGAGACCTTGGGCTTCTTGCCCAACGTCGACGGCGTGCTCTTTGTCGCGCGCAGCGGCCAGACCACGAAAACCGAGGTGGACCGGGCCGCCGACCTGTTGCGCAACTACCACGTCGTCGGAACGATGCTCAATGCGGGCTGACTTGATGACTTCATTTGTGCCAGCGGACCGCGAAGGCAGATAGGCTTCGATGTACGAAGATTTCTTCGAACTGAAGACCAAGCCGTTCAGCCTGTTGCCGGACCCGGAGTTCTTGTTCCTCAGCGGGCGGCACTCGATCGGCTTGAGCCTGTTGGAATACAGCCTCACCGGGCAGGCGGGCTTTTGCGTCATCACCGGCGAGATCGGCTCCGGCAAGACCACGCTGATCCGCGC
>Ga0136846_1209798_pt1 | contig 11434 bp, 11 predicted proteins | sample HopSoiMetagenom2_FD_96841 | JGI IMG/M metagenome (GOLD analysis project Ga0136846, IMG submission 96841) | Grasslands soil microbial communities from Hopland, California, USA - 2 Assembly 2016 (version 4) | ecosystem: Environmental > Terrestrial > Soil > Grasslands | place: USA: Hopland... | reverse complement strand
GGCGCGGCGGACGGGAGACAAGCGCAAGGCGAGGGCGGCCAGGCCCGCCACCACCGTGGCGGGCGCGCATCCCAGGTGCGTCTGGGCGGCCAGCGAGCCGGCCAGCACCGCCACCGGAAGCGCGGCCGCGCTCCCCGCGGCCCAGGCCGCGGACTCGACGAGGGCGAGCCCGAAGGGCAGCACGGCGACGTTCGGGTTCCAGGCCGAGAAGAGCCATCCCGGACCGCGCCAGGAGACGAACAGGGCGAGCACGAGCGCGCCCCCGAGCAGCGCCGCCGGAGAGCCGGCGCGGCCGAGGCGGCGCAGGATGAGGATGATCGCGATCGCGTTCAGAACGAACGCGGTCAGCGCGATCCCGACGAATTGCTGGCCGAGCAGGGCGTACAGGGGCACGCTCGCGTAGAAGAACGCCGGCCCGGGGTGGTGGAAGCCGAATCGTGAGTACGGCCCCAGCAGCTGCCGGCCGTGCAGGGCCAGCCGCGTGTACAGCTCGATGGCGGCGTAGTCGCCGGTGGCGGGGAGGTCGGATTCCACCCCGCGGCCACGCACGGCCGAGCCGAGCAGGAGGAGCGCGGGACCGAGGACCACGAGCGCGGCCACCGTGAGCAGCAGCCCCGGAGGAAGGCGGCGGCTGGACGATTCCGGCGCGGGCCGAGCCGCCGCCGGGGAGGTCAGCTGATCGCCAGCATCCGGTCGAGGGCGACCCGCGCGTCGGCGGCGATCCGCTCCGGCACCGCCACCACGTTCACCAGCCGCCCGTCCCGGAGGTTCTCGAGAGCCCAGAGGAGGTGCGGGGGGTCGATGCGGAACATCGTGCTGCACACGCAGAAGCAGTCGTCGAGGCTCACCACCTCGCGGTCGGGCGCGGTCTCCCGCGCCAGCCGGTTCACGAGGTTGAGCTCGGTGCCGACGGCCCAGCGCGATCCCTTCGGGCTCTCCTGGATCGTCTTGATGATGCCTTCCGTGGACCCGATCGCGTCCGCCTTCTGCGCCACCTCGAAGCGGCACTCGGGGTGGACGATCACCTTGACGCCGGGCATCTGGGCGCGGCGCCGGTCCACCATGTCCGGCGTGAACCGGTTGTGCACCGAGCAATGGCCCTTCCACAGGAGGATGCGGGCCGAGCGCATCTGGTCGTCGGTGAGGCCGCCGCGGTCCTCGTAGGGGTCCCACACGTGCATCCGCTCCAGCGGGATCCCCATCCGGTATCCCGTGTTGCGGCCCAGGTGCTGGTCGGGGAAGAACAGCACGCGCGAGCGCTGGCGGAAGGCCCAGTCCAGGATCGCGCGCGCGTTCGAGGACGTGCACACCGCCCCCCCGTGCCGGCCCACGAACGCCTTGAGGGCCGCGGTCGAGTTCATGTACGTGATCGGCAGGACGTCCTCGCCGGCCACGCCTTCCACCACGTCCCAGCACTCCTCGACCTGGTCCGTCTCCGCCATGTCCGCCATCGTGCAGCCGGCGTCGAGGTCGGGCAGGACGACCTTCTGGTGGGGCGCGGAGAGGATGTCCGCCGACTCCGCCATGAAGTGCACGCCGCAGAACACGATGAACTCGGCCTCCGGCCGCGTGGTCGCGAGCTGGGCCAGCTTGAAGGAGTCGCCGGTGAAGTCCGCGTGCCGGATCACCTCGTCCCGCTGGTAGTGGTGGCCCAGGATGACGAGGCGGCGGCCCAGGGCCTTGCGCGCCTCCAGGATGCGGTCCTGGACCTCGGCCGCGCCGGCGGCGCTGACGAGCTCGGGAAGGGCGATCTGGGCCATGGCTCCTCGTCCGATTCTACCGTCGGGGGCTGGTATCATCGAGCCTTCAGGTGAATCGTGCCTCCGCCTCGCTGGGAGATCCCACAGGGACTTCGCGTCCATTCCGACGGCACCTGGCGCGTCGGTGACTCCCAGGTGATCCATCCTCCGACCCTGCGCTACCTCAAGTCGCACCTCGTCGAGGATGGAGGCGCCGCCTGCGTGATGGACGAGCGGGGGAAGATGCCGATCGACGTGCAGGGGCCACCGTTCGAGGTGATGGCCCTCGTCCTGGACGCGGCAGCGGGCACGGCTTCGGTCGTGCTCGACGACGGCTCGAAGGAGACGGTGCGCGACACCTCGCTCCGGATGAACGACGAGACGGGCCAGATCGAGTGTGCCGTGCGCGATGGGCGCTTCCAGGCCCGCCTCTCACGCGCCGCCCACCAGGTCCTGCTCGAGCACGTCACGGAGGAGGACGGCGCGTTCTTCCTCCAGGTCGGCGGGCGGCGGATCCCGCTCCGGACCTGAGGCCGCGCACCGACCGCCCATGCACCTTGGCGCCCACGTCCCCATCACCGGCGGTGTGTTCAACGCGCCCGGCAACGGGCTCGCCATCGGCGCCGACGCCATCCAGATCTTCACCCGCAACCAGATGCAGTGGGCCTGCCGCCCGCTGCGCGACGAGGAGAAGGCGGCCTTCCGGGAGAAGCTGGCCGCGAGCGGGATCAAGCGCGTCCTCACCCGCGGCTCGTACCTCATGAACCTGGCCAGCCCGAACCCGGACTTCCTGTCCCGGAGCCGTGACTGCCTGGTCACGGAGATCGAGCGCGGCCACCAGCTCGGCATCCCCTACGTCGTGCTGCACCCGGGCGCGCACATGGGGCGGGGCGAGGAGGAAGGGCTGCAGGCGATCGCGCGCAGCCTCGATCACGTGCTCGAGCGGACAGAAGGGCTCGACGTGATGCCGCTGCTCGAGGTCACGGCCGGGCAGGGCTCGACGCTGGGCTACCGGTTCGAGCACCTCGCGGCCGTCTTCGACCGAGTGCGCGAGCCGGACCGTGTCGGTGTCTGTCTCGACACCTGCCACATGTATGCGGCCGGCTACGACCTCGCCACCCCCGCCGGCTACGAGCGCACCATGCGCGACTTCGGACGCATCGTCGGGTTCCGCAAGCTGCGCGCCATCCACCTCAACGACTCCAAGCGCGAGAAGGGCAGCCGCGTCGATCGGCACGCGCGAGCGGGCGAAGGGCACCTCGGCCTCTCGACTTTCGCGCGGATCGTGAACGACCGCCGCTTCCGCGGCCTTCCCCTCGTGGTGGAGACGCCAGGGCCGCTCGCGGAATGGAAGAAGGAGATCGCGCGCATCCGGTCCCTGGTGAAGCCCGCCACCGGCCGCCGCCGCCCGCGCGCCCGTCGATGACCGCGAGTCCGGCCGCCCGCTCCGCCCGCGCCCGCGCGCTCGCCCTCGAGGCCGGCTTCGACCTGGCTGGCATCGCGGGGGCGGAGGCCCCGCGCGAGCTGGCGTTCTTCCAGGAGTGGATCGCCCGCGGACGCGCGGGCGAGATGGCGTATCTCACCTCGCAGCGCGACCGCCGGGCCGACCTCCGCGTGGCCTTCCCATGGGCGCGGTCCGTCGTCTCCGTCGGCCTGCAGTACGACACGCCCGGTCCCTACTCCACGGACGCCGATCCCGCCGCGGGCTGGATCGCCCGCTACGCCTGGGGCGACGATTACCACGAGGTGGTCAAGGCCCGCCTCGAGGACCTGCGCGCGCGGATGGTGGCGGAGCTCGGGCCGATGGAATCCCGCGTCTACGTCGATACGGGCCCGATCGTGGAGCGCGCCTACGCGGCCGCGGCCGGCCTCGGCGCCTGGGGCAAGAACACGTGCCTGCTGCATCCCGAGCACGGCTCCTGGTTCTTCCTGGGCGAGGTCGTCACCGACCTCGAGATGGCGCCGGACACGCCGCTGGCGGACATGTGCGGATCCTGCACGGCCTGCCTGGAGGCCTGCCCCACGGGAGCGCTGGACGCGCCCTACGCGCTCGATGCCACACGCTGCATCAGCTACCTGACCATCGAGGTCAAGGGGGCCATCCCGGAGGAGCACCGCGCGGCGATGGGCCGGCACGTCTTCGGCTGCGACATCTGCCAGGACGTCTGCCCGTGGAACCGCCGGCGGCGCCAGAAAGGCGATCCCGTGTTCGAGCCGCGCGAGGGGCTCATGGGGCCGGCGCTCGACGCCCTCGCCGCCCTCGACGACGCCGCCTTCCGCGAGCGCTTCCGCCGGAGCCCCGTCAAGCGGGCCAGGCGGCGTGGCCTGCTGCGCAACGTCTGCGTGGCCATCGGCAACGCCGCCGATCCATCGCTCCGGCCGGTGCTCGACCGGCTGGCTGCCGACGAGGACCCGCTCGTGCGCGAGCACGCGGCCTGGGCGCTGCGCCGGCTCGAGGAGAGCGCCGCGGATCGCGCGCGGCCGGCCGAGGCCCCCTAGAAACGAAGAGCCGGAGGGCTCGTGACCCTCCGCCTCGTGACGTCAGGCCGCTGGCGGGCGGCTCAGTCCAGGTGAGTCAGGGCCTTGACGCGCACCGTCCAGCGCGAGCCGGACGGGACCTCGACTTCCTTGCCGCGGGTGGCCAGGACGGCGCCCGTGCCACCGAGGACGCCGGCGATCGCGCCCTTCTTGGCCCCGCTGCCGCCGCCGAGGATGCCGCCGATGATGGCCCCGCCCACCGTGCTGCCGCCGACGATGGCGGCGTCACGGCTGTGGCTCTCGGGACCCTCGACCTCGATGGTGGTCGTGTCCAGGCGATGCTCCACGCCGCGCACGACGATGCGGTCGAAGTCGACGCCGAGGTGCGAGCGTCCGGACACGCGGCCGGCCTCCTCCGCGCGGTAGACGTGGCCCTTGAGGACGGTGCCGCCGGGCAGGACGATGCTGCCGTCCGGCGCGGTGGCGCGCGTGACGCGGGCGGTCACGGCATCACCCTGGTGCGACGTCGCGGAGGAGAGCCCCTCCTCGAGCACCAGCTGCAGCTCGGTGCCGGCGGACAGGGTCAGGCGCTCGGGGCGCGGCGTGGCCGCTGGCTCGGGCTCGGCCTCGGCCCGGCGACCGTTCTGGTCACGAGCCGTCTCCGACCGGCGAGCTTCGGAGCGCCGGTCGTCGGTGGGCACGTCGATCGGCTCCGCGGCGGGGACGTGATCGACCCGCTCCACGCGCGAGCTGTGATGGCTGGACGAAGCGGTGCTCGAAGTCGTGCTCGAGGTCGTGGTGCGCGGCGCCTGGGCGACGTGGGTCGAGGTGCGCGGCGCCTGGGCGACGCGGGCCGACGAGCGCGGCGCCGTCCGCGGCTCCGCGGATCGCGGGTAGGTCGGCGGCTGCTGGGTCGGTCTCTCTGCCGGAGCGCTCGCGGCGGGAACGCCCGCGGACTCGTAGCCTGCCCCCGCATCGGGCGCGACCGCTGGTGCGAGCGTGCTCGCGGGCGCGTTAGGCGGGGGCTGCGCGGCCGCCTGCTCGGGCGCGCGCTGGCACGCCGCGACGGCGGCGGCAAGGACGACGGCGAGGACGGCGCTCGTGCGATTCATGACCCCTCCTGCTCAACCCGAGAGAGGCTTTGCAAGCGTCGTGCCCCAATGGGCCTCTGACCCCAACCATCAGGCACACAACTACTTTCGCGGATTCGGCCACATTCGACAGTGAGGGGGATCACCCGCGAAAACGGCCCGGAGTGTCCTCTTGCCGCAACGCTGCCTCCGCGATGAGGCGGTTGTTCTCGCCGAGCACGCGCCACTCGCGCTGGAGGGCGTAGCCGCAGACGAGGAGGGTGAGCCAGGCCAGGCCCTCGTGGACCCGCGCGGGGACCGCCCGCGTGTGGGCGGCGGCGCCCATGATGAAGTTGGCGAGGACGAGCAGGAGGGCGAAGGTCATCGCCGGGAAGGCCTCGGACTTGAGACGGATGATCCGCCGGCGGAAGGAGTCGCCCCACCCGCGGTCCCGCTCCATGTCCTTCATCTCCACTCCGGTCGCGATGAGGAAGAACATGATGAACGAGTGCGCCATGACGAGCAGCATCGTGCTCAGGAGGGACAGGAGGAAGTGGGCCTTGAGGGTGGTGACGTGCGCCGCCACCTCGTAACCGAAGACGATGGAGACGGCCAGGGCCAGCGTGCCCGCGAAGGCGAGGGCCAGGAGCGCGATCGCCAATCAGGCCCTCACCGAGGGCTCGCGCGGCACTCAGCCGGGCCGCCGGGCGGGGACGCCGGAGTCGGCCTCGGTGAAGAGGGGGCCCGCCATTCCCATCGCCTCCGCGAGAGCTTCCATCTCGTCGCGCCGGAAGCCTTCGGCGGCCCGCACGATCCGGCCGTCCGTACCCACCAGCAAGAGCGTGGGCACGCTGCGCAGCCCGAGCTCGGCGGACAGGGGGTAGGGATCGGACTCGAGCAGCACCGGGAGCACGAGGTCGAGGTCCTGGATCAGCTCGCGCGCGGAGTCGCGGTCGTCCTGCAGGACGGCGATGACGGAGCCCTCCGCCGGACGTCGCCGGTGGATCCGGTCCACGAACGGCAAGCTCATCCGCGTGGTCGCGCAGTCCCGATGCCCGAACACGACCAGCGCCGGCCGCTCCGCCCACAGCGTGACGAACGGGCGCTCCGTCCCCTCGAGGTCGGGCAGCGAGAGGTGCGGGAACGCGTGGGGTGGCTGGAACCTGAGCGGCATCCTCTTCCTAGGCGGCCACGAAGTCGGCCCGCACCGCGCGGGGGAGGACCCCGGCGGCGTGGCCGCGGTCGTAGAGCTCCTGGACGGCGCGCCGGCCGCGCTCTCCGCAGTCCAGCGTCATCTCGTTCACCCACATGCCGACGAAGCGGTCGGCGACGCCCGGATCCATGCCGCGGGCGAAGCTCATCGCGTAGGCGAGCGCGTCCTGGCGATGGGCAAGCGAGAAGCGCACCGTCTCCCGCACCAGCCGCGTGAGCCTCTGCATGAGCTCCTCTCCGAGGTCGCGCCGGACGGCGTTGCCGCCCAGGGGCAGGGGAAGGCTGGTCTCCTCCTTCCACCAGGCCCCGAGGTCCGCCACCTTGTGCAGGCCCTCGCCCCCGTAGGTGAGCTGCCCCTCGTGGATGACGAGACCGACGTCGGCGCGGCCCTCCCGCACTTCGTCGAGGATGCGGTCGAACGGGACCACCCGCGTCTCCGCTCCCGGCGCGAACAGGCGCAGCGCGAGATAGGCGGTGGTCAGGGTGCCGGGAATGGCCACGCGCTTCCGCGCCACCTCGGAAGGAGCGAGCGGCTCGCGGGCGACGAGGAGCGGCCCATAGCCGTCGCCGATGCTGCCGCCGCACGGCATCAGCGCGTAGCGGTCGGCGACATGCGGCCAGGCGTGAAAGGAGATCGCGGTGATCTCGTGGACGCCCCGGCGCGCCTCCTCGTTGAGGGTCTGGATGTCCTTGAGCACGTGCGTGATTTCGAGGCCCCCGGTCGGCACGTGGCCCTTGGCCAGCCCGTAGAACATGAACGCGTCGTCGCTGTCCGGGCTGTGGGCGAGGGAAAGCTTCACGCCGGCACCCCCATCGTGCCGCGCGTGACCGCGCCCGCGGCCTGCAGCTCCGCGGCCAGGCCAGGAGCCCATTCGGTGGCCGGCCGCGTGACGTCCGCGATCACGGGCTCGGCGTGGCCTCGATGCGCAGCGATGGCCGCGAGTACCGCCGCCGAAGGCGGCCGCGCGTCCGAGGACGGCCGATTCACCACGACCCGATCGGCGGCGGCCAGGCAAGCCGCCGTGGTGGGCTTCCATCGCTCGGGCGAGAGCCACGGATGGACGACGACGACCTGGCGGTCGGGTCGGGCGATGGACACGATGGTCGAGCCCTCCATGATGACGACGTCGGAGGCGGCGAGGCGCCCGCGGACGGCGGCCCACGCCGCCGGCACCGCCGCCCGCCGCGCGATGGCCCACAGGACGCGGGCCGCGCCCGCCTCGAGCAGGCGCGCGGTGTCCGTCCCCGCCTGGCTCAGGATCGCGGGCTCCTCGATGATCCGGAAGGGGACGTCGATGTCGCAGACGAGGCAGGTGGTGCCGCGGGGGCAGCGGTCGAACACATCGTCGGCGGTCGTGAACTTCACGGCGGTGAGGCGGTGAGGAGCACCGGCGCCGGCGAGCGACACCGCGGCCGCGGTCTTGCCGGAGCGGCTGCACGGTCCCGAGATGGATACGAGGTACACGATCGCTCCCCCGCTCGATCTTATATCGGGGACCTTCGGCGGACCCCCACCTCGCGCGAACCCTGCTAGACTTCGCGCCGTGATGCGGCTCTCGCGCGCGGCGCGGATGGTGACAGTGGCGGCCTTGTGCCCGCTCGCCGCCTGCGCTTCGAGCGGGATGAAGGTGGACCTCGATCCCGCGCGTTCGGCGGTCGCGGAGGCGCGCCAGGCCGGCGCGCCCACGCGCTCGGCGGACGCCTTCCATCGGGCCGAGCAGCACCTCCAGGACGCCGAGAAGCTCGTGGTCGCCCACGGCGGCCGCCGCGAGCGCGAAGGGGCCCAGCGCGCCGCCGACCTGGCGCTGGTGGAGGCGCACTGCGCGACCGCGCTCTCGCGCGCGCTCATCCAGACCGAGCAGACCACCACCAAGGCGGCGGCCCAGGTGGCGGCGAGCACGGCCGAGGTGGACCGCCTCAATGCCCGCCTCAAGAAGGCAGAGGACGACCAGCACCGGCTCGAAGACAAGATCGCCGTCCTCTCTCGCGACCTCGAGGTCACGGAGACGGAGCTGATCCGGACCAAGGCCCGCCTCAAGGGCAACGAGACCAAGGCCGAGGCCTCCGCCGCCATCGCGGAGGCGCGCATCCTCGCCGGCCGCCTGGGCGAGGACAAGCCCCAGTCCTCGGTGCTCGGCCGCAGCGAGGAGTCGCTGGCCAAGGCGGAGGAGCAGCTCACCCAGGGCAACTTCGGGGCGGCCCTGTTCTTCGCCTCCAAGGCCCAGGACCTCGTCGCCCACGCCGGACAGGGAGCGGAGGACACGCAGAGCGCACCCGCCGCCGCCGCCTCCCCCGCGCCGCGCCTGCCCTTCCTGACGAGCTACACCTCCCGCACGGCCGCGCGCATCCGCAAGGGTCCCGCGCTGTCCGAAGACGTGGTCGGATACCTTCCGGCCGGGACCCAGGTCACGAGCGAGGCGGTGAGCGGCGAGTGGGTGCGCGTGACGTATCGCGGCCTGAGCGGCTGGGTGCACTCCTCGCTGCTCCAGTAGCCCTGCTCCCGCGTCCCTTCCGGGCCGCCCTCCTCTACTCCGCGCTCACCGTCGCCCTCACCTGGCCGCTGGCCGTACGCCTGAGGCTCATGGATGCCGGCGACTCCGCGTTCTTCGCCTGGGAGATCGGCTGGGAGCGGCACGCCCTCTTCACCGACCCCGCGCGGCTGCCGCACGCGAACATGTTCCATCCCCTGCGCTACGCGCTCGGTCTGGACGAGCCCATCCTCGGCACCTCGGTGGTCCTGCTGCCGCTGGCCATCGTCACCTCCGACGCCGTGCTCCTTTTCAACCTCGCCCGCCTGCTCACGTTCGCGCTGAGCGCGCTCACCGCGTACCTGCTCGCGCGCGAGCTGGGGGCGGAGGAGGGCCCTGCGCTCCTGGCCGGGGCCGCCTTCGCGTTCTCTCCCGTGCGCCTCGACCAGATCGCGCACCTGAGCACGCTCGGGACGCAGTGGCTTCCGCTGGTCGTCCTCTTCGCGGTCCGCTTCTTCCGCAGCGGACGCGCGCGCGACGCGCTCGCGGCCGGAGTCCTCTTCGCCCTGGAGGCCTACGCCTGTGGCTACCATGGCGTGATCGGGCTGCTCGTGCTGCCCCTGGCCTTCCTTCCTCTTCTCTGGGGCCGATGGGAGCGGCTGCCCCTCGCCGCGATGGGAGCCGCCGTCGCGGGAGCGGCGCTCCTTCCCCTGTATCGCCTTCACCATGCGGCGCTGGCCCCGCTCGGCTTCGCGCGCGGGGCCGGGGAGACGATCGAGTACTCCGCCGCCCTGGAGTCCTTCCTCGCGACCAGCTCCTGGAACCACGTGTGGGGCGAGGCCACCGCGCCCTTCCGCGACACGCACTCGAACAACCTGTTCCCCGGGCTGGTGCTGCCGCTGCTGGTCGCGGGCGGAGCGCTCCTGCTCTGGCGGGCCCGCCGCGCGCCGACCCGCGAAGCCATGGCCCTGGCCGTGATGGGGATCGCCGGGGTCGCCATCGCTCTCGGGCCGGAGGTCCGACTGCTGGGACACGACCTCTTCACGGGCCCGTTCGCCCTCGCCCGCGTGCTGCCGATCTTCCGGATGATCCGCGTGTCGAGCCGGGCCGGCGTGTTCGTCGTCCTCGCCCTCGCCATGCTGGCCGCGCGCGTCCTCACCGTGTGGCGCCCGCGCCCGCCGTGGATGGCGCTGGCGGCAATGGCGGCCATCGGCGAGACGCTGATCGTGCCGATACCCATGCCGGCGTGGGCGCAGGTGGTCGACACGCGGCGGCCGCCGCCCGCCGTCTACCAGTGGCTGGCCGAGCAGCCAGGCGAGCCGGTGGTGGCAGAGCTGCCCATGCTCGACGTGAACGGGATCTTCACCCACCCCGCGTACCACGAGAGCATCTACCTCGTGCAGTCGGCGCGCGGCCACTGGAAGCCGCTGGCCAACGGCTTCGCCGGCGTCGAGCCCGCCTCGTACCTCGCCCTCCGCGACGCCGTGCGGCGCTTCCCGTCCGCGGAGTCCCTGGACGCGCTGCGTGCGCGCGGCGTGCGCTTCGTGATCGTCCACGGCTCCGGATACGGTCCCAACAAGTGGGCCCGCATCGTCCGCGACCTGCCCTCCTTCGCCAGCGACCTGCGCGAGGTGGCGCGCTTCGACCGCGACGTCGTCTACGCGCTCGAGCCGCCGCCATGACCCCGCGGCGGACGCTCCTGGCCGTGATCGCGGTGAGCCTCGCCCTCGGCCTCTGGGGGCTGCGGTGGGGTCTGCCCGGCGAATACGGCTGGGCCCCGGACGAGCTGCTCCCGCAGGACGTGGACGCGGCGGCGGCGCGCCATTTCGGCAGCGGCTGGTACTCCAAGTACCCGCCGTTGCCCTTCGCCGCCCTGGCCGCGGTGGGCGCGCCGGTGCGGGCGGCGGGGACCCTGCGGGGGTGGGATATCGCGCGCGTGCACGACGCGCGCATGACCGCGGCCCGGCTGCTCAGCCTCGCCCTCGGTCTCGGACTCCTTGCCGTCGTCCGTTGCCTGGGAAAGGAGGCCGTCGACGCCGGGACGGGCGCCTTCGCGGCCGCCCTCATCGCCTGGACGCCGACGTTCGTCTACTACGCGAAGGTCGCGAACCTCGACGTGCCCTACCTCTTCTTCTTCGCGCTCTCCCTCCTGTTCTTCCTCCGCGCCTGGCGCGAGGGCGGCACGCGCGACGTCGTGCGGTTCGCCCTCGCCGCCGCCGCCGCCGTCGCCACCAAGGACCAGGCCTTCGCCCTCTACGTCCTCACCGTCCCCGCGCTCGCCTGGGCCGTCCGGCGCTCTCATCCGGAACAAGGAGGGCGGCGGCTGCTCGCGCTCGGGAGTGCGGGGCTGGTGGCCTACGCCGTTCTCGGAGGCGTGATCGCGAACCCCCGCGGCTGGGTCGATCACCTCCGCCTGATTGCCGGCCCCGCCAGCGCCGGCTTCCGGATGTTCGATCGGGGGCTCGCC
>Ga0136846_1220215_pt1 | contig 11435 bp, 12 predicted proteins | sample HopSoiMetagenom2_FD_96841 | JGI IMG/M metagenome (GOLD analysis project Ga0136846, IMG submission 96841) | Grasslands soil microbial communities from Hopland, California, USA - 2 Assembly 2016 (version 4) | ecosystem: Environmental > Terrestrial > Soil > Grasslands | place: USA: Hopland... | reverse complement strand
CTGCAGCACCTTCTTCTTGATCTTGTCGACCGGCAGGCCGCGCCCGTCGTCGGAGATCAGGATCACGATGTGGCCGCCCTCGTGATAGGCGTTGAGCGTGATCGTGCCGCCCTCGTGGTAGGCGGCGAGGCGGATCGTGCCCTTCTCGGGCTTCCCGGCGGCGCGGCGCTCGAGCTGGCTCTCGATGCCGTGATCCGCCGAGTTGCGGACCATGTGGGTCAGCGGATCCTTGATCAGCTCGAGCACCTGGCGGTCGAGCTCGGTCTCGGCGCCCTGCATGACGAGCTCGATCTTCTTGCCGAGTTCCGCCGAGAGGTCGCGCACGACCCGCGGCAGCTTCTGCCAGGCGGTGCCGATCGGCTGCATGCGCGTCTTCATGACGCCTTCCTGCAGCTCGGCGGTGACGTGCGAGAGGCGCTGCAGCGGCACCTTGTAGCCGCCGTCGTCCTGGCGCCGGGCGATCTCGAGGAGCTGGTTGCGCGTCAGCACCAGCTCCGAGACCATGGTCATGAGGTGCTCGAGCGTGTCGACGTTGACGCGGATCGTCTGCACCTTCGAGGGCGGCGCGGCGTCGGCCGGCTCGGGCTCGAATATCGCGGGCGTCGCGGCGGCCGGCGTGGCGCCGCTCTCCGGCGCCGGGCCAGGGGTGTTGCGGAAGGCGCGTTCGAGGTCGTCGAGCGAGGCCTCGCCCGGCTTCAGCGCCCGCTCCAGGACCTGGTAGACGAGGGATCCGGCGGTGATCTGCGGCTCGGGCGCGGGTTCGGCCGCACCCGCCGCGGCGGCGAGCGTCTCGAGGCCGCCGATGAGGTCGGCATCGGCGCCTTCGGGCTCGGTCGCGCTGCGCTCGAGCTCGGCGAGGATCAGCTTGATGCGGTCGATCGTCGACAGGATGAGGGTGACGGCCTCGCTCGTCACCGGCATGCCGTCCCGGAACTTGCCCATCAGCGTCTCGGCCGCATGCGCCAGCGCCTCGAGGCGCGGCAGGCCGAGAAAGCCGCAGGTGCCTTTGATGGTGTGGACGAGCCGGAAGATGTTGCGCAGGATCGTCTCGTTGCCGGGCTCGCGCTCGAAGCGGACGAGCTCGACGTCGACAACGTCGAGATGCTCGCCGGTCGGTCAGAAACTCGCGCAACAGATCGTCCATCTCGACTCAAACCCAACGCTACGCAACGCAAACGGCTTGCGCGGAGAGTTTCGCCCGGATGGGTTTATGATCGGTTGAGACCGCCGGCCGTAAAGCTGGCCGTAACCGTAATTCAGGCCGCCGGCACCGCCCTGATCGTCACCTCGTCGCCCTCGATCGAGAAGGTCACCGGCATCCCGGCGGCTTGCGCGATGAGGCCGGTATAGAAGGGCTGGATGGCGTGGGCGTCGACGCTGCCGCTTTCCGGCGTGCCGGCGAGCAACCCCTCGACATGGGCCGGGATGCGGGCGTTCGGGCCTTTGGCGGTGAGCGTGAACTCGGCCGCGGCGGCGTCGCCGGCGATCTTGACCGCGATCGCGCCGCCGCGCGGGATGGCGTTCGTCGCCAGGACGACGAGGTTGAGGAGGAGCTTGACCTTGTTCTTCGGCAGGAGCGCCCGCGGCCCCTCCCACGAAAGCGCCACCTTGTCGTCGGTGAACATGCCCTTGGTGACCTGCTCGGCGTCGCCGAGGTCGATCGAGGCGCCGGCCGAGCCCGCGGCCCCGAAGGCGAGCCGGGCGAACTGCAGCCGGGCCGAGGCCTGGCGGGCGCTCTTGCGGATGAGGTCGAGGGCGAACTCGCGCATCGAAGCTTCGTTCTCGTCCTCCAGGACCTCGAGGCCGTTGACGATCGCGCCGACCGGGGAGATCACGTCGTGGCACACGCGCGAGCACAACAGCGCCGCGAGATCGAGCGAATCGAGGGTGACGCTTGCCATCAAAATCGGCTCCGAAGGCGCTTCGGGCGGTGAATTCGAGCGCCGCGCGCTTCGGCTCCGCCCCGAAGCCGGTAAAAGGAACGCTCCCGGATAGCGGGCATTGACGATTCGCGAAAGCGATCCAAGGATCGGGCGCGGGCGCAACGCACAGGGAAGCGCATGAGGCTCGACGAGGAGGCCCGGGACGGGATCGCGCTCGGCCTCGGCGACATCGCGCTCGAGGCCGGGCGCCTGCTGCAATGCTTCGAGCAGCGGCGCGAGTTCCGCACCAAAGCCGACGGCAGCCCGACGACGCCCGCGGATCTTGCCGCCGAGGAGCTGATCCTGCGCCGCCTCGCCGAGGCGTGGCCGCAGGTGCCCGCCGTCGCCGAGGAGACCGCGAACGCGGTCCTGCCGGGCGACCTTTTCTTTCTCGTCGATCCGCTCGACGGCACCCGCGACTTCCTGCATGGCGACGGCGAGTACAGCGTCAACATCGCCCTCGTCTCGGCCGGCCGGCCGGTCGCGGCGGCGGTCGCCTCGCCGGCGCTGAAGAAGGTCTGGATTGCCGGAGCGAGCGCGAAGGCGGCGGCGATCCCGCCGCGCGGCGATGTGCTCGACTGGGCGCCGGTCCGGGTCCGGGCGGCGCCGGCCGGAAACCTCGTCGCGCTCGTCAGCCGGCGCCACGGCGACGAGGCGACCGACGCCTGCCTGCGCGAGCTCTCGATCGGGACGCGCCGCACCGCCTCCTCGGCGGTGAAGTTCTGCCTCATCGCCTCGGGCGAGGCCGACGTCTATGTGCGCTGCGGCCCGACGATGGAGTGGGACACGGCGGCGGGCGACCATGTGCTGACCCGCGCCGGCGGCTGCGTCGTCGCGGCCGGCGGCAGCGTCATGACCTACGGCCACCATTCGCGCGGCTATCTCAACGGCCCGTTCGCGGCGCTCGGCGACGCGGCGCTCGCGCCGCTCCTCAACCTGCCGCTCGCGGCGGCCTGATCAGCCGCGGACGAGGTCGCGCCTGAGCTCCGGCCAACGCGCCTCGGCCTTGCCGGCGAGCGATGCATCGGCCTTAAAGCGCGCCCGAGAGCGCTCGCCGCGGAAGAGATAGAGGCGCCCGTCGCGGATCGCGAACAGGGTCGGGTCGGCGGCAACGAGCCGCCCTTCCGCCGCGGCGCCGGCATCGTAGCCGCCGATTCGCGGCGCGTAGACTTCGGGATCGCGCGCGAACGCCTCGCGGTTCGCCTCCGAGGCGAAGCGCCAGGCGACGCCGCGCCAGATCAACTCGACCCCTTCGCGCCCGGGCAGCGGCATGGGGCCGAGGAAATAGCTCACCGGATCGAAGCCGCGCAGCCCGAACCCCGAGCGCTCGTCGGCGACGAACACCTCGCTCGCACCGACGACCGGCGGCAGGCCATCGAGCGGTTGCGCCCGAACGCCCGCCTCGGCGAGGCAGAGCACCGCCGTTAACGCCATCGCAACCTGTAGGGCAGAGCGGCCCCGCAAACGCCTCGCTTGAGACATTTTTAGCCATGCTGATGTCGAATGCGATTCGAGCCGGACAGGCTCTAGCCGCACCGGTTCTAGCCGGCACGTCTAAAGAATTGGTGGGGTCGGATGCGCCAAAGCCGCGGCTGCCTTCCGGGCCATCCGTTGCGAGGGGGATGACACCATGCGGGCCCGCGGTCTCGTTTCGGCGCTGCTCGTCGCCGCCTTCGCGCTGATGCCGCTGTCGGCGTTCGCGCAGATCGCCCGGCAGGCCGATCCCGGCACCTTCACCACGGTCGAGCTCGTCGATTCCGGCCACCGCTTCTTCGGCACCGTGTCGCGCGGGCTCGCGCTGACCATCCAGGAGGCGGTCAAGCGCTGGGGCGAGCCCAACGGCTACATTCTCGGCCAGGAGGCGTCGGGCGCGTTCATCGGCGGCCTGCGCTACGGCGAGGGCACGCTCTACACCCGCAACGTCGGCGAGCGGCCGATGTTCTGGCAGGGGCCCTCGGTGGGCTTCGATTTCGGCGGCGAGGGCGCCCGCACGATGATGCTCGTCTACAACATGCCGGCGACCGAGGCCCTCTACAGGCGCTTCCTGGCGATCGACGGCTCGGCCTATTTCGTCGGCGGCTTCGGGATGACGGCGGCGGTCGCGGACGAGATGGTGGTGGTGCCGATCCGCTCCGGCGTCGGCGCCCGCCTCGGCATCAACATGGGCTACCTCAAATTCACCGGCGAGCCGACCTGGAACCCCTTCTGAGCCCGGGCACCGCACGACAGAGCTTTTCCTGGACATGGCAGCGTCGCGACATCAGGGTTGAGGCAACGCGGACGGCGAGCCCCCGGATCGAGTGAGCACCAGCATCGAAACCGCACTTGCGCCGGCGCAGCCCGCGGCATCCGGGCTGAGGGTAGTGGTGCTCGTGAACCCGGCTTCCGGAACGGCTGATCGGCAGCGGCCGGACGATCTGCGCCGGGAGCTGGCGGCAGCTTTCGCGGCGAACGGCGTCGCGGCGGAACTCGAGTTCGTGCCTGGGGACCGGCTGCTGAACGCGACCGAGCGGGCGGCCGGGAGGGTCCGTGCCGGCGCGATCGACGCGATCATCGTCGGCGGTGGCGACGGCAGCGTTCACACCGTCGCGGGGGTGCTCTCCGGCACCGGCATTCCCCTCGGCGTCCTGCCGCTCGGGACCCTGAACCACTTCGCCAAGGATCTCGGCATCCCGGCGGGCCTCGCCGGCGCCGTCGCGGTGATTGCCGAGGCGAATGCCCGACCCATCGACCTCGCCGAGGTCAACGGCCGCGCCTTCGTGAACAACTCGTCGATCGGCATCTATCCCTTCATGGTCGTCGACCGGGAGCGGCGGCGACGGCGACGGAAGCTCGCGAAATGGACCGCCACGGTTTTGGCGGTGCTGCGGAGCCTGTCGCACTTCCCGCTCCGCCGCCTCGAGATCTGTGGCCCGGGCTGGACCGAGCCTTGCCGGACCCCGTGCGTCTTCGTCGGCAACAATGAGTACAGGCTCGAGCGGACCTCGTTCGGCACGCGCGCGAGGATCGATCGCGGCGAGCTGTGGCTCTGCGTTGCGCCGCCGCAAAGCCGGCTCGGGCTGCTCTCGCTGGCGCTCAAATCGGCGCTCGGGCTGCTGCGCCAGAGCCGCGATCTGCGGACCTTCAGGGCCGATTCCGCCGAGATCCGCTCGCGCCGCAAGCGCCTCGTCGTTGCCGTCGACGGCGAGGTTGAGATCCTCGAAACGCCGCTGCGGTACCGCACGCGCCCGGGCGCGCTGCGCGTCTTCGCTCCGGCCGAGACCGAGCCGCCCGAGACAGCCGGGCACTCAGCGGAGCCGGCCGCTCACTGATGCGTGCGCCGGCCCTCGTCGGCGCCGCCGTCGCGGGGCGACTGGCGGCGCGCCCGCTGCATCTCGTGCCGCCGCCGTTTCATCAAGGCGATCGAGGCCTGCAGGGTCCGCTCGAGCTGGGCGACGGCGCTGTCGAGGTCTTGGGGCGCAACACCTTGCATGGACGTCTCCGACATTGAAAAATCGGCTCTCCGTGAAACCGCTCCGGCAAGTGAGAACCGCCGCGAGGGCGCGCCCCCAGACCGGCGGCCTTTCGATGAACCGCTGCCATGTGGCGAGAATTTGTCGTTCCGGTGCCGAGGCCCGGCGCCTCCCGTGGAAACCTCGCTGCCGCTGGCGAGGCGGGGCGAGCCGGCCTATCACTCGGCAATCCCCCCGGCTCAGGAGCCCCCATGACCGTCCTCGACCGCATCTCCGGCTTTGCCGACGACCTCGTCGCCTGGCGGCACGACTTCCACACCCATCCGGAGATCGGCTTCGAGGAGGAGCGCACCGCCGCGATCGTTGCCGAAAAGCTCGCTTCCTGGGGCGTCGCGGTGCATCGCGGCGTCGGCCGTACGGGCGTCGTCGGCGTGCTCGAAGGCAAGGGCGGCAACTATCGCCGCATCGGGCTTCGCGCCGACATGGACGCGCTGCCGATCGAGGAGGCGACCGGGCTGCCCTACGCCTCGACCGCGCCGGGCAAGATGCACGCCTGCGGCCATGACGGGCACACTGCGATGCTGCTCGGCGCGGCGCGCTACCTCGCCGAGACGCGGGCCTTCGACGGCACCGCGGTGTTCATCTTCCAGCCGGCCGAGGAGGGGCTCGGCGGCGCCCGCGCGATGCTCGCCGACGGGCTCTTCCAGCGCTTCCCCTGCGACGAGGTCTATGGGCTCCACAATTGGCCGAACGGGCCGCGCGGCAAGGTCACGATGCGGGCCGGCGCCGCGATGGCGGCAGCGGATTTCTTCGATATCCGCATCAAGGGCCAGGGCGCGCACGGGGCGCACCCGGACCAGTCGCGCGACCCCGCCGTCATCGCCATGACGCTCGGGCAGGCGATGCAGACGATCGTCAGCCGCAACGCCGATCCGCTGAAGGCGATGGTTGTCTCGATCACGCAGATCCACACCGGCTCGGCCTACAACGTGATCCCCGACACGGCGCATCTTGCCGGCACGATACGCACCTTCGACGGGGCGATGCGCGAGCTTGCCCGAACCCGCGTCCGCGAGCTTGCGGCCGGGATCGCGGCGGCCTTCGGCGCGACGATCGAGGTCGACATCCGCGATATCTTCAGCGTTCTCCACAATCACGACGCCCAGACCGCGGCCGCCGAGGAGACGGCGGTCGAGCTCTTCGGCCGCGACAACGTCGAGACCGGGGTCGCGCCGAAGATGGGCAGCGAGGATTTCGCCGACATGCTGCAGGCGGTTCCAGGCGCCTATGTCTGGCTCGCCGGCACGCCGGGGCCGGCCCTGCACAACCCGAGCTATTGCTTCGACGACGCAATCCTGCCGCTCGGCGCGGCGCTTCTCGCCCGGCTCGTCGAGAAGCGCTCGGCGGCGGCCTGACCATCGAGTGGCTAAAGATGGCTCCCCCAAGCCCCTCATCCTGAGGTGCGAGCGGAGCGAGCCTCGAAGGACGCAACCCTGTCGACGCAGCGCCTCACCGCCGGGTGCGTGCTTCGAGGCTCGGCCGGAGCCTGTCCTCGGGCTGGCCGAAGGCCAGACCCGGGGGGCCGAGCACCTCAGCATGAGGAGGGTTGTGGTGGGCCAGGCATCAGCAACGTGCTTAGCTTCGCGAGCTAACGTTCAGCGAAGCGCATTGTCACCACATGCTCTGCCGTGGTCCCGGCTGTGAGCATGCGGATCGAGGCTCGCTCGCAAAGCTCGCCGGAAAAGCCGTCGGTGTCCGGCTCGCCGGTCCAGGGTTCGATGCAGAGAAATGGCGCGCCCGGCTTCGTCCACAGCGCGAGGTGTCGGAAGCCGTCCGGCTCGACGACGATCGCGGAGCCGCCCGGAGCCTGGAAGCGGACGGAGCGGCTCGAGATGTCCTGCAAGACCAGCGCTCCGGGTTCGAACATCTCAGGATTCAGGGGCAAGACGCGCCCGGCGAAGGGCGCCCGCCTGAGGCCGGGGCGCAGCAGCCCCTCGGCGGTGATGTCAGGAACCGCCGCATCCTCGGGCCGCTCGAAGACGAGCCGATAGCGTTCGGGCGAGCCGCCGTCGAAGGGCCAGGGGAAACCCGGGTGGAAGCCGAGCCCGTAGGGCATCGGCCGGTCGTCGGCGTTCGTCACCGTGAAGCGCAGGGAAAGGCGATCGGCGGCGAGCACGGCTTCGACCTCGAGCTCGAAGCGGAAGGGATAATACCGCAGCGTGTCGTTGGTCGCGCCAAGGCGAAGCCGCGCCCGGTCCGGCCGGCGCTCGACGAGCCCGAACGGCAGGTCGCGCGCGAAGCCGTGGCGCGGCATCGGATAGGACCGGCCCTCGACCCTGACGGCGCCGCCGGCGGAGGCGCCGACGACCGGAAACAGGATCGGCGCGCGCTGCGGCCAATGGGCGGGATCGCCGTGCCAGATCAGCTCGCGCCCCGCGACGCGCCAGGAGAGCAGCTCGGCGCCGCAAAGCGCGATCGTCGCGGAGGCGCCATCCGCTGCAAGCGCCACGGTTTCGGAAGAATGCGGCATGGCGCCGGACGTTAGCGCCTCAGAACAGCGCCGGATGGCGCAGGCGCAGCGACTGCACCAGCGCCAGCGTCTTCAGATCCTCGATCTCGCCGCGATCGGCCATGCCGGCGAGATCGGCGAGCGCCGTCTCGACAACGACGATGTTCTCGTGCTCCTCGGCGAGGCCGCCGCCTTCGCCGACCCGGTCGGCCGCCCGGAAGGGCGCGAGGAACAGGTGCAGCCGCTCGGTCGAGACCCCGGGCATGGTCCAGGCCGCCGCGACCGGCTCGAGATCGCGCAGCACGAGCCCGACCTCCTCCTCGGCCTCGCGTCGGGCGCAGGCCTCGGGATCGTCCTCGTCGAGGCCGCCGGCCGGCGCCTCGAGGAGCGCGTCCGCGCCCGCCACATGGAACACCGGGGCGCGGAACTGGCGCACCAGGATGGCGGTGCGGCGCTCGGGGTCGTAGGGCAGGACCGCGACCGCGGCGCCGTGGTCCTCGACCTCGCGCGTCACCGGATGCCCGTCGGGGAGCTCGACCGAGAGCTTCAGGAACTTCCCCCAGCCCTCGTACAGCGTCTCGACGGCCGTGATGCGATGCTTCTTCACCCGTTCTTCCCTCCAATCCGGCAGCGTTATCTCATAATCCCGCATCCCGACCCGCCGCCGAGCGGCGGAACCGACGCGGCGCGCCGAAGCGTTACCGTTCGGCAACAGCTCGGGCCTTTCGATGCGTGACGACCTCATAGCCGCGATCCGCGAGCGCCGGGCGATCCTCTTCGCCGGCGCCGGCGTCTCGATGACCGTCGGCCTGCCCTCCTGGTCGACGCTGATCGAGCAGATGGCCCGGGAGCTCGGCCTCGACCCGAAGGTCTCGGCCGAGCCCGACACCAACTACTTCACGCTCGCCGAGTACTACCGCCTGACCAAGGGCAGCATCGGCCCGCTGCGGAGCTGGATGGATCGCAACTGGAGCATCCCGGAGGAGACGCTGAAGACATCGCGCGTGCACGCGCTCATTGCCGAGCTCGATTTCCCGCTCATCTACACGACGAACTTCGACCGCAACCTCGAGACCGCCCTTGCGCTCCACGGCAAGGACTTCGTCAAGATCGTGACCGCCAAGGACGTGGCGCAGGCGCGCGACGGCGTCACCCAGATCGTCAAGCTGCACGGCGATTTCGACGACGATCCCTCGATCGTGATCGCCGAGACCGACTACCTCGAGCGCCTCTCCTTCGAGTCGCCGCTCGACATCAAGTTCCGCGCCGATGCGCTCGCCCGCCCGATCCTGTTTATCGGCTACAGCATGTCCGACCTCAACATCCGCTTCCTGCTGCACCGGCTGTGGCGGACCTGGCAGGCCTCGGGCTACGGGAAGGACCGGCCGCAATCCTACGTCTTCATGCTGCGCCCGAACGCCGTCGACGAGGCGGTGCTCGAGCAATGGGGCATCCGCGTCCTGACCGAGCCCGACTGCAAGCCGGAAGAGGCGCTGGAGACATTCCTGGAGAAGCTCGCCGCGGAGGTGGAGGAGGACGGTTAAGGCCCTTGACGCGCCGATTTATCGGGTGCACATAAAATAAGTGGTCATCGGTTGGGACGAGCCCAAGCGACTTCGTAATCTCGAAGTTCATGGCTTCGATTTCGCGGACGTCGAGCGCTCATTCGATTTCACCGAAGCGACGATTTCGCCAGGCCATCCCGGGCGGGACGGTCGTAGGCGATGGGTGGCGACCGGCTTTCTCGGTGACGATCTCGTAAGCGTCGTCTTCGCGCCGCTCGGCACCGAAGCGGTCTCGCTGATCAGCGTTCGGATCGCCAGCCGGAAAGAGAGGAAACGCCATAATGCCACACCACCCTAGGCGGCGGCTGGCGCGCGATCTGACCGACGCGGAGGAGGCCGAGGTCCAGCGGCGCATCGCCCTCGATCCCGACAACCCGGAGCTGACCGATGAGCAGCTCGCTCAGATGCGGCCGGCTCGCGAGGTGTTGCCGCCCGAGCTTTATGCGGCTCTCGCGAGCCGGCCGCGCGGGCGTCCGAAGGCCGAGAAACGGAAGGTCGAGGTCAAGCTGCGCCTCGATCCCGAGATCGTTGAAGCCTTCAAGGCGCAGGGGCCCGGCTGGCAGACGCGCATGAACGACGTGCTGCGCCGCTCGAGCCGGCGCATGCAGCCCGCGCAGCCTGCCTCCCGCCGCCGTTAGATTCCTTCCTCCGGAGGATGACGCGCCGCAAGCGCGACCTCGCCGGGCCGAAGGCGAACGGTCGCGGCCGGCCCATCGCTCGCGCGGCGGAGCTTAAGCCCCGTTCGGCTTCTTCCATTTCTGGAAGGTGATGCGCACCACCGGCACGACGGTGTCGTCGTCCTGCTGGCGGCGCTCGAAGCGGAGGAGGTCGTAATAGGCGCAGCGCCGCGTCGTCGGGTACTCGCGGCAGGTGCCGGGGCGGGCGTGGTAGATCGTGCAGCGCCGGCTGTCCTGGTCGAGGAACATGCAGGCCTCGTCGAGCACCTTGTCGGGCACGCGCCGCAGGACGCGCTCGCCGTCGACGATTTTGGTGTAGCGCCGCTCGGCGACGGCGTAGGGCACGTCGAAGTACTTCGCCAGCCGGTTGACGTCGCGGCGCTTCGTCTCGACGCGCTCGTAGACCGAGCAGCAGAAGGCTGGGCATTTGCCGCAGTCGAAGAGCGCTCGCGGCTGCCGGTCGGTGATCGTCCTCTCGGGCAAGGGCGAGGGCAGCGCGGGCGCCGCCGCGACCGGCGCCGCCGCCGGCTCGAGCAACGGGTCGAGAACGGCGGGGGCGGTCCCGGGCTCGTTCATCTCGCCCATGTGGCATCCGGCCTTTCGCTTCGTCGTCCCGCCGCACAGGCGATGCCGAGAGGAACTCGCTTAATCGCTGGGAGCGCTTCCCTCAAGCCGCCAGATGCCGCTCTCCACGCGCGAAGCGGCGGGCCTTGCGAGGCGCGCATCGCGCCGCATGTGACGGCATGCAGCAGGCCTAGGCATCATCCTTTGTTCCGGCAAGGCAATGGACGCCCGTTGCAACCTTCCCCGCCGTTGCGCATTGGGTGAATCTCTTCTTGCGCCTTCTCTCCTTGGGATCGTTGCCGGCGGCGCCCCTCCATCACGGGCGAGGCGGGCCTTGCGCGGGACGCACCGGACGCATTCGACATGAGTGATTTTCTAGAGCACGCCCCCAGCCTTCGCCCGGCGCCGCAGCCGATCGAGCTCCGCAGCTCGCAGCGCGTGCCGCTGCGGATCGCGCATTTCCCGGGGCGCGGTCGTGGGGTCGTCGCCGACCGCGCCATCCGGGTGGGCGAGCTCGTCGAGCGCTCGCCGGTGCTCGTCATCCCGCCGCAGGACCGCGCCGCCGCCGACGCGACCGTCGTCTTCACCTACGTCTTCATGTGGGAGCACGGCACCATCGAGGAGGACCTCTACCGCCACGAGGGCCGCTCGGCGATCGCGCTCGGCTACACGAGCCTGCTCAACCACTCCTACGCGCCGAACTGCGAGTTCATCCGGCACATCGACGATCTCGCCATCGATCTCGT
>Ga0136846_1239216_pt1 | contig 11436 bp, 10 predicted proteins | sample HopSoiMetagenom2_FD_96841 | JGI IMG/M metagenome (GOLD analysis project Ga0136846, IMG submission 96841) | Grasslands soil microbial communities from Hopland, California, USA - 2 Assembly 2016 (version 4) | ecosystem: Environmental > Terrestrial > Soil > Grasslands | place: USA: Hopland... | reverse complement strand
TTCGGCAGCGGCGCACTGATGACAGGCACGGTGCTGATCGACGGCTTCGCCGGCGCCCGCTGGAAAACTCAGCGCACCGATGGCGTCACGACGCTCACGATTGAGGCGTTCGGGCGCGTGACGAAGCAGGATCGCTCGAGCGTGATCGACGAGGGACGGCGCTTCCTCGCGTTCGCGGCAAACGATACTTCCACCCACGACGTACGCTTCCTGGATTCCCGCTGAGGTCGCGTGCGGCAGCTTTCCAATCGCGTAACGTGCGCCGACGGACGTAACCCATCCATCGTTCTAGAACGGATAACCCATCCATGAATCCCAAGGTCTACGCGTCCAGACCACCGACTGTCGTCGGCAGCGCGGTTGCTATACCGAGACGGGGGAGGTGAACCGGAGTGGCCCGATGACCGGGTCTAGGAGGTTGCATGTCAGTTTGTCGATTGGTTCTCCTGGCGGGTGCTCTCGCGATCATGACGGGATGCGGGAGCGGCAATTCCGCCACACCTGCGTCACCCACGTCACCAACACCCAGTCCGAGCACATCGGGTAGCACGGTTTCAATCCCCCAGGGCGCACAGACGAAAGGCGCGGCGGGATACGCGCCGAACCCGATCACCGTGCCGGTCGGGACAACGGTCACCTGGACGAACAACGATACAACCGGCCACACGGTCACGAGCAACGCGGGCGCGTTCGACTCCGGGGCGCTCGGCGCCGGCAGATCGTTCAGCTTCACGTTCCCGGCGGCCGGCACGTTCCAGTATCACTGTAACTTCCATCCGGGCATGGTCGGCTCGGTCGTGGTGCAGTAGCGGCAGCTGCGCGGAATGAAAATCGGCATCATGGGCGCCGGCATGATCGGCGCCACAGCGGCGAGAATGTTCGTGAACGCGGGGCACGAGGTTGCCGTCAGCAACTCGCGGGGCCCCGCGTCGCTCTCCTCGCTCGTGACGGAACTCGGCCCCCGTGCAACCGCGATGACGGTTGCTGATGCCGCGCGCTGGGGAGATGTGATTTTGCTGGCGGTCCCATGGCGCAATCCGAAAGCGCTGCCGCCGGCCGATGCCGTGGCCGGCAAGATCGTGATCGACGCGATGAATCCCTACGCTGAGGATGGCAGCGTCACCGATCTCGGGGCAACGACATCCTCTGAGGCCACGCGCAAGCGCCTGCCGGGTGCGCGGATCGTCAAAGCGTTCAACACCATCTGGTACAAGCACCTCGCCGAGCGCGGACGCCCCGACCGTCCGGTCGACGATCGTCACGCCATCTTCGTTGCGGGCGACGATGACTCCGCAAAGCGGACGGTGATCGCGCTCATCGAATCGATTGGTTTTGGCGCGGTCGACACGGGACCGCTGGTCGAAGGGGGGCGGCGGCAGCAGCCCGGCACGGCGCTCTACAACCAGGTGATCACGGTGCGCGACGCGCGCGCGCTGATTTCCTGATCTTCATTCGCGAGGAAGGCTACAGGACGGACGCGGCGAGGGCGGGTATCTCGCCGAGTTCAGTTGCCGCCGGGTCGCTTCGGCGAGACCGCGCCAGTCGCGCGCGCCGAGGGCGGATGTGCGAAATCAGCGTACCCGTCCGTGATCGTGTCATCGGGGCGCGCGCCGAACAACGCGAGCAGCTGCGCGATCACCGCCGCCTTGTCGCGCGCGTCGCGGCGCGACCACGTCCGCGACTTCACCTCGACGAAGTAGCCGTCAGCAGGCGGCGCCATCAGGCGATCGAGGTGGACGTAGAACTCGACGCCCCGGTACGCGACCAGCCAGCGGTGCCGTTCCTTCTCGACCACGTGCTCGGCGGCGGGCCGGAAGTACTCGCGGTAGAACCGCGCGGAGTGCGCGGCGGGCGCCAGATACCGGGAACGGAACAGCACAACGTGGCCGAATCGCTCTTCGTGGGTGCGCCCGGTGAGTGTGAGGCGGGCCCGCGCACCCGTCACGCGGCCCTGCTGGTCGAGGAACTCGTCCTCGCGGAAGCGCAAGCGGCCCTGATCGGGATCATCGAACGACCAGTACGTGTCGAACTGATGATAGCGGCTGCCGCGGATGACGGTGAGTTCGTCTGACGCGATGACGTTCAGCACCTGCGCCTCGGAGGGGACGCGAGCCTTCACCTGCACCTCGAAGCTTTCCTGCTCGACCGCGCCTCCGACCGCGACGAGCTTCTGCAGCACGCTGACTTCACGGCTGCCGAGGAACGTGTCGATGCGCCGTGCCTGATCGCGCGCGGCGACGCGGAGCGCCGTCTCGTCCACCGTCAGGAGCGCGCGGTCGCGCATCAGCCACCGGCCGTTGCACATCACGTGGATCACGTCGGTGGCTTTCGAGGCGTAGACGATCTGCGCGTAGATGCCGGCCGGATCGCGGTGGAAGGCCGGCACGTTGTGGAGCGGTGTCACGTCGAGCACGAGCAGATCGGCGCGCTTGCCGGCCTCGAGCGACCCCGCCAGATGATCCAGGTGGAGCGCGCGCGCGCCGATACGCGTGGCCATCGCGAGCGCCTCCCGCGCCGGAACCGCCGTCGGATCGCCGCCGATGCCTTTCGCGAGCAGTGCCGCCAGGCGCGTCTCCTCGAACATGTCCTGGTCGTTGTTCGATGCGGCCCCGTCCGTGCCGATGCCCACGTCGACCCCGAGCTCCAGCATCTTCGGGACCGGTGCAACGCCTGCCCCGAGCTTGAGGTTGCTCGTCGGATTGTGCGCGACGCCGGCGCCGGCATTCTTGAGCGCGCGGATTTCTCCCTCGTCCACGTGCACGCAGTGCGCCGCCAGGACCTTCGCGCCGAACAGGCCTTGTTTCTTGACGTAAGGCACAACGGGCATCCCGTTCGCGCGCCGGGAGTCCTCTACTTCGAGCAACGTCTCCGCGAGGTGCGTGTGCAGCGGCACGTTGAATTCCGTCGCAAGCTCTGCACAATCGCGCAGGATCTCCGGCGTGCAGGTATACGGCGCGTGCGGCGCGGGGGCCGGCACGATCAGCGGATGATCGCGCCAGCGTTCGATGAAGTCGCGGGCGCGCGCCAGCGCGTCTTCGTAACTGGTCGCGTCAGGCGCGGGGAACCGCAGCACCGTCTGCCCGCACAGCGCGCGCAGGCCCGCTGCCGCCGTGGCCTCAGCGACAGACTCTTCGAAGTAATACATGTCCGCGAAGCACGTCACGCCCGATCGAATCATCTCGGCGCAGCCAAGCGCGGTGCCCAGGCGCACGAACTCCGGCGTCACGAACTCGCGTTCGACGGGCATCATGTAACCCATGAGCCACACATCGAGCCGGAGGTCGTCAGCCAGCCCGCGCAGCAGCGACATGGCGACGTGCGTATGCGCGTTGACCAGGCCCGGCATGACGACGTTGCCCCCGCAATCAATCCGCTCCGCCGCCTCCAGCGTCGCGGCCTCAGGGCCGACCGCGACGATGCTGTCGCCGGACACGGCGAGGGCGCCCGGTTGATGGATGGTGAACCGCTCGTCCATGGTGAGGACGAGCGCGTTGGTGAGCAGGAGGTCGCAGCGCGCGGCCATTCAGAGCTTTCGCAGCAGGCGCAATCACTTTAACACCTCGCACCACCTCGGCCGCGGAGGCGATCGCGCTTGAACCGCTGCGGTGCGCGGGCTGCTCCGACCGTGCATAATGTCGCCGTCATGAATCGGCGTGGCTTCCTGAAAGCGGCGCTTGCCGGCGGCCTTGCCCCCGCATTCACGCTCGGCGCTCGCGCCGCGGACGCGACCCAGGACTCGCGACGCGCGACGCGCGACGCAATGTTCGTATCGCTCAATTCATCGCTGACGCGCCCGATGGAGTGGCTCGACTTCGCACGGCTCGCTTCAACGACCGGATACGGCGGCGTAGACGTGGACCTCGGCGCTGCCAAGGCCCAGGGTGGTCCGGCGACGCGGATGCTGCTGAATTCGCTGCGGATCTCGCCAGCGTCGATCAACCTGCCCGTCGCGTTCGCGGGTGACGAGAGCGCGTATCAATCCGGACTGGCAAAGCTCGAAGACGCCGCGATGTTTGCCGCCATCATTGGCTGCCCGCGGATGGTGGCGGTGTTGCCGCCCGCGAGCCCGACACCCAAGCCGGAATTCCGGGCGCTCCTGAAGTCACGCATCACCGCCATTGCCAGGATCCTGGCGTCGGCGCACGTGCGGCTCGGCCTCGAGTTCCTCGGGCCGCTGCACTTCCGAACCCGTCAGCCGCACGAATTCATCTGGCGGATGCCGGAGGCGCTCGAGTTCAGCGCCGAATGCGGCGGCAATGTGGGATTGCTCCTCGACGCCTGGCACTGGCATCACGCCGGCGCGACCGTTGCCGATATCGTCGCCGCAGGCAACTCGCGCATCGTCCACATTCATGTGTCGGACGCGAAGGCACAGCCGCCTGAGGAGGTCCGCGACAACCAACGCCTCATGCCGGGCGAAGGCGTGATCGATCTCGTGGGCTTCTTCCAGGCGCTGAAGAAGATCAATTACACGGACGCCGTGAGCCCTGAACCGCTCGGCCGCGTGCCTGCGGAAATGCCCGCCGAAGAAGGCGCACGTCTGGGGCTGAGCACGACGCTCAGCGTGATGAAGAAAGCCGGAGCGATCTGAAGGGTCCGTAGCAGCCCTTCACCCCTCTGCCCGGTCGCGTGGTTCGGGCGGGATCGACGGGCAGGCCTGACACCAGTGAGGAACTTCAATGAAGCGACTGTTGCTCGTGCTCGTGATTGCCGGAGTGGTCGGAGGAGACTTCCGCCTCCGCGCCGCGGCAAGAAATCAGGACAAGACCCAGGGCGTGCAGGAGAGCCAGAGCGAGCGCGACGCGCGCATGGCGTGGTGGCGCGACGCGCGGTTCGGCATGTTCATCCACTGGGGACTCTACGCCGTCCCCGCCGGCGACTACAACGGGAAGCGAACGAAGGAAATCGGCGAGTGGATCATGTCGTGGGCCAATATCCCGCGCGCGCAGTACGAGCAGTTCGCGCCACGGTTCGACCCGGAGAAGTTCGACGCGGCCGAATGGGTGCGCACCGCGAAAGACGCGGGGATGAAATACATCGTCATCACGTCGAAGCATCACGACGGGTTCTCGATGTTCGACAGCGCCGTCACGCGTTACGACATCGTCGATGCGACGCCGTTCAAGAAGGATCCGATGCGTGCCCTCGCGGACGAGTGCAAGCGGCAGGGACTGAAGTTCGCGTTCTACTACTCGATCATGGACTGGCATCACCCCTCGCAGTACGTGGACGCACCCGACAAGGACCCGACCGCCGGCAACGGACAGACGAAAATGCGCGAGGGGAAAAAACCGGAGTACGTCGAGTACATGAAGGCGCAGCTGAAGGAGCTCGTCACGAAGTACGACCCGGCCGTCCTGTGGTTCGATGGTGAATGGGTCGACTGGTGGACCGAAGAAGACGGCCAGGATCTTTACAATTACGTGCGCAGCCTGAAACCCGGCATCCTCATCAACAATCGGGTGGGTAAAGGTCGAAAGGGGATGGAGGGGCTCAACAAGTCCGACCGCGTGTATGCGGGTGATTTCGGCACGCCCGAGCAGCAGATCCCCGCGTCGGGACTTCCCGGCGTCGACTGGGAGAGCTGCATGACGATGAACGATACGTGGGGATTCAAGTCGTACGACGACAACTGGAAGTCGTCGGAGCGGCTCATTCGCAATCTCGTCGACATCGTCTCGAAGGGAGGCAACTACCTTCTGAACGTCGGTCCCACGGCCGAAGGCTTGATTCCGGCCCCCAGCGTCGAGCGGCTCGGCGCGATAGGGCAGTGGATGAAGGTCAACAGCGAAGCGATTTACGGCACCACGGCAAGTCCGTTCACGACGCAGCTCACGTGGGGGCGCGCCACGCGAAAGGGCAACACCGTCTATCTGCACGTGTTCGAGTGGCCGTCGGATGCCACCTTGAAGGTTCCGTCACTCGGAGCAAAGCCCGCCAGCGCATCGCTGCTGGGAGGAGAGTCCAATCTGAAGATTGACACCGACGCGGATGGCTTCACGATTAAGCTGCCAACGGCGCCGGTGAATCCGATCGCCTCGGTGATCAAGGTTCAGTTGTCATAGCGCGCCCGGACCATCGTGATGCTGCGAGAGATCGAGAACGCCGCGGAGATCGTCTACCGGGTCATGAGGCCCACGGCCCAGCAGCGCTGGCCGTTGCTCGATCAGCGGTGCGGCGCCGAGGTGTGGGTCAAGCACGAGAATCACACGCCGATAGGCGCCTTCAAGGTCCGTGGCGCACTCGTGTACCTGGACGACCTGCGCGGGCGCGAGCCTGATGTCACCGCCATCGTGGCGGCCACCCGCGGCAACCACGGACAGGCGGTCGCGTTCGCCGCGGCACGGTACGGCATGCACGCGGTGCTCTACGTGCCGCACGGGAACAGCGTCGGGAAGAACAGGGCGATGCGCGCCCTTGGCGCTCAGCTCGTCGAAGAAGGGCATGATTTCCAGGCGTCGCTCGAAGCCGCCGCGCAATTCTCCCGCTCGCGAGGCGCGCACATGGTGCCGTCGTTTCATCCATTGCTCGTGCGCGGCGCTGCCACCTATTCCCTCGAGCTGCTCCGTGCGGTGCCCGACCTGGATACGTTGTACGTGCCCGTCGGACTCGGATCGGGAATCTGCGGCGCGATCGCGGCGCGCGACGCGCTCGGCGTTCGCACCAGGATAGTGGCCGTGGTCGCCCGGTCGGCTCCCGCGTACGCGAGGTCGCTTGCGCTTGGACGCCTCGTCTCGCACGACGTGAGCACGCGGATCGCGGACGGCATGGCGTGTCGAACGCCTGTCCAGGATGCGCTCGACATCATGCGAGCCGGCGTCGACCGCGTCGTCGAGGTCAGCGACGAGCACATCGAAGACGCGATGGCGGCGATCTACGACGATACCCACAACGTGGCCGAAGGGTCGGCAGCGTCGGGGCTCGCGGCGCTGCTGAGCGAGGCGGACCGTATGCGCGGCCGCGCGGTTGCTATCGTGCTCACCGGTGCGAACGTCGACGCGGATCTGTTTACTCGGGCCCTGGCCGGATCTGTGGCACGATCGTCCGCATAGGGCGGATGCGTCGCAAAGTTCTTTTCGTCGTGGTCGCCGCGCTGGCCGTCGTTACGGCGGCTGTCTATGTCTTTGCGAACCGCGTCTTCGGATCCGATCTCGTGCGCTCCGCGCTCGAACAGCAGTTGACGGAGCGGTTCGGTCAGCCAGTCCACGTGGGTTCCGTCCGCGGTTCACTCTTTCCGCGCGTCGCGGCCAACCTCCACGACGTCAGCATCGGCGAGACTGCCGCCGTGCAACTCGGAGACGTCAGGGTCGTCACGGGTCTCCGGGGATTGTTCTCGCGCACGATTGCCGACGCCGAGATCATCGTTTCCAGGAGCCGCTTGACGCTTCCGCTGCCGTTCGCACTTGCCGGCACGACGACGCCCGGTGCCGCGGCGCCATCCGGATCCGGGTTCACCGTCACGTCAATCCGTGTCATCAGGTTGCGCGATATCGATCTCCTTGCGGGGAAGCAGGCGCTCCGCATCAACCTCGACGCATCGGTCGATGGCGATCGGCTGGACGTAACGCGCTTGACCATGAACGGCAAGAGCACGAAGGTCGACGCGCACGGCGCGCTGGCCAGCATCGCTTCGCTTCGTGGAACGTTCGACGCAAAGGCTGACCCGCTGGACCTGGACGAAGCCATGGCGATCGCCTCGGCGTTCACCGCGCCGTCAGGGCTCACGCCGAAGCGGCGACCCGGCGCCGGGGGCACAGCCGAGAGCGCAACCGCGCCGATTCCAATGCACATCGTTGCGAATGTTGCCGCGCCCGCAGGGCAATTCGGCGCGTACCCGTTCCGTGCGCTGTCGTCGAGGGTCGACCTCACACCCGCACGCGTTTCCTTGTCGCCGGTCTCGGTGCAGACGTTCGACGGCACGTTTCAGGGGCGGCTCGATGTCGATACGTCCAGGGCAGCGCCGCGCCTGCGTCTGAACGGCCGGATCAATCGCCTCAACGTGGCCGAGCTGATGAAGGCCAACGGATCGCCGGGTGGGATCACCGGAAAACCGTCCGGCACCGTCGCATTGACCGCGGAAGGCGTAGACGCATCAGCCGTGACGAGGAGCGCGCACGGGACGCTCGAAGCTGCAATCGCCGATGGCGTCATTCAGCATCTCGACATGGTCAGAACCATCGTGCTCGCGTTCGGGAAACCGTCAGGCGCGCCGCCCGAAGGATCCGGTTCCGCGTTCACCCGGCTTGCCGGCACGTTCACGCTCGCGAACGAGGCACTGACATCCGACAATCTGTCGTTCGCCTCGCGCGATTTCGACATGCATGGCCGCGGCACGTTGAGGATCGACAACACGGCTGTCGACGCGCACGCGGACGTCGCGTTGTCGGAGGAGCTCACGGCGCAGGCAGGCACGGACCTTCGGCGCTATGCGCAGGAGGATGGACGCGTGATCGTCCCGGCCAGCGTGGGGGGCACGCTGGCGAACCCGCGCATTTCGGTCGACGTTGCCGCCGCCATGCAGCGCGCGGTCGGCAATGAACTGCAGCGGCGCGCCAAGTCAATCCTCGGCGGCCTGTTCAAACGGAAAGGCGGAAGTTGACGCGCTACCGGCACCCGAGTGCGTTCGATGCGACCCGGCGGACGATGCCGACGAGATCGTCGAGGGAGCTGCTCGCGAGCCGCAACGCTGACAAGCGCAGCCGCGGCGCCAGGTCGGTGCCGGCGATCCGGAACGCCATCTCGACGCTCCTGTCGGGGAAGCGCGTGATGCGCGTGCGGTCGAGCACCAGCGTCTGATTGCACGCCCTCAGCGAGAGCCCGTTCGTGAGGGGCACCAGCTGGTCGATGGTCATGAGATGCCTCCTGTTGCGATCGATCGAGCGAGAGCAAATTCAGCGCCACGAGCGCCCGCCCCGAGAAGCCCCCATGCGAAAGCGAGCCTCATGAGACGCCACGCGCGTCATCGGTCGATAGGTGTGCGAGTTCGAACAGTACGGTCGCCAGAGCCGCATAGTCATCGTCGCCACGTCCTGCTGCCACCAGTGCAGTGACGAGTTGATGAACGGCCGCGGAGACGGGCGCAGGTGCCTCGTGTTCCGCCAGCGTCTGACTTGCAATCCGCAGGTCCTTTGCATAGAGCCGCGCACGAAACCCCGGCTTGTAGTTCCCCGTGAGCATCCGTTCGCCATGGACCTCCAGCACGCGACTCGCCGCAAACCCCCCGAGCAGCGCGTTGCGGACGCGGCTGACGTCTACGCCAGCCTTTCGGGCCAGCGCAAATGCCTCGCTGACCGCCGCGAGCGTCCCCCCAATCACCATCTGATTGCACACCTTGCAGATCTGCCCGGCACCCGAATCGCCGATGCGGATGACACGATCGGGGTTGCCCATCGCATGAAGGATGGGCGTGACCTCCGCAACGGCATCAGCATCCCCGCCCACCATGATTGACAATGACGCGTTGATCGCGCCAATCTCGCCGCCGCTGACCGGCGCGTCGAGCATCCGGGCGCCGCGCGTGCGTGCCACGTCCGCCAGGCGGCGCGCCGTCGCCGGCGCGATGCTGCTCATGTCGATCACGATGCTGCCGGGCTGTATGGCGCTGAATACACCATCGGGTCCGGCGAGCACCTGGTCGACGTCCGGCGAGTCGGGCAACATGGTGATGATCGTCCGCGCACGGCGCGCGACGTCGGCGGACGAAGCCGCGGCGGTCGCGCCTGCCGCAACCAGTTCGTCGACGGCACCCCTGCTGCGGTTGTGGACGACCAGCGGGTAGCCTTTCTCGAGAACGTTCTTCGCCATGGGTTTTCCCATGACTCCCAGCCCGATGAATCCGACCGGCTGCTGCATGGCGAGCAGTATACGAATAGAATTGCATTTTCAGGAGTGTTCATGCCGAAGAGCCACAGAGACGATTTGTCCCGCCGATCTTTCCTCCAAACCACGGCCAGCATGAGTGCGGGCGCACTCGTAGCGCGGTACGCGTCCTCCGGCCTGTCGGCATTTGCGCCGACCCGGGACCTGCAACAGACCAAGCCGACGTCAGATGCCGTCGCGACGATGCGCGCGCAGATGGGGAAGGCGCCCATCGAGAAAACGCAGCTTGGCAACGGGCTGGTCATGCTCTCCGGACCCGGCGGCAACGTCGTCGTGCTCCACGGCTCACAGGGAAAGGTCGTCGTGGATTCCTTCCTTCAGCCCGCGTGGCCGGCCTTGAAAACATTGCTGGACGGTCTTCCCGGCGGCCCCGTCAAGACGCTGATCGACACGCACTGGCACCTCGATCACACCGACAACAACGGCAACTTCCACACGGCCGGCGCGACGATCATCGCGCACGAGAATACGAAGAAGCGGATGACCGAGCCGCACGACCTGCTCGGCATGCACTTGGAACCATTTCCGTCGGGAGCGCTCCCGACCGAGACGTTCCCGGACAGGCGCCTCGTCGAGGCGAACGGCGAACAGATGGCGCTGTTCTACATACCGCCGGCGCATACCGACGGCGACATCGCCGTGCAGTTCCGCGCGGCCAACGTTCTGCACCTTGGCGACGTGTTCTTCAACGGGTTCTACCCGTTCATCGATGCGGGCACCGGCGGGAACATCAACGGGATGGTGAACGGGGCCGAGCGCGCGCTGAAGCTTGTGAACGCGCAGACCAAAGTCGTCCCGGGGCACGGTCCGCTGGGTGATCGTTCCGCGCTCGATCGTTACCGGACGATGCTCACGAAGGTGAGAGACAACGTGCAGAAGCTGAAGAGCGCCGGCAAGTCGCTGGAAGAGACGCAGGCCGCGAAGCCCACCGCGGAATTCGACGACGCATGGGGCGAGGGAATGCTGACGCCGGACAACTTCGTCGCACTCGTGTACAACACGCTGTAGCCACGCGCAGACGTTCGCGGACCGGAACTGTGAGTGTCACGGTTCCGGCGAGCTCGTCCACCCGAGGCTGCGCTGCACGGCCTTCTCCCACTGGCCGTACGCAGCCTCGCGCTGATCGCTGCTCCAGGTCGGATCCCATTGGCGATCCGCCTTCCAGTTGCGCCGCAGATCGTCCAGCCCTTTCCAGAAGCCGACGGCCAGGCCGGCGAAGTACGCGGCGCCGAGCGCGGTGGTCTCGGCAACGACCGGCCGCACGACCGGCACACCGAGCACGTCGGCCTGCAACTGCATCAGCATGTCATTGACGGTTGCACCGCCGTCTACCTTGAGGACGTCGAGACGCACACCGGAATCGGCGGTCATCGCGTCCAGGACTGCGCGCGTCTGGAAACAGATCGCCTCGAGCGTCGCGCGTGCGAGGTGGGCGCTCGTGTTGAACCGCGACAGGCCGACAATCACGCCCCGAGCATCGGATCGCCAGTACGGCGCGAACAACCCTGAGAAGGCGGGGACGAAGTAGACGCCGCCGTTATCGGGCACGCTGGCGGC
>Ga0136846_1243777_pt1 | contig 11439 bp, 10 predicted proteins | sample HopSoiMetagenom2_FD_96841 | JGI IMG/M metagenome (GOLD analysis project Ga0136846, IMG submission 96841) | Grasslands soil microbial communities from Hopland, California, USA - 2 Assembly 2016 (version 4) | ecosystem: Environmental > Terrestrial > Soil > Grasslands | place: USA: Hopland... | reverse complement strand
GGACCCGGGCGAAGCGTTCCACCACGCGGTGAACCGCCCCGCCTGACTCGTGCGAACTCTTGATCGGCCCGTCGCTCCAAAGACTGAGAACAAACGCATGGACGTCGGCCGGCTCAACCAGCAACTGGACTGATTCAGGCTTCAGGAGGACTCTCCTGCTACACTGGATGCGATGATGTCGGTGATCGTCGGCGTGAGGCACAAACGAATGCGGCGCTCGCCGGGGCTTCCCCGCAGGGTGTTACGCAGGAATTCGGTTTTCGCGTATTCGGCCGGCGCCGTCCCGATCAGCATCACATCCGCCGCCTCCAATCCGATGCCAAGGCTGGCACCTATTTTCGCAGCGGCACGCTCCTGAGCCTCACGATATTTACGCGGCAAGTCGAACACGCCGTGGCGGCGCATCATCTCTGTCCCCCAGGCGAGCGACAGGAGGTTCTTAAACCATTTGTTGCCAAACAGGCTCGACACTTCGGTCCGAGAGAAAACGCCGCCGACCCGATGGTAATAGCCGCCAAACGGCTTGCTGTGGCTGAGGACGAAGGCAGGGATGTTCGATTGGTCGAGCGTCACGGTGAAGTCGCGGGCGATGCTGCCGACGTAGGTCAGGTCTGGGATAACCGCGACATCAGGCCGCTTGGCCGCGAGAAGTGCGACGAAGCTTTCAAAATCGGGCCAGACGTTGCCGTCGATTGCCGACGGCTGGCTGATCCAAAACATCGCGCCACGATCGATTTCCTCGATGATCTCCTGCCATCTCGCCCGCTCATGCCGCACGCAGCGTAGATTCAAAGATGCGGCGTATGCCGCGTAACCCTCATATTCTCCTTCGAAGATGTGGACGCTGGGCTCCGCGCCTTCCGCCAATGACTGGCCAGCATATTCCGCCATCAGCTTGAAGATGCCCTCGCTGGCGCCCGCCGTCGGGTATCGGAACGGAAAGGCAGCGGCCTCGAACCGCACGATCGGCGACGACCATTCGATCCAGCGATCGAAATAGGCGTTGTGCATCGCATCCTGCTTTTCAGTCCAAGGCTCGCGGTAGCGGTCGAGCAGCGCGTCGCGGTCACCGACGAGCGATAGCAAGGCCGCTTCCGATTCCGGCATCACAAGCGAGTAGATCGTGCCTGACACTCCGGCCGCCAGAAGCGCAGCCTTCGCATCGGGCGCCGCATAGGCCGGTACGTCCTCTCTCGCCTCGGAACTCATTCGGCCGCGAGCAGGGTCTCGGCGCCCCCAAGGTCGACCGAGACAAGGCGGCTGACGCCCTTCTCGATCATGGTCACGCCGTACAATCGATGCATTCGGCTCATCGTCACCGCATTGTGCGTGACGATGAGGTACCGGGTGTCCGTCTCCTGCGTCATCTTGTCGAGCAGCTCGCAGAAGCGCTCGACATTGGCATCGTCCAGCGGCGCATCGACTTCGTCGAGGACGCAGATCGGCGCGGGGTTGGTCAGGAACAGCGCAAAGACCAGCGCGATCGCCGTTAGCGCCTGCTCGCCGCCCGAGAGCAGGGTCAGGGTCGATAGGCGCTTGCCCGGCGGCTGCGCCATGATCTCAAGACCCGCCTCCAGCGGATCGTCGCTCTCGACCAGTTCGAGGTGTGCCTGCCCGCCGTCGAAGAGGGTGGTGAAGAGACGCCGGAAGTGTTGGTCGACTTTCTCGTAGGCTTCCAACAGGCGGACGCGGCCTTCGCGGTTGAGGTTGCCGATCGAGCCGCGGAGGCGGTGAATAGCCTGCGTCAGCTCCTCGGCCTCCTCGACGCCCTTGGTCCGGGACTCATCGAGCTCGACAAGCTCCTGCTCGGCGACGAGATTGACCGGACCGATGCGCTCGCGCTCGGCGGTGAGGCGTTCGAGCTCGGATGCTTCCTCATCGGCATCCCGGTCATCCACAGGGTCAAAGGCGTGCTTTTCAGGCAACCGTTGCGGCACACATTCGAATTTTTCCACGCAAGTTCGTGCAATTTCGGCACTTCGCGCCTGTTGAGCCTCCGCACGGGCGGCAGCAGCAGCGCGGCGCTCGCGGGTATCGGCCGAGCGTTCGTTGGCGGCGGAGACCGAATGGGCAGCGGTGACGACCGCTTCCTCGGCCTCGCGTTCCGCGGCCGTCGCCTCGCCGATGCGAACCTGGCTCTCGTCATTCGAATGTTCGAGATCCTTGATCCGGGCGTCGAGCTCGGCAGGTTCCGTCGCGAGGTCGGCGCGCTCGGCCGCTTGCTGCTTCTGGCGCTCGGTCGCCTGGGCGAGGCGCTGGTCGGCATTCCCAAGCCGCTTGCGCCACTCGGCCTGCTCCCGGCCCGCAGCCGCGTGACGCTCTCGATCGGCGGCGGTTTCACGAGCCCTAGTTGCGGCCTCGGCGCGTTTATCGGCGACAGCAGAGGCCTTGGCGGCTGCGTCGTTCCGAGCAGCTTCGAGATCGTGTTCGAGCGCTGACGGGTCCGGCAGCGCTGCCAGCGACTTCTCGGACAACGACACCGCAGCGGTCGCAGCTTCAAGGACAGGCTTTAGGTCGTCCTGCCGCTGGATAAGCCCGCTGCGCTGCGCGTCGATGCGTTCGAGTGCGCTGGTCGCCGCATCGATCGCTCGAGTGGCCTCGCGAGAATCGCGTTCAGCCGACAACGCTGCCTGTCGCGCCTGCTCCGCTTCACCGCGGCAGCGCTCCATCTCCGCCAGCGATCGGGCGCGCGTGGTCTGGGCCGCTTCCACTGCCGCGTGGAGCGATGGCAGCTGGTCGGCGAGATCAGCGAGGCGATTGGCGCGCAGCAACCGCTCCGCAGCGGCAGCGCCAGCGCCGACGGCGACGAAACCGTCCCAGCGGCGCATCCGGCCATCGCGAGTGACGAGCCGCTGGCCGACCGCGAGGGCCTGTCCCCTGTCCTCGTCGGCCACGGCGATCTGGCGGAGCCGGCGCTGCAGCTCCTTTGGCGCGGTGACGTGATCGGCCAAGCATTGGGTGTCCGACGGCAAAGCGGGGTCGCCGGAGGCGGGTTCGCTGCCGGCCCAACGGCGGGGAGAGTCGCCGCCGATGGCGGCATCGGAATCTTCCCCCAGCGCTGCCGCCAAGGCCCGCTCGTAGCCGGGCTCAGCCTTGAGGCTGGCGATGGCGGCGCCACCGCCGTGCTCCAGCGCGCGGGCAAGGGCATCATGCTCGGACTTGGCCGCGGACAGCGCGGCTCGCACTGATGCAAGCTCGGTCTCTGCGGTGTCGCGCTGCTCCGCGGCGGCGGTGCGCCCCTGCTCGGCTTGAACCCGCTTCGCCTCCGCTGCAGCAAGCGCCTTCGCGGCTGCAGCGACATCGGCCTCAGCCTTTTCGCGGGCGCGCACCTCATCGCTGCCATCACCGAGCGCTTCGATCTGTTGGCTCAAGCGACGACGCTCATCCTCGGTGCGGCCGAGCTGCGCCTTGGCAGCATCAAGCGCAGCCTCGGCGACCCGCCGTTCCGCACGCATGGCGGCCTGGCGGGCAAGCAGTTCGGCAAGTGCAGCTTCGGCCTCGCGCGATGTGGCTTCAGCCCGGCTGAGCTCGCTGGCAATTCGGGCCGAATGCGCTTCCGCATCTTCGAGGCGCTTGGCGATCGCCGTCCTCTCATCGTCGAGCTGAGTGATCGCCTGCTCGGCATCTCCCTTCAGCGCCTGCTCACGGGCGATATCGCCAGTCAGCGCCGCGTCGAGCCTGTCGAGCTCCACCAGACGACGCGAAACCGTGTCACGGCGAGCGCGAGCAGTCGCAAGCTGGTGGGCTAGCGCATGCCCCTGCTCGCGAACTTCGGCGAGCGCGTTGCGCTTGACCGTCAATGCCTCGCTGGCGCGCTCGTGCGCCGACTGCGCGTCGGCGATGGCCTGGCCGATGCGCTCGACCTCTTCCGCAGCGGCTTTCGCTTCGGCGGTGGCCGCCTCCGCGGCCTTCTCGGCTTCCGACCAGCGAGCGTAGATCAGCCGGCCTTCGACGAGACGAATCTGGTCGGTGATCTTGCGGTAGCGTTCGGCCGCACGAGCCTGGCGGCGGAGCTGCGCGGCGCGCTGCTCCTGGTCCGAGAGGATTTCGGAAAGCCGCGCCAGGTTTGTCTCCGTGGCCCGTAGCTTCTGCTCGGCGTCTTTCCGCCGCGCGTGCAAGCCCGAAATGCCGGCGGCCTCTTCGAGCAACTGCCGGCGCTCGACGGGCTTGGCGGAAATGATCGAGCTGACCTTGCCCTGGCTGACGAGCGCGGGCGAGTGCGCGCCCGTGGCCGCATCGGCAAACAGCAGCGCCACATCCTTGGCGCGGACGTCGCGTCCATCGATGCGGTAAGCGGATCCGGCGCCGCGCTCGATGCGCCGGGTCACCTCGCTCTCGCGCTGGCCCGCCTCGTCACTGGTTACGTCCAGAAGGATGGAGACTTCGGCGAAGTCGCGCGGCGGCCGGGAAGCGGTGCCGGCGAAGATCACGTCGTCCATGCCGCCACCGCGGAGCGACTTGGCGCTGCCCTCGCCCATGACCCAGCGGATGGCCTCAAGGAGGTTGGACTTGCCGCAGCCGTTGGGGCCGACGACGCCAGTCAGGCCGGCTTCCACGCGCAACTCGGTAGGCTCGATGAAGCTCTTGAATCCGCTGAGCTTGAGCCGCCTGATCTTCAAGCCGCTGTTCCTCCCCCGACGGCCATCCCTAGCTTCCAGCTTCCTTCAGGAAGGGTTCGAGCGTGATCCAGTCGCCGGCGGCCACCTGCTTGCCGTTGACGAAGAAGGTCGGCGTTCCCTGGACGCCATTGCCTTCCGCCGCCTGCGCCGCTTGCTCAAGCTGTTCAGCGGCCGCCGGATCGCTGACGCACGCCTCTGCCTTTGCAGACGGGATGCCATGCTTGGCCGCAATCGACAGAAGCCCCGTCGTCCTGGCGACGGCGAGCATCTGCTGATCGGGCGGCAGCGCATTAAGCTTGTCGCTCTCGCTGTCCGTGACCTTGCCGACCCACGTCGCCTGGGTCGCGTACAATTCTTCGGCGACGGGGAAGAAACGTGAGGCGCCGCCGCAGCGTGCGACCAGTGTCGCGGCGATGTCGATGCCGTTGAGTACGAGCGAGCGATATTCGTACGTCGCCTTGCCCGTCCGGATGTATTGGCTGAGCAAGGGCTTCATCGCCGTTTCAGCGAAGTGCCGGCAGTGCGGGCAGGTTAGCGAGCCATATTCGACAATCTGGATCCTGGCGTTCGGATTGCCCATCCGGAAACCGCCGTCGGGGGTATCGACAACGCGCTTCGTCCAGTCCGTCGCCGGCGCCGCCTTGCGCGCATGATGAGGCGCGGCGCCGACCAGCGCCAGGGCAGCCAGAGCGGCGAGCGCAACCTTCAACCTACAGACCTTCCTTCAGCTTCTTTTCGAGGGTCGGCCAAACCTGGGCCTCGGTGACTCCGGTCGTGTCGACCATCTTGCCGTTGAGGATGAATGTCGGTGTTCCCGGGAAGTCGGGATATTGCTGCGTTGCATCCTGGGTCATTTGGACGAGCCGATCGACTTCCTTGGCATTGGCCAGGCACTGCGCGCTCTTGGCTTCGGGAACGCCGCGCATCGCTGCCCATTCCGGAAGGCCAGCAAGCTTGGCCGCAGCCGCGGGAACCTGACCTTGCGGCAAGCTCTGCAGCTTATCGAGCTCCGCCTGGGGGGCCTGCTGGATCTTGCCGATCCAAACCTGCTGGTCCTTGTAGAGGGCGCGGGTCAGGGGGAAGAAGCTTGCGGCTCCGTTGCAGCGAGCGATCAGTGAAGGCCCGAGGTCGAACGCGCTGAGCAGGTAATTGCGGAATTCGTAGCTGACCTTTCCGGTCTTCACGTAATTGTCGATCAGCGGGCCGACACCGGACTCGTCGAAATGCTTGCAGTGCGGGCAGCTGAGCGCGCCGTACTCGATAAGGTGCAGCTTGGCCGTCGGGTTGCCCATCATGTAGCCGCCGGCAGGCGTCGGCTGGACAATCTTGGTCCAGTCGCCGTCCGCGGGCGCCGGCACGGGCTTGTACATCTCGGTCGAGCTGTCGACGGCGGCGCCGCCAGCAGTTCCCTTTGGCTTACAGGCGCTGAGCGGCATGAGTGCTGCGACGGCTAACATCAGATAGGTCGACTTCATCGGTTCATTTGCTCCGAATGATCTCGGGAAGGGACTCGTCGCCAGCACTGCCGAACGACGGTGGCCCGCTACTAGCGGCAATTTGTGAGGCAAGCGACTCTAGGCAGATGCGAAGCTCGGGATCGGCAATTTCGCGCAGGCCCTCACCGAGTTCCTTGGGCACGGGCCTGAGCTCGGGCCGGTTGAGCTTGGGCGCTGGTGCCGGAAGCCTGCCCTGCTTGAAGATCACGCGGTTCACGGCCGGATGGCCGAAGAAGCGATTGACCCGCTCGATGATGATCGGCGCAAGATGCTGGATCAGCGGGGCATGGGCGCCCTCGACCAGCAGGGTCAACGCGCCGCCCGCCTTTTTCCCACCAGGAAAGCGAATCGATTCCGGTGACGAGACCCGGGCGTAGCGCTCGCCGACGATCTCGCTCCAGCGGCTGACGATCGAGCTCTGGACGAAGCCGAACCGGCGGAAGGACTGGCCGCCGACGTCGCCCACGAGTTCACCGGCTGCGCGCGGACGGCAGCTGCGTTCGGGTTTTTCCGAATCCTTGTTTCGCTTCGACATGGGCATCGAGCATGCCATAGCAGATTTGTGACCGCCAACGCCGCCGAGCGCCTGCTCCAACATTATGTGGATAACTTCAGGCGATTGCCGTGGCGTGTCGGGCCGGGCGAAGAGGCGCCTGATCCCTACCGCGTGTGGCTGAGCGAGGTCATGCTCCAGCAGACCACGGTGGCGACGGTCACGCCGCGCTTCGAGCGGTTTGTGGCGCGCTGGCCGACGATCGAGGGGCTGGCGGCGGCGAAGGATGAGGACATCCTGAGCGAATGGGCGGGGCTCGGCTATTACGCGCGGGCCCGCAACCTGATTGCTTGCGCGCGGGAGGTGGCACGGCGCCGCGCCTTTCCGATTACGGCCGACGAGCTGAGGGAGTTGCCGGGGCTAGGCGAATATACGGCCGCGTCGGTGGCGGCGATCGCGTTTGGCGAGCGCGTTCCGGTGGTCGACACCAACGTCGCTCGCGTCATCTCGCGGCTTTATCGGCTCACGGCGCCGAGCAAGGCGGAACTGCAGCGGCTGACGCTGAAGCTGACCCCCGCCGACCGGCCGGGCGACTTCGCGCAGGCGATGATGGACCTGGGGGCGACGATCTGCCGGCCGAAGGCGCCGAGGTGCGGGGGATGCCCGCTACGGGATGACTGCGCAGCCCATGCGTCCGGAAACCCGGAGGCGTTTCCGGCGCCAAAGGCGAAGAAGGTTCGCCCCCAACGCTATGGCACTGCGTTTTGGATCGAGCGCGACGGCGAAGTGTTCCTGGTGCGGCGGCCGGCGAAGGGGCTGCTTGGTGGGATGGCGGCGCTTCCCGGCGGAGACTGGACGGATACCGAGGAATCCAGTGCGGCGTCGCTGGGGACAGTCGCGCATATCTTCACGCATTTCCGGCTGGACCTCCGCATCGAGCGGCGGACGGAGCCTGTCGGTGACGGTTGGTGGCACCCTCTGGACAAGCTCGACAATGCCGGGCTGCCGACACTCTACCGCCGCGCGGCGGAGGTCGCTCTGGCCGCTTGAACCGTTACACAGTCGCCCTTAAGAGGCGCGGCAAATCCACACTTCTCGGCCCCGAGAACACGAGCTCCGAACAGGGAAACTTCATGGACGATCGCTTCAATACCATCGCCGGTTGGGTGCTGTTCGCTGGAATTGTCGCGCTCGGTGGCTCGATCGTCGCAGGCGAGATGTTCCATAGCGAGGCGAAGGAAGAAAAGGCCTATCCGATCGAGGGCGTGGAAGCTGCGGCCGGCGAAGGAGGAGCTGCCGCGGAGCAGCCGATCGAAGTCTATCTCGCCAAAGCAGACGCGACCAAGGGCGGCGACGTCTTCAAGAAGTGCGCGGCGTGCCACAATGCCGACAAGGGCGGCCCCAACCAGCTCGGCCCGAACCTGTGGGGCGTTCTGGGTGAGCCGATCGGCAAGGGCGCCAACGGCTTCGCTTTCTCGCCGGCGCTGTCGAGCAAGGGCGGGAACTGGAACTGGGACCTGCTGTCGCAATGGCTGACCAGTCCGAAGGCGTTCGCTCCCGGCACCAAAATGACGTTCGCGGGCATCAGCAACCCGCAGGACCGCGCCAACGTGATCGCGTTCCTCAATCAGCATAGCGACAGCCCGCAGCCGATGCCCGCCGCTCCCGCAGCGACGGCCGACACCGGTGGCAAGGCATCGGACAAGACGCCTGGCACCGGCCAGGGTGACGGCGCTCAGCCGGCCGGCAAGGAGCCGGTGCTGAGCACCCAGCAAGCCGGCCAGAACCCCAAGAACGTGAACGGCGAAGGTGCGCCGAAGGTCGACGGCCCGGCGAGCGTCAAGAAGCCCTAAGGCTCGTTTGCGAGCGGCGCCTGCTCACGCGGAGCCGCCGGCGTTCGGTCGTAATATTTCTGGACGAAATCCCACGCTTCCTCGGCGCCCTCACACCAGTGGATGAGGTCGAGGTCGTGCGGCGCGACCACGCCTTCTTCGACCATCGCCTCGAAATTGACGACGCGGTTCCAATACTCCTTGCCGAACAGCAGGATCGGTAGCGGCCGGACCTTGCCGGTCTGGACGAGGGTCAAAAGCTCGAACATCTCGTCGAACGTGCCGTAGCCGCCGGGGAACACCGCGACCGCGCGGGCGCGCAGCAGGAAGTGCATTTTGCGAAGCGCGAAATAGTGGAACTGAAAGCTGAGGTCCGGGGTCACGAAGCGGTTCGGCATCTGCTCGTGCGGGAGCACGATGTTGAGCGCAACCGATTCCCGGCCCACGTCCGAGGCGCCGCGGTTCGCGGCCTCCATGATCGACGGTCCGCCGCCTGAGCAGACCACGAAATGCTTCTTGCCTTCCTCGTCGCAGCCGCAGTTGCTGGCGAGCTGGGCGAGCTTGCGGGCCACCTCGTAATATTTCGACTTGGCCTTGAGACGCTCCGCGATCTTCTCCTGGTCCGGGTTGGTCGCAGCGGCGACCAGGGCGTCGGCCATGTCGGGCGAGGGAATGCGCGCCGATCCGTAGAAGACGAACGTGGAGCCGATATTGGCTTCGTTGAGAAGAAGTTCGGGCTTCAGCAGCTCGAGCTGGAACCGGACGGGGCGGAGATCCTCGCGGAGCAGGAACTCGGTGTCCTGAAAGGCGAGCTTGTAGGCGGAACTTTCGGTCTGCGGGGTCGCGGGAACATGGCTCGCGGCCTGGGCATCGACCTTCGATGTGGGGAAAATGCGCTTTGGCGGGACTGCATCGGTCATATGCAGCCCCGCCTAGCGTCAATCGATTACAGCGTCACGCCTCGGCGACGGCTTGTTCCTCGCGCTTTCCGCCCCAGTCGACGCGGCGGGTTGCGTACATCACCCCGGCCAGCGCCGCGAAGAGCAGCAGCGAGCCGATCAGCAGCGAGAAAGCCTCGAGGCTGAGCAGGATGTAGAGCACGGCATAGAGGCCGATGAGGAGTGCGCCGATGAAAGCAGCCCTCCGCCAGCTGTTGAGCACCGCCGCGGAATATGCGGTGTTCAAGCCCGCGATCGCGGCTGACGCGACGATGTAGGCCGGCGTGAACCCGATCACCTCCGCGAAGGCGAGAAGCATGATGAAGAACAGCACCAATGCCGCGCCCATCAGCAAATATTCGACTGGCGACACGGTCACTCCCCCGATGATGTCGAACATCAGCAGCACCAGGAAGGTGAAGCCGATGAACAGGAAGCCGTACTTGGTTGCTCGGTCGACCTGCGAATAAGGATCGACCGGCTGAATCAGGTTGATCTGCGCGACCTGAGGCTGAGTTTCCCCGTCCGCATTCAGCGTCGAGGGCTGATTGGAGACCGCGGGATCGCTGGTGCTGACGATCGATCTCCCGAGCCCAAGATTTCCGATGCCATAGGTGGCGTCGAAACCGTCGTGCCGAACGCTGGGAGTGTCCGGGAGGAATGCCCCGACAAAGCTCGGGCTCGGCCAGCTCGAATGAACCTTCCACGTCGTATCACCCGCATTGGGGAGCAAGCTCAGCGATTCGTTGCCACGGAAATTGTAGTCGAAGTGCACAGCCAGCGGCTTGGCGCCGATGCCAGTCGCGTCGATCCACGCGAAGAATCCGCGGCCGCCGCTGCTTCCAGCCCCGGGCTGGAGACGTAGCGGAACGCCGTCGGCCTTGACACGGGGATTGGAGCCGAGGCCGCGAGCATCAGTCAGTCCGAACCGAAGCTCGGCCTTGGTGAGGTCCATCTGTGCCGGATCCACGCCCGTGCGCGCGAGATCGGTCGGAAAAGCGAAGGTTGCGTCCCCTTCGACGTGCGCGTTGTAGACGACTGCCTGATAGATCGATCGCTTGCGGACCTGCGGGTCGACATTCGTATTTGCAGTGATCGATTCGGGCGCCAGCCGCAGCTCTCGGCGCTGCTGATGGGTGCGCGTGACCTGCTGGCCATTTTCGATCGACGTTTCGGTGGTGGCGGCATTGTATGGGATGACCAGCACCGGCCCGTTGATTGTCTGCGCTCCGCCCCACCCTTCGGTGATCGACGACGTCGCCTTCTCGGACTGGTTCTGGCGATCGTAGACCAGCAGCCAGACTGAAAAGAGCGGGATGGTGAGAACGAAGCCGACGAGGATCGCCAGCATGAACTTGAAACCGGGCGTTCGGCCGCCCTCGAGCCTGAGAACCATAATTCCTCCCTGTGTTGAGTGAGGAGGAGTGAAGTCAGCGCACGCCGAGGGTCATGAGTGAATCCTGAGCAATTCCTGACGGAGTCATCCGAGCGGCTTGCAGTAGCGAGCCTGCTCCGTCGGAGCGCGGAAGCGCTGGTCGATGTAATAGTCGAGCGCCTGGCCGACATAATCGCGATGCGCGGCGTCGATGAACCTGGCCGCGTCCTTCTGCCAGCCGGCGATGCAGACCTGCTTGTCCGCCTTGCCGCGCGTGCAATCGAGAAGGTTGTCGTACGCCAACTTCCACTGGCGGAAATCGGCGTGCGTCATCGGATCGCCGTGGCCGGGAACGAGCGTGACGAAGGGAATGCGGTCCACCTCTTCAAGCGCTTTCGCCCAACCGTCCGCGCAGGCCGTGTCGGCGAATGGGACGATCCCGACGACGAGGTCACCCACCACCGCCGTCCGCGACTTGCGGTCGTAGAGCCACACGTCGCCTGCGGTCGCAGCGAACTTGGTCAAGTGCACGTCGAAGGAGCGTCCGCCTATCTTCATCGTCCCCGACGTCGCGATTACGCGATCGGGCCGGATCCGTTCGGGATGATCGACCACCAAGCGGCCGCGCAGCAACTACGCCTTCTGCGCCGCCGGCGTCTTGGGATCGGCGAGCATCTTGTCGCCTT
>Ga0136846_1227798_pt1 | contig 11439 bp, 10 predicted proteins | sample HopSoiMetagenom2_FD_96841 | JGI IMG/M metagenome (GOLD analysis project Ga0136846, IMG submission 96841) | Grasslands soil microbial communities from Hopland, California, USA - 2 Assembly 2016 (version 4) | ecosystem: Environmental > Terrestrial > Soil > Grasslands | place: USA: Hopland... | reverse complement strand
GAGAACCCGGCGCCAGCAGGCGCTTCAGCAACGCGGTGGAGATGTTGTACGGCGGACTCGACACCACCCGGAACGGCCGGGACGGCAGCCGGAGGTCACCGGCATCGACCCGGACCACCGTCACCGGTGCGTCCGCGAACCGCCGGCGCAACCGATCGGCACGACCAGGGTGGAGTTCGACGGCGACCACCCGGGCACCGGCCCGGACCAGCGGTGCGGTCAGCGCACCCAGCCCGGCCCCGACATCGAGGACGAGTTCGCCGGGCTCGACCCCGGCCGCGTCCACAACCCGTTGGGCCCAACGACTATCGAGCGGATGCCATCCCCAGGCACCCCGCGCCTGCCCGGAGGCGGGCACGACGGACCATCACGAAGTACGTAATCATGCGGCCGACCCTAGACCGTGGTCCGCCGGTGGCTCAAAGCATTTTCGGGCTTCCGCCGAGGGCCGTGACGGTCTCCGTCGTACGGCGTTGCGCGAGCTCCAGGCGGTCCCGCCGCGCCGCCGTGATCCCGGTTCTGCCGAGCTCACGCCGTACGTCGAGAACGCGGACCGGCAACGTGTCGGTCATCAGCAGCGGGGCGTACTCGGCCTGATCGGTCGTCCAGCGATCGCCGTCGCGCTTGAACGTGAAGCGGACCAGCAGGGCCTCGGCCTTGGTGCTGCCGGGTTCGCGGTGTGCGGCGACGAGGTTGCCGAGGCCGTACGCGACCCACTTGCCGTTGATCTGCTCCATCGGCTGGACGACATGCGCATGGTGGCCGATCACGAGGTCGATGTTGCTGTCGGCAAGCAGTTGTGGCGCGACCTCGCGTTGCTGGTCGTTGAGCTTGCTCGAGTACTCCGTGCCCCAGTGACAGCTGACCAGCACCAGGTCGGCGCCACGGTCTTTCGCCTCCTGCGCCTTGCGGGCGATCGTCTTCACGTCGATCGTGCCGGCGCGCCACGTCTGGCCGTTCGGGTACGGCAGGCCGTTGAAGCCGAAGGTGAAGCTGAGCGAGGCGATCTTCACGCCATGGGTCTCGACGATCGTGATCTGCTCGGCCTCGGCGCGTGATCGGGCGGTGCCCGCGTGCCTCAGGCCGGCCTGGTCCAAGGTGTCCAGCGTGCGGTCGACTCCGGCAGCGCCGCCGTCGAAGCTGTGGTTGCTCGCGGTGGTGCAGAGGTCGTAACCGGTCTGCTTGAGCGCGGCCGCGATCTGCGGCGGCCCTTGGAAGAGCGGGTAGCCGTGGTACGGGCCACCTCGCGGCGCAAGCGGCGTCTCGAGGTGCGCGATGGCCAGATCGGCCTGCTGGACAAGGGGTTTGACGCCGCTCATCAGTGGGGCGAAGTCCCAGTGGCCATCAGTGCCGTCGCGTTTCGCGGTGGTCCAGAGACGCTCGTGCGGTAGTACGTCGCCGGTTGCGACGACGGTGATCTTGTCGGGCCGCTCGACCTTCTCCGGCTCAGAACCCTTTGGTGCTGTGCTTTCCTGACCACCTGGTGTCGCGGCATAGGTGTCCGCGAGACATCCGGTCGTTGCCAGTGCCGCCGCTCCGGCGAGCATTCCGCCGAGCACCGCGCGTCGTCGTACTGCCATCCCACGCCCCCAAACCTCAACCCCAGTTGCCCATGGAGACGCAGCGCTTGGTCAGTTGGTTGGGGCGGTGATCCGATCGTGTCCTGAACGATCGCCGGACAGCGCGATCAGGTCGCAACTGCCGCCGGTGTCGAGCGGCGAGTGATAGTAGTACCGGTACAACTTCCGCGGGAAAGTCGAGGAACCATGGTCGAGCTGAAGACACCGGCGGAGATCGAGCAGATGCGCGCCGCCGGGCGGGTCGTCGCCAACGCGCTGGCAGCAGTGAAAAAGTCGGCCGCGGTCGGTGTCTCGTTGCGTGAGCTCGACGAGGTCGCTCGCGACGTACTGCGTTCGGCCGGGGCGGTCTCGTTGTTCGAGGGGTACCAGCCCGGTTTTGCGACCAGTCCGTTCAGCGGGGTCATTTGTACGTCGGTGAACGACGCCGTACTGCACGGGCTGCCGAATGACCTGCGGTTGGAGGACGGCGACCTGCTGAACGTGGACTGCGGAGCGTCGGTCGACGGATGGTGCGCCGACTCAGCGATCAGCTTCTGCGTCGGTACGCCGCGACCGGAGGATCTCGAGTTGATCGCGACGACCGAGGAGGCGCTCGCAGCCGGTATCGCAGCCGCGGTCGCAGGCAACCGCATCGGTGACATCGGCGCCGCCATCGGCCGGATCGGTAAGCGCGCCGGCGTCGGCACCAACCTCGACTTCGGCGGGCACGGCGTCGGGCGCCGCATGCACGAAGAGCCGCACGTCCCCAACGGCGGCCGTCCGAGGCGAGGCCTCAAACTCCGCGCCGGCCACGTGTTCGCCATCGAACCCTGGTTCTGGTCCGGCCCCGGCAGCACTTACGTCATCGACACCGACGGCTGGACCCTCCGCTCCGCCGACCACACTCGCGGCGCCCATGCCGAACACACCGTCGCCATCACCCCCACCGGCCCGGAAATCCTCACCCTGCAATAGGGTTCGCCGCACCTCCGTGGTGTCCCGCCACCTACATACAGCTCCGCCGGCGACCCAGGCGATAGGCCCGTCTAACCGAGCTGGTTGCGACGGCGGGTGAGGTAGGCGGTTTCGGCGGTGTTGCCGGCCAGGGCGATGGCTTGGTCGTAGGCAGCGCGGGACTGCCGGCTGCGGCCTACGCGGCGCAGGAGGTCGGCGCGGGCCGCGTGATAGGCGTGGTAGCCGGCCAGCTTGTCGTCCAGGCGGTCGATGGTTGCCAGTGCGACCTCCGGGCCGTCGAGCTCGGCGACGGCGATGGCCCGGTTGAGGGCGACGATCGGTGAAGCGTCGATCCGGGCGAGTTGGTCGTAGAGGGCAACGATCTGCGACCAGTCGGTATCGCGGAAGTCGCGGGCGGAGGTGTGTACGGCGTTGATCGCAGCGAGGAGCTGATAGCGGCCCGGAGCCACCCCGGCGGCCAGACGCTCGCGCACGAGTTGGTGACCTTCGGCGATGAGCGCCGCGTCCCAGGCCCCGCGGTCCTGCTCGTCGAGGGCGACCAGTTCGCCGGTCGAGGAGACCCGGGCGGTACGGCGAGCCTCGGTCAGCAGCATCAGCGCCAGCAGACCGGCCACTTCGCCGTCCTCGGGCATCAGGGCCCGGATCAGCCGCGTGAGCCGGATCGCCTCGGCGGTCAGGTCGTGGCGCACCGGATCGGAGTCCGGGCCGGTCGCCAGATAGCCCTCGTTGAAGACGAGGAAGAGGACGGCGAGGACGCCGGAGACGCGTCCGGGCAGATCGTCCGCGGACGGCACCCGGTAGGGGATGCGGGCCGCCTTGATCTTGGCCTTCGCGCGGGTGATCCGCTGCCCCATGGCGGTCTCCTGCACGAAGAAGGCCCGGGCGATCTCGGAGACGGTCAGCCCGCCGATCATCCGGAGCGTCAGCGCCACCCGGGTCTCCATCGCGAGTGCCGGGTGACAGCAGGTGAAGATCAGCCGGAGCCGCTCGTCGTCGATGGCACCGAGAGGCTCGGGCGGGTCGTCGTACAAGATCTGAGCCTCCTTGTGCTTGTCGTCGCGCTTGTTCTCGCGCCGGATCCGGTCGATGGCCTTGCGGTTGGCGGTGGTGGTCAGCCAGGCGCCGGGGTTCGGAGGTACGCCGTCGATCGGCCATCGTGCGACGGCGATAGCGAACGCCTCGGCGGCCGCTTCCTCGGCGATGTCCAGGTCACCGAAACGTCGGGTCAGGGAAGCGACCACCCGCGCCCACTCCTCGTGGTGCGCCGTGGTGATCGCGTCCCGGATGTCGCTATCGCTCACAGGAACGGCCGGACCTCCACCTTCCTGTTGCAGGCCTTCGAACCCTCGGCGGCGAGCTTGAGCGCCACGTCGAGGTCGGAGGCCTCGATGATCCAGAAGCCGGCCACGTACTCCTTCGACTCCAGGAACGGCCCGTCGGTGAACAACGCCTCCCCACGCCGGTTGTCGATCACGGTCGCCGTACTGGGCGAGCTGAGGCCGCCGGCGAACACCCAGTTGCCGTCGGCCCGGAGCCGCTCGTTGTACGCGTCGATGTCAGTCATCTCGTCCGGGGTTGCGGAGTTCGTCTGGTCGTCGATCACGGAAACCAGGTACTGCATCTCGGATCATCTCCTGTGGTTCTGGGGCACCCTCGTCGGCGGCCGCTCACCCCTGCTACGAACGCCACTACCTCGATCCGACACCTCCGCCCGGATACTTTCGACTTTCCGGTACGCCGGTAAACGCGCGATCCGACTGCGACGCTATCCCGTCCGAGTATCGCGGGCCAGGAAGCACGGCGCTCCCGACGTCGACCAGCGGCTCACGACCGCGTTGGAAGCGAGCGCCCACCGCAGGCAGGTCGCAGACCGCTCGGGGCCCGGCCAGGCGCACCCGCGTCAGAACAAGGCGTCCTGGACCGGAGGGGTCGGGCGCTCGGGAGCGTGCCGGCGGGTGACCGGCCGGCGGAAACGCCCGGTGGTGGGGTTGTGATCGGGATGAGCGTCCGGCGGGCTCTGATCGGACTGGGCGGCCGGCAACGTCGGATCGGAGTGAGCGGCTGGCGCGGTCTGATCGGGGTGGGTGGTCGAAGGGCGACCGGGATCGCCCCAACCGGACGTCGCGCCGGGCGCCTCGACCACGCCCTGGGTATGCGTGCCGTTGATGGGTTTGGAGCGGTGGGCAGAGCCCCGGCCGAAGCCGTGTTTGTCCAGCAGCGGACGAGCCTTCTTCTCGAAGGCCCTGCGGAAGCTCGGGCTCGCATAGGAGCCGTGGGCATAGAGGGATTCGTACCGGGACACCAGCTCGGGATGGTCTCGAGCCAGCCACTGCATGAACCAGTCTTTGACGCCCGGCCGCAGGTGCAGGATCAGCGTCGTGACACCGGTGGCACCTGCCTCCGCCAGTTGGCCGAAGAGGTGGTCCAGGTGCTCTCGAGAGTCGGTGAGCCAGGGAAGCACAGGAGCGACCATGACGCCGCAGGGCAGGCCCGCTTCACGGATGGCTCGGATCAGGTCCAGGCGACCACGGACCGACGGTACGCCGGGTTCCAGGCGGCGGCGCAGTTCTTCGTCGCCCAGCGCCAGGGAGATGCCGATGCCGACGGACACTTCCTGCGACGCGGCGGACAGCAGGTGCAGATCTCGCCGGAGCAGAGTGCCTTTGGTCAGAACCGACAAGGGTGTGCCCGAAGAGGCGAGGGCCTCGATGATCCCGGGCATCAGCTGGTAGCGGCCTTCGGCCCGTTGGTACGGGTCGGTGTTGGTGCCCAAGGCAACTTGTTCGTGGGTCCACGACGGGCGGGCGAGCTCGCGGCGCAGGACATCGGCCACGTTGGTCTTCACGACGATCTGCCGGTCGAAGTCCTGGCCGGTGTCGAGCTCGAGGTACTTGTGGGTCGGCCGGGCGAAGCAGTACCGGCAGGCGTGCGTACAGCCGCGGTAGGGATTGATCGTCCAGTTGAACGGCAACCCCGTCCCCGGCACCGAGTTCAGCGCGGAGCGCGCCACGACTTCATGGAACGTGATCCCCTTGAACTCCGGAGTCGTCACCGACCGGACCAAGCCCGCGATCGACCCGAGACCCGGCAACGCGCCTGGAGTCTCCACGTCGAGCTGCTGCCCTGCCCATCTCATGCCCCACAGTCGAACACATGTTCGACGTACTGCGCAAGTCAGCGGAAGCCGTCGGCGTTTGCCACCGCCCATTCGCGATAGGTGACCGGCGGCCGTCCGGTGAGCTCAGCCACCGCCGGCTCCGGCTTCATCGGGTGCTCCGCCATCATCCGGAACCCGTCCAGCAACCACTGCGCGGTCTCCAACCCGATCACTGGGGCGAGACCGTCGAGGTACTCCTGTGGCGTCTGCTCCTCGAACCGCACCTGCCGCCCGATCGCCGCCGCGATCAGCTCGACCTCCTCCGGCGGCGTCAGCCCCTCCGGCCCGCTCATCGTGATCTTCTGCCCACCGAACCGCTCGGACAGCAAGACAACCCGGGCCACCGCGGCAATGTCCCCGAGGTCGATCGGCGTCTGCACCGCTCCGGCGTACGGCGCTCGCACCACGCCCTCGGCCTTGATCGACGGCGCCCAGTCGAGCGTGTTGTTCATGAACTGCCCCGGACGCAGGAACGTCCAGTCGAATCCACCCTCCTCGATCGCCCGCTCGATCCGGTAGTAGTGCCACGTCGACGGATCCCCCTGCGCTTCGTACTCCGCAGGTTCGCCCGACAGTACGACGACCCGCCGCACGCCGGCCTGCCGCGCACACCGGACGAAGTCGTCGACGTACGCCGGAAGCGGCGCGAGATAGACCGTCTCCACACCTATCAACGCGGCCGGCAGTGTCGAAGGCTTCCCCAGATACCCGCGCGCGACCTCCACGCCCTCCGGCAGCGCCGCTCGCGCCGGATTGTTGGTGAGCGCCCGGACCGGCGCACCGGCCGCCACCAACTCGTCCACCAGCAGACGCCCCACGCTCCCGGTCGCACCCGTCACCAAGATCGTCATGTTCGCCGCCCTTCCTGCAGATCGAATTCCCGTAGGGTATACGAGAATTCAAGTCACCGCCTATCGTGGGCGGGTGAACATTCGGCGGAGTGGTGCGGGGCAGCCGGACAAGACCTTGGCGTTGCTGTGGCGGAACCACCGGCGCTCCGAAGCCGAACCGACCGCCGACCAGGGAGCGGATGCACGGGCCAGACGCCGAGGTGCCGGCCGACGCCCGTCGCTGAATGTGGACGACGTCGTGTACACCGCGATTCGGCTGGCCGACGAGCAAGGGCTGGCGGCCGCCTCCATGGGCGGGGTCGCGAAGGAGCTCCGCGTTGGCACCATGACGCTCTACACCTATGTGCCGTCCAAAGAGGAGCTGCTGGACCTGATGGTCGACCAGGTGCTCGGCGAACGCGAGCTACCTGGCGCTGGTGAGCCGCCGCCGGACTGGCGTGAGCTGGTCGAGATCTACTCCCAGCAGACCCGTGCGATGTTCCACCGGCACCTGTGGCTCTCACAGGTGTCGACGATCCGTCCACCGGTCGGTCCGGGGATGCTGGCGGGCCGTGAGTACCTGTTGTCCGCTCTGCTCGGTCTGGGGCTCAGTGCGCTCGAGACCAACACAGCAGCGCTGGCGATCACGACGTACGTCGACTCTGCTGCCAGCCTGGAGGCGGAGAGCAGTCTGGTTGAGCGAACGACCGGACAGACCAACGACGCCTGGTGGTACGAGCGAAACGACCTGTGGGAGACGTACTTCGACGTGGAGAGACACCCCGCGATGACGACGATCTGGAACGCCAAGGGCTACCAGTCCAGCACTCGCGAGGCTGCGGCCGATTCCTACCGCTACGGGCTCGACCGACTGCTCGACGGCATCCAGGTGATGGCTACGCGCTGAGTTCGATCGCGGCCAGCTTTCAGAGGTCGAGGGAGACCCAGGCTGGATCGTGGTCCGTACCGTCGCGGGCGAGCTTCTGTCGGCGTCCGATGAAGGACCCTTGGAGTCGCGGTGCCAGGGCGGGTGAGAGCCAGATCTGGTCGATGAGGTCGAACGACCGTTGCTGTCCCGACTCCTTGAACGTGGAGGTCCAGGCAGGGCTGGCTGGGAGGACGACCTTTGTCTGCAAGGTGCCTACCTCGGTCGGCGCCGTGAGCGCGTTGGTCAGACCGGCTTGGGCGTAGGCAACGAGTGCGGGCGAATCGGGCGTGTCGTTCATGTCGCCGCAGAGCAGGTAACGCTGGCGGGTGCTCATCCTGGAGCTCATGATCTTGACGATCATCTCGGCCTGCCGGCTGCGGAGGAGTTGCGCGGCCGCTTCGGCTACCGCCTGGTCGGCGACGGTGAAGTCGACGTACTTGGACTTCAGATGGGTGCCGAAGACAGTCAGGATCTTGCGTCCTTGGGCGTCGAGGATCTCGGCTTCGACCAGGTCGCGGGAGAAGATCGGGCGGTCCGGTACGGCGGGATGGAAGGTCCGCTGATAGCTCGTGACACCGCCGAGCGGACGTCGCGACAGGATGCCGATGTCGATGAACCTGGTCGAATCGTTGCCGTCGATCACCATCACGTGCTGGTAGGAGCCGTTGAGGTGGTCGCGGTTGAATTCCTTCAGTACGTCGACGTTCTCGACCTCCTGCACCACCCAGACATCGACGTCTGCCGCCAGCAGTCGTTCAGCGACCCGATTGGTGTCTTCCGGCTTCTTCGCGACCAGGAGCTTGCCGTGCCCGTCGAGCTGCAGGCGTCGCCGGTGCTCGTCGTCGAAGGTGTAGGTCGCCGGCACCGTACTGGTGCCTGCGGCAAGTACATCGACCGCACCCTCGAAGTTCCACCGGTCGAACAGGTTGTTGAGATTGAACGTACCCACCGTCAGCTTCATGCGCCCACCCCCTTGGCTTCCGACGGTACGCCGTCGACCACGCGCCGTCACCACACGAAGCAAAGAAGACTCGCCGTGCAGGAGCCGTCAGGGTCCCTGCCGAGTGGTCACTCCCACTCGATCGTGCCCGGGGGCTTGCTGGTGATGTCGACGGTGACGCGGTTGATCTCGTCGACCTCGTTGGTGATGCGAGTGGAGATGCGCTCGAGCACTTCGTACGGCAGGCGGGCCCAGTCGGCCGTCATCGCGTCCTCGCTGGTGACCGGACGCAGTACGACGGGGTGACCGTACGTCCGCCCGTCACCCTGCACGCCGACCGACCGTACGTCGGCCAGCAGCACCACCGGGAACTGCCAGATGTCGCGATCCAGCCCGGCCGCGGTCAGCTCGGTCCGCGCGATCAGGTCGGCCGCACGCAGGATGTCGAGGCGCTCGCGGGTGACCTCGCCGATGATCCGGATGCTCAGGCCGGGGCCCGGGAACGGGTGCCGGTAGACCATCGCCTCCGGCAGGCCGAGCGCCACGCCGAGCTCGCGGACCTCGTCCTTGAACAGCGTGCGCAGCGGCTCGATCAGGCGGAACTGCAGGTCATCGGGCAGCCCGCCGACATTGTGATGCGACTTGATGTTCGCCGCGCCGGCGCCACCGCCGGACTCGACCACGTCCGGATACAGCGTGCCCTGGACCAGGAACTCGATGTGCCGCTCCGCGTCCACCTTGCGCGCGGTCGCCTCGAAGGTCCGGATGAACTCACGGCCGACGATCTTGCGCTTCTGCTCGGGGTCGGTCACGCCGGCCAGCGCCGACAGGAACTGCTCCTCCACGTCGACCGCTTCCAGCCGGATCCCGGTGGCGGCGACGAAGTCCTTCTCGATCTGCTCCGACTCGCCGGCACGCTGCAGACCGTGATCGACGTACACACAGGTCAACTGGTCGCCGATGGCCTTGTGCACCAGGGCCGCCGCGACCGCGGAGTCGACGCCGCCGGACAGCGCGCACAGCACCTGCTTGTCGCCGACCTGCTGCCGGATCAGCTCGACCTGCTCGTCCACGACGTTGGTCGTGGTCCAGTCGCCCTTGCAGCCGGCGATCTCGTAGAGGAAGTGCTCGAGTACGGCCTGCCCGGCCTGCGAGTGCAGCACCTCCGGATGCCACTGGACACCGGCCAGGCGGCGGTCCAGGTTCTCGAAGGCTGCGACCGGTGCGCCGTCCGAGGCGGCGAGTACGGCGAAGCCCGCAGGCGGCGCGTGCACCGCGTCACCATGGGACATCCACACGTTCAGGTCCTCGGGGATGCCGGCCAGCAGTGTGCCCGGCTCACTCACGGTGACCGGCGTACGACCGAACTCGCGCAGTCCGGTACGCCGGACCTCGCCGCCGAGCGTCTGCGCCATCGCCTGGAAGCCGTAGCAGATCCCGAACGCCGGTACGCCGGCCTCGAACAGCCCCGACTCGACCCGCGGTGCACCCTCGGCGTACACCGACTGCGGACCGCCGGACAGGATGATCGCCTTCGGCTCTCTCGCCAGCATCTCCTCGACCGGCATCGAGTGCGGCACGATCTCGGAGTACACGTTCGCCTCGCGCACCCGGCGCGCGATCAACTGCGCGTACTGCGCTCCGAAGTCGACAACGAGCACCAACTCATGCGGTGAGATTCCCTTGGCCACCCGCAAAGCCTATCGGTGCATCACAGGTTGGCTGTAATGCAGTCACCAGCAACCGCCGCGGAGCCCGGAACGACAACAGATCGATCATCGGCGGAGACTCCGTCAACCGCACAGCACCCAACAGGTCCTGAGCACATTCCAACGCCACCCGCGCCTCCAGCCGCGCGAGGCCGGCGCCGAGGCACCGGTGGATGCCGACGCCGAACGCCAGGTCGGCCGGTCCGCCGTGTCCGGTCAGGCCGAGGAGCACGGGAGCCTGCGCCGGAAGCTGGACGTCGCCCAACGTGGTCGGCCCCGCAGTTCGGCGCCGCCAGGTGGGCACGGACGACGCTTGCCGGAGCACGTCCTCGACGATGTCGGCAGGTTCGTAGGTCGTCCCCACGACCCGTTGGAAGGCGGTGGAGATGAGCTGGGTGGTGGTCTCCTGACCGGCGATCAGCAGGAAGTAGCCGACGGCGCACACCTCCTCGTCGGTCAGCCCGAGTCCGACGAGAACCCCGAAGAGGTCATCGCCAGGAGCCTGCCGAGCGGCCGTCGTCGCGGAGCGCAGCCAGGCATAGAACTCGGCCGCGCTGTGGGACAACTCCAACTGCCTGTCCTCATCCGGCCGACCCCAGAACAGCTCGAGCGAGTCCAGGCTCCACGCCTTCAACGTCGGTACGTCGAGATTGCGCAGACCGAGCATCTCCAGCACCGCGAGCGCCGGCGGCTCCGCCGCAATCGCCCGTACCAGATCCACCTGCTGACCGCGGGCGACCGCATCCGACGCAGCAGCCACCCGGGACGACATCAACTTCCGCACCAGCGGCTCGACCGCCGCCACCCGCGCCGGACTGAAGAAGCGCGCCACAGCAGCCCGGATCGGCCGGTGCGACTCCCCTGCGTTGTTCGCCAACGTCGGCGGCAACGCGAACCCGACTCCCGACAACACCCGCAAAGCCTTTACCGACAGCGGTGTGTGCGCGAGTACGGCGTTGTCCGGCCGATAGGTCTCCGGATCCAGCAACACCTCACGAGCCAGCGCCGGGTCGTCGACAACCCAGTAGCCGAGCTCCTCGTCGTACCGGGCGGGACAACCGCTCACTCGAACCAACTTGGTACGGCGGCTTTGAACGCTGCCTGATCGAGCGAGCCCGCACGCTCTGGGATCCGCGCGATCACCGGAACCCCAGTCACAGCAGGCAGATCTTCGAGATTGCACTGGTCGGCCAGATCAGGCCGGCTCGGCCACGATCCGATCACCAGACCCTCGATCGGTAGCCCACGAGACCGGAGCGCCTCGACCGTCAGGCCGGTGTGGTTCAGCGTGCCGAGACCAGCGCGCGTCACCACGACGAAACCGAACGGTGTCGTCAGATT
>Ga0136846_1215344_pt1 | contig 11439 bp, 11 predicted proteins | sample HopSoiMetagenom2_FD_96841 | JGI IMG/M metagenome (GOLD analysis project Ga0136846, IMG submission 96841) | Grasslands soil microbial communities from Hopland, California, USA - 2 Assembly 2016 (version 4) | ecosystem: Environmental > Terrestrial > Soil > Grasslands | place: USA: Hopland... | reverse complement strand
GTCGGGTCCTACGCGACGTCGGACCGCGAACCGGGTCAGGGCGGGAACGCAGCAGCCCTAAGCGGTTTCCGGCGGGTGCCGTAGGTTCGCCTGGCCGGAGCTTGCCGCGCGGAGTAGCGATCGAGTCTTTCGGTGTCGATGGCGGGTGCACGGCCCTACATATCCGTCGAGGGGGTCGCAGTGGCTGAGGACACACAACACCAGGCGCTGTACCGGCGCTACCGGCCGCAGACGCCGTCCGACCTCCTCGGTCAGGAGCACGTCGTGCGCGGGCTGACGGGTGCGGTGCGCGAGGGCCGGCTGCATCACGCGTTCCTCTTCTGTGGACCGCGAGGAACGGGCAAGACGTCGACGGCGCGGATCCTCGCGAAGATGGTCAACTGCGAGCACGGGCCGACCGCCGAGCCGTGCGGCGAGTGCGCCCAGTGCGTCGCGATCCGCGACGGCGGCCATGTCGACGTCGTCGAGATCGACGCTGCGTCGCACGGGGGTGTCGACGACGCGCGCGACCTCCGCGAGAAGGCTCCGACTGCGCCGATGGTCGGCCGCGAGAAGATCTACATCATCGACGAGGCGCAGCGGCTGTCCCGCGAAGCGTTCGACGCGCTGCTCAAGCTCTTCGAGGAGCCGCCGCCCGGCGTCCGGTTCGTGCTGGCGACCACCGAGCCCCACAAGATGCCCGCGACGATCGTCGGGCGGTGCCAGCGGTTCGATTTCCGACGGCTGACGATCGATGGGCTCGGGGAGCTGCTACAGAAGATCGCCGGCTCGGAAGGCGTCCAGCTCGATCCCGGCGCCGCGCTCGCCATCGCGCGACAGGCCGAGGGCTCGGCGCGTGACGCGGTGTCGCTCCTCGACCAGGCCAGCGTCGTCGGCGGTCAACGCGTCGACGAAGAGGTCGTCCGATCGCTGCTCGGCGTGTCGCAGGGCGAGATCCGGGTCGAGGTGGCCGATGTCGTCGCGGTCGGCGACGTCCGGGGCGCGTTCGAGGCCGTCGACCGGCTGGTGCAAGCGGGCCACGACCTGCGCAACGTGACCGGCGACCTGCTCTCGCACTTCCGCAACCTGCTGCTCGTCCAGACGGCGCCCGACCAGGAGGACCTGCTCGACGTTCCGTCCGACGCGTACGCCTCGCTGCGGGCCCAGGCCGACAAGTTCACGCCGGGGGAGCTCTCGCGCGTGCTGGAGCTGCTGCTTGCCGCGCAGACCGACATGCGCTGGACGACGTCGCCGCGACTGACGCTCGAGCTGGCGCTGGTGCGCGCGTGCGCGCCCGAGACCGATCCGACGCCTGCGGGCGTGGTCGGGCGCCTGGAGCGGTTGGAGCGCCTGGCGAACGTCTCGGCGGGGTCGATCGCGCCGAGCGCCGACGCGGTCGGGCCGGCGCGGCCGCCGGTCGAAGCGCCGGCTCGGCCGGCGGCCGAAGAGTCGATGCCTGCCTCCAAGGAAACGCCCAAGGCGCCTCCGAAGAAGAAGAGCGAGCCGCCAGCCAAGGCGGACACCGTCGCGGTCGTGGAAGAGACCCCGGTCACGGTCCCGGATGCGGCCGGCGACGGCGCGCAGCTCCCTGTTCCGCACGCCGCCGACGCCGGGAGCGTCGACGTGACGATGCTCCGAAGGTCGTGGGGCTCGGTCACTCAGCAGCTCGGGCAGCGCAAGCAGATGGTTCTGCGGGCATTGATGGAGAGTGCGACGCCGACGTCTTACGACGGCACGACGCTCGAGATCGCGTTCCCTCCGACCTTCAAGAACACGGTCAAGCAGGTCGAGGGCCGGCAGGCCGCGTTCCAGGACGTGCTAAAGGAGCTCTTCGGCATCTCGCCCGAGATCTCGTGCGTGATCCGTGAGTCACGGTCCGCTGACGACGGCACGCACGTGGAGCCGGTCGAGGAGGACGACGCGCCCGCCGACGACGCCGAGGCGCTCCGCCGGGTGCAGGAGATGCTCGGCGCCCAGCCGGTGACGGACGAGAAGGCCTGACGTGTACGAAGGCCCCATCCAGGCGCTGATCGACGAGCTGTCCCGGCTTCCGGGGATCGGCCCGAAGTCGGCGCAGCGGCTCGCGTTCTGGCTGATCAAAGCGCCGGCCGACGACGCCGAGCGGCTCGCCGACTCGATCGTGCAGGCGAAGCGACGGATCGTGTTCTGTCGCGAATGCGGCAACGTGGCCGAAGGCGATCTGTGCCGGATCTGTCGCGATGAGAGCCGCGACCGCACGGTGCTGTGCATCGTCGAGGAGCCGAAGGACGCCGCGTCCATCGAGAAGAGCGCGCTGCACAAGGGCCGATATCACATCCTCGGAGGCGCGATCAGCCCGCTCGACGGCATCGGTCCGGAGGACCTCCGCGTGCAGGAGCTGCTCGAGCGCGTCGAGCGCGATCACGTGACCGAGTGCATCCTGGCGACCAACCCGAACCTCGAGGGAAACGCGACCGCGATGTACGTCGCGGCGTTGGTGAAACCGCTCGGCGTCCGCGTGACGCGGCTCGCGAGCGGTCTGCCCGTGGGCGGCGACCTCGAGTACGCGGACGAGATCACCTTGTCGCAGGCGCTCGAGGGCAGGAGAGAGATGTGAGCGAGCGCCCGTCGGCCCGCGAGGTGGCCGACCGGGCGCTCGTGCTGTACGCGATGGTGCGCCGGGCGTCGATCGAGCTGATCGTGGCCGAGACGCGTGACCAGATGCGCCGCCGCCAAGCCGAGGGCGCCCGCCTCGAAACGGAAGCATGGTTCGAACGCGAGTCCCTGACCGATGCGCTCACCGACACCGAGCGCACGCTCTTCGACGCGCCGACCGCAGCGTGGCCACCCGAGGCGATCGCCGACGGCATGTGGCGGAAGGAAGGCCTCGGCGTGCTGCTCTGGGCCCTGCGCATGGTCGACGCGATGCCGCCGATCGACCGCGAGTTCGCCGTCGAAGATCTCAACGCGGCTATCGAGTCGCCGGGGTCGGTCTCGGTGTTCCGTGCGACCGCACGGCTCCGCGATCCCGGCGAGATCGAGGCCGCCTGGCGTGAGGCCGACACGTGGTTCGGGGCGACCGAGGGATCCGGCGGCGCCGACAGCACGCTCGCGTCGATCAGCGCGGAACGGTCGCGCGCGCTCGGTTGGCTGCGCGCATCCGATGCGCCGCCACCTTAGGCGGCCTCCGCGGCGATGCGGCGACGGCGAACCAGCCGCACGATCACGAACACGATGCCCGCGATGATCAGCAACGGGATGAGGTAGCCGAGGCCGATCAGCGTAGCTGCCATCACGTTCAGGACGCCTTGCACCGCACGGTCCCACGCGTGTCCGAGACTCGGGTTGTCGACGCTGTCGGTGCTCTGCGCGACGGCCGCACCCGGCTCGTGCAGGTCGACCTTGATCGTCGACTCGGCCACCTGCTTGTTGATGTAGTTGAGCTGCCCGGTGATCTGATCGATCTTCAGCTGGACCTGGTCGAGCTGGTTCTGCAGCGTCAGTGACTGCCCGATCGTCGTCGCCTTTCCCATCAAGCCGAACAGCACCTTGCGGCGCGAGAGGTAGATCTTCATGTGCGCCTTGAGGTCGACGAACTGCGCGGTGACGTCCTGACCCTGGCTCGCCGACGAATCGACCGTCCCGAGTTGTGACAGCTGGACCATCGCCTTGTCGAAGTTCGCGGCCGGGACTCGCACGGTGAACGAGCCGCTGTCGCCGCCTTCGGTCGAGGACGACAGGATCGAACCGCCGTTCACTGCCGCGATGTGCGCGACCGCGCCGGCCTTCGTCTTGAACGAGCCGTCGTCGATCGTGACCGCGATCTGTCCGTCGCGGATGATCTTCGAAAGATCGCCGGGCGCGCCGTCCGACGACCGACCCTGCTGCGTTTGCTCGAATCCGGGGGCCGGCGAGGCCGAGGCGTTCTGGTTTGCGACCGTGCCGGCTGCGTAGTGGGTGGTGATCCCCTGTTTCGTCGTGCTGCCCCCAGTCTGTGGGTCGATGCCGAGGAAGGCCTGCGAGTGAGGTGCTTGTGGCCGAGGCGCCGATCCCACCGCGGCCATGCTCGCCTGACTCCCGGTGAAGTTGCTGTTCGCGAGGAATCCGATGCCGGCCGCCAGCACCAGAAGCGCGGCCGCGGCCGCGACCCACGGCTTCCACCTGCGCGGATACGTCGGCTTGGGCGAGGCTTCGCGCCGCGCATCGACCTTCGCGCGCGCCGACAGCTCGCCCTCGAACCGCCGCAGGAACTCGAACTCGCTGTCCATCTACTCCACCTCCGTCGCGAGGCTGAGCCCGCGCTCCTGCAACACCAACGCGATCCGCCGAAGCCCGCGGCTCACTCGTTGCCGCGCGGCCGCCTCCGCACATCCGAGCCGTTGGGCGACCTCCTGGTAGCCGAGGCCATCGATCACTCGGAGACGAAGCGCGTCACGTTGGTCTTCAGCCAGTGACCCGAGCGCCTCGACCAACGCCGCACGGATCGGGGCGAGATCGACGAGCTCCTCGATCCGCTCGTAGTCATCCGCCGGGAGCGCCTCGCGCGTCAGCCCGAGCCGCCGGCGTGCCGCGGCGTCGATGGTGCCCGTCCGGAAGAACCGGCCGAGCTGATGCCGAGCGATCCCGTAGAGCCACGCCACGCCGTTCGCCCCCGTGTCCCGGTAGTTCCGCCGGGACGCGTACGCCTCGGCGAAGGTTTCCGCCGTCAGCTCGGCCGCCGCTTCGGGGTCGAGGGTGCGCCGGGCGAAGTACCGGAGCATCTCCTCTGCATGCCGTCGGTACAGCTCGACGAACGCCACAGGCTCTGCCCGCGACGCGAGGAGCAGCTCGGTGTCGCTGCGCTCGTCCACGTGTCCTCCGACGCCCACCGCCGTCCGGGCGGTTCCGTCAGCGGTTCATGCCACGAGGGGGGCGCGGTGTGACAGCGACTTTCAGACGGCCGCCGGCGTGTCCACCGTGGGCGTCACGAAGTGGCACTTGGCGGGCCGGCCGGTGCCACGCTCGATCAGCGCGGGCTCCTCATCGGCGCACTTCTGCTGGGCCATCCAGCACCGGGTGCGGAACCGGCATCCCGACGGCGGGTCCGCGGGGCTCGGCAGGTCGCCCGACAGGATGATCCTGCCGCCCTTCACCACGCCGGTCTCGTCGGCCTCCGGCAGCGCGGAGACGAGCGCCTGCGTGTACGGGTGGGACGGCTGCAGCAGCACCTGGGCCTCGTCGCCGGTCTCGACGACCTGTCCGAGGTACATCACGGCGACGCGATCGGCGATCTGACGAACCACCGACAGGTCGTGGGCAACGAAGATGTAGGCGAGCCCGAGCCGTTCCTGCAGGTCCTTCAGCAGGTTGATGATCTGCGCTTGCACGGACACGTCGAGCGCCGAGACGGGCTCGTCGCAGACCAGGACGGTCGGGTCTAGCGCGAGCGCCCGCGCGATGTTGATCCGCTGCCGCTGGCCGCCGGAGAACTGGTGCGGATACCGGTTCGCGTGGGTCGGGTCGAGGCCGACCAGCGCGAGCAGTTGCCGGACCTTGTCGGGCCACTCCTTCTTCGGCAAGAAGTCGCGGTGCACCGTGTACGGCTCGGTCAGCACGTCACCGATCGTCATGCGCGGATCGAGGGCGCCGAGGGTGTCCTGGAACACCATCTGGACCTCGCGCCGGTACGCGAGACGCTCCTTGCCCGAGAACGTGGAGACGTCCTGCCCGCGGAACGAGATCGTCCCGGACGTCGGCTCCTCGAGCATCATGATGAGGTTCGCGAGCGTCGACTTGCCGCACCCCGACTCGCCGACGATACCGAGCACCTCGCCGCTGTGGAGTTGCACGCTCACGTCGTCGACCGCGTGGATCACGCCGGACGAACCAAAGATCTTGTCGTTGAGCGGGAAGTGCTTCACGACGTTCGCGACGTCGATCAAAACCTCGCTCATCGGGTCACCTCGTCCCAGTGCCAGCACGCGGTCCATCGCCCGGGGAGGACCTCCTCGAACGGTTGCATCTCCTCGGCGCAGTGCTCGGCGGCGAGCGGGCAACGAGGGTGGAACGGGCAGCCGCTCGGGAGCCGGAGCAGGTTCGGCGGCGCGCCCTTGATGCCGGGCAGGCGCTCCTCGCGCACGTCGATGTCTGGGATCGCCCGCAGGAGCCCCGCCGTATAGGGGTGTTTGGGCGACGTGTAGACCTCCTTGGCAGGCCCGAGTTCGGCCATCCGTCCCGCATACATCACGGCGATCCGGTCGGCGAGCCCGACGGCAACGGCGAGGTTGTGCGTGATCAGGACCATCGCCATCTGGTTCTCGTCGACGACCGAGCCGAGGAGCTCGAGGACCTGTGCCTGCACGGTCACATCCAGTGAGGACGTCGGCTCGTCGGCGAGCAGCACCTCCGGCTCGAGCGCGATCGCCATCGCGACCATCACGCGCTGCGCGATCCCGCCCGAGAGCTCATGCGGGTGGGCCTTGAGACGTTCCTCCGGCGACGCGATCCCGACACGGGACAGGAGCTCGGCCGACATGGTCTTCGCCTCGTGTCGCGAGAAGCCTCGGCGCGTGCGCAGCAGCTCGATGAGCTGCCCGCCGATCGTGAACACCGGGTCGAGCGCCGAGTGCGGATCCTGGAAGAGCATCGCGATCTTGGCGCCACGAACCTCACGCATGTCGGCCTCGTCGAGCGCGAGCACATCCACCTCATGCAGCTTCGCGGTGCCGGCCGTGATGTGGGCGGGTGGCGAGTCGAGGATCCGCATGATCGCGCGCGCGTGCACGGTCTTGCCCGAGCCCGATTCACCGAGGATCGCGAGCACCTCGCCCTTCGCGAGCTGGTAGCCGACACCGTCGACCGCCTTGACGGTGCCCTCCTCCGTCCGGAACTCGACGTGGAGGTCGTCGACCTCGAGCACCGGCTCAGGCATCGGTCATCTTCACGTCGAGGGCATCGCGGATCGACTCGCCGAGCAAGACGAACGCGCCGATGAACAAGCACAGGAACAGCGACGGGAAGAACAACAGGTACGGGGCCGCGGTGAACCGCGTCTGCGCGATCTGGATCTGGAGCCCCCATGAGATCGCCGGCAGCCGCAGGCCGACCCCAAGGAACGTCAGGGACGCCTCGCCGGCGACCGCGCCGCCGACGATGTAGGCCGTGAACACCAAGACCGGGGCGATCCCGTTGGGCAGGACGTGCCGCCGAAGCACCCGGCTGCCGCTCGCTCCGATCGTCTCGGCCGAGCGGACGTATCCGCGGCGTTTCCCGCTGATCACGGTCGAGCGGACGAGTCGCGTCATGTCGGGCCATCCGAAGAAGACCAAGACGAGGGCGACGATCGCCACCCCGCCGGTGTTGAACAGGGATAACAGCAGGATCGACCCCAGCAATGTCGGCACACAGAAGAAGATGTCGGCGAACCGCGAGATCAGCTGGTCGGTCGCGCCACCGAAGTAACCCGCCGCTCCGCCGAGCGTCAGCGCGATGACCATCGTGAGGGAGGCGACGATGAGCCCGACCTCCATCGACGTGCGTGTTCCGTAGACGACGCGGGTGTAGTAGTCACAGCCGAGCAGGTCCGTCCCGAACCAATGCTCTCGGCTGGGGCTCTGCAACGTGTCCTCGAGGTGGCACTGCGCTGGGTCGAGGCTCTTCGTGAAGAACAGCTGCGGCGCGATCGCCATCCCCATGAAGATCGCGATCATCACGACGGCCACCCGGAACTGGTTGTCCTTCTTCAGTTTCCGCCACACGTCGCTCCACAGCGTCGCGGTCGGCTGTTCGATCTCGTCGACCAGCCCGGCGGCGCCCTCGACGGTGCTCGTGGGCCTACTCATAGGAGATCCTCGGGTCGATCCGGGCGCACAGCAGGTCCACCACCAGGATGGAGAACACGATGAAGATGGAACTCAACATCACGAGCCCGACGACCAGCGGACCGTTCTGCGTCCTGATCCCGGTGACGAGTGCGTTGCCCAGTCCGGGCAGGTTGAAGATCGTCTCGGTCAGGACGGCGCCGGCCATGAGGTACGCGAGGTCGAGACCGAAGATCGTCACGATCGGCACCAAAGAGTTCTTGAGGACGTGGCGGCCGATCACCCGGTGGGGGGGAAGCCCGCGCGCGTTCGCCGCGCGGATGTGCTCGCCGGTCATGTTGTCCAAGATGGCCGACCGACCGAGCCGGCCGAGCGAGGCAGCCGACAAGACCCCGATCGTGAGGCACGGCAGCACGTAGGACATCCACCCGTCGCTGACTCCCGCGACGGGGAACCAATGCAGCTTGATCCCGAAGATGTATTGCAGGACGAACGCCAGCACCAGCGTGGGGATCGTCCACAGGATCAGCGTCGTCACGAGGATCGTCGAGTCGATCCAGGTGCGTCGCCGCATGGCCGCGACGATCGCGAGCGAAAGGCCGAGGACGATCTCGATCGCGAACGCTCCGATGGCGAGCTTGAGCGTGACGGGGAACCGCTCACGGACGATGTCCGATACCGACCGCCCGGTGAACGTCTGGCCGAAGTCGCCGTGGAGCACGCCCTTCAGGTAGTAGAGGAACTGCACCACGAACGGCTGATCCAGGTGGTAGCTCGCTTTGATCGACGCGACCGTGCTGGCGGGCAACGGCTTGTTGCCCGCCAGCCGGCTGATCGGGTCGCCCGGTGAGAGGAAGACCATGCCGAAGACGAGCAGCATCACTCCCAGCAACACCGGGATCAGCAGCAGCAACCGCCGAACCAGATATCGGCGCGACACGTGCCTAGCTGCTCCCTTCCTCTCCTACCGCACCCGGGCTACTGAACCACCTGCACCTTCTCGAGGGCCCATTGGTCGAACGGCCCGTCCTTCACGACGTTCGTCACATTGGCCGTGTTGACCGAGTTGAACCCGCCGTAACCCCACGGGATCACCGGCATGTCCTCGAGGACGAGATCATCGGCCTGCTGGTAGATCGGCAACCCTGCCTCCACGTCGGGCGCTTCGTCGCCCTGCTTCAACAGGTCGTCCACCTGCTTGTTGCTGTAGCCGGTGCTGTTGTAGCTGCCGGTCGTTCCATACAGCGGCGTGAGGTAGTCCTGGATGCTCGGGTAGTCCATCACCCAGCCGTCGAGGAACCACACGCCGTCCTGCTTCTGGTTCAGCGTGTTCCCGTACCAGCTGTTGTACGGGATCGCGTTGATCTTGACGTCGATACCGAGGTTCTGCTGCCACTGGTTCCGGATCGCCTCGGCGGACTGCTCGATGATCGGGTCGTCGGCGTAGATGTTGAGGTTGAGCGTGCCGGAGAACCCGCCCGCGTCGTCGAACTTCTGCTTGGCCAGGTCGACGTTCAGCGTGCAGTACTGGCACGCGCCCTCACGATAGCCGTCGATCGCCGGCGAGATGAGGTCGGTGGCGGGTGTCTCGTTCGGCAACAACGCCTTGATCACGGCGTCACGGTCGAGCGCCAACGACAACGCCTGGCGGAGCTCCTTGTTCTGGAAATCGGGGTCATACAGCGGGAACCCGAGGTACAGGAACGAGGAGCTCGCGAACCGTTGCAGCGAATCGGCGTACGTCTGCTCGGCCTCGAGCAGGTGGGTGGAGTTGATCGGGGCGATGTCGACGCTCCCGGCCTGGAAGTCGGTCCATATGGCGTCGCCGGTGTACTCCTTGAGCACGATCTTGTCGGCGCTGCCGGGCGTCCCAGCGAAGTCCTCGTACCGCTGGACGGTGATCGACTCATCGTGCTTCCACTTGCCGTCCATCATGTACGGCCCGTCGCCGATCGGCTGCTCGTTGAACGCGTCGGGGTCGTCGAAGAACGCCTTGGGCAGCGGGTCGTAGGCGTCGAAGGTCAGCGTGACCGGGAACTGGCTGAACGGAGCAGACAGCTTCACGTCGAACGTGGTGTCGTCTTGCACCTTGAGCCCGGTCAACTCGTGCGTCTTGAGGTCCTTGCAGTCCGATGGGTTCAGATCGCTGTAGCCAACGATCTTGTCGAAGAAGGAGTTGAGGATGTACCCGTTCGTGCAGTCCGCCGCGTAGTTCCACGCGTCGACGTAGGACTGAGCGTCGACGGGGGTGCCGTCGTGGAACGTCCATCCGCTCTTGAGCTTGATCGTGTACGTCAAGCCGTCGCTCGACGGCGTGACCGAGTCGGCCTGGTCCGGGATGAGGTTGTTGTTCTCGTCGAAGGCCATCAGCGGCTCCCACAGAACCTCGAACACCTGGGTGCCGCAGCCCTCGTAGTTGTTCGACGGGATCAGCGAGGTGGCCGGCTCACAGTTCGCGACCGAGAAGGTCCCTCCCTGTGTGCCCGTCGCCCCACTGCTGGTGTCGCCACCGCTGGAACTGCTGCTGCTGCAGGCGCTCGCGACAACCGCGAGCGCCATCGTCACAACGACGATCCGAACCGAACCCCTCATCTGCTTTCAGCCTCCCGTGTCTGACGCGCGAATATCCTGCACCCCGCTTCGGCGGAGCACAAACCAGGCCCTGCACCTCCTCATACGCTGTTATCCCGCTCCCTGGTTGGCTTCTCGACCGGCGGGATCCGCGGGATCGCGTCGGAGCCCAACGATCGCGTACCCCCACGGGTCCCTCACGCGGCCCACCGGTGTGAAGCCGTGCCGCTCGTAGAACGTCTGCAGGCGAGGGTCGCAGTCCAGGGACACCGTGGCGGGTCGGTCGGCGGCGGCCAGGTCGTAAGCGGCGTCGACCAGCGCACCGCCGATGCGCTTTCCCTGCAGCGCCGGCTCGACGGCCACCGGACCGATGTTGGCGTGGGGAGGCAGCCCGTCGTGCAGGGTGTGGATCGCGAGATCCACGCCGTGCATCACCTCGGCGGTCCGGTCGCCGGTCGGCGGCTCGGCGGTCGGGTCCAGCGTGCAGAAGAAGCACGAGCCCTGTTCCACCGCGGCGATCCCGACGACATGGTCGCCTGCGAAGGCGGCCAGCGTCGTGGACGTCGCCGACGTCTCCATCCGCAGGTAGAGGTCTTGCACGACGGCGAACCGCTCGAGCTCGTCGTCGGCGAGCGGGGCCATGTAGTCCTCGGTCCAGAACGCGCGGCCGGCCAGTCTGCCGGCCTCGGGCCAGCGCTCCGGCGGCAGCTCGTGGATCGCGACCTCCATACCGGGCGGCAGGGTACCCGCGGCTACACTCGGCCGGTCCCCGAGCAGGAGTCCCCAACAGGAGCCGAGGTGCCATGCCCACCGTCGTCATGAAGTTCGGGGGCACCTCCGTGGGCTCGGTCGAGCGCCTCGAGGCCGTCGCCGATCGAGTGGTCGACGCCCGGGAGGCCGGCAGCGGGGTGATCGTTGTCGTGAGCGCGATGGGACACACCACCGACGACCTGCTCGCGATGGCCGGCCAGATCACGGATCTTCCGGACCCCCGCGAGCTCGACATGCTGCTGACCGCGGGGGAGCGGATCTCCATGTCGCTGCTCGGGATCGCCCTGAACGCCCGGGGGTGCCGGGCGGCGAGCTACACGGGGTCGCAGGCCGGGATCAT
>Ga0136846_1213130_pt1 | contig 11439 bp, 13 predicted proteins | sample HopSoiMetagenom2_FD_96841 | JGI IMG/M metagenome (GOLD analysis project Ga0136846, IMG submission 96841) | Grasslands soil microbial communities from Hopland, California, USA - 2 Assembly 2016 (version 4) | ecosystem: Environmental > Terrestrial > Soil > Grasslands | place: USA: Hopland... | reverse complement strand
TTACGATGGGTATCGGGGGGTGTCCCGCGGGGCGGTGGGGGAGCCGGCGGCGAACCCCCGGTAGATGGAGGCCGTAACTACGGCGGCGCTGGCACAGCCCCTGCTGGAGTAGCCCGGCGCCGCGGGGTAGGTCTGCCCCGTCCCCCGTCCCTCGCCGTTCTCGACCCCGCCGACCCGGCCGAGCCGGGCTACGGCGTCGGCCGGGTCGCGGTGCGCACCACCCGGGACACGGCTTCGTGGTCTCGCTTCATCTGCAGCGCCTTGGCCTAGCGCGCGGCTGGCTCGGCGCACCCGTAGTGGGGACAGGGTGTCGGCTTGAAGCTTCTGGTGCTCCACCGCGGGGATCGTAACGGTAGGTTCTCGTTCTTCTCGTCGCTCATGCGCCCTCCGTGGGCAGTGAAAATGCTTTCTGGGCGCGGTCCAGCAGGCTCCCTGCCCGCCGCGTAGCCGCTCGGATTGCTTCAAGATTGCGTGCGTCGAACGCCCGGAGCAGCGCATCCAGGACGGCTTCCACCTCCGTACGCAGGTCCGTAGGCCCCGCCGCCGCGAGCTTGGACACGTCCGCCAGCACGGCCCGGCTCCGGTCACGCCGCCTCCGGATGGGAGGCAGCGCCCAGGGACGCCACCGCAGGGTGCAAGAGGTCCGGATGACGTCGGCGCGTCCGACGCGGGCGCCTGGGTGGAGGCCTCCCGACGGCGCGCGACCTCCGCGTCCAGGGGCGAGCAGCTCTGGGAGACCTTCACGGCGATCTTAACGAGGGTGGTGCGCAGGTCCAGAGCATGCACCGCACCCTCCAGACGTGCCAAGAGAAACGCAATAAATCCATAGTGTTACATGCTACTTACTACGTGGCATGTGCTACGGACAGGGGTACGGGTGGCGGAATTGATCCCGCAACTCGCCCCCGCGCATGTGCGGGGCCGTCGGCGGGGTGGCGAACCTGCAAGTGCAGCCCCCGCCAAGAGGACGGAAACACCCTGTGAACCCCGCTGGCGCCATGGGAACGCGTTCTGCGGCGTCGCCTGCCGGTGTTGAGCCAGTTGCAGATGTCGACCGCCGGCCCCTTCGGGGTGGACCTCCCGTCGGTGGGGGTGAACTTCGGCACCCCCGGGCATGCCTCCGGCTCTAGACATCCCCCGGGGCAGGACGGCGCCGAGGGAGCAGCGAGGAGGCGTACCGGCATCGTAGGCACGCTCTAAGCCAAGTGCGACGCGGCACGACCCCTGCTGGAGCGGCCCGCGCTGCGGGAGCACGAAGCCGACCCCCACCCGCAGCACGGGCAACGGCGCCTCGTGGCGGGCGGCGGCCCTGTCCATCCGCGCCCACGCGGCCGCGGCCTCCGCTTCGAGCTGAACGAGCCGCGCCAGGTCCTCCCGGATGGCGGCGCGGTAGGCTGCAGGGTCGGCTACGGCCGCCGCGGCCTGGTAGCGGGCGGCGGCCAGGAACTTCCCCGCGGCCATGGCAGCGGCGCTAGCAGCCTCCCGGGCGCGCTCCGCATGGGCAAGACGCACCCGCGCCTGCTCCACGTGGCCGCGAACCTCCGCCACCATCCCCCGCATGACATCGTTGGTGGCGTCCGCCGACTCGGCGGTCCGGGCATCTTCACCCGCAGCGTCGAGGGCGGCGCGCGCCTGGGTCAGCGTCATGAGGGCGGCGACCTCGGCCTGCTCGGTCCGCTCGACCTCGGCGCGCTCGAGCGGGTGAGCCTGGGCGCGGTGGGCTTCGAGGGCGGCGCGGACTTCGGCTACCTGGCCCCGGACTCGATCGAGCGCCGGCTGAAGCTTCGCAAACTCCCCCTCGACGTGGGCGACCCGGCCCTAGGCGACGGCGATGCGGGACTCGAAGTCCTTTACCATGGTCGGGTCGAGGTAGAAGCCCTCGGGCTGGCGGTGCTGTACGGCCTTCGCCCGGACCTGCTCTCGGTACGCCTCGAGGTCCCGCTTGGCATCGGTCACGTCGGGCTGCTGCCGCCGCAAGGCCGTGGTCAACGGCTCGACCCGGGCGAGCTCGCCGGTGGTGCAGGTAACCTCCGCCTCCCGCAACTGGCTCACGAGGTCGGATTCGTCTGGGGGCGGGGGTACCGGGGTACCGGGAGGACCGGCGACGGGGATCTCCGCGGTGCGCGTACGTCGATGTTCGTCTCGGTCGTCATGAACGGGGGTCTCCAGTCGGGGAGGCAGGGGGTACGCGCCAGCTACGGACCCGCTCCCGCTCCCGGAGGGTGGCCGCCAACTAGCGTTGGAGGTGGGCCTCGTAGCGCTGGACCCGGTCCGCCTCGTCGGCGCGCAGGAGCACCGTCGCCTCCCGGCGGCGATGCAGGTTTCGCAGGGCAATATCCCGGGCGCCCGCGGCGCTTCCGGAGTCGATCGCCAGGTTGAAGGCGAGGGTGTCGAGCAGCCCAGGGCCATCCTTAGACCCCTTCGTCTTGCGGCGGGAGGCGTACGTGGCCGCAGCAGCCCGGAGGTGGCCGGTGGTCCACCCGTCCCACTCGTTCCAGTACACGTCTGGCTCCCCCGGGAAGCGCCCTTCGTCCGCTGACGGGTCGAGTCCGGTCGCGCTGCACAACTCCCCAAGGAGGTCGGAAGCTTCCCGGGCAGTGACGGCGGCGGTCTCGGGCTCCCGGCGGACCCGGTTGACCAGGTTCCCCAGGGCGCTGGCCTCCCGTTCCTGGAACTCCAAGTCCCTCGGGGTACGGGCAGGGTCCCGGGAGCCGGCTCGTTGTCCTCGTCGTCGAAGTCTTCTTCGTCGACGTCGCCCCCAAGGCGATCGAGGGCGCGGAGGGTTCGAGCATACTGCTCGGCCTGGGCAGCTCGGACCGCCTCCCCCTCGGCATCTTGTTGCCGGGCGGCGAGGACCCCGGTCTCGTACCGAGCGGCCCGGCGAACTCGCCACAGCAGCTCCGCAACCCGGTCGACGAGCTCCCCCTCGAGAGACCCTATAGGGGCGAGGGCCTCTCGGATTTCGGAGTGAAAATCCTCCCACGCGGAGACCGCCGCCGAGTGGGGGAACACGATCGCTTCCGCCCTCAGGCCATGGCGGAACGCGTTCTGGGAGGCCGTCCCTTTCCCCGAAGGAGTCTTTGGACCCGTCGACTTCTGGGCGTTGGCCCGGTTGGCGGTCCACTTGGCCAGACTGACCACCTCCGGACTGCCGAACGAACCCACCGCAACGGGCGGGGGTGGCGGTAGCAGCGGTAGGAGCACCCTGGCCAGCACGTTGCGGATGGCATCCGACCGGGTGACCCGCACCCCGGAGGACTGCGCCCGGAGGCGTACGGCCTCCCGGTCGATCGCAGCGACCAGCTCCAGGTTCGCACGCACCGTGAGCTGCTAGAACTCGGGCTCCGAGGGGGGCGTTTCTGGCATGTACGGAGCATGCGCTCAGCCTGCAGACCATGCCGACAAAAGCGATGTTGTTACGATAGTTTATGCTTCAATATTGGTCGTTGCACGATGCTCTATGCGGGGCACCATGGCAGGGAGCTCCCCGCAAGCGTCCGCGGGAGCCCCCTGGAGGCAATTGGGAGGGGCGGCCGGGCGAGAAATCGCCCCCGTCGGCGACCCCAGGCGGGCCTCGGGGGTACGGATGGCGCTGGGTGTGAACGTACCTTCACCGGCGCGACCGACGGGTTGCGATGATGCAGCTACACATCACCGCAGGAGGGCGTCGCGACGGGGGTAGAGCGTTGTCCTGGGCAGGCTACACGGCCCCCCGAGGGCACCGTTGGAGTCGGTGTCGCGGTTCGGGACGGCCTCCCGGGGCTCGGTAGCGTCTACAACCCCGACCTGCTCCGTCGGGAACGTGCACATCGCCGACGGTCCACTGGCCCCTCGGGAGCACACTGCTCCCGGGATGACCCTGGGGGGGACGTCGATGGGGGCTGCAGTTGGCGGACGAGGGGGGCCGCCGGTACGGAACCTGTAACGCCCCGGTGCCCTGGCCGCTCACCTACATCCTGGGCGGTGTGCTCACTACGTGGTGGTACCCGGGGGCGTACCCTTGCCGACCGGCTGGCGTACGCCAGCCGTGCCCTTGGTGGACGGACTGGGTACTGAACGGCCCGCGAGAAGACACCCAAGTAGGCTGAACTGCTAAAGTTCTATACCAGCTCAACCTGCTGCTCGGAACTTACCCGACAAGGAATTCCCCACTGGTGGCGAGATCGAAGCCTCGCGAACACCCGTACCGGGGAGCGGGGCGGTGAGGAGGACTCGACGAGCTCCCTTCCGGGAGCGGCAGCAGACGGCACGTCCGACCGCCCTTCCGCCCTTCCCGCCCCCCTATAGGGGCGGGAAGGGCGGGAAGGGTCGGCCTTCCGTGCCTTCCCGGGAAGGGTCGGGAAGGCTGGGAAGGGTCGGAACTATTAATGAATCTATAATTGTTGGCCAGTCCCAGTTTACCCTTCCCGGGAAGGCTTTGGGCTCGGGACGGGGGCGGAATGGAGGCTATCCGTTTTCTACAGACTCCACGACACGGTAGCCGCCCTCCGTGAGCACGACACGGCCTTCCTCCAGCAACACCCCGAGACAGTCCCGTACAGGCTTCGCGCGACGTGGTACCGCCTCGCACACCGCGTCCTTCGAGCGCAGCGTGGGGTTCTTCCGGATCGTCGCGAGTACCGCTTCTCGCAGCGCAGCGCGGTCGCGTAGAAGCTTCGTGGCCTGAGCGGCACCGGAATCCTCCGCAGGCCGTCCCTCCTCGCTGAACAGCGCTCGCGTGTGATCGAGCCGCAACCGGAACTCTGGCTTGGGCCCGAGGCGATTCTTGGCGACCTCCACGTCCACCAGGTTGGCCTCCCCGGTGACGGAGCGGAGGACGAGGGCGAAGTCGACGCCGTACTCGACGGACCCGGACTCCTTGAAGCTGGCCAGCGAGTGGGTGCGCTGGGTGGGGTCGTTGGAGCGGTAGGCGCCGCGAGCGAGCTCGCTGGTGGCGAGCACGAAGACGCCGCGCCGCGCCGCTCCCTTGAGCGCGTGCACCACGGCGTCCGCGCGCGCACGGGGTCCCTCGGCCGCGTCGGTCCCGAACGCACGAGCCGTCTGGATCGAGTCGACGCCCAAGAACGCCGGGGTGCTGCCGGCGAGGACCACCAACCGGTCGGTGGCCTCCTCGAGGGTCCAGCCGTCGGCCACGTCGAGTAGCTCCAGTCGCGCGCCGTACGCCTCCAAGGCGAGGGCGAGGGCCTCGCGGGCCTCTGGATCGCCCTGCTCGAGGGCCTCGCGGTCGAAGCCCAAGAGCTGCCCGATGCGGATCAACAACCCGTCGGGCCCTTCGTCCGCCGCCAGCAGGGTCACGTAGTCCCCCGCCTCCAGGCGGTGCAGTGCCACCTGGCAGAGCAGCGTGGTCTTGCCCGTGCCGGGCGCCCCGCCCAGCACGCCGAAGGAGCCCACGCGGGGCCCGCCGCGGGTCGCCTCGTCCAGCGTGGCCAGGCCCGTAGGCAGGCACCGACCCCGCGCTCCGAGGGCCCGGGCCCGGTCGCCGGGGGAGCACCGGAGCGGGGTGGCAGGGAGCAGGGCTCCGGCCGGAGCCCCAAAGGCGGCCAAGACGTCTGGGTCATCGTTGGGGATGGCCGGCCGAAGCCACTCCGGACGTTCCGGTCGCCCGTTGGAACCGTTGCGGGGGTCTCTCATGGCGCCCTTCCCGGGATGGGAAGGGGGGTGGGACCCTGGTCCGCTCTGGTGCTGGGACGTCCGGACCGTTCTTGGAGCCCGCACGGGGTGCTCGAGACGGGTGGATGGGGTGGGCGTAAGCAAGGAGCTACGTCCGGAGCATTTCTGCTAGGGTGCATGGACAACTCCGGGCCCGCCTCCCGCGCCTGCAAGCTTTGGGAGGCGGGCCTTGTCTTGTTGGGGGGCCTGGGATTTCTGCAGCCCGCCGCGCTCTCGCTGGGCGGGGTGCCCTGACGATAGACCACCCCGTTCAGGAAGAGGCCGGGGAACGTGTTCGCTGGGTCCCGGCGGGCGGGTTCCGGCCTCCGAAGTCCGCCTCAGGGGGTCCGGGATTACTTTTTCGTGCCCCGCTTGGTGGCGGGGAGCGCCCGTACCAAGGGAGGGTCGTACGTGGGAGCAGGAATCCTGCGGAAGCCGCGGCGGCGGGGTGGGTGGTCTACGCCGACAACGTAGCGCTCGACGCGCAGGATCTTACGGTTCGCATCGCGCAGCTCGAGGCGGAAGACACCCTCCCCGTATTTGCCGCCTTGGAGGACCTTGTGGATGTGCTCCAGGTCGGGCACGGCGTTCCAGACGAAGCACCGCGCGGGCTTGGCGCTGGGAGCGGAGAGGCCGCAGGAGTTCTACCGGTGGGGCGTCGGTCCGGAGAAGGGCGTGGGCGCCGTGGAGGGACCTCGGGGTGCAGGAGCGCGGCGGGGGGTCACCCTCCACTTACCGGTGCCTTCCGCGGAGCGAGCGGTTCTCGGGGCGTGGGCGGAGCGGGTGGGCCTGTCGTCGGTGGTCTTGGTCCGCTACGCGCTGCGGGTGGGCGTACACGTGGTGGGGCAGTGGAGCCCGGGCGACTTCCTGCAACGCACCGCCCGCGGTCCTGCGCACCGCTCGGCGCCCGCCCCGTCGAAGGGACCCTCGCCGGTCGTGGAGACTTCGGGGGCGTCGACCGGCCGCACTCCTGTGCACCAAGCACGGGTGGCCCCTGCCGCGCCTGCTCCCTCCACCACCCATGCACCGGCCCCGCAGGCGCCGAACGCGGGGCCTGCAGGGCCGAACCTTGCACCTACGCGATCCCCCGCTTCTGCCGTCCGCACCCCGCCGGGTGGGATGCAAGGCGGCCCCATCCGGATCTTTTCGTCTGCGACCAAGACCCTTCCGGGTCCGTCCGGCGTGGTGCCGTACCCCGGTCCCCGCTCCTACCCCGTCCCGCCCGCTGCAGGGAGCCCGGGTTTCGCAGCGGGGCGCCCCCCGCCTTCGAAGCGCTGAGGAGCGGATCCCAAAAGCGACCGTTAGAGGCCACCAGCCACCCACGGGGCAGCTAGCTCCCATCCGGCCCAGTCCGGCGCCCGCGACCTCGGCGCCCACTCCGGGAACAGCGCCACCCTCGGCGCCGGATCCGCCGGTAGCCGCAACCCGAGTCGGGCGGCGGTCGCGGTCACGAAGCATGACGCCCCCCGCGGTGCTCTGGGTCGGCGCCAGATCCAGAAGCACCAGCCGACTCAGCAGCCCGCTCCGCCCGGACCAGCGCGCACAGCCGCTCGACGGTCCCCGGGAAGCCCTTCGGCCACCGGGTGCGGTACTCCGCCAGCGCAGAAGCATCGGCGGACGCTGCTACCCACTGGAGGCAGGGGTCGCCGGACCGGTAGCAGTAGCCACGGGCCGCCTCGTCCAGCCTCCACCGAAGGGCTTCCAGCTCCCGACGGGTGGTCATGCTGCCTCCGAGGGGCGGAGGCCCCTGTCGCTGTAGAGGACGAATTCGTTGCCGACCCGGACGCCAGCGACTTGTTCGTCACGTGCGCGCGGCGCGGGTCCGGATTGGTCACCCGCGTATGCCCCCGCCTCCCCCGCGGCGGTCGCCCGCGCGTCCGCGATCCGGAGGGCGAATGACCCTCCGGTCGGAACCGCGCGCCCTATGGATCACCACGCGGACGGGCCGGATGGCCTCCAGATGGGCCCCCGCGGTGGCGCGCATGCGCGCAAGCTCGCTACGGACCCCCTTAGGGACCCCCTGTGGGGAGTAGTCCCCAGGCCTGGACCTCCAGAAGCGCCGCCTTCCACCCGGCGCCGGGGCACACACTCCGGGCCTGTAGCTCCCGGAGGACTTCCCCGACGACGTCCGGCCCCACCGCCAACACCAGCGCCAGCGCTTCGGTCACCTCGGGGGCCGTAGCTCCCCGGAGAGAAGCTTCGCGAGGGTCGGAAACGTGTCCCTCATGAGCGGCCGCCCTCCGGGAACGCCTGGCGGAACTGCTCCCGCAGTTCCCGTACCTCGTTCTCGATCTCGCCAACCTTGAGGGCCTCGAGGGCGACGCTGGTTAGCCGGGCGATGACCCCGCACGGGCTACCGCGGGCGCGTCGGACCCCTCTACGGCGTCGGGGCTCGCTCTAGCGCCTCCCGGATCCCCGCGACCGTAGCCAACGACGCCGCGACCACGATCCGCTCCCGCTGCTCGCGCACACCCTCGGCGCGGGGGTCACGCCCGCGCGCCCACGTTCGGCGGCGGCCGTCGGATCATGAACCCGGCACCACCCCGACGTAGACGGCCGTCGACAACACCGACGCCCGGAAGGCGCCCGGGGTGACGTGCTGCGTACAGCGACCCGTCAGGCCCTCCCGGGAGCGCTTCGGAGGGTGGTGTCCCCGAGGATCTGCGCGCGGCACTGAGGGTAGACCCGTGGTCGCGCGACCGGAAGGACTTCTACAAGGTGCTCTCCGGCATCGTCGCCGGGGCGTTCGCCCCGGGTTGCACTCCGGATGTTGGACCCGGTCCGGACGACGGCCCCCGTACCCGCGGGCACGTCTCCCCCGCCCGAGTCGTACCCGAACAGGCGCCTGCGGCGGGGGGCGGGGCCTGGGTCACGCCGCCTCCACCCCGGGCGACAGGTCCTGTACCTCCACGTACCCGTCCGGCTCCAGGGGGGTCTGCCCCGGCTCCCGGGCCTGCTGCTCCGGCCCGAGCCGCTCCGCCATGGCGACCCGGAGGCTATCCAGCACCCCGGAGCCCGGGCGCGATGCGCTCCAGCCCCGTTGCGGGGGTCGGCCGGGACCGGAGGGCGGCCGGCTGCGACCGTACCAGGGCCCGATGCGTTCCCTCGCACCCCTCCCGTGCGCCCCGGGCGGCTGCTGCGGACAAGGCGGCGCGGTCCCGGGCACCCCTGGCGCGTTCACCCCGCCTCCTGGTGGGTACGCTCCCCCGGCCGCCTGTTGCATTTCTGCTTCCCGGAGGGCGGCAAGCGCTTGCGCGCCCTCGTTCGCGAGGTCGTCGATGATCATCGGCCCTCCCCGGGGAGCCGCTCGCCGGGGAGGTCAGCCGCCGCGCCACGGCAGTTAGGGTCTCGGCCGTGTGCGTGGGGGCCAGCGCCGGCATCGGCTCCCCCGTCAGGAACCCCGGGGTCGTTGTAGTGGGCGCCTGCGACGTCGACGGGGCGGCCGGTCGGGTGCCCGGGCTCGTGCGCCCGTGGGGCCACTGCTCGAGGAAGGCCCCGGCGTTGTCGGCAATGTTCGTATCGGGCGACCCCTTCACCGAATCCCGCCCCCATCGACGCGGAGGCCAGGGCGAGCAGGTTGCTCATACGAACTGGATCTCTCTCCGGGGGACGCTGGCGTCCTCCGTGATGTCGTAGCCGTTGAAGTGCGGGTTGCCCTACCGCGAGAGGCGCCACTCGCCCCCTTGCGTGCACCGGTAGACCCCCGTGAGGCCCACACCCAACCGCAGCAAATCACGGCGATATTCGGCCGCGTCGGCGGGGTGCATCCGTACCGTCGACGGGGAGGCCGTACGCGCAGGGATCCACCGCCCCGGAGGGCCCCGACCGGAGGCCACCGCGGCGTGGAGGCTACGGATCACGTCCGCGCGGCCGCACCGCTGCCCGGGGTGCGCTCTCGACGGCGGCGTTCTTGGCCTACGGGGAGCATGCGCTCGATCGCCTACGCATACGCCAAGAAAAATTAAGTGAATCCAATTGTTTACGTGAGTACGTAGCTACGGGGGTACATGCTGCGGAGGGGTACGGAGTGCGTTCTGCGTGGCGGTACCGTCGACGGGGTGGCGAAGCTGCAGCTGCAGCCCCCGGCGGGAGGGCGGAAACACCCTGTGAACCTCTCCGGCGTCGCCCGTAACGTCGGCGTCAGTGCCCCGGTGAAGGCACCGTGTCGAAATCGGCCCCCCCGGCGGTTGCGTTGAGCGCCCCAGGACGGTCGCCCGCCACACTGCTCCCGGGGGTGCCCGCGGGGGCGTTAGGGTCGGCGCGCCATCGGGGGGCGGCATGGGGGCGGGGGTCCCTCTCCGGTAAGGAGCCGGCTCCCTCGGCGCTCGGCGGCATGCGCACTGCTGTGGGAGGCAGCCGGGGGCGTACAGCAACCGGGGTGCCACGGATCCGCAAGGGCGCCCCGTGTACCTTGTCGATCGCTAGGAGCACCAGCCGGAGGGCCTGCGGGTCCAACCCACGATCCGGTCGAGAAGCTTCTCGAGCCGTTCCAGGTCCGGGGTGGACAGCTCTGCGAGGTGGCCGGCGACGTTGACGCCGACGGCGACGGCCGTGGGGGGCAGGGGCTCCACGGCAGCCCGTAGCCGGGTGAGGGTCTGGCGCAGGCTCATTGCGTCGCCCCCAGCCGGGAGGCCGCACCGGGGACCCGCTCCAGAACGATCCGACAAAGTCCGGCAACCTCGGCCTTGAGGTCGTGCACTTTGATCAACTCAGCGCCCACGGAGACCACCCGCACCACGGGCGCGGTGTCCCCGGCAACGTAGGCCATCCGGGCCGCCTCCAAGAGCAGCGCCCGAAGTGCCGGCACCGTGTCGACGGCGAGCTCGCGCGCCCGGGCCTCCCACTCGGCGCGTCGGGCTTCGGGCTGGCGCGCCCGTCCCGTACACCCCCGGACGGAGGCTTCCGCCGGGTCGTGGAGGGCGCAGCACCCCGACGGCCCCGCCCGCCGAGGGCAGGGCGTACTCTTCCGGGTGGTGCCGGAGCAGGCAACGGTCACCGGCAGGATCCCGCAACGGGGCCGGACGGGGCGCCCAAGAGCACCGCGCGGTGCGCATCGGTGTGGCTGACCCGTAGCCCTGGGTTCGCCGCCCGCCGCCGGGCCGCCTCCTCGTCCAGCGCCGCGACCACGGAGACCGGAACGCGCACCGTGAGCACCTGCTCGGGGGTCGGGTTGCCCATACGCGGAGCTTACGGATGCTTCGCCGCGTTTCAATAAAAGACTAACGGTTACGATATTTTACGGTTCAGCGTTCGCTGTTGAACGATGCACGAGAGGGGTACGGATGGCAGGGAGCGCCACCAAGAGCACGTGCGGGAGCGCCGCGTAGGCCGGCGGGGCTCCGCCCGGGCGGGAATTCGCTCCCACGGGCGACGTCGGGCGGTGCCTTGGGGGTACGTTGGTCGGCCCGGGCGACCCAAAATTTGCGGACACCCTCACGGCGTGGACCCGAGGGGGGTTCGCGTGGCCACGCGGCGCCCCTGGAGGCCCTTGTACACACCGCCAGCGGTACTGACCAAGGCCACGGAGACGGTCTGCGGGTGCGCTTTGGAGTCGGTACCGCGGTTCAAGCCGCCCGACCGAGTGCACATGTCGCCGATGGCGAGCGCGGCGTCGACGGTCCTCGTGGAGCCCACGGCCAGGCACTTGTCGAACTCGTTCACCGAGTCGACCGGTGAAGGCGCCGGGTGCTTACGATGGGTATCGGGGGGTGTCCCGCGGGGCGGTGGGGGAGCCGGCGGCGAACCCCCGGTAGATGGAGGCCGTAACTACGGCGGCGCTGGCACAGCCCC